>Ga0207419_1000153_pt1 | contig 55438 bp, 50 predicted proteins | sample ElkSloMetagenome_4_FD_184723 | JGI IMG/M metagenome (GOLD analysis project Ga0207419, IMG submission 184723) | Hot spring microbial communities from Elkhorn Slough, Monterey Bay, USA - MD2A (version 2) | ecosystem: Environmental > Aquatic > Marine > Intertidal zone > Estuary: Microbial mat ...
AAGCTGTGAGGCGCACAGTCAGTGAATTGTCGGCAGGATGCGTTCCGACCCTGCAACATCGTAGGGAGTGAGACTTTACCGCGCTCACACTAGCTAAAGAAGCAGGTCACAGGGCGATTCTGCAGATTTCCTTAAGTGGCCGGCTGGTCACAATCGGGCAATTTACGACGGCGTCGGAATTCTAGCGACGGCGAGGTTGATTATGGCAAATAACCGATCCAAGAAGCCCTTCGAGCACACTGAAAGCGGCAGACTTTCCCCCGTCAAATCTGCGCCCGAGGGCGAGGAGGCAACGGCCAGTTCCTGTCTTGCCGATAGTGAAAAGCAGGAACGGAGCACACTCGACGAAGCTGTCCGAAGCTACGAGCTTCGTCGCGTTCGTGATCGAGTGTTCGAGGATCTAAGCATCTTTGGCGAGCCGCCGTGGGATATGCTTCTTTATCTGTACATCCATGAGGCGCGCGAGCAGCGCGTCAGCGTCGATCAACTGATCATTGGTTTAGCCGCTTCAAAAACGATGGCCTCGCGCTGGCTGAAAGCTCTCGAGAACGCAGGCTTGATTAGAACGACTGATTGTGGACCAGAAGGTTGCCTTCGGCGCGTGAGCCTTACTTCTGACGGCTATGAGAGGATGACTCGGTGTTTGAGCCATCTTCCGGTCTAAGAGCTGGTTCCACGGGCAAACCAACAGGTCTCGCCTCAATCTCGCGCTTTAGCGTTTCGCAAGCTTCCGAGAGCTTTGCAGCGGTCAACAGGAAGCCTGCGCTATCGAGAATCAGTAATTCCGAACTTAGACGCGCCAGGATTGGCTCGATCGCTGCCGTCTTCGAGACCGGCCGATTCTCTCTCATGGCGCTTTAACTCCTCGGCAAGCCCGGCAATCTGCGCAGAAAATGCGAGTAAATTGCGCTCGGGATATTCGCAAGGGGAAGTTGTAACATTCTATGAGATTCTCATTGCAGCGCATTGTCAAAACATTCCGTCGAAGCTCTTCTCAAACCGTTGCCTGTTTCGACAGATTAAGTGGCGCTCCATCCGGATAATCTGGAGGCGCTGACGCACTGTCTTGTACAGGGCAGCGACCGCGATGCTGCGGACGAACTCAGTACGGAGCTGGTGGGACCGGAAGGGCGGATTATGGGGAGGCGGTGCGGGCGGGCGCAGAACCTTGGAAAGCGTGAGCGCCCCAACGAGTTTAAAGCGGATGGACCGCTTACGCCCCAAATTTGGACCTAGGTGAAAACATGCTCCGCGGAAGGAGCTAATCTCGGACGTTATGAGTTCTGAGGCAAAGGTTTGGCAGCCGGATACGAGGAGCGTCCTGACCTAAGCCGCGGAAATTCGGCCGTTCAGGCTGATGCGACTTGAGAGGAAGAAGCTCTAGGAAGAGAGCGGAAATTGACACAGCTGGAAAGCGGCGCGACTGTTCAACATGATTTTCTTTCGCTTGATTGCCGCATGCGCCCTCCCGTTGACCTTGGCAGTTCCGGCCGAGGCAGAAGCTTCCGACTGTCCTGACCCAGCGCTCGCGCGGGCTCAGGTCGAAGATACAATCCATGCATTCTTCGATGCCGTTCGTTTGCAGGACAAAGCGCCGCTAAGGGGTCTGGTCACGGAAACCTTCTACGCATTCGACGTGGGCAAACGCTTCTCGGGCACCACGCTCGGCGATATCATAAGCGATGCTCTTGATGCCGGCCTACAGATTAACTGGAACCTCGGCCCTATGGACACGAAGGTCCGCTGTGACGTGGCATGGTCGCAATGGGAAAACACCGGCAGCGTAGGTAATCCCCCTGACCTGAAGCCTGTCCGCTGGTTGGAGTCCGCAGTGCTCGTTTATGAAGACGGACGTTGGAAGCTCGACTTCTTTCACTCGCAGCGGGCTGAGCAGAACTAGACCGGAAAGGATGTGCCTGTTCGCAGACCCCTTCACCAAGCTTCCTTCAGCGTCTGGGCTGCCCCGGAGAACGGATCCAAGGAGAATCCCGTGGAAAGGCTCGACACGGGACGCCGGCTTGTGCCTTGATCGGCCACACGGCGCTCGACCCTAGAGTAAAGTCCTGCAATCGTTGATCCATCCTGCAATTATCGCGCGTTTCGGCGGGCCACATTGGACTAGTCGGAAACGAGGCTTCGGAAGCGTCGGGTTTCCATGGCCATTCTTGATTTATGTGATCGGGATTTCCGGTTTTTCCTTATCGGCCAAACCGATTAATTCGCGGGTCGTTGATCGATCCGTTCACAAGATCTCAGGAGAGGCCTCAAATGCCCAACTTCTTCAAATCTGCACTGCTCCTTTCGGCGGGTACTTTCCTTGCCAGCGGCAGCTATGCAACTCCGCCCGGCTTTAACGAGCCGGGCATGGGACAGATGCCCGTGCGTGCCGCGGGCGACCTCACCCCGCGCGACGTTCAGGACTGGTGGCCGGAAGTGGTCGACCTCGAACGGCTCCGGCAGAACGAAGCCAAGGCAGACCCGCTCGGGGAAGACTTCGATTACGCGACGGAGTTCGCGAAGCTCGACCTCGGCGAAGTCAAGGCGGATGTGGCCGCAGTGCTCAAGGACTCGAAGGATTGGTGGCCGGCCGACTATGGGAGCTATACCGGCCTCTTCATCCGCCTCGCTTGGCACAGCGCCGGGACATATCGCTCCGGTGACGGGCGTGGCGGCTCCGACGGCGGGCAAATCAGGTTCGAGCCGCTCAATAGCTGGCCCGACAACGGAAACCTCGACAAGGCACGTCGCCTCCTGTGGCCGGTGAAACAGAAATACGGCCGAAGCCTCTCGTGGGCCGACCTCATCATTCTGTCGGGCAACGTCGCCCTCGAACAGGCCGGCTTCAAGGCGTTCGGTTTTGCCGGCGGCAGGACCGACGACTGGCAGCCGGAACTCGTCTATTGGGGCCCCGAGAGCAAGTTCCTTACAGCCTCGCGATTTGGCCATGGCAACGGCCGCCCGGCGGATGAAGGCGCGATCCCGCAGGAGTTAAAGGAGGATCTTGGGGCTTCGGAAATGGGTCTCATCTACGTCAACCCCGAAGGCCCGGAAGGCAATCCAGACATCCTCGCATCGGGCGAGCGCATCCGCACGACCTTCGGCCGGATGGGCATGAACGACGAGGAAACAGCTGCGCTGATCGTCGGTGGGCACACGCTCGGTAAGAACCACGGCGCAAGTCCGAAGGACTGCATCGGAAAGGAACCCGCAGCCGCTGGCGTCGAGGCACAGGGCTTCGGCTGGAAGAACTCCTGCGGGACGGGCGCTGGCCCCGACGCCACGACCAGCGGCCTCGAAGGCGCGTGGACCGCGACACCGGACACTTGGAGCAGCAACTACCTCGAAAATCTCTACAACTTTGAATGGCGCCTGACGACCAGCCCCGCGGGCGCGAAGCAATGGATCCCGGTCAACGCCGACCAGGTCAAATTTGTGCCGGACGCTTTCGACCCGGAGAAGTTTCACCCCCCGGTGATGCTCACGACCGACCTCGCAATGCGCTATGATCCCAAATACGGCCCCATCACCAAGCGTTGGGCGGAAAATCCGGCCGAGATGGATGCTGCCTTCGCCCGTGCCTGGTTCAAGCTCACTCACCGCGACATGGGTCCGGCTGCGCGGTATGTCGGCTCCGAAGTGCCCGATGAGCAATTCGTCTGGCAGGACCCGCTGCCAAGTGCTGATTACGGGACGATCACCTCGTCCGACACAGATATGCTCGAAGGCAAGATCCGAGATGCAGGACTGTCGACATCGGATCTCGTGCGCACGGCATGGGCTGCGGCCGTCACTTACCGCGACACGGACATGCGCGGCGGCGCGAACGGTTCGCGCATTCGCCTTGCTCCCCAGAAAGACTGGCCGGTGAATGACCCCGAAACGCTCGCGCGGGTCATCGCTGCGATGGAAGCCATCCAGGCTGACTTCAACGCCATGGGGACCGGTCGCAAGGTATCGATCGCCGATCTCGTCGTGCTGGGCGGTGCCGTCGCAATCGAGGACGCGGCCAAGGCTGCGGGCCATGACATCGATGTCTCATTCAGCCCTGGCCGGGTCGATGCGACGCAGGATCAGACCGATCTCGAAAGCTTCGAATATCTGCGCCCGGCTGCCGATGGCTTCCGCAATTTCTACAGCGAACGCGCACGGCTCTCGCCGACCGAGATGCTGGTCGATCGGGCGGATCTGTTGACGCTGACCGTGCCGGAGATGACGGTTCTCGTCGCGGGCATGCGGGTACTCGATGCGAATGCGGACGGTGCCAAGCACGGCGTTTTCACCGACACGCCGGGGGCGCTCACGAACGACTTTTTCGTCAATCTGCTCGACATGAGGACCGAATGGTCACCGGTCGAGGGAGAGGAATATGTCTTCGAAGGCCGCGATCGCGAGACCGGTGAGCTAAAGTGGACGGCGACCGAGGTCGATCTGGTGTTCGGCTCCAATTCGGAGCTGCGCGCCGTGGCGGAAGTCTATGCCTATGATGATGGCGAAGAGCGCTTCATCAAGGACTTCGCGCAGGCGTGGAACAAGGTGATGATGCTCGACCGCTTCGATCTTCGGTAAGCGAACGGCGCTGGACGCGCGGCGGTCACGCTTACGCTTGCACCGCGCGTCCCTTCATTTTCCCGACCTTCATTTTCCCGATAGGAACCAGGAGCAGCACATGCTTGACCGACGAGCCGCTATCCTCGGCAGCGTGGCCGCGTTCGCATTGTCAGGTTCGCGGCTCTTCGCCCAACCGCAAGGGCACGTCGTGGAGATGACGGGCCGCCCTGGCGGTGACATGTCCTTTTCGCCCCGCATCCTGCGTATTGCATCAGGCGATACAGTCACTTTCAGGCCTGCGGATCCTTCGCACAGCTGTCTTTCGACGCCCGGAATGCTGCCAGAAGAGGCCGAGGGCTGGCGCGGCGGCATTGGCAAGCCTGTGACCGTCACCTTCGACAAACCCGGTTTCTACGGCTTTCATTGCCTTCCCCACCGAAGTCTCGGAATGGTGGGCCTCGTGATTGTGGATGGCTCGGGACGTGATGCCAACCTCGCCGCAGCGAAAGCGGTGAAGCATCCGGGAAAAGCGGCGGGCGTCTGGAAGGAGATCTGGCTCGAAACCGAAGTGTGAGCGTCGCCGTCAGCCGATCAAAAGGAGCGTGTCATCAAGCTTTGCGTTGAGGTCTGGGCGAGGAACGAGATGTTGGCTGTTGGGCCCAACACAGTGATCAATCAGTCCCCATTCGCTTCGTCGACCAAGCCTGCCCTCTCGCTTATTGATCATCTGCTCACCAAAGTAGAGAGTTTTCGCGGTCGCCAGATTTGAAGACGTTCATGCGAATAGGCAATTGAACGCTTATCGACAAGCGTCATGTCCGCTTTCGACCTTGACCACAGTAGTCTTGCACAAGGCCCTCAGCCCCATGGTTCGTGACAAACGCCAACGCATGAACTAGGCGCAGCGCCGCATGCAGTCCAATTCGACATCCTTCTCCACGAGGAGACTCGCGGTCTTTGCGGTGATGGCGCTCGCGCTCATCGCCAGCATGCTGATCCCGCGCGGATACATGATCGCGCCGTCCTCGACGCATCTGTTCAGCCTTTCTGCCTGCCCTGAAACCAATCCAATCGCGCGCATGGCCGTGCGTGGCATGGGCGACGAACAACGCATGGTGCATGCAGCCATGGGCCACGATACCGATCCGGCCCATGGCGACCCTGCGAAAGGCCAGACGGCTGGAGATTGCTCGTTCGCAGGGTTCACAGCGCAGGGTCTCGCACCGGATCACGAACCGGAGGAGGAGCGTCTTCGCGTTGATGCCGCGCCGGTACCATTGGCTTATCGGGAGCGTGCCGAACAGCGCCTGCTGAGGCTCAGACCTCCCTTGCGCGCGCCACCTTTCAGCGCCTGACCCCGACTAGATCAGACCCTGACGCTGGCCATCTGCCAGCGGCAGGCGGCGCATACCTTTTTCCGGATATTACCAATGGCATTCAACACGCTTGGCAGGGCGCTTCTGCTCGCCTCCTTTTCATTCATTCCACTCAACCACGCGCTCGCACAGGACACAGACGGGCGCGAGAAGCCCGACAGGCCGACGGCCGATCCCATCCTGACCGATACGATCGTGGTGAGCGCCGTGCGCGCCAGCCGTGACGAGAGGATCGTGACTGATGAACTCGCGATGCCCGAACAGATCGCTCTTCCGGCCGATGCCACCGCGATCGCCGCCCGCGTGCCCGGCGGCGCGTTCTTCGGCAACGGCGCGCTGTCGGGCCAGCTGTCCTATCGCGGCCTCGCCGGGCAACGCGTCCTGGGGCGGGTCAACGGTCAGCGCTTCGCAACGGGCGGGCCGAACGCGATGGACCCGCCCTTCCATTACGCGCCTTCCGTGCTCGTCGAGCGCATCGACGTGGCGCGGGGCGTCGCTCCGGTCTCGCAGGGGCCCTCGCTTGCCGGGGCGGTCAATGCTCAGCTCTTCGAGACGGATTTCGCCGATGGCCCCGGCTGGTCGACCGACCTTCGTTTCACCAGCCAGTATCGCAGCGTCGACAACAGCTACGCCCTTGGCGGCATGGCCGGCCTGTCGAACGAGAAATGGCGCATCGGCGTCATCGCCAGCCGCGAGGAGGGCGAGGACTACGAGTTTCCCGGAGGCACGGCCGTCGGCACGTCCTTCGAGCGCAACCTCTATGGCGCCCATGCCGGGTTTCAGACCGGCTCGGGCGAGCTTTTCCTCGAATACAGGCGCAGCGAAACCGACCCGACCGGCAACCCACCATTCTTCCTCGACATCGTGTTCTTCGACACCGACTTCGTCCAGGGCGGCTATCGCGGGGAGATCGCGCAGGACGTGCAGCTCACGCTCCGGCTGGGCCATGTCGCGATCCGTCACCTGATGGACAATCAGACCACCCGCGATCCCGTGGCCCCGCCCAATCGCGCGCGGGCGACATTCGCCGATGCCGATACGAGCACGGCAGAGCTTGCCGTGCGTTTCGGCGAGCCCGATTCCTATTTCCAGATCGGAGCGGACACCGAGCTGACCGACAAGTTCGTCACCATCACAAATCCGTTTAACGATGCTTTCTTTCTCGAATCGCAGCCCAATGTCGCAGCAGAGCGGGTCGGCGCCTTCGCTCAATGGCGCGGCGCGGCCGGCAAGGTCGAGTTCGAGCTTGGCGCCCGGGTGGACAGCACGAACCAGTCGGCCGGCGCACCGCGAGTGGGAACGGCCGTCCCCATGGGGCCGCGCGGACTCGCCGCTGCCTTCGCCGCCGCCGATCGCGAGACGCGGCAAACGACCGTGGACGCGGTTCTTCGGACATGGCTCCCGCTTGGCGACATCACGCCCCGCCTGACTCTTGCCCGGAAGGAGCGTGTGGCAAGCCTCCTTGAGAGGTTCGGCTGGCTGCCGACAGAGGCGAGCTTTGGTCTTGCGGACGGCAACATCTACGTTGGCAATCTCGATCTCGAGCCAGAAACCGCCTGGATCGCCGAAATAGGCTTCGATCTCGACACGGGCGATTTCTCGCTGCGCCCGACCGCCTTCTACCGCCGCATCGACGACTTCATCCAGGGCGTCCCCTTCGACGACACCATCGGTGTGATCGACAGCCCCGTGGAGATGATCGCCTCCATGAACGGCGATCCCACGCCGCTTCGCTTCGGCAATGTGGACGCGGAGCTGTTCGGGGTCGATCTAGATTTCGCGCTCAGGCCGGTCGATCGAATCGAAGTCAGTGGCACGGCCAGCTTCGTGAGGGGCAAGCGACGCGATGCGGACGACAACCTTTACCGAATACCGCCCGCCAATCTGCGCCTGTCGGCGGCATACCGGGGCGACGGCTTTTCCTTCGGCGCCGAACTTTTCGCCGCTGCGGACCAGAACGAGGTTTCGGCATTCAATGAAGAAGAGCCAAGCGATTCCTTTGCAGTCGTTGGCCTTTTCGCACGATATGGAATTGCCGACGGGCTCGCCCTCGAGGCGGGAGTGGAGAACCTGTTCGACGAGTTCTATCAGCCGCATCTTGCGGGCCGGAACCGGTTCGGGGCGTCGGACGTCCCCATGTTCGACCGCTTGCCAGGTCCTGGACGCGGTGTCTGGGTACGGCTCACCGGGCGCTTCTGACGAAGCGCCCATCACATGGCGGGCATGTCTGCAATAGCAGCGCTAGGGGCCAGCAATCAAGGAGAACGGGCAACTCGGCCCCTAAGCGGTGCAATATTGCTGGGCGCCGCAACAGCCCTCCCATTGACTGTCGCTGACCAGACTTACGAGCGATCAGGATGACCGGTGACCGCCCAAACCGAGCCGTACGGTGCCTGTAGGGGGTATCCTGAAACCTGTAGGGGGTATCCTGAAAAAGGTCTGAATGGTTTGCCAATTTACTGTCCAAAAGTGGCTGGTCGGCTTTCGACCTCTTTTCCGGACGTTCGCTAACCGAACTTTTGTCGGCAGCTTAGGGGCGGACAGCTGCCGGCATCGGCCCCCAAATTCTCAAGCGTCTTCTACCGAGTGCTCAAAAACGCTGGTTTTCCGCCATTCTTGAAAAGTGGTGCCCTGCAGGAGACAAAGATGGGCGCTCAAATCATTGGCGAATTTTCACCAATCTTCCGTGATGACGTCTGCTTTGCGCCCCAAATCCCGGTCATTGACCGGATCACCCATAGCTTCCGAAAGCTGACCCATTCGCTAGAATGCGCTGAGGTCCGCTCCGGAGCTTGGCCAATAGCCTCTCAATGGCGGAGACTGGGTGGAAGGCGGGAGGTCTGGTTTCAGGTCACCATGCGCGATAGCCTGATGCGCAGGCTTCAGGAGCCGTCCGACAAGCCACTATCGGCCGAGAGCGACCGGGAATTGGCCCCGAGGCTTGAACTCGGGCGCTCGTTCTAGACTGGCGTGAGTGTTCTGCGCCGTTGTCCCTCTAATCAGATCGAGAGGTCAGGACGTATCCCCGCAACAGCAGCGCACCAGCCCCGCCGGAGGCTAATCGCAACGCTATTCACACGGTGCAGGGAATAACCTCCCCTTCTGTTTCGTTGGGGAAACACGCCGAACGCCTGCAGAGAAGGAAGGGACGTGAAATATTTTAGACTGCTGAAAGAGGGCATCGATCCCGCACCGCTGCTGACGGAGATCGCCGCTGTTGATGCCGCCTTTGACGAAAACCGCGGAAGGCAGGAGAAAATCGCCGTGCAGCGCGAAGCGAAGGCTATCCCGCTGCGTGGCCTGCGCGCCTCGGCCATTGCGGGACGCCAGCGCAGGGACGTGCACGAAAGCCGCTGGACCACCGGATCGCAGCGCTTCCCGCTGGCCCGTGCCTTCCTCGAGGAAACGGCCCGGACGCTCGGCGGCGAGCTTTCGCGCGCGAAGCTCGTCTGCCTGCCGCCGGGCAATCGCGTATACCCGCATGTCGACCGGGGCGAATATTACCGCGCGCGCGATCGCTTTCACCTCGTGCTGCGTTCGAGCGGGTCGTGGATGCGCGCGGGCGACGAGGAAGTCCGGATGCGCGCAGGCGAGTTGTGGTGGTTCGACAATGATCAGGAGCACGAGGCCTGCAACGATGGCGACACCGACCGAATTCACCTGATCTTCGACCTTCTGCCGCTCCGCCCGGAGGCTGCATTCGGATCGGCCGGCAAACGCGTCGGCGCTATTTCTTCGCCAGCCGATCGGCCCGAGCCTTGCGCGACAGCGCCTTGAGCCGTGCCTCGGTGGCCGCCGGGCCCGACAGCGCGGCGACCAGTTCGATGCTGGAAAAGGTGCCGCGCAGGTAATGATGCCGCACCCGGCGGATGTAGTGGCCGAGCGCGGGCGCATAATCCCATTCGCGCCGCTCGATTAGCCGCATGGTCGTCGTGGAATAGCGGTCGCACAGGAAGGGTATGGCGGTGAAGGTGCCGGCGGGCACGGCGAAGCTGCGAGGCTTGCTCGACTTGCAGACCCACATCGCGACCGAGCGCTTGCGCGCGGCGCGCGGATGCTTGCGGGTCTCGGTGACCACCCGGAATCGAACCGAGCGCGGTTTTTCGATCGGCCACAAGCGGTCCGGATCGCCGCGGACCTTTCGAGCGCCCAGTCCGCGACCGCTGCGCCAGCGCAGCACCGGCACGACGAAATTGCGGTTGCGCCTGTAGGAAGGTCCGCGAAGGCCGCGCCAGACGACGTGATCGCCTTCGTCCGCGACCACGCGCTCGACCCGTCCATCGGAAAACACGAAGGCATCGCCCGGATTGTAGCGGGGGAGCGGAACCGGCGCTGCAAGGGACAGCGCGGCTGCAAGCAAGGTGGGCATCAATCGCTCCCCTCGACGAGGCCCACACCGTAGATCGGATCGCGCCCCGGCGGGCCTAGATCGCGCGCGCTGCCTTCGAGCGTTCGGATAACCTGTTTCGATTGGGCGCTGTCCGGCCGACGAAGCTTGCCTGCGACACGCGCAGCAACAAGCGGCGCGGCGAACGAGGTGCCGGTCGCATCGCGCACGCCTCCGCGCGCATCGATTGCCGTGACGGCCACACCGCGGGCGGCGAAATCGACATAGGCTCCGCGATTGGCATAGCGGTAGATCCGGTTCGCGCCATCGACCGCCGTCACGCCGACGACCCCCCTGTAGGCACCGGGAAACACGGGCGGCGCTGCCGGCCCGTCATTGCCTGCGGCAGCGACGATGACATGGCCGCGCTTCGTCAGCCGCTCGATCGCGCTCGCGACCGCGGGATTGCTTGGACCCGCCAAGCTGACATTGATCACCGGAACGCCCTGGCTCGCGAGCCAGTCGAGCGCCTTGATCAGCGCGAAACTCGAGCCCGATGTCGAGCGCGGGCCGCTGAAGATGTCGGCAACGTAGATCTTCGTTGGCCTGGCAGGATGCGTTTCGGTCCCGGCCATGAGATGCGCGACCGCCGTGCCGTGGAGACCGGGCCGCACTGCCGTATTTCGGCCGTTGAAAGCCCGCTGCACCACGGAGACATGGCCGAAATGGGAGAGCTTCGTCGCGACGCCGGTATCGATCAATCCGATCTCGCATCCGCAGGCGAGACGGCGGGGTATGCTTCCATCGCGCTTGCGCCGCGTGCGGACCGATGAACCGTCGAACAGGTGGTTGAATCCGAACACGTCGGGATCGGCGACAGCCTCTATCGCATCGAGCGAATCCTCGTCGGATCCGACCAGGGGTCCGCGCAGAAGGTGCAATGTGCCCTCCAGGCTGTCGAGTTCCTCGCTTTCCAGGATGTCGAAGCCGCCAGCGCGCAGCTGGACGAGATCTTCGCTAGTCAGGTCGAGGGCGACGAATTCCGCGCGCCGATAGCGAAAGCCCTCGCGGTCGGTCTCGATCCGGTCGCGCTCGTCGAGTTCGCTGCGTTCTGCGGCGGATTCACGCGAGGCGTATTCCCACTGGTCCGACGGGGGCGTGTAGTCATCGCCGCCTTCATATTCGTCCGTCTCGTAGTCATCCCCATCATCTTCCGCGTCGTCGTCGTCGGCGTCGTCGTCCCCGTCATCTTCATCGCGATACTCGTCTTCGCGCTCGTCATCGCCCCCGTCGTCGTCCTCGCCTTCGTCATCCTCGCGATCGTCGCCGATATCGTCGTCATCGCCGCCATCGCTCTCTTCCGCTTCATCGTCGTCTTGTGACATCGCGTCGTCCAGATCGTCGTCTGCCGACCCGTCTTCCCCTTCGTGATCCTCGGCCCCGTCATCCTCGGCCCCGTCATCCTCGGCCCCGTCATCCCCGACTTCGTCATCCAGGTCGTCGTCGCCTATCTCATCGTCTTCGAAGTCGTCTTCTGCCGGATCATCGTCCGCCGGATCGTCGTCGCCTGGCTCGTCCTCGCCTGGCTCGTCTTCGCCGAGGTCGTCATCAACGAGGTCGTCGTCGCCGGGCTCATCGTCTTCGAAGTCGTCGTCACCGAAACCATCATCCTCGAAGTCGTCCCCGCCAGCTTCGTCGCCGTCCTCCCCGCCATCCTCGTCCCCGCCATCTTCGTCGCCACCATCCTCGAAATCGTCGTCGCCGTAATCGTCGTCGGGATCGTCGAGATCGTCTTCGTCCTCGAAGCCGTCGTCATCATCGTCGTCGTCGTCATCGTCGCCAGCATCCTGCGCGGCCAGCGGGGACTGGAGGAGGCCGGGCACGGGCGTCACCGTCATGGCAGCGGCAATCAGAGAGGCGATCGCGATCGTCCGGCGCATTCAACTTCCCCTTCTTCGTTCGGCGATCACGCGCCGCTGAGCTCCTTCTCTCCCCCGGCTCGGAAATCCAGCGGTTTTTTTCGTTTCCTCCTGTGACTAAGAGGGGAATATTTCCCATCGCTGAACCGTTGGCAGAATGAAACGCCTTAGAAAGCCGGATGACCGGGCCACCCAGGAGCTCATCGCGCTGATTCCGCGATTGCGACGCTTCGCGCGGGTGCTGACGGGCAATCTCGCCGATGCGGACGATGTCGTGCAGGCGTGTCTGGAGAAAGCGATGCTCAACTTGGACCAATTCCAGCCCGGCACCCGGCTCGACCGATGGGCCTTCCGGATCGCCCGCAACACCTGGCTCGACGATCGCAGGCGGGCGGCCAACCGCAAGGCGCACGACGACATCAGCGAGATAATCGACCTCGTCGGAGAGGACGGTGTCGCCCTGGCCGAGGCGAGCGCGGATGCCCGCGCGGTTCGCGCCGCGGTCGATGCCCTGCCGCGCGAACAGCGCGACGTCGTGGCGCTCGTCATGCTGGAGGAGTTCAGCTACCGGGAGGCGGCAGAAATGCTGGACCTGCCGATCGGGACCGTGATGAGCCGCCTTTCGCGCGCCAAAGCGGCCCTTGCAAAAAAGATGAGGCCTTCGGGAGAGGCGGCGTGACCGGGCGTTTCAGCGACAAAGATCTGGCCGCGTTTCTCGCCGGCACCCTCGAGGACGAGGCGGTGATGGAGGCGATCGAGAACGCGATCAATGCCGACCCGGAACTGGCCGAAAGGGTCGAGGCGCTCGCCCGCGAAGACGATACCGCCAAAGCCGTCCGCACGGCCTTCGCCCCCGTCCTCGCCGCGCCGGTGCCCGAACGCCTCGTCGATGCGGCTTCCCCGCGCGAGGCCGAGAGGCAGAAGAGCGCCATGAATGCGGCGAGCCTTGGCGATCTGCCGGAACCTGCCAATGACACAGGGGGCAGCTGGCGTTGGCCGCAATTCGCCGCGATGGCCGCCAGCCTTGCGGTCGGCGTGCTTGTCGGCGGTCCGCTCTTGACCGGGGCCGGGCCGGGCGGCGATATGGGGGGCGGCGCCCTCGTCCTCACGGGGACAGACAGCGCTGCGCTTTCGCCCGATCTTGCCGCGATGCTCGACAGCGCGCCGAGCGGCGAAGCGGTCGAACTGGGCGGGCAGGGAAGCGGGACGGTGGTGCTGACCTTCCGCAATGCCGATGGGCAGCTGTGCCGGCAATTCAGGCTCGACGGGCCGGCCGCAACGAGCGATGCGCTGGCCTGCGCTCTCGGGGATGACTGGCGGATCGAGGCTTTCGGCCGCCGGGCGCAGCCGGCCGGCGAAATGCGCCTGGCGGGCGGCGATGCAGCGGTGGGCGTGATCGCCGCCGTCGACGAGATGATCGACAGCGATCCGCTGGTCGGTCCCGACGAAGCGGCGCAGCTCGAAGCGCGCTAGGGCGAGGCAGGGCTCTTTCGCGCCCGCGATTTCAGATTGTCAGCTGCACTTCAACCACGGCGGAAACGCCTTCGTCGCGCAGCTGCATCAGGCGCTCCTCGCGGAACTGGACGACATCCGCGCGCAATTCGATGTTCCTCGTCACGCGGTAAAAGCTGCCCACGCCGAACAGGCGATTGCTCCGGTCCGACGCCTTCGTATAGGCCGCGCTTCCGGCAACCCCCCACGAACGCGTGACCCAGCCGATGCCGCCATTGACTTCCCACTGGTCGAAACCGGGCGTCAGGCGGTTCGAATCCCCGCGGTCGACATAGGCTCCGCCGATCCTGAGCGATCCGCGCCGGGCGTCGAAGCCCACGCTCCAGCTCGACAGGTCGGCCCGGGTGGTGAGTTCGTCGGCCTTGCCGGTCACATAGCTCGCGCTCGCACCGAGAATCCAGTCGCCCACGGGCTGCTGGTATTGCAGGCCGAATTCGAAGGCGTCCTCCAGCCGGATCTGCTCGCGCGAATCCACCGCCTCGGTGTTGCGGCGGACTTTCGGCGACCAGGAAATGCCTCCGCGAAGGCCCGCTATGGGGGGCGAGAGATAGAGCACCTTGAACGCGTCCTGCGTGTCGAGCGCGCGCAGGAGCGCCTGCTGCCCGGCATAACGCGAGAACTCGCCGCGCACCTGGCCGAGAGCGACCAGCGGGGCGGCGAAGGCGAGCGTATCGGCAGGGCCGTCCTGCAGGCCTACCTCGATGCGGCCGTAATCGCTCGCGACGAATCCATAGACCTCGCCCGCCTCGAGCACCTCGCTCGCGCGGCGGCGGTTATTCTGTTCGATATTCGCACCGATCACGATGCCCCCGGGGGAGGTCCATTGCGCATTCAGCCGGGCGAAGACATCGACCTTGGCATCGGGACTGTCGGTCGCCGCATCGTCATCGTCGAAGACCGCACCTTGCGAGGCGATGCCGCCGACAAGCCGGATGTCGAAACCCTCGAAGCGATATTCGAGCCGGGGCAGTTCGGCCTTGGCGGCCTGCGCGCCGAACAGCAGGGCGGATGCGGCGGCACAAGGAAGACCGCGTGAAAGAACCTTCAAGAGCATGGCGCGTCGATTTTCCGATGATGTCTTGAGAGAGGAGGAAAATTGATTTTTGTTAGTCACAAGAGCGCCTGCGCCGCAATGTCAATGAGATTGCCTTCCTCCACGCACTGCGCGAATTCATGCGAGACGCCAGGCATGGTGACGAGCCTGGCGCGGCCCGGATGCCCCTGCGCCTGCGCAAATTGGTTCATCGCCCGCACGAAGTTGCGCGCCCGGCGCAGGCGGTTGTGGCCTTGGTGTTCGACCACGACCGGATCCTGCCGAACCGAGGAATCGATCCGCGTGTCGCGGCTTCCCACGAGGACGGTCGTCGCAATGTCGAGAAACCCCGGGCCTACGGCGGGCCGGCCCGCCCCCTCCCCGAGGCCGTAGGGCCAGGCGAGGTCGCTGCGCGGCAGGCAATACCAACCGGCCGAGGAAATGCAGAGCCGCGCCACCCTTTCGGGGTGAAACATGGCGAAGCGATGCGCCATCTGCGCGCCGCCGGAAAAGCCGAAAAGGCGAACAGGACCGGGCAGGACCACGCCCTCTGCGGCCAGAGCCTCGAGCAGGGCAATGAGCCCGCTGTCTGACGGCGTCTGTGCGCTGTCGCGGACAGCGAGCTGCTGATACCGGCCGAAAGCCTTGCGATCGAAAAGCGGCGCGATCACCGTCACGCGGGCGAAAGCGGGGTGCGCTGCGAAGCGCATCGCGATTTCGGCCGCGTTTCGACTGATTCCGTGGACTGCGACCAGCGCCTGCTGGCCGGGCCGGGCATTGGCGATGAAGCATTCGGGCACGCCCGGCGCGCCCGCCGGACGGAATGCGGGAAGGACACGCGCGGTGCTCATGGGATACTCTCTTTGATCGTCGTCGGTTCGATCTCGGTCCGTTTGCCGACAGGTCTCGAGCGCGAGGCGCGCCCGCGCACGGGACGCGACAGCTTGCGCTCGAGCCGTTCGAGAGCGATGCCCCCGCCGATCCGGGCGTGGAGCGCGCGCGCGGTTTCGAGCAGGCGCGCACCGATGAAGGCGACCAGCATGAGATCGCCCGCAAGCGCCGTCCCCACGCCATTGCCCACCGCCTTGATGCCGAGGGTCAGCGCGGCGGCGAGACCCGCGAGGGTCGCCACCGCATCCAGCGCCCCGGCCCAGCGGGCGCGGTGAACCGAAAGCGTGCCCAGATCCCCCGAGAGGTTGCCGAGCGTGCGGAACCCGCGGCCTTTGGCGGGGCGCTTGCCGGCCATTTCGGCGCGCACGCGGCGGACAAGGAAGCGATTGAGACGTCCCCGCTGCGAGCGCTGTTCGCCGATCGCCTGCGCGAGCGGCGATGCGAGCAGCGCGAGGGCCAGCGCACCAAGCAGGAGCGGCAGCAGCGCGACGCGCTGGGCGGGCATGGTGAGTAGAACCCAGAGCCCCGCCCCGCCGGCCGAAATCATGCTGGTCCACAGACGGACAGTTCCGCGAAGCGCGTAATTTCGCAGCGCCGCCATGTCGTTGATGAGGCCCGTCAGCCAGGGCGAATCCCGACCCTCGCCCGCGTGGCGCGTCACGGCCCGGAACAGCGCTTCGCGGCAATCGATGACGAAGGACTGGGCGAAATCCTCGCCGATCCAGCGCTGCGCCAGCAGGGCAAGGGAGGCCAGCAGCGCCAGCCCGCCCGCCGCGAGCGCGGGCATGAGAGGATCAGACGGGGATGCCAGCATCCTGTCGAGCGTCCCGGCGAACAGCACCGCCAGCAGCGCCTCGCCGAGCGCGACCGCTGCAAGCAGGGCTGCCAGCCGTCCCCGCCGACCCGCCAGGAGGGCGGGAGCTGCGCTCACGCCGCCGCCCGGCGGGCCGGCCTGCTGAGGGCGATGCGCGCGGAAGCGACCGGATCGCGCAGTTCGGCGAGCGTCACCACCCCGACCCCGGTCGCGCCTTCCGCTTCGCGAGCGGCAAGCGGAGAGGCCGATACGAGGCCCGAAATGGCAAGCGGGGCGATGCCGCGCTGTGTGAGCCAGGAACTCCCGAAAGCGGCCCCCATTGCATCGGCAGCGGCAAACAGGACTCCGTCGAACCAGCCCTCCTTGTGGCCCATTTCCACCAGCCTTGCGGTTTCTTCCTGAAGGAGACCGTCGGCGATTTCGACGATGGCGATGTCCGCCTGCTCCTCGGCCAGATGCGCGAGCAGCATCTTCGTCACGCGGGCAAGTTCCTCCGGCCCCGTCCCGAAGGTCGAGGCGTGGCCGGCATCGGTGAAATCGAGAGCAAGGGCGGCACCGGCATCGCGCATCGACCAAAGATCCCCGCCGGAGCCGGTTCCGGTCAGTTTCGCCGCCCCGACGCGGAACCCCGCCTTGCCCAGGCCATGCACCAGCCCCGCGACCGTCGTGGTCTTGCCGGCGTTCATGGAACTGCCGACCACCGCAATGACGAGCGGCGGTCGCGCGGAGACGTTCCCGGGTGCGGGGCGCGCGAAATCGAAGAGATTGAGCATCGCCCCGTTCGCACCGGCCAGCGCGCCGATCACCTCGATTGCGGTCGGCGCCTTCACGCGGGCGTGGCGGCAGGTCGACAGCGCCGCGACCCCTCCGCCTGCGACGAGGTGGCAGGGGCCGAGGTCTTCGGGGACATAGGCCTCGAACTGGTCGGGCGCATAGCGATTGCCGTAGGCGACGACGATCTCGTCCCCGACATAGAGCGTGCCGCGCCGCCCGTGGACATTCTCGATCCGCCGGTGCTGGCCGATCGCCGTCACCCGCGCGAGGATCAGGTCGCCCGCTTTCGGCCGCACGCCGGAGCGCACCAGCCTGTGCGCGAAAGCGAGATCGACATTGCGCGTCGTGAAGGCGCGCTTGGCCGCCGCAAGCCGCATCTGCAGCCGGGAGGAACGCTCGAGGCCGGTGATCGGGGCGAGGCTCTGGATCGTCATGGGCAACTCCGTCGCAAGAGGGGGATGCAGGGCTAACGGAGCGCCACCCCGGCTTATTCCGGAAGGACCACGAAAAAAGTTCCGAGCCGATCGGGAATAAAGCGGGCGGCATCCCCGTTTGCGGCGTGAACCGGCCGGATTCGCATTCCCGATCGCGCGGGACGGCTGAAGGTTCGCACAAAGGAGCCCTGCCCGTGACTACTTATTCCGCCCGACGTCTCGCCCTTCCGGCGCTTGCCCTCCTCGTCGCCTTCGCCTTGCCCGTCGGGGCAGCGGCGCGGGACGGCATAGACGCCGACGAGGACGGCCTCACCGTCAGCACCGGCGATGTCGAATTCAATCTCGGCGGGCGTATCCATCTCGATGCGAGCGTCTTCGAACACGGCCTCGACGAAGGCAGCGAGGTCGACTTCCGCCGCGCAAGGCTCGAATTCTCGGCCCGCGTGGGCGATGTCGTCCGGGTGAGGGTCGACCGCGAATTCGCTCAGGCCGACGGGTGGCGCAACGTGTGGATCGCGGTTCGCCCCGTCGAGGGGGTGGAGCTGAGGGGCGGCAACCAGATTGTCCCGTTCAGCATGGAGGACATGGCAAGCTCCAACTCGATCACCCTGGCCGAACGCTCGCTCGCCAACACCTTCGCGCCCGCATTCGGCCTCGGTGGAAGCGTGCGCTATTCGCACGATGATTTCACGCTTGCAGCGGGCTATTTCACCGACGCGCTGGCGGACGAGGTCGGCCAGTCGCGCGTGCGCGGAGACGGGTTCGCGGTGCGCGCGACGTTCGCCCCCGTGCGCAAGCGCAAGACCTGGGTCCATCTTGGCGCGGCCTATGAAAGCCGTTCCTTCGACGCTGCCGAGCCGCCGCGCTTCACCGTCCTGTCCGCTTCCAGCCTCGCCCCGCGCCTTTTGCGCACCGGGGGAATCGACGGGGCGAGCGATCTCCAAGCCTACAACGCGGAATTCGCCGCCGCACGCGGACCCGTTTCGGTGCAGGCGCAGTATATCGCGACCCGCATCGAGCGCACCGGTCTCGACCCGCTCGATTTCTCGGGCTGGTATGGACAGGCAAGCTGGATGGTGACGGGCGAGCGCTATCGCTATTCGCGCCGAAGCGGGACGCCGGCAGGCGCCCGCATCACTCGCAAGGGCGGCGCGATCGAACTGGCGGCCCGTTACAGCGAGGCTGACCTCGACGACCCCGGACTCGATCGCGGGCGCGCATCGGTCCTGACGCTCGGAGCGACGTGGTATCTCGACCGGAACGTGCGTGTGCTTGCGAATTATGCGCGAACCGAGACGACCGACAGTTTGCTGACGCCGGATGCAAGCGGCGACCTCGGCGTGGTGCGCTTTCAGATCGCGTTCTGAACCGGACTGTGGGGCGGTGCGTGTTGGGGGAGTGTGCGACCCTGATTCCAGCACTCACCCCTTGCGCGCGTATAAAGCCGGCCCCGGCAGTACCGAGGGCTTCCGTGCGGGTCGGGCGTCGACAGGCGGGGTCTCTGCCTGCTCAGCGCTAACAGCGCAGGCGAAACAATGACGGCGAAGCTTTTTGCGAGGCTTCATTAGGCCCGATGCGGACTCGGCGAGCGCTTGCACCGGCAAGGTCCGCTCTGAGGCTCTTGCATGGGGTCGCAAGCTGAAAGGCAGCGATTCTTGGATAGCAACGCCTTCCTGACATTCAGCACCGTCGGACAAAGGCTACCATTCGGCAGCGTGGGCCATTGAGCACCCATGTGCCCAGAAAGGACGGCAAAAAACCGGCAGCCCTGCGGGCATCTGGACCAAAAAGTTCTCATCTGTCGGAAACGGGGGGCTAGAAAACCTCAGAGTTCTGGGGTTTTCAAAGAGTGGTGCGGTCGAGAAGACTCGAACTTCCACGGGCGTTAGCCCACAACGACCTCAACGTTGCGCGTCTACCAGTTCCGCCACGACCGCACTCATGTCAGGGGCGCCGTTGCTGGCATCCCTCGGTAGGAGCGCGCCCCTAGCAAGGGGGGTGACGCGGCGCAAGCACTTTGAGGCGGCTCTTGCGGCACACCTGCGAGCGGGGCGCGAAATGGCAAGCTGCCGGCCTGTCCCTTGGCGGGACTGCCCCTCATGCGGACCTTGCGAGCGGCATTAGGGATTTGGCAACCATGTCTGGTGAGCGCTGCCCTGAGCCTTGCCTCCGGCCTTCTCCTGGCCGCCCAGTCGGTGCAGGTGTCACCTTCGGGCGTTTCCGCGCGGCCGGCCCGGGAGTCCGTGGGGGTAGCAGTCAGCGCCACCGTTAGGGTGGTGCGCCCTGCGGCCATTGATTTCAGACGCGAGGTCGAGGCCGTCCGGGACGATCGGCAAGGCGGCGCAATGGCCCGCCAGCGACGGGCCGACGCTCAGGGAACGATCTGGATCGAATTCAGCTGAAAAGTGCGTTGCGGCGATCAGCCCGGCGCCCAGCCTATTTCGGCGTATCGCGCGGCCGGCGGCACTTCGGCAATCGCCTCGGTCACGTTGAGCATTTCGCCCGGGGCGAGCTCGCGCTTGGCGGGGACCACAACCCAATCCTTGATCGGCCGGTCGGTCTGGTCGCGGAAGACGATCAGCAGGTCGGGGACATTCAAGCTTTCGCGACCTTCATTGCTGATCGTCCCGCGCACGCGATAGATCCGCTCGCCGCTCTCGAGCGTCTCGATCCGCTGTTCGGCGGGGTCGAAGGCAAGCGCGAGGTCGGGCTTGCCGATCCCAAAGGTCGGACGGCTGAAAGGTGCGAATTCGGGAAGGCCGTTGAGGTTTACCGCGACCGCCGTTCCGCCAGCAAGCAGGGCGAAGACCACGCCGGCCACGGTCCACATCTTCGCCGGGTTGCGCCGCGCGCTAAAGGGAGCGCGATAGTCGAACTGCGAGACTTCGTCCCCGTCCCGATATTCCTCATCCCCGTACTCTTCTCGAGAATATTCCGCCTCGAGCGAACCGTCTTCGGACGCATTCTCCGCATCGTCCGTGGCTGTTGGAGGAGCCTGGTCGGTCCCTGCTTCATCCCCGTCTGCAAATGCGCCGCCGTACCCGGCCTCCTTGGCCAGCGGGTCGGCTGCGGGATCGGTCGGCGGCTCGGCGGTCAGCTGGCTTCGATCCGTCGGTTGATCTTCCGGCACAGCGGGACGAGAGGGCCGGTCGCGGCTGACCCTGGCCTTTTCCTCGGCCCGTTCGTCTTTCTGCGAAGCGCCGAGATCCTGGCGCGGGGTCCGCAAGGAGATACTTCCTTCGATCTTGCCACTTCCTGGCGAAGGATCCTGCTGGCTTTCCCGGTTCGTGTCCGGCGTGTTCGGGCCGGACACAATATCATCCGAGCTGCGCCAGTGGCTGATGCCGGGGCGCACCGCTTCGCCGCTTTCATTCTTCGCAGGGGCCGCGGATGCAGCGCTCCCGGTCACGGGGTCCGCCCCATCGGCCTCGCCGACCGCTGCTGGAGGGGCGTCGGCGTCGCTCGCGGCGCTCTGTTCCGGTTCCTGCGCCATCGGTCGTTCGGCCCGTTTCGGGCGGGGTCGGACTGCCGCTTCGGGCGAGGGGTTCTGGAACCAGCTGTGCTTGCACTTTGCGCAGCGCACGGTCCGGCCTTCCGGTCCGATCGCGGTTTCCGGCACGACATAGCGGGTGGCGCAGGCGGGGCAGGATATTATCATGGTCACCTATGCCTTATCGCGCCGCTTCGTCGGCACAAGGGCAACACCCTCGAAGAGCCGGATACCCGCGCTTTTTTCCACATCGATGCGCCTTATGTGGGCGAGAAGAGGCAAGTTGCACTTTCCCCCCAAAGGTCCCGCTGATAGAGCCGCGCGATGATCGACAAGCCGGGCGAGATCGTAAAGTTCGATAATGTCGGGCTGCGCTACGGCACCGATCCGGAAGTGCTCAGCGATCTCAGCTTCACGCTCTACCCCGGCAGCTTCTACTTCCTCACCGGAGCCAGCGGTGCGGGCAAGACGAGTCTTCTGAAGCTGCTCTATCTCTCCCAGCGGCCCTCGCGCGGGGCGATCCAGATGTTCGGCAAGGACATGGTCACACTGCCGCGCGGTCGCCTGCCCGATTTCCGGCGCAGGCTCGGCGTGGTGTTCCAGAATTTCCGCCTCGTCGACCATCTTTCCGCCTTCGACAATGTCGCCCTGCCGCTGCGGCTCGCGGGAACCGAGGAGGTGCGGGTTAGGAAGTCGGTGTCGGAAATGCTCGAATGGGTCGGCCTGGCGCAACGCGCTCAGGCGTGCCCGCCGAGCCTGTCCGGGGGAGAACAGCAGCGCGTTGCGATTGCCCGCGCGGTGATTGCGCGTCCGCAGATGCTGATCGCCGACGAGCCGACGGGCAATGTCGATCCCGAAATGGCTCTCAAGCTGCTGCGCCTGTTCGAGGCGCTGAACAACCGGATCGGCACCACCGTCATCGTCGCGACCCACGATGTCCACCTGCTCAAGAAAGTCCCGGACTCGCTCATCATGCGGCTCCACAAGGGGCGGCTGTCCGACCCCACCGGCGCGTTGCGCTTTCCGCCGCGGCCGGGAGGGAGCGAGCCGGGTGGCCGCGCTATGTCGGAACCCGCGCGATGAGCGCGCCGCCGTTCGCCGAAAAGCCTTCACGCATGGCCGCGCCGGTCGGCTCTCGGCTAGCGGCCAGCCTCGTTCCGTCGAGCCGTTTCGGCGGGGCGATGCCGTGGGTGATCGCGCTACTCACCGCGCTCGTCGTGATCGCGGCCGCAGGGGGCCTCGCGCTCGGCAACCTCGCTGCTAATGCCCGCGCCGACTTGTCCGGCGCTGCGACCGTCCAGGTGATCGAGGCCGATCCGGCCTTGCGCGAGGCCAAAGCCGCGCGCGCGGCCGAAGTCCTGACGGGCGAGACGCTGGTCCGATCGGTCCGGGTGGTCCCGCGCGCGGAACTGGTCGAACTGCTGGAGCCGTGGCTGGGCGAAGGTGCGGCAAGCGGTGAAGTACCGATCCCGGCGCTGATCGATGTCGAACTCACGCGGACGGCCGATACGCAGGAGATCGCGGCACTGACACGCGCGCTCGAGGGCGAGGTGGAGGGCGCGCGTGTCGATGCGCAGTCCGAATGGCTGCGCCCGGTCTACGATGCGCTCGCGGCGCTGCAATACCTCGCGCTCGCGCTGATCGCGCTGGTCGCCTTCGCCACCGCTGCCGCGGTCTGGCTCGCGGCCCGCAGTGCCTTCGCCAATCACCGCGAGACGGTAGAGATCGTGCACCTGCTCGGCGGTACCGACGATCAGGTGACCCGCATTTTCCAGCGCGCAGTGATCCGCGATGCGGCGTTTGGTGCGCTGGTCGGCACGGCGCTGGGCGGGATTGCCGTTCTCGCTCTGGGTCGGCAATTCGCAGGGCTTGACAGCGGCATGGTGGCGGGCGGGGCGCTCGGTCTCAGAGACTGGGCGGTGATCGGCGCCGTCCCGGTGATCGCGATCGCGCTCGCGGCGCTCACCGGGCGGATCACCATTGCCTTCGCCCTCAGGAAAATGCTTTGAGCGCGGCCGCTGTGATTCGCTACGTCCTCTCCTCGCTCGTGCTTGTTTGGGCACTGGGTTTCCTGTGGTTTACCGTGTCGCTGCCGCAGCCGGCGGGCAAGGTGCGGACCGATGCAGTGATCGTGCTGACGGGCGCTGCCGGCCGGATCCCGCAGGGGCTTGCCGTGCTCGATGCAGGGCTTGCAGACCGGATGCTGGTGAGCGGGGTCGCGCCCGAAGTGCGCCCGGCCGAATTCGCCGCTGAGTTCGGGGTATCCGAGGAGCGCATGGATTGCTGCGTATCCCTCGGCTTCGCGGCGGTCGACACCAAGGGCAACGCGTCCGAGATCGCGGCCTGGGTGGAGCAGAACGAGATCGCATCCCTGCGGCTCGTGACGACCGACTGGCACATGCGCCGCGCCGCGAGCGAGCTTGACCGCACGCTGCCCGACGGCGTCCCCGTCCTGCGCGATGCGGTCCCATCGCAACCGAGCCTCGCGAGCCTGTTCCTCGAATATCACAAGCTGCTCGCAAGCTGGGCGGGCGGGCTGGTCGGGATCTAAGGCGCGCGATGATCGCCCTGCGCAATCTCCTCTTCTACCCGCTCTTCTACGGGATCAGCGCGCTGCTGGTCATGGCCTCGCTGGCGGTGATGCCGTTCGGGATCGGACCGCTCAGACGGGTCGTCTCGGCCTGGAGCGGGTGGCATCGCTGGTGCGTGCATCGCCTGCTCGGCATCGATGTGCGCATCGAGGGCGAATTGCCGCGCGGCGAAGTGCTGATCGCGGTCAAGCACGAAAGCTTCTTCGAAGCGATCGACATGCCCTGCCTGCTGGGCTTTCCGACGGTCTTCGCCAAGCGCGAGCTCTTCGCCATTCCCGGCTGGGGCTATTCTGCGCGGGCGTACGGGCTGGTTCCGGTCGCGCGCGATGCCGGGGCCAAGGCGCTGCGCGAGATGATCGCGCTCGCAAGAGTCCGGGTGGAAGAGGGCCGGCCGCTCGTGATCTTCCCCGAAGGAACCCGCGTCCCCCATGGCAGGCGCGCGCCGCTGCAATCGGGCTTTGCCGGGACATACAAGCTGCTCAAACTGCCGGTCGTGCCGGTGGCGGTCGATTCCGGGCCGCTCTATCAGCGCCGCATCAAGCGTTCGGGCACGATCACCTATCGTATCGGCGAGATGATCCCGGCGGGCCTCCCGCGTGCCGAGATCGAAGCACGCGTCCACGACGCGATCAACAGCCTCAACCCACCTGCCTGAAGGTCAGTGGCTGCGCCCGAAATCGGGCTTGCTCTCGTCCTGCCCCTGTTCGATCACCTGCCGCCTTATCGCGCGGGTTCGGCTGAACAGGTCGTGCAGCGTTTCCCCATCGCCCGAACGGATCGCGCGCTGCAACGCGGTAAGGTCCTCGGTGAAGCGGCCCAGCATTTCGAGGACTGCCTCGCGGTTGTTGAGGAACACGTCGCGCCACATGACGGGATCGGAGGCGGCGATGCGGGTGAAGTCGCGAAAGCCCCCCGCGGAATACTTGATGACCTCGGAACGGGTGACCTCTTCGAGATCGCTTGCCGTGCCGACGATAGTGAAGGCGATGAGGTGCGGGATATGGCTCGTCACCGCGAGGACGAGATCGTGGTGGCCCGCGTCCATGACCTCGACCCTGGCGCCCAATCCGGCCCAGAAATCCGACAGCGCCTCGAGCGCTTCGGAGTCCGCGTCCTCGGGAGGGGTAAGGATGCACCAGCGCCCGACGAACAGCGTTGCGAAGCCTGCTTCCGGCCCGCTTTCCTCGGTTCCGGCGACCGGGTGCGCGGGGATGACGCAGCGACCAGGCAGAGCTTCGGCGAGGGCCCTTGCGACGCTCTGTTTCGAAGAGCCGACATCGCTGACGATGGCTCGCTCGGGCAGGGCCTCGGCGATCGCGGCGGCGGCTTCGCTCATCGCGCCGACGGGCACGCACAGCACCACCAGATCGGCTTCGCGAACGGCTTCGGCGGGGCTTTCGCAGACCGCGCCGACAAGACCCAGCTCCTCCGCTTTGGCACGCACGTTGGGATTGGCGTCGAAGCCGGTCGTGGCGATGCCCGGCGCGCGTTCCCTCAGCGCGAGCCCGATCGAGGATCCGAGCAGTCCGAGGCCGATGATCGCGACGCGCTCGATCCTCACGCCGCTTCCCCGCACAGCCGGCGCAGGCAGGCGATCACGCGGTCCATGTCGGCCGACTTGCCGATCGTGATGCGTAGGCCATTGGGCAAGCCCTGTCCTGGCAGATGGCGCACCGCGTAGCCTTCCCCGGCGAGCGCTTCGAGCGCGGTTTCGGCTTTGAGCTCGCCTTCGAACAGGGCGAGGAGGAAATTGGCCTCGCTCGGCACCGCGCGAAGACCGTGATTGCCGAGCGCCGCGATCGCCTCGGCAAGGCGTGCGCGTTCGGCGGAGTTGTGGGCACGGCTGCGTTCGACGAAGGACTGGTCGGAAAGCGCGGCGATGCCCGCCGCCTGCCCGCTCGCAGTCACGTTAAACGGGCCGCGGATCCGGTTCAGCACGTCGACAAGGCCGGTCGCGCCATAGGCCCAGCCGACCCGCTCGGCGGCAAGGCCGTAGATCTTGGAAAAGGTGCGCGTGACCAGCACGTTGTCATGTCTGCCCGCAAGATCGAAGGCGACGCGCTGGTGGGCGGGATCGACATATTCGCCATAGGCCTCGTCCACCACCAGCAGTACATGCGTGGGCAACCCGGCATGGAGCCGCTCGACCTCGGCAGGCGGCAGCCACGTGCCCGTCGGATTGTTCGGATTGGCGAGGAAGACGACCCGAGTTGCGTCGCCGACAGCGCCGAGCAGCGCATCGATATCGGCGGTGTAGTCGCGATCCGCCACTTCGACCGGCCTCGCTCCGCAGCGGCGCGCGGCGATGTCGTAGACCGCGAAGGAATGGCGCGCGAACACGACCTCGTCGCCCGGCCCGGCAAAACCCTGAGCGGCGAGGTTGAGCAATTCGTCCGAACCCGTCCCGCACACGATCCGTGCCGGATCGAGCCCGTGCAACCCGCCCAGCGCCTCGCGCAGGGCGATCGCGCCGGGATCGGGATAGGTCGCCGCCTCTCCCCGCGCCGCCTCGAGCGCTTCGAGCGCGGCCGCGCTGGTGCCGAGCGGGTTCTCGTTCGCCGACAGCTTGACGAGCGCGCGGCCGTCGCTCGCCTTGGACTTGCCGGGCGTGTAGGCGTGGATACCGAGGATCCAGGGCTTGGGCTGGGGCTTTGTGTTCATGGAAGTGTTCGTCATGGAGAGCGCGGCGATACAGGCTCGCTGCCGCCGGGACCAGCCCTCTTGTTGCGCCGCGCTCGCGCTCCGATTGACTTGCGCGCGCGCCTCGCCCAATCGCTGCCGAGTCCATGAACGTCACTCCGCCCACCAGGAGCCATGCGCTCGCCGGGGATCTGCCGCTCGACAGCGGGCAGACGCTGGTGGGCGCGCGGATCGCTTATGAAACCTATGGCGAACTTGCGGAGGACCGGTCGAACGCGGTGCTGATCTGTCATGCGCTGACCGGCGATCAATATGTCGCGAGCACCCATCCCGCTACCGGCAAGCCGGGCTGGTGGGAGCGCATGGTCGGGCCGGGCAAGCCGATCGACACGGATCGCTTTCACGTCATCTGCGCCAATGTCATCGGGTCGTGCATGGGCTCTACCGGCCCGGCAAGCGACGGCCCGGACGGCAAGCCCTACGGCATGCGCTTTCCCGTCATCACCATTCGCGACATGGTGCGCGGGCTCGTGGCGCTGCTCGGCGGGCTCGGGATCGAGCGGCTGCATGGCGTGGTCGGCGGGTCGATGGGCGGGATGCAGGCGCTGAGCCTTGCCGCCAACTGGCCCGAGCGCGCGGGCCGCGTGCTGGTGATCGCCTCGACCGCGCGCCATTCGGCGCAGAACATCGCCTTTCACGAAGTCGGGCGGCAGGCGATCATGGCCGATCCCGGCTGGGCTGCGGGCGATTACTATTCCAGCGATGCGCGGCCCGACAACGGCCTCGCCGTGGCGCGCATGGCGGCGCACATCACCTATCTTTCCGAAGAGGGACTTACCCGCAAGTTCGGCCGCCGCCTTCAGGACCGCGAGGCGACGAGCTTCAGCTTCGATGCCGATTTCCAGGTCGAGTCCTACCTGCGCTACCAGGGCAGCGGCTTCACCCAGCGCTTCGATGCCAATTCCTACCTCTACATCACCCGCGCGATGGATTATTTCGACCTCGCCGAAGAGCATGGCGGCAAGCTCGCCAATGCCTTCGCACGCAGCCGCCATGCGCGCTTCTGCATCGTCAGCTTCGACACGGACTGGCTCTATCCGACCACGGAAAGCCGCCATATCGTTCATGCCCTCAATGCGACCGGCAACAGGGTGAGCTTCGTCGAACTGTCGGCGCCCAACGGGCATGACAGCTTCCTTCTGCCGCACGAACAGCTCGACCGGGTCGTGCACGGATTTCTCAATGGCTGAAAGCAGGACCCCGCTGCGCTTCGATCTGGCCGTGATCGCCGATGCGATCGCGGGCTATGGCCCGGACAGGATGGTGCTCGATATCGGCTGCGGCGACGGCGCATTGATGGCTGCCCTGCAGGGCGATAGCGGCTGCGATGCGCGCGGGATCGAGATCGACGCCGCCTTAGTCGAGCGCTGCGTCGCACGGGGGCTTTCGGTGGTGCAAGGCGATGCGAACATCGATCTTGCCGAATATCCCGACAAGGCGTTCGATTTCGCGGTGCTCAGCCAGACGCTGCAGACCGCGACCCGGCCCGACCTCATGCTCGACGAGCTTTTGAGGGTGGGCGAGCGGGCCTTTGTCAGTTTCCCCAATTTCGCGCATTGGCGCACCCGTGCCGCGCTGATGTTCGGCGGGCGGATGCCGGTCACGAGCGCACTGCCCGTGAGCTGGTACGAGACGCAGAACATCCACCATGTCACGATCGACGATTTCCGCGATCTCGCGCGGGAAAAGCGCGCCGTTATCGAGCGTTCGTGGTTCTTCGCAAGGGAGCGCGCCATTTCGCCCGTGGGGGCGAATTGGCGCGCCGAATTCGCGGTATTCCAGCTCAGTAGCTGAATCCCGTCCGGCTTAGCCGGGTCGGTGGATGCCGCAGATCTTGTTGCCGTCGGGATCGGTGAAATAGCAAAGATGCATCACGCCCATCGGCCCTTCGCGCGGGCCGGGCGGGTCCTCGATGCTCTTTCCGCCATTCGCGATCGCCGCGTCGTGGAGTTCCTTGACCTGCTCCGGGCTCGAACAGGCAAAGCCGATCGTCGCTCCGTTGGCGCAGGTCGCAGGCTGGTCGTTGATCGGCTCGGACACGGCAAAGGTGTGCCCGCCATGCATGTAGAACAGGCGGGTGTGCCCGCTCGCGGCGACGTTGACGAAAGGTTCGCCCGCGCCGAGCACGCCGAGAACGGCGTTGTAGAAGGATTTGGCCTTCTCGATATCGTTGGTGCCGATCATTACGTGGCTGATCATGTGTGGTTCTCTCCTCTTTCGACCCGGACGACGGATTAGGCGCTGGCCCGTGAGGCGGCAAGCCGGGTTTTCGTAGCCAGCGGTTTAGCCGGGCGCCTATAGGGCAGGGCATGACCATGCTCTCCATCATCGCCCCGCTCGCGCTTTTCGCACAGGCCGCCCCTCCCGCTGACGAAACGGCTCTCGAGGCGGCCGAGCCCGTCAGTCTCGAGGCGCTCGATCTGGAACAGGCCGCCGCATTGCGCTGCGCGGTGGCGATCGCGCTCGTGAATGGCTGGCAGAAGGACGGCGACGAGCGCGGCGCGGCCTATCCCGCCCAGCCGGAGGAAGGCGCGCGCGAATTCTTCGTGCGGACGATGGCCCGGCTGATGGACGAACGCGGGCTCGATCGGCGCGCAGTGTTCGATCTCGTCGCGCTCCAGTTCAACCAATTCGAGGAGCGCCCGGAGACCGTCGAAGAGATCATGCCTGCCTGCCTGATGATGAAACGCTCCGCCGGGCTGTAGATCCTGGCCGTTTATGCGCAGGCTTCGTCGTCCGCGCGCTTTCACCGGGTGGATTCGCGTGGCCGTTTGAGGCATGCGTGGATGCGCAATGTGGCGTCTTTACCAGTTTCCCCTGTGCCCCTTCAGCCGCAAAGTGCGCCTGCTCATGGGCGAAAAGCAGATCGCCTACGACATGGTGCGCGAGGATCCCTGGGCGGCTTCGGATGCCTTCTGGAATCTCAATCCTGCCGGGCGAACACCGGTGCTGGTCGAAGAGGTGCGCGGCATCACGCTCGCCGACAGCCGTGCGATCTGCGAATATCTCGAAGAGACCTGCGAAAAGACGCCGATGATCAACGGGCCGGCGGTGATGCGGGCCGAGATCCGGAGGCTGGTCGCGCTGTTCGACGAGAATTTCTACGCCGATGTGACCGCGCCGCTGCTGTCCGAGCGGATGAAGAAGCGCCTCGTCCTGCGTCAGCCCCCCGACAGCCGGGCGCTGCGCGAGGCGATGAAGATGGCGCATGGCCATCTCGACTACATGGACTGGCTGATCGACAACCGCCCGTGGCTGGCGGGTTCGACCATGAGCCTCGCCGACCTTGCCGCCGCGGCGCAGATCAGCGTTGCGGACTATCTCGGCGGGATCGACTGGAACGGACACGAACAGACGCGTGGCTGGTATGCCGTGTTCAAGAGCCGCCCGAGCTTCCGTCCGCTGCTGACCGAACGGATGGACGTGATCAAGCCGCCCGCCCATTACGCGCTCGTCGACATGTAGCAGGGCCGCCCTTGCGCCCTTGCGCCCGCGCGCGCGGTCCCGATATAGCCCGGTGAAAGAGAGGACAGCGCGATGGATTCCACCCCCGAAGATCCCAAGAGCCTGACCGAGGAGCAGTGGCGCGGACGGCTCACGGCCGAACAGTTCCACATCCTGCGTGAGGCCGGAACCGAACGCGCCTATACCGGCAAGTACGACAAGTTTTACGAGAACGGCGAATATATGTGCGCCGCCTGCGGCACGCGGCTGTTCATCAGCGCGGCGAAATACAACAGCGGCTGCGGCTGGCCCGCCTTCACCCGCCCCGCCGAAGCCGAAACGGTCGAGGAGCGCCGCGACATCTCCTTTGGCATGATCCGCACCGAAGTCCTGTGCGGCAAGTGCGGCAGCCATCTCGGCCATGTCTTCCCCGACGGCCCGCCCGAGGAAGGGGGGCTGCGCTACTGCATCAATTCCGCCGCGCTCGAATTCGTGCCGGAAGGCGAATAGCCGCCTGCATCGCGCTCCCGCATCCACGCCTCCTCGCGCCGACATGCGCCGCGCGGCGACCGGCATCGGGGAAGGGTCCGTGCCTGCATGTTCACGCGGGGTTACAACTGGCCTATGCATGGCTCTTCGAGGGTCCGGGCAGGGCCCTGCGAGAGGCGGACGGGCTGATTTCATTCGATGTCTAAACGGGGCAGGAACCTGCAGAACAAGGACAAGCGCGGATCGCGCCGGGCGGCGAGCGAAAGATCGGGGAAGGGCTCTTCAGGAGGCGCCTTGGGGCGCAGGCGCGGACCCTCCCCGCTCCGGCGCTGGACCAAGCGGATTGCGCTGAGCGGCATCGCCCTGGCTCTCATGGCCGTGCTGTTCCTGGCGGTCGCGATCGGTTTCGCCGCGCGTTCGATCCCGAGCTATTACCAGTTGAAGGCGCAGCAGGCGGGCCAGACCATCCTCGTGCGCGCGAGCGACGGCAGCGAGATCGTCGAACTCGGCCCGTCCTTTGGCGAATGGCTCGATTTCGACGAAATCCCCGAGACAATGACCAATGCGATGGTCGCGGTCGAGGACAAGAGGTTCTATTCGCATTACGGCATCGATCCCGTGCGCACGACCGGCGCGATCGTTGAAGGGCTGGTCGGCTCGCGCGAACGGGTCGGCGGGACCTCGACAATCTCGCAGCAGCTGGCGCGCAATCTCTTTCTCAACACCAACCGCACCTTCGATCGCAAGGCGCGCGAAGCGGTGCTGGCGATGGCGCTCGAATGGAAGTTCTCGAAGGAGCAGATCCTCGAGCTCTATCTCAACAAGGTCTATTTCGGCGGGGGTGCCTATGGGATCGACAGCGCCAGCCGGAAATTCTTCAGCCATCCCGCCACCGAGCTTTCGGTGGCCGAGGCCGCGATCATCGCGGGACTGGTCAAGGCGCCGAGCCGCTATTCGCCCACCGCCGACGTGCAGGCGGCGGTCGACCGTGCGCAGGTCGTGCTGCGCCTGATGCGCGAGCAGGGCTATATCACCCCGGCGCAGGCCTCTGTCAATGTCGATGCGGTCAAACTGAAACAGCAGGCGGGACAGAATTCGGTCCGCTACTTCACCGACTGGGCGCTGCCGCAGCTCGATATCCTGCTGCCCGAAACCTTCGCCCCGATCGAGGTGTGGACGACGCTCGACATAGGCAAGCAGCGCGCCGCCACCGCCGCGATCGATGCCAACACGCCTGGCGGCGCGCAGGGCGCGCTGGTAAGCCTCGACCGCGACGGGGCGATCCTCGCGCTGGTCGGCGGCACCGATTACGTCGAATCCAATTTCAACCGGGCGACAAACGCGATGCGCCAGCCCGGTTCATCATGGAAACTGTTCGTCTATCTCGCCGCGCTAGAGGCCGGGTATCGTCCCGAGGACCTGGTGGTCGATACCCCGGTGACGATCGACGGCTGGAGCCCGCGCAACGCCAACGGGCGCAATATCGGCGAAACCAATCTGCGCACCGCCTTCGCCTATTCGATCAACACCGTTGCGGCCCAGCTTGGCAACGAAGTCGGCTTCGGGACAGTCGCTTCGATGGCGCGTCGCTTCGGGATTTCCTCACCGGTCTCGACCTTCCCCTCGATGGTGCTGGGTTCCTCGGAAGTTCGCCTGATCGAGATGACCCGCGCCTTCGCCTCGGTTTCGGCGGGCGGGATGGGGGTGGAGCCCTACGGCATCACAAAGGTCGTCACCGCCGACGGCGAATTGCTCTATGAACGCGAGCGTCCGCGCGACCGCCAGCTCGTCCCCGAATACGTCACCGCGGGAATGACCGACCTGTTGCAGGCCGCGGTCCAGACCGGCACCGGCCGCGCGGCGCAGATCGGGCGCCCGGTGGCGGGCAAGACCGGGACCACCAGCTCCAACAAGGACGGCTGGTTCGTGGGCTTTTCCAGCGGCATCACGACCGGGGTGTGGATGGGCCGCGACGATGCGAAGGCGGTGCCGGGCCTGCAGGGCGGGCGCGCCCCGGCGCAGGCCTTCGCCGCCTACATGCGCTATGCGGTGAAGGACCGCGCGGTGGAGGAATTCGACACTGAACTTAATCTGCCCGAATGGCAGCTTGAGCCTGACGACGAATACATGTTCGGCGATCCGGACGATTACTACTTCATCGACGAGCAGGGCAATCTGATCGAACCCGGCCGGCGTGGAGGCGAGGGCTCGCCCTTTGGGATCGAGGGCGAGCGGCCCGACGCCCCCGACGTGGTCGACGAGCCACCCGCCGCGCTCGACGAAGACGTGCTCGAACGCGCAATCGGCAGCGAATTGCCCGAAGTGCGGCGCGGCAACGCTCAGCAGCAGCAGCGCCAGCAGCAGGGCCAGCAGCAGGGCCAGCAGCAGGGCCAGCAGCAGGGCCAGCAGCAGGGCCAGCCGCGCAATGTGCCGCCGAGTCCGAGCCCGACGCCAACGGTAGCTCCGCCGCTCCCGCGGCAACAGGGCAATGCGGGCGGCCCCTGAGGCGCTTCGCCAGGACCGCAAAAGAAGCGGGCGCCCGCTGCCGAGGCCGCGGGCGCCCTTTTGTCTCTCGCGCGGCTTTCGCCGCTTGTGTCAGCGCAGGCGAACCGGGAGGAAGCGCGCGGGCTGGCCGCGCCGCTTGATCCGCAGCAGAACCGCGTCGCGTCCATCTTCCTCGGCAGCGGCGATCTGCGCATTGAGCGCCTCGATCGTGTCCACCGCCTCGTAATTGGCCGAGAGGATGATGTCGCCGCGGCGCAGGCCCTTGCGGCCCGCATCCGAATTGGGATCGACCGCAGCGATGACGAGGCCGTTCGTCTCCTCGCCAACGCCAAGGCTGTTGCGGATCTGCGGGGTCATGGTGATGACCTGCAGGCCGAGCTTTTCCTCGACATTGCCGTCCGAGGCATCGGGGTCCATGGGCGTTTCCGCGTCCGGATCGAAGACCTGCTGCGAGCGCATCAGCTCTTCCTCGGTCGGACGCTTGCCGAGCGTGGCGGTGAGTTCGAGTTGGTTTCCGTCGCGCAGGACCTTCATCGGGATCCGGGTGCCGGGATCGAGATTGCCGACGATGATCGAGACCGTCTGGTCGGAGGTGACCTCGCGGTTGTTGATCTCGATGATGATGTCGCCCGGACGCAGGCCGGCAGCTTCGGCGGCGCTGTCTTCCTGCACGCTCTGGACGAGTTCGCCGCGGTTGCGCTGCAGGCCCAGCGAATCGGCAAGGTCGTCGTCCATGGGCTGAAGGCCGACGCCCAGGAAACCCCTCTCGATCTCCTCGCCCGCCATCAGCTGGCGGACGATCGGCGCGGCGGTTTCCGCAGGAATGGCGAAGCCGATGCCCACGCTCCCGCCCGAGGGCGAGAAGATCGCGTTGTTGATCCCGATGACATTGCCGCGCATGTCGAACAGCGGGCCGCCCGAATTGCCGCGGTTAATGCTCGCATCGGTCTGGATGTAGCGATCGTAGGCGCCGCCCTGGCCGGTCGTGCGCTGGATCGCGGAGACGATGCCGCTCGTGACGGTACCGCCAAGGCCGAACGGATTGCCGATGGCGACCACCCAGTCGCCCACGCGAGCCGCACTCGAATCGCCGAAAGTGACGAAGGGGAAACTGCGGTCGGCATTGATCTTGAGCACGGCAAGGTCGCTCGCCGCGTCCGAACCGACCAACTCAGCCTCGTACTCGGTCCCGTCGGGCATGGTCACGGTGATCTCCTCCAGCGTCGCATTGCTGTTGGGAGGCGAGATCACGTGGTTGTTCGTCACCACGAAGCCATCGGCGGAGATGATGAAGCCCGAGCCGAGCGACTGCGCTTCGCGCGTCTGCGGCTGGGTGCCGCCACGGCGGCGGTTGAACAATTCGGCAAAGGGCGTGCCGGCAAAGGGATTGCGCGACACCTCGACCCGCTGCCGGGTGGCGATGTTGACCACGGCGGGCTGCAATTGTTCGGTCAGGTCGGCGAAGCTCGCCGGCGCGCCTTCGCGCGGGACGACGCGGTTCATCACCTGGTCGTCATTCTGCGCCACCTGCGCTCCGGCGGGGATACCCGTCATCAGCGAGATCGCCGCACCGCCCAGCAGCAGCGCGCTCGAGAGGCCATATACATAACGCACGGTGTTCACGTCCTCTTATCCTTGTCCTTGGGTCGCAACGCAGGGGCTCGCCTCAGCGTTCCGGCCGGTTCATTCGAAAGCACCGCAGTTTCAGCCGAAAGGCACTGAACGCCGTTTGAACACGGCCCGCCTTCCGTCGGCGCGAGTCAACGCTTGGTCGGCATGTCCACGGGCCGCACCGCAGCGGCGCGCGGGGAAATCGAGGGCGAGAGCGCGCGGCTTCAGCGGCGGCCTCGGAACTGCCGGAGATATTCATTGTCGGGCGAGAGGATGATCGAGCTGTCGCCGCGACCCTCGCCCCGCGCGAAGCTCTGCTCATAGCTCTGCATCGCACGGTAGAAGTCGTAGAAGCTCTCATCCGCGCCGAAGGCGTCGGCATAGATCCGGGCGGCCTCGGCATCGGCTTCGGCACGGATGATCCGGGCATCGCGCGTGCCCTGCGCACGAATGGTGCGGGCTTCGCGTTCACGGTCGGTTTCCATCCGGCGGAAGGCCGATTGCAGCGGCGCGCCTTCGGGAAGGTCGGTCCGCTTGATCTGCACGTCGATCACTTCCGCGCCGTATTGCCGCGCCTCGCGATCGAGATTCTCGCGCACATTTGCGAGCGCCGTCCCGCGTTCGGCGGTCAGCATCGCCTGGAACGTGCGGCGACCAAGCTCCTGGCGCAGCGCCGAGTTGAGGATGGGTTCGAGCGCGCGGCGCACCCCGTCGGTGTTGTTGGCGCGTTCGACCATGGTCACCGGATCGACGATGCGGAACCGGGCATAGGCGTTGACGAGCAGGCGCTGCTGGTCGTTCGAGAGCACTTCCTCGTCGCGCATCTCGAGATCGAGCACGCGCTTGTCGACCCGGCGCAGGCTCTCGAACAGCGGGACGCGGAACTTGAGCCCCGCGCCCGATTCCCCGCCCGGCGTGTTGACCGTGCGGACCGGCTTACCTGCCTGGACGACGACGACCTGCTCTTCCTCGTTGACGACATAGGCCGACAGGAACAGGCCGACGAGCGCGATACCCGCGATCACGAAGGCCCAGCGATACTTGTTCCAGATGGATTCCATGTTTCCTGCGATCCCGTTCGATTATTGTCCGGCCGGCGCCTGCTGGCGCGAGCGGCGCTGCAGTTCGGGCAGCGGGAGATAGGGTGTGACATTGTCCGCCTCGACCACGGTCTTGTCGGTCTGGGCGAGCACCCGCTCCATGGTTTCGTAATAGAGCCGCTGGCGCGTCACTTCGGGGGCGAGGCGATATTGTTCGTAGACCTTGGTGAAGGCCTCGGCCTCACCCTCGGCGCGGCTCAGGGTCTGCTGGGCATAGCCGCGGGCCTCGTTGCGGGCGGCATCGGCGTTCTGTTCAGCGACCGACACGTCGCGGAAGGCATCGACCACTTCGCTCGGCGGGTCGGCCTTCGCGATCTCGACACCGAGCACGTCGATACCCGCGCCATAGGCGTCGAGGAATTCCTGCATGCGCAGGCGCACCCGCTGCTGGATCTCGGCGCGGCCCTGACCGGTGAAGGTTTCGTCGAGGGTCTTCTCGGCAACAGAAGCGCGCATGGCGGCTTCGGCGACTTCGTTGACCGTCTCGATCGGATCGGCCAGTTCGAATTTGAAATCGGCCAGGTCCTTGATGTTCCAGCGCACCGTGTAGCTCAGGTCGACGAGGTTCTGGTCGCCCGTCAGGATAAGCTTCGCGCGCTGGTTGGAGGCCGGGATGTTGACGGCGCGCACGCCCTGCACATCTTCGACGTCCACCGTTTCGATCGGGAAGGGCAGCGTGAAATGCAGGCCCGGATCGAGCGTGCGGCTGTAGCTGCCGAGCCTCTTGACCACGCCCTGCTCGCGCGGTTCGACCAGATGGATGCTGGACAGAAGCAGGAAGGCGCCGATCACGACGACCGCGATGACCGGAGCCCAGCTCTTCCCGCCGGGGCGCTGGGGCATGCGGAAATTGGGGCCGCCCGGACCACCGCCGCGGCGGCGCGGGCCTTCGGGGCCGCGATTCCTGAAAATGTCCTCGATGCTGGCGGAACGGCGTTTGCCGTCCTCGCCGCCGCCGCCGGGGAGCCAGGGGTTGCGCGGGCCTTCGCCGCGCGGTCCGCCCTTGTCGCCCGAAGGCGGATCAGCGTCGCCGCTGTCGGGGCCTTGATCGGCATCGCCGCTGTCGCTCCCGCCGGAGCCTCCCCACGGATTCTTCTTGCCCGCCATGGCAAGGCCCTGTCCCGCGACACCTGTGGTCATGCCCAGCCGCTTCTTCCAACTCTCGAAAATCTGCATGACACCCTTATAGGAACGCGAGTCTGGGAAAAACAGGGGTTTTGCGATTTGAAAAAGCTGCACGAGTGCAAAAACCCAATTCAACATGGCCCGATTGATGATAGAGGCCGCTGCCCATGAGCGAGGGCAACAATTCCGGCGCCACCAATGGCCGCGAACCCGCCGGTGAGGAAAAGCGCCTGCGCGCGGCGCTCCCGCCGGAGATCGACCACCGCGTGCGGTCCGCGCGCATCCTCAACGGCCGAGCGATCATCGTCGCCGAAGCAGGCGACCTTTCCGAGGCGAAACGCGAAGAGCTAGAGGCCGAGATCACGCGCCTTCTCTCCACGCTCGATGGGGTGGAAGAAGTCCGCATCGCGCTCACCGGAGAACGGCGGCGGCGGCGTATCATCGCGGTCGGTTCGGGCAAGGGCGGGGTCGGCAAATCGACGCTGACCACCAATCTTGCAGTCGCCCTGGCGCGATCAGGGCGCAGCGTCGGCGTGATCGACGGCGACATCTATGGCCCCTCCCAGCCCAAGCTCCTCGCGACCGAGGGGACCAAGCCCGCGGTCGAAGACGACAAGCTCGTCCCGCTCGAAAGCCCCTATGGCGTCAGGGTGCTTTCGATGGGGCACATCGTCGCGCCCGGAAAGGCGCTCGCCTGGCGCGGGCCGATGGCGGGCAAGGCACTGGGCCAGCTGGTCGATGCGAACTGGGGCGATACCGAATTGCTGCTGATCGACATGCCGCCGGGCACGGGCGACGTGCAGCTTTCGATGATGGCCGATCACAAGCCCGACGGGGTGATTCTCATTTCGACACCGCAGGATCTCGCGCTCATCGATGCCGCGCGCGCGGGACAATTGTTCGAGCAGGGCGAAGTCGCGATCATCGGGCTGGTCGAAAACATGTCGGGCGAGATATTCGGTTCCGGCGGGGTCGAGAAGTTCGCCCATGCGCTGGACATCCCCTTCCTCGGCCGCATTCCGCTGAATGCGGAAACGCGGGCGAGCGGAGACGCCGGAAAGCCTCCCGCCGCGAGCGAGGGCGAGGCCGGGGAGCCTTTCCGCGCGATCGGCGCGAAGGTCGCGCGCTGGCTCGATACCGGGAAAGTCTAGCCCGATGAAGCTGTCGCGGCGCGGCATCCTGACGGGCGCTGCCGCAGGCGGCGGGTTGCTGGTAGCATGGTGGCTGCTGCCGCGCACCTATCACAACCCGCTTACCCCGGGACGCGGCGAGCATGTTTTCGGCGCATGGCTGAGGATCGGCGAAAACTCGGTGGTGACCGTCGCCGTGCCGCAGCTCGAAATGGGGCAGGGCGTAACCACCGTGCTCCCGCAGCTCGTGGCGATGGAGCTGGGCGCGGACTGGCGCCAGGCCGCGATCGAGCCCGCGCCGCCTTCAGGTGCCTATCCCAATCTCCCCCTTGCCCAGAAATGGGCGCCTTTGTGGGACCCGGTCGCGGCGGGGCTGTCCGACACGACCGACGAACTCCTCGCCGCCCGCTTCGCGCGTGAGACGCGCTTCAACGCGACGGCGGAAGGTACGACGCTTGCCGCCTATGAGGACATGGCGCGCGAGGCGGGCGCGGCGGCGCGGGCGATGCTGGCGCAGGAGGCGGCCGAACGCTGGGGCATGGCGTGGGAGGAGCTCACGATTGCCGAAGGCCTCGTGCGGGGCGGCGATGGTCTCATCGCGACTTTCGGCGAACTCGCCTCCGGGGCGGCCGAGCGGGCAGTGCCCGATCCGGCTCCGCTGCGGCCCGAACCCGCGCGCGAGGAGCCGCTCGCCGTCTTTGCGGATGCCGCTCCTGCCTTCCCCCGGATCGACCTGCCGGCCAAGGTCGACGGATCGCTCCAATTCGCCGGCGATGTGCGACTACCCGGAATGCTCCATGCCTCGATCCGTCACGGGCCTAATGCCGGGGCCGAGCTGACCGGCTTCGACGCCGCCGCAGGATACGGCGTGCCGGGCGTCGTGCAGGTTGTCGAAGGCAGGCGCTGGCTCGCCGCGGTGGCCGAAACCTGGTGGAGCGCCGAACGCGCGCTCGAGGCGATGAACCCGCAATTCACCGTCTCCTATCCCGCAGGCAGCGCCGAGATACCGGCCCGGCTCGGCCTGATGCTCGAAAACGGGGCGTCCTTCCGCATTGCCGAAACGGGTTTCGGCGCGGAAGGCATGACCCGGGTCGACCTCGCCCGCCGCTACGAGGTTGAGCCGCATCTCGCCGCCCCACTCGAGACTGCGACAGCCACCGCGCGCTTCGCCGGCGGGCGCCTCGAATTGTGGATCGCGAGCCAGGCCTCCGAAAGCGCGCGCAGGGCCGCCGCCGATGCTCTCGGCATCGCGGCCGAGGATGTCGCGCTCTACCCCATGCCGGCGGGAGGCAGTTTCGATGCACGGCTCGAACACGATCACGCGATCGAGGTGGCGCTGGTGGCGCGCGAGGTCGCCGAGCGTTTTCCAGAAGGCGCGCGGGCCGTTCAGCTGACCTGGCCGCGGCGTTCGGAACTGACCCATGCCCGGCCGCGCCCGCCTGCATGGATGCTGCTCGGCGCGCAGCTGCAGCCGGGCGTTCCCGGCAGTCCCGGTACCGGCGGGGCGATCGACGCGCTGCGCGTGCGCATCGCCTGTCCGCCAGCCGCGCTCGAATTCGGCCGCCGCCTGTTCGGCGGGCTGACGCCCTGGGCCGCGATCCGCGAGACCGAGGGGAAGAAGGACCCGCTCGCCTGCACCGGCGCGGTTCCGCCCTATCAATTGCCGAGCCTGGTGGTGGAACACGTGCCGGTCGAGATCAGCCTCCCGGTCGGGCGCGTGCGGGGCAATGCCGACAGCTACACCGCCTTTGCGATCGAAAGTTTCATCGACGAGATCGCGCAGCAGAGCGGGCGCGAGCCGCTGTCCTATCGCATGGCCATGCTGGGCAGCGACATCAGGCTTGCCGCCTGCCTTCAGCGCGCCGCGCAGCTGGGGGACTGGGACGGCGGGGCGAGCGGGAGCGGGCAGGGTCTTGCCTGCCACCGCCTCGGCGATGGGCCGGATGCTCCCCGCATCGCCTGCGTCGCCACCGCGCGCGGCAGCGCCGGGGAAAGCGGGGGCGGTGTGAGGGTGACAAGGTTGTCGGTCGCGGTCGATATCGGGCGGATCGTCAATCTCGACATCGCTCGCCAGCAGATCGAGGGCGGGCTTGTCTTCGGGCTCGGCATGGCACTGGGACGCGCGCCGCGCTGGCGCTCGGGGCTCCCGGCAAGCGTTGATTATGCCGATCTCGATCTCCCGACGCTCGCCGATTGCCCCGAGATCCGGGTCGATTTCATCGCCAGCGAGGCGCCGCCCGCCGATCCGGGTGAAATCGGCGCGGTCGTCGCCCCGCCCGCCATCGCCAATGCACTGTTTTCGGCTACGGGCTTGCGCCTGCGGCGTCTGCCCTTACTTTCGGACGGAATATGACCCGGACAATCCTGCCCCACCCGGTCCGGGCCGCTTTCCTGCCCGGTATCGACACGCCCCGCACCGTCTCGCGGACATTTCGGCGCGCGCAGGCGTTCGAGGGCTCATGACCTGGCGCGGACAAAACCTCCCTCCCGATCACCCGCCGGTGAAGAGCGGGCGCATCGGCGTGCTGCTCGTCAATCTCGGCACGCCCGATGCGCCCGACCCGCTTTCGGTGAAGAGATATCTGAAGCAGTTCCTGTCCGACCGGCGCGTGATCGAGATCCCGCCGATCGCCTGGCAGCCGATCCTGCGCGGCATCATTCTCAACACCCGGCCGCAGAAAAGCGCCGAGGCCTATGCCAAGATCTGGACCCCGCGCGGATCGCCGCTCGCCGACATCACCGCGAGCCAGGCCGAGGCGATGGCCGAAGTTCTCGGCGAGGCTGCCCGCGTCGATTACGCGATGCGGTACGGCAACCCTTCGATCGAGGACAAGCTGACCCAGCTCATGCGGGAGGGCTGCGACCGTATCCTCATCGCGCCTATGTATCCGCAATATTGCGCCGCTACGACCGCGACCGTTTTCGACGAGATCGCCCGCGTGCTTTCCGAGATGCGCTGGCAGCCGGCGCTGCGCTTCGTGCCGCCCTATCACGACGACGACAATTACATCGCCGCGCTCGCCGACGACCTTTCCCGGCAGGTGGCCGGGCTCGATTTCTCGCCGGAAGTGATGCTGCTCAGTTTCCACGGCATGCCGCTGCGCACGCTTGAACAGGGCGATCCGTACCATTGCCAGTGCTGCAAGACCTCGCGCCTGTTGCAGGAGCGGCTGCGCGAACGGCCCGAACTCGCAGGCACGCGCTTCGAGACCACGTTCCAGTCGCGCTTCGGCCCGGCGAAGTGGCTCGAACCGGCGACTGACGACACGCTCATCAAGGAAGGCGAAAAGGGCACGAAGCGTCTCGTGGTCGCTGCGCCGGGTTTCGCGGTCGATTGCGTCGAAACGCTGGAGGAGCTGGCGCTGGAAGGCCGCGACGAATTCCTCGAGGCGGGCGGTGAGCAATACGCGGTGCTCGATTGCCTCAACACATCGGAAGCCGGGCTCGGCATGCTGGATCGGATGCTGCGGCGCGAGCTTTCCGGCTGGATTTGATCCTTACTCCTATTTACACCAAGGTCAGTTGCAAACCCGAACCTCTTTTGTGGTAAGGAACCTGACATGGCCACTCTTGCACACCCCCACGCCGGCGCCGATGCGCGCTCCTTCGACCACTGGAGCGAGGGGCGCATCGACGATTCGGACCTTTCCCATATTCCGGGCGAGGCCGGCTGGCCCGTCGTCGGCAACACCTTTCGCATGCTCGCCGACCCGCACGGTTTCGCCCGGCGGATGATCGACACCTACGGCAAGGTCTACAAGAACCGAGCCTTCGGCGGCTGGCAGGTCGCGCTGATCGGGGCCGAAGCGAACGAGCTTTTGCTGTTCGACCGAAACAAGATGTTCTCTTCCGAGCAGGGCTGGGGCCCGATCCTCGACCAGCTTTTTCCGCGCGGGCTCATGCTGATCGATTTCGAGCATCACCGGGTCGACCGGCGCGCGCTTTCGATCGCGTTCAAGCCGGAACCGATGCGCCATTATTCGGGCGCGCTCAATTCGGGCATCTCGCGCGAGGTCGAGAGCTGGGAAGGGCCGATGACTTTCTATACCGCGATCAAGAAGCTCACGCTCGACCTTGCCGCCGACAGTTTCATCGGCATTCCGTGGGGGCCAGAGGCGGACCGTATCAACGAAGCTTTCGTCGACATGGTGCAGGCATCGGTCGCGCCTGTCCGCAAGCCGCTGCCGTTCACCAAGATGAAAAAGGGCGTCGACGGGCGGGCCTACCTGATCGATTATTTCACCCGCGAAACCCACAGGCGCCGGGCCGAGGGCGGCGGGCAGGACATGTTCAGCCAGTTCGCGACCGCCACCCGCGAGGACGGGAGCCTGCTGCCGGTCGACGAGGTGGTCGACCACATGAACTTCCTGATGATGGCCGCGCACGACACGATCACGTCCAGCGCGACCTCGCTGATCTACTATCTCGCCAAGAACCCCGAATGGCAGGAAAAGCTGCGCGAGGAGGTGTTCGCGGTGACCGGCGGCCCCGATGGCTCGGGCAAGGCGCGCGCGCTCGACTATGACGACCTCGGCAAGCTCGAGCTGACCGAGATGGCGTTCAAGGAAGCGCTGCGGATGGTCCCGCCGGTGCCATCCATGCCGCGCCGTGCGCTGAGGGAATTCGAATACGAAGGTTATCGCATCCCTGCGGGCACGATGGTGGGCATCAACATCTACTGGACCCACCATTCTGAGGAATACTGGGAGGACCCCTTCACCTTCGATCCGATGCGCTTCACCCCCGACAAGGTGAAGGCGCGGCACAAATATGCCTGGGTCCCCTTCGGCGGTGGCGCGCATATGTGCCTCGGCCTGCATTTTGCCTACATGCAGGTGAAGATCCTGATCGCGCAGCTGCTCCAGCGCTACCGCATCGAAGTGGCGGATGGCTATGCGCCCGCATGGCAGGAATGGCCGATCCCGCAGCCCAAGGACGGGCTGAAGGTGGAATTCGTGAAGCTGTAGGAAACCCGCAGGGACGTTCCTACAGCCGCGATTCCGGCTAGATCCAGGGGGTATGGACGGCGCGAACCACGCCCCCCTCTCGCCGCGCGGCGAAAATCAGAAGTCCCAGGCGATGCCGTTCTTCTCCCAGTCGCCATAGCGGGTGGGGGAAAGATCGCGCGGCTCGTCCTTGAGCGGATCGACCTTTTTCGGCTCGGGCACGGGATCGTTGGTCCAGTGCGCGGGCTTCTTGAAGTTCCTGGCGGCTTCGGATTTCTGCTTGGTCATGGTGCTCTTTGAAATGCGCGCGCTGGCGCTTGGTTTCAATGCTGTTATGTGCGCGCCATGCCTTCGACCCCCGGTCTTCCCGCGCGCCGCGCTGCGCTCAAGCTCATCGATGCCGTTTTGCGCCGGGGTGAAACGCTCGAACAGGCCGAAGGCGCGGCCATGTCCGGGGTCCATGCCGCCGAGGATCGCGCACTCGCCCGCGCCATCGCGACCGAGGTGCTGCGCTGGCTGACCGATCTGGATGCGCTGATCGACAGCGCGACGAAGCAGAACCTGCCCAACGACGCTAAGGTGCGCAGCGTGCTGCGGATCATGCTGGCGCAGGCGCTGCGGCTCGGCACGCCGCCGCACGCCGTGGTCGCGACCGGCCTGCCGCTTCTTGCCGGAGGGCCGCGCCGACTCGCGCACGGCGTGTTCTCTACCCTTGCGAAGCGCGAGGCAACGCTCCCCGTGGTCCCGACCCTGCCAGACCGTGTCCGCGCGCGCTGGGGCGAGCGTGCCGACGCAATCGCCCCCGGGCTCGCCGATCCGCCCGAACTCGACCTTGCGCTCAGGGACCCCTCGCAAACCGACGTGCGCGCCGCGGCCATGGGCGGGGTCAGCCTGGCGCCAGGCCATGTCCGATTGCCGCGGGGCACGGCGGTCGAGGCGCTCGAGGGCTTTGCCGAGGGCAAATGGTGGGTGCAGGATCTGGCGGCGCAGACGCCTGCGCGCCTGCTCGGCGAGGGAGAAGGGCGCCACGTGCTCGACCTGTGCGCCGCGCCGGGGGGCAAGACGCTGGCGCTTGCCGCTGCCGGGTGGAAAGTGACCGCGCTCGACATCTCGAAGCGCCGGCTCGACCTTTTGAAAGCGAACTTGAGACGCACCGGCCTTGCCGCCTCGCCGCTGCGCGCCGATGCGCTCACATGGGAGCCGAAGCACCGTTTCGACGCCATCCTGCTCGACGCGCCCTGCACCGCGACCGGCACCTGCCGCCGCCACCCGGACGTGCTCCACCGGATCGGCAGGGGCCAGATCGCCGAGATGGTCGAACTCCAGCGTGCCCTGATCACCCGCGCCGCCGACTGGCTCGCGCCCGGTGGGCGGCTGGTCTACGCGGTCTGCTCGCTCGAGGAAGAAGAGGGCGAGGCGCAGGCGCGCTGGATCGGCGAAACGCTCGGCCTCGATCCGGTGCCGGTCGCCGCGGCCGAACTGCCCGCCGGCCTTGCACCGACGGGCGGAGGTCATGTCCGCACTCATCCCGGCCTGCTTGCCGAAGCGGGCGGGCTCGACGGGTTCTTCGTCAGCCGATGGGTCAGGCCCTGAACCGGGCTCAGTCCTGCTTCACCTTGTCCTGGAAACTCTTCCTTAGCTTCATCAGCTTGGGCGGGATCACCGCGAGGCAATAGGGGTTCCGTTGACCTTCGCCGTCCCAGTATTCCTGGTGGTAATCCTCGGCCGGGTACCATGGCTTGACCTGTACGCCGCCGTCTCCGGCTTCGGCGTCGAAGCCCTCGATCGTGGTCACGGCCATCTTGCCGTGTTCGGTGTTCCAGCGCCCGATCGCGGCTTTCGCCTCCTCGAACTGGGCCGCCGAAAGCGGGAAGATCGCGCTGCGATATTGCGTGCCGACATCGTTGCCCTGGCGATTGAGCTGGGTCGGGTCGTGCGTGCCCATGAAGACGTCGAACACCTCGGCAAGGCTGATCGCATCGGGATCGAAGGTCACGCGGATCGCCTCGGCATGTCCCGTCCGGCCCGAGCATACTTCCTTGTAGGTGGGATTTTCCGTGTCCCCTCCGATATAGCCGCTTTCGACCTCGCTGACGCCGACCACGTCGCGAAACACCGCTTCGGTGCACCAGAAGCATCCGCCTGCCAAGATTGCCTGTTCCATGCCGTCTCCTTTGCCTTTTCCCAGGACTTAGGAAGGGAACGCGGCAATGTCATCGCTTGTTTCCGGGTCATCGCTTGTTTCCGCGGGCGCGATCACTAATCATGTCACGCACCCCCACGAGAGGAGATCGAACATGAAACGCCTTGCACTTGCCGCCGCTACCGCGCTTGCCGGAGCCGCCGGCCTCGCTGCCGTTCCGGCCATCGCGGACCATCACATGGAAGCGGCCGCGCCCGCGCTTGAGGAGGTGCTCGCCGACAGCCGCCGCGATGGCGACCGGGCGCGCGACCAGTATCGCAACCCGGCCGAGACGCTTGCCTTCTTCGGGGTCCAACCCGGCATGACCGTGGCCGAATTCAGCCCCGGGGGCGGCTGGTACACCCGCGTGCTCGCACCTTATGTCATGGGCGATGGCAAGTATGTCGCCTTCAACACGCCCGCGCGCCAGCCGGCCGAGGGCGAGGGCTGGGCCAAGACCTTCACCGCGAAGGTTTCCGAAATGCTCGGCGCTCCGGAAGGCAGGATCAACGCCTTCGAGGTCGGCTCGATGCCGGAGGACATGGCCAGCACGGTCGACCGGGTGCTGATCTTCCGTTCGATGCACGGGCTCAACGCCGGCAACATGGCCGACAGCGTGCTCAAGACCGCGCGCCAGCTGCTCAAGGACGACGGCATGGTCGGCGTGGTCCAGCACCGCGCGCCCGACGGGGCGAGCTACGACGATTACGGCGCCCGTCAGCGCGGCTACATGCGCGAGGCCGATGTCGTGAACATCTTCGAGGCGAACGGCTTCGAACTTGTCGAAAGCTCCGAGATCAACGCCAATCCGAAGGACCCCGCCAATTGGGAGAGCGGCGTGTGGACCCTGCCCCCGACGCTCGCCACGGGCGAGGACGATCCGAAGCGCTCCGAATATCTGGCCATCGGCGAGAGCGACCGGATGACGCTCCTGTTCAAGAAGGCCTATTGATCGCCAGAGGGCGGCGGCGAGGAAACACGTAAACCATGCGCAGCATCACCGTCGCCGCCCTCCAGCTCGCGCTCGACCGCGGGAGCGAGCAGGCCAATATCGATGCCGTCGCCGATCTCGTCGGTGAGGCTGCGGGGCGCGGCGCGAAGGTCATCCAGCCGCCCGAACTCTTCTCCACCCACTATTTCTGCCGCGAGGAGGAGGAGGCGCTGTTCCGGCTGGCGAAACCGACCGCCGAACATCCGAGCGTCATCGCGATGCAGCGCCTCGCCGAAGGGCTGAAGGTCTCGATCCCGACCAGCTTCTTCGAACGCGACGGGCACCATTATTACAACACGCTCGCCATGATCGGGCCGGACGGAGCGATCATGGGGACCTATCGCAAGAGCCATATTCCCGACGGGCCAGGCTATGAGGAGAAGTATTACTTCCGCCCCGGCAATGACGGGTTCAAGGTCTGGGACGTACCCGGCGATGACGGGACCCCGGTGCGCATCGGCATCGGCGTGTGCTGGGATCAATGGTATCCGGAATGCGCGCGGGTCATGGCACTAAAGGGGGCCGAAGTGCTGTTCTACCCCACAGCGATAGGGTCCGAGCCCTACGATCCCGAACTCGACACGAGCCGCATGTGGCGCCGCGCGATGCAGGGCCATGCGGTCTCGAACTGCATGCCCGTCGTCGCGGTCAACAGGATCGGGGCAGAAGGACCGGAGGGCGCGCAGCAGGTCTTTTACGGCCATTCCTTCATCACCGACGAATGGGGCGACCTCATCTCCGAATTCGGGCGCGAGGAGGAGGGCGTGCTGGTGGCGACGCTCGACCTCGATCGGGCGGCGACGCACCGGGCGGGCATGGGCTTTTTCCGCGACCGCCGGCCCAATCTCTACGAACGCTTGGCGCAGGACATTTGAGCAGCCTCTACCTCGTCGCGCTCGGATCGAACCGGCGACATCATCTCTATGGGCTCCCGCGCGCGGTGGTGCATGCCGCGATGGAGGAGCTTGCTGCTTTCGGCACCGTGATGGCCCGTTCGCGCGTGGTGCGCTCGGCACCCATGGGGGCTGCGCAGCGCCGCTTTGCCAATGCCGCGAGCGTGCTGGCGAGCGAATACGACCCGCCCGCGCTGCTGGCCGCGCTCAAGCGGATGGAGCGCGAATTCGGACGGCGGCCCGGGCGACGCTGGGGCGACCGGGTGCTCGATCTCGACATCGTCCTGTGGAGCGGCGGGGAGTGGGCGGACGAAGCGCTGAGCGTGCCCCACCCGCATTTCCGCGAGCGCGCTTTCGTGCTCGGCCCGGCCTGCGAGGTCGCGCGTTCGTGGCGGGATCCCATCACCGGTCTCACGATCGCCCAGCTCACTCGCCGCTTGACCCGGTGCGAGGCGCTGCCTAGGTGAGCGCTCCGCAAGGCGGGCCGCCCGGCCGCTCTGCGTGACCCTCCCGGGGGCCCTTAGCTCAGTCGGTAGAGCAACTGACTTTTAATCAGTAGGTCGCTGGTTCGAACCCAGCAGGGCTCACCATCCCTCGGAATCGGCGTCTTAGATCGTGCCCGGTGGCGCGACTTTGCGACAGGTCATCGGCATCATCCGGCCCACCGTCCAGGTCGCTTCCCCACCGCGGTCCCAGAAGACGTGGCGTGCCGTCATGTATTTCGCGCCCGATGCGGACGGCACCTGGGGCAGGATGAGCGGCTCATCATTGCCGACCTGCACCTGAACCTGTTCATCGGCGATGTAATCGACCTTGAGAACGGGACCGCGATCGCATTGGTAATAGGCGCTTGCGCGCGATCCGGTAGAATCGTCGGTGCTGCAGCCTCCGAGCGTCACCGCGCCCGCGGCCAGTGCAAATGTAAGCTTCCGCATCCTCTCCCTCCTTGCTTTCGAACCCCGCCTGAACATTACTTCAAGGAGCGATTAAAACAAATTCGTCTCTGTCCGCGTCAGGAGGGGCTTTCCGCGCGACTTTCGCGGCCGTCGAGCCAATTGGCGGCCTGAACGCCGAAGGTAATCAGGAACGGCACAAGCACGAGGCTCAGTGTCACCTTCGCGATGACCTGTCCTACGAGCAGGCTGGTGATGTCGAATTCGCCATAGAAGGCAAGGGTCACGAAAATCACCGAATCCACCGCCTGGCTGAGTGCCGAGGCGACCGCGCCGCGCACCATCAGGCCGATCGTCGAGGAGCCGCCGCCGCTCCTGCGCAGCCGATCGAAGATCCAGATGTTTAGCAGCAGCGAGACGAGATAGGCCACCGGGCCCGAGGCGACCACGCGCCAGAACTGGCCATGCACGAGCTCGAACGCCTCAAGCGCGCCGGGCCTGCCCGCGATCATCTCGGGCGAGGCGGGAAGGGCAAGGACGAGGGTCATCAGTCCGATCGACATCGCGAGGGGCAGGAATCCCCACCACACGATCCGGTTCGCCATTTCGCGCCCGTAAAGCTGCGCGATCGTGCTCGAGATCACTACCAGCAGGAGAAAGGCGAAGATGCCGGATTCGACCGCGAGATCGCTCGGCCACAGGCGCGATTGCTTGTAGGCGAGGAACCCCGCAAGCACGGTCATGCCGCCATAGAGCAGGGTGAAGACGAAAAGTCCCAGCGGCATGGCGATCCGGCGGGGCGCGGAAACGGGTTCGGTCATGAGGCGCAGCGCTAGTCGCGCGAGGGCGAAAAGGAAAGCGGCAAGCCCCGATCCCTGCGCAGCCATTTCCGGTCGGGCGCGCAGTCGGCCCGATTGTCCTTCCGCTATTGCGCAAACGCTCGCAAAGTGCCACGCGATCAGCGTCCAGTGCGCGAACCCGCGCGCCGCAGGGGTCTTTTCTTCCGACACGCATATCGCCCGCTGAGAGGCAGAGCCTTCCGTGCGCCCACCAAGAGCCAAGTTTCGCCAGTGAACGAAAGCGCCACTTCCATCCTGTTCAGCCTTTTCGGCATCATCGTCATTCTCGGCATCGCCTATGCGCTGTCCTCGGGGCGGTCGCATATCCGCCTGCGCGTCGTGAGCGCGGCGTTCGGCCTGCAGGCGGCGATGGCGGTGCTGGTCCTGCGCGTGCCTTTCGGACAGGACGTGATCCAGGGCCTTTCGCAGGGCGTGATCGCGCTGCTCGACTATTCGGTGGTCGGGATCGAGAGCGTGTTCGGGCCGATGGACAGCAATCCCTTCGCAACCGCCTTCGTCATCGCGGCGCTGCCGGTGATCGTCTTCTTCGCCGCCATCGTTGCGATCCTCTATCATCTCGGGATCATGCAGCGCCTGGTGCGCTGGGTCGGCGGTGCGATCGGCTGGATCACCGGGGTCAGCCGGGTGGAGGCGCTGGGAAGCGCGGCCAACATCTTCGTAGGCCAGTCCGAAAGCCCGCTGGTCGTGCGACCCTATCTCGCCGCGCTGCCCCCGTCGCATTTGTTCACGCTGATGACGGTCGGCATGGCCGGGGTCGCAGGTACGATCCTTGCCGCCTATGCAAGCTTCATCGGCGCCGAGGCGGTGCCCTTCCTGCTTGCCGCCGCCTTCATGTCGGCGCCGGGCGGCATCCTCATGGCCAAGATCATCATGCCCGACGAGCCCGTCCAGGCCGAAACCGGCCCTGTGGATGTCGCGTCGATGGCGGGTGCCCGGCTGCGCCGCAAGGCCGGGCCGCCGAGCGAAGGCACGCGCGTCGTGATGGTGGGGGCGAACGGCGAGGAGATCGAGCTGCCGCAGCAATTCGGCAGGCCCGGCGCGCCCGGTGCGACCGGCATCTACGAGCCCGACGACGAGGTCGAAATCGCCGAAACCTTCGAGGAAGGACAGCGTCCCGCTAACATCATCGAGGCCGCCGCACAGGGCACCCAGACCGGCGTCAAGCTCGCGGTGGCGGTCGGGGCGATGGTGATGGTCTTCGTCGCACTCGTCGCGCTCGCCAACGGGCTGCTCGGCGGGGTCGGATCGGGGATCGTCACGCTCGCAGCGGCCATCGGCACGCCATTCGGCGCGGAAACCGCCGCCTGGCTCGAGACGCTGAGCTTCCAGGGCCTGCTCGGCATCGTCTTCGCCCCGGTCATGTTCCTGATCGGCATTTCCGACTGGGAGCAGGCGCGCCTTGCCGGAGGGCTGTTCGGGACCAAGATCGTGCTCAACGAATTCGTCGCCTTCATCGACCTCGGCGCGATGACCGGGGACCAGCTGACCGAACGCAGCCGGGCGATCATCACCTTCGCGCTGTGCGGCTTCGCCAATTTCTCCTCGATCGCGATCCAGATGGCGGTCACCGGCAGCCTCGCCCCGAACCAGCGGCCCGTGATTGCCCGGCTTGGGCTTAAGGCGCTTGCCGCGGGCAGCCTTGCCAACCTCATGAGCGCGGCGCTGGCCAGCCTTTTCCTGCCGCTTTGAGCGGGATCAAGGGCTACGGCAAAGGGCTCCGGCACAGCATGCTGGCACAGGGCCGGCGCACTCACTAAATAGGCTTTCCATGACCGACACGACCTCCGAACAGCAAGCCGACATCGCCGTGGTCTCGATCGCTCAGCCGCTCGAGACGATCGCCGACGAACTGGGGCGCAGCTTCGCCGAATACGGCTTCGCGGTGATTCGCGACCACGGTATCCCGCAGGACCTGATCGATCGTGCGGAGGCGAAAAGCCGCGAATTCTTCGCCCTGCCCGATGGCGTAAAGCGCGCCTACAAGCTCGAGGGCGGCGGCGGTGCGCGCGGATACACCCCGTTCGGGACCGAAAAGGCGAAGGACGCGGAAGTCTTCGACCTGAAGGAATTCTGGCATGTCGGGCGAACCCTGCCCGAGGGCCACCAGCTCGCCGAATTCATGGCCCCCAATATCTGGCCCGAGGAAGTCGCCGGTTTCGAGCAGACCTTTTTTGATCTTTTCGCCGCCTTCGAGACCGCCGGGCTGCGCGTGCTGGAGGCGATTGCGCTCCATCTGGGGCTCGAACGCGATTTCTTCGCACCGACGGTCGAGGACGGCAATTCGGTGATGCGCCTGCTGCATTATCCGCCGCTGGGCGATGACGCTCCCGAAGGCGCGATTCGCGCCGCAGCGCATGGCGACATCAACACGATCACGCTGCTTCTCGGGGCGGAGGAAGCCGGACTCGAACTGTTGACGAGGCAGGGCGATTGGCGCGCGGTCGACGTGCCGCCGGGCGCGCTGGTTATCAATGTCGGCGACATGCTGGAACGGCTCACCAATGGTCGCCTGCGCTCAACCACGCACCGGGTCGTCAATCCGCGCGGGGAAGCGGCGCGGCGTTCACGCTATTCAATGCCTTTCTTCCTCCATTTCCGGCCCGATTACGTGATCGAGCCGCTGGCAAGCTGCATCGGTGAGGGCCAGGATGCGCCCGAACCGATCAGCAGCCACGATTTCCTGATGCAGCGCCTGCGCGAAATCAATCTCGCCTGAGGGAGCAGCGTTCGCGTCCCACCTCACTCGTCTTGGCGCCCGGATGCGGGCGGGCATCGAAGCCGATGACGGAAATGTTACAGTGTGGGCGCGCGAACTACCCGGCAAAGCCCTGGAAATGCATTCTCCGCCAAAAAGGCGCAGTTCGTGGCTCGCATGCAACACATGTTGGTCAACTGCCGGGAATCAGGGGGTTTCGCTGGTCAGGGGAGGGGGGCGAAATTTCCGGTGAAGGAGGCTTGGCCGCGGTTTCACAAAACTGTCACAAAACCGTCAATTTTGTGCAGCGCAACGCACCTAGGAGCGGCCTCGGCTTTACTTCAACCTTCTCCAGGGGCTTTCCATGAAGATCAAATATCTCCTTGCAGCGAGCGTCGTCAGCCTCTCTGCAGCAACAATCGTAGCGACCCCGGCGGTCGCACAGCAGATTACCTCGGGCGTCGAGGGTCAGGTTACCGACGAAACGGGCAATGCGCTTCCCGGTGCGACGATCACCGTCACCGACGAACGCACCGGCGCCTCGCGCACCGCGACTTCGGGTTCGGGCGGCCAGTTCCGCGTGGTCAACCTGCAGCCGGGCGGTCCCTACAGCGTCACCGTTACCGCGCCCGGTTATGAAGGCCAGACCGTCGAGGACGTCTTCACCAACATCGGCGGTCGCCAGAGCTTCTCCTTCCAGCTGACCTCGGGCGCTGCCGAAACGATCATCGTAACGGGCGCGCGCGCTGGCGCCACCCAGCTCGCCGTCGGCCCCGGCACGGCCTTCGATTCCCAGACGCTCGAAGCCTTCCCGTCGATCACCCGCGACATCCGCGACATCATCCGCATCGACCCGCGCGTCGCGATCGACACGGCCAACGACGTTGACCGCATCTCCTGCCTCGGCGGCAATGACCGTTCGAACACCTTCACCGTCGACGGCATCGTCCAGGCCGACGTCTTTGGCCTCAACGGCACGCCCTTCGCCGCGCGCAACGCGCTGCCGCTGCCGTTCGACGTGGTCGACCAGGTCTCGGTCGAATTCGCTCCGTTCGACGTCGAGTATTCGGAATTCACCGGCTGTCTCGTCAACGTTGTGACCCAGGCCGGTTCGAACGAATTCCACGGTTCGGCCTTCATCACCTATTTCGACGATGGGATGCTCGCCAACGAGGTGGACGGTCGTCCGCTGCAGGCCGGCAGCGAAAAGCGCTGGGGTGCGACCATTAACGGCCCGATCATCAAGGATCGCCTGTTCTTCTCGTTCGGCTATGAGGAAACCGACCTTGGGGATGGCAACGATTTCGGCCCGGCCGGCGGCGGCTTCGCCAACGAGGCGGACTTCGTCAGCCAGGCCCAGTTCGACGAATTCGCGCAGATCGCGCGCGACGTCTACGGTCAGGATGTTGGCGGATATCCGACCACCCTTCCGGAAAGTTCGGTTCGCTATTTCGGCCGTCTTGACTGGCAGATCGCCGATGGTCACCGCCTTGAGGGCACCTACCAGCGGCTCGAGGAAACCAATGTCGAATCCGACACTGGTGGCCAGAACCTCACCGGCCTCAACTCGTTCGAAGACGAAGGCACGATTTCCGACTATTACTCGGTTCGCCTGTACTCGGAATGGAGCGACACGATCTCCACCGAACTGCGTTTGAGCCGCGCCGAAGTCGGCGACGTGCAGGGACCGTTCGGTTTCGGTGAAGCGCAGTCGGCCAATCCGACCGTGCGTCTCGCGGTCGGCGTCACTCCTGACGGCACGCCTGCCCAGGGTACCGGCGGCGTGACCGATCAGAACGGCCTGCTGACCACCGGCCCGGGCATCTTCCGTTCGGCCAACCAGCTCGACACCAAGATCGACCAGGCCCGCTTCCAGATGAACGTCGATGCCGGCAACGGCCACTTCCTGAAGTTCGGCGCTGAAATCAACGATCTCGAAGTGTTCAACCTGTTCGCGATCAACGCGACCGGCACGCTGTTCTTCCGCAACCTCGACGATTTCCGCAACGGCATCGTCGCGAGCGGCGACTTCTCGAGCGTGTTCGGCGACCTTGCCGACGACCTGATCCTTGGCGACGATGGCGACTTCCTCGGCGGCGGCACAATCAGCGCCTCGCCGTCGGGCGACATCAACGAGGCCGCCGCGCTGTTCAGCCGCCGGATCTACTCGATCTATGCGCAGGACGAATGGCAGGCAACCGACCAGCTGTCGATCAATGCCGGCATCCGCGTGCAGATGTATGACGGCGATGCCCCGCCCGCAAACCCGAACTTCCTCGAGCGCTACGGCTTCACCAATGCGACCTCGTTCGGCCGCCTCGACACGCTGCTCCTGCCGCGTCTTTCGGCGACCTACGAATTCGACAATGACGGATTCTTCTCGAACTCGCGTCTCACCGGCGGCGTCGGCGTCTTCTCCGGCGGCGACCCGGTGGTGTGGTTCTCGAACGCGTTCTCGAACAACGGCTTCAATGTCGGCGAAGGCTCGACCTTCTCGGCGGGCTGTGCCGGGTTCACCAATCCCGACGGTTCGTTCAACGTCCTGAACAACGGCCAGTTCACCGGCTTCCCGCAGTGCGCGATCGATGAAGGCTCGGCCCAGGCTGCCGAGGGTCTTGCCGACACCCAGTCGATCGATCCCGACATCGACATCCCGAGCGTGGTGCGTGCGAACATCGGTTTTGTCACCGATTTCGGCACCGAAACCGGCTTCTTCAGCAACTGGCGCCTGAACCTCGACTACATCTATTCGCGGTTCAACGACACGCTGAACTGGGTCGACCTGTCCCAGACGCCCAACCCGTCGGAAGGCCTCAACGGCTTCACCGTCGACGGTCGCCCGATCTACGACGCGATCGATCCGAGCAATGCCGGCTGCACCGCGCAGCTGCAGGGCACGGGCGGCACGCCGCCGGTCTACACCAACGTCAACGCACCGTGCTTCAGCACGCGCCGCGATGACGAAATCCAGCTGACCAACGGTCCGAGCTTCGACAGCCACGTCTTCTCGGCGATCCTGTCGAAGACCTTCGAAAGCGGGCTCTTCACCTCGGGCGGCAGCACCCGGCTGAACTTCGGCTATGCCTTCACCGACTCGAACAACAACCGGAATGCCGGTTCGTCGACGGCCACCTCGTCCTATGACGTGACCGCGGCCTTCGACCGTCAGAACCCGGCGGTGTCGACCTCCAACTTCGAGACCCGTCACAACATCACCGCGACGGTGAACTTCCGCGAGGAATTCTTCGACGGTTATGACACCAATATCGGGGTCTTCTTCCGGGCGCGTTCGGGTCTGCCCTACAGCCTGACCTTCGACGGCGGCGGCGTCTTCAACGACTCCTCGTCGGGTTCGGACAACGCGCTGCTCTACATCCCGACCGGTGTGAACGATCCGAACCTGTCGCCCGACAGCGATCCAGCTGCGGTGACTGCGCTGCTCGACTATCTCGCCACGAGTGAAGTCGGCGAACAGTGCAGCTTCAACCTCGGCGAGTCGGTCGCGCGCAACACCTGCAACAACGACTGGCATTTCGACATGGACCTGCGCTTCAGCCAGGAACTTCCGTTCCTCGGCAGCCTGACCGGGATTGCCAATGACCGGGTCGAGGTATTCGCGGACTTCGCCAACTTCCTGAACCTGCTTGATGGTGGGTGGAACGTCCTGCGTGCCCGCGGCGAGTTCGTCGACCTGGTCGACGGCGACTACGACGACGAAGGTCGCTACGTGATCGACGGCTTCAACCCCGACGATCAGAACAACCTCGCTATCGGCCCGTCGGCCTGGCGGATCCAGATCGGCGCCCGCTACGAATTCTAATTCGTAGTCGTCCGGTCATCGGAACATGCGAGCGGCGGGGCCCAAACGGGCTCCGCCGCTTTCGTTTGGGTATGGCTTGGCGCACCCTTTGCGCTCTTGCCTGATTTGCATGAGGGGAGCGCAAGCATTGGGAAATCCGTTTGTTCCGGTCCTTGCCCCTGACGACGGCAGATCAATCGGCGTCGGGTATGCCGCCGCTTCTGTCTATTCACAGGCGCTTCGGCCCCCGGCTCCTGCGGAGCGCCATCGGCATCCGCCACGGCGAGCAATTCGCGAGCCAGCCTCTCTCGGAGCACCCGCATGCTCCATCGCGAGCGCCCTTCCGAGCGCGGCTGCCTGGTCGCC
>Ga0207419_1000154_pt1 | contig 55030 bp, 50 predicted proteins | sample ElkSloMetagenome_4_FD_184723 | JGI IMG/M metagenome (GOLD analysis project Ga0207419, IMG submission 184723) | Hot spring microbial communities from Elkhorn Slough, Monterey Bay, USA - MD2A (version 2) | ecosystem: Environmental > Aquatic > Marine > Intertidal zone > Estuary: Microbial mat ...
CCCCCCTGGTTGGTGTCTCCACCAACCAGCAAATAAGAACCAAGATCAGATTACGGATTTACTGTCTCCTGCTTCTTTCAATTCTTTCCTTATATTCCCATCGTTTTGCCCATTCGTCAAGATATGGCTGATAGCGAGGATCTTTCATCCAGGTATGGTCTCTTGAAGAGTCAGTTACAACACCTTCCGGATAATCCAGGCCTTTGATGCTATTGTTTACTGTTTGGTCCCATTTTTCATAAGTTGAAATCATAGATTCATACATTTCCGGATATTGCTCTGCTACATTGGTGCTTTCCAAAGGATCACTACTTAGCTTGTATAATTGATATATGCCAGAGTCACGATTTTCAGTAAATATTTTAAAATTATTATTTACCAACGCACCACCATTTCTATAACGAAAAGGAATAGGCTTATCTCTTTCTGCAATATCCTCATCCTGCCAAACTTTTACCAAAGACTGCCCATCTTGTGGTTGTAGCATGACTGTATCTGGTAGTTGAATAATGTTGGCTATGGTAGGAAAAATATCCATGGTAGAGGCTGGATATTTTGTGATAGCGGGTTTTACTTTGGCTGGCCATTCTATAATAGCCGGTACCCTAATGCCTCCTTCATATAAAGATCCTTTGAAGCCGCGTAAGTTACCTACCGTACTGGGTTCTATATCGTGTAGCCCACCATTGTCACTACAAAACCAAATGATGGTATTACTTGCAATATTTAATTGGCGAAGTTTTTCTCTAATCATGCCTACACTTCTGTCAAAGGCTACAATTTCGCCAAGCTGATTGGCGCTTTTTTCATTTAAATGATTGTAAGGAGCCTTGTCTTCTTCAGTTGCTATCATGGGCCTATGTGGAGAACCATCCCAAATTACTGCAAAAAATGGCTTTTGATCGGCTTTGCTTTTCTCTATAAATTCAATGGCTTGCGATGCTATTATTTCTGAAGTAGTACCATTAAATTGTTTGAAGTCACCATTATCACTCATCAACGGGTCAATATCAAAAAAATTAGTAACCGATACCCAATCCTCAAAACCAAATGCACCGGGGTTATAAATATCATCGGCGAAAATAGGTACACCTGGTCCTCTTAAGCCATTCAGGTGCCATTTGCCAAAATGACCAGTAGCATAACCAGCATTGTTTAAGGCTTTTGAAAGGGTTTTTTCCTGGCGTCGCAAAGCAAAGCCATGGGTGAACACACCAGTTCTGTCGTGTGTTCGGCCGGTAAGCACCGAGGCTCTTGTAGGAGAGCAAACAGGTCCGGCAGCATAAAACCTGTCGAAACGCAGGCCATTTGCAGCCATAGAGTCCAGATTAGGTGTTTTTAGCACAGGATGATTGTTATAGCTGGTTTGAGCCCATCCCTGATCATCTGTCATGATCAGGATTATATTAGGATTGGTTTCTGCTGATTGTTTTTGTTTTTGATTATTGCAAGAAAAAAATGCAATTGTAATAGCAATTTTTAATAATATTTTAATCATAATGATTTATAAGTTCTCAACTATATTTTTTTTCTGATTAGCTTATTCTACTCCAATTCACCGAGTGCTTACGTTGCTTGTTTATTTGGGCTTTCACTTTAGCATGTTCATTTTTTTCAAGCTGGGGGTCATCATCCAAAATTTCAATGGCAGCAGAGCGAGCAACTTCTAAAATTTTATTGTCTTTGGCCAAATCAGCAATAAGTAGATCCATGATGCCACTTTGTTGTGTTCCCATCAAATCTCCCGGACCACGTAATTTCAAGTCTGTTTCTGATATATCAAATCCATTATTAGTTCTCACCATTGTATCTATTCTGATTTTGGCTTCTTTACTCAATTTAAATCCGGTCATCAGTATACAATAAGATTGCTCGGCTCCACGGCCCACCCTGCCCCTAAGTTGATGCAACTGAGATAAACCAAAGCGTTCAGCATTTTCAATAATCATTACAGAGGCATTGGGCACATCTACACCTACTTCTATTACAGTAGTGGCAATCATTATCTGGGTTTCTTTGTTCAAAAAGCGCTGCATTTCATACTCTTTATCTTCGGATTTCATTCGCCCGTGAAGCAAGCTCAAATTATACTCTGGAAAAGCCCGGCGCATACTTTCATAGCCATCTTCCAAATTTTTAAGATCCATTTTTTCTGATTCTTCTATCAGCGGATACACGATATAAATTTGCCGTCCTGTTTTTACTTGTTCCCTGATAAAACCGAAAACCTTAAGCCTGTGCGAGTCAAAACGATGCACTGTTTTAATAGGCTTACGACCCTTTGGTAATTCATCTATGGTGGATACGTCCAAGTCGCCATACAAAGTCATGGCGAGGGTACGAGGTATAGGAGTGGCTGTCATTACCAGCACATGGGGGTAATGTCCTTTATTTTTGGCCCAAAGTTTTGCACGCTGGGCTACTCCAAATCTGTGCTGTTCGTCAATTACTGCCAATCCCAAATTTTGAAATTTCACTACTTCTTCCAATAGTGCATGGGTGCCAACCAATATATTTAAAGTGCCTGCTTCTAATTTAGCATGCAATTCTCTTCGATCTTTTTTCTTAGTAGAGCCCGTAAGCAAGGCAATGTTTAAAGAAAGCTTATCAGTAAAAAACTTAAGATTGCGGTAATGCTGTTCTGCCAAAATTTCTGTAGGCGCCATCAACGCAGCCTGAGCACCACTGCCAATTACCAGCAGCATGCATATAAAAGCAACTATGGTTTTGCCACTGCCTACATCGCCCTGCATCAAACGATTCATTTGTTTACCGCTTTTCATATCGGCATATATTTCTTTGATTACCCTTTTCTGGGCATCTGTTAATTCGAAGGGTAAATGATGGTTATAAAAATCAGTAAGTAAGCCCGCTTCTTTAAATATTTGTCCTTTAAATTTATCTACCCGTGCTACTTTCATCATAAGCAGCCTAAGTTGAATATAAAAAAATTCTTCAAATTTCAATCGAAACTGGGCCTTTTGCAGGTTAGCGGGGCTTTGTGGAAAATGAATATTAAACAATGCTTCAAATTTGCCCACCAATGCAAATTGTTGCAATAGCTTATCAGGAAGAGATTCATTGACGTGGGTTCTGGCCGTTTGCAGCAAAGTGGCCATCCACTTTCCCATGTTCTTGCTGTCAATAAATTTATTCTTCAGCTTTTCAGTAGTTGAATATATTGGCTGTAGGTAACTGGCTTTGTCATGTGCAGGCGTGTAAATTTCCAACTCCGGATGAGCAATATTTATAGAACGGTTGTAAAAATTAGGTTTGCCAAACACCACGTACTGCACGCCCGACTGAAGCTTTTTTGTCACATATTGAATTCCCTGAAACCATATAAGTTCAATTTCACCTGTGCCATCGCCAAAGTAAGCCACTAACCTTTTTTTGTATTTGCTGCCTACTGTTTCCAGGTGCTTTATTTCACCCACAATTTGCACGTGAGGAGTCTGCCTTTTACTGCTATATTCGTCAAAAAATAAATTTTGTACCTCTTTTACAGAATAAAACTTTGTTCGGTCTTCGTAGCGGAAAGGATAATACTGGATAAAATCGCCAAAAGTAAAAATTTCTAGTTCTTTATTGAGCAGCACTGCTTTTTGTGGTCCTACTCCTTTTAGAAATTCTATACTGGTACGAAAAAATTCAGGCATTGGGTTCTTCTAGCTTAGGCAGTTTTTCTATGGGAAAATTTTCTTTCCAATTTAAAGTGTTTAAAATATGAATCATATCTTCCTGCATGTATTTAATTACCGGCAGTAGCGAATCGTTTTGTGTAGCCGTTTTGAAATACAATGCCGCACGAAGAAAGTTCATGGTACTGTCAGTAGTATAAAATTGAAATTGACTAGGCACTTCACCTGACAGTTCTGCTACTATCGCTAAATTACCATTATTGAGCGGTACCACTTGTTCATCTATGGCATATGCTTTTTGTTTGTGCTTGCTAGTAAGCTTGTAGGCAGTTTCAAAATAGTCTCGTAATACCTCTTCATTATTATGGGTAGCCTTATAAGTCATTTCAATAGTAGCATCATAGTAAGGGTAATAGAGCTCTATCCAGTATTTTTCAGCTATCCATGAAGAGTCTCTTAGCAATCTTGCATGTTCAGATATTTCAAACTGGTAAGGAAATGAGTCGGGCAACGCCACGTATTGTTGGGGCAGCAAATCAATGCGATTGTATCCTTTGGGTTTTGGCAAATAATCTTCACTACAGCTCCAGAAGGCAATACTTAAAACCGACAAAATAGATATCAATATTAATTTTTTCACGCTTTATTAGTTTTAGGCACGGGTTTGACTTGTATAAGCACTCTTACGCGTTTTATTCTTTTATTATCTACAGCTACTACTGTAAATAAGAAACGCTCGTACCTTATTTTATCGCCTGCACGAGGTAATTTATTGTTTATTTCTAAAATTAATCCCCCTAAAGATTCGCTTTCACCTTTTATTTGTTCGAATATGGCAGGATCTTCATTTATAATTTTACAAAAATCGTTGAGAGTAGTTTTTCCTTCAAACACATAGGTATTTTCATCCAGCTTGTTGTAGGCTATTTCATCTTCATCAAATTCGTCATTTATTTCCCCTACTATTTCTTCAATAATATCCTCCATGGTTATTAAACCACTTGTGCCTCCATATTCGTCCACTACTATGGCCATATGAACCCGCTTTTCTTGAAAATCTTTGAGCAGGTCATCTATTTTTTTGCTTTCCGGCACAAAATAGCCTTGTCGCAATAGTTTTTGCCAATTGAAAGTTTCATCATTGTCAATATAAGGCAACATATCTTTTATATAAAGTATGCCTTCAATTTTATCAATAGTTTCTATGTAAATGGGTATTCTTGAGTAGCCCGTTTTATTTATCTTGTCCATCAGTTCATGAAAATCAAGTTCAATATCAAAAGCAGTAATATCGAGTCGTGATTTCATTATCTGTTTTACTGATAAGGTGCCGAAGTTTACAATTCCTTTTAGTATATCCTTTTCTTCTTCAGTAGCTTCTTTTTCGGTAGTAATTTCAAGTGCCTGGTTAAGTTCATCAACGGAAATAGAGTATCCCTTTTTCTCGATCCGTTTTTCCAGAATATTACTAAAGCTCATTAGTAAATAAGTAAGTGGCCTTAATATAGACTGAGCAAACGTTAAAAGCAATGAGGTTTTTTTGGCAAAGGCAATATTATTTTGATTGGCATAAACTTTCGGTAACACCTCACCAAAAAATATGATGGCGATGGTGACAACTACCGTCAATAAAGCTACAATTACACCTTCCTCTGCTTCGGCTCCAAAAATTTGCCAGGTGAGAAAAGTAGATAGGGTTACAATAGCTACATTAACCAAATTATTTAAAATAAGAATATTGGCTAGTAACCTGCGTGGATTTTTTATCAAATTGTATAACCTGCTTTCTATAGGATCTTTACTTTGCTTAAACTGGCTGATCTGATTGGCGTTGATAGAAAAAAAGGCCACTTCCGATCCGGAAATTAAACCAGACATAAGTAAAAGCACGATTAACACCAAAGCATTAATCGTGTAAAACATAACTGATGATGATACCAGTTGTAGTAAAATAAAAACGAGCGTCTCAGGAAATGGGTCGTCCAATGCTATTTAATTTCAGGTAAATATTAAAATGGAAGATCATCGGTTTCTTCTTCCGTTGCATCAACGTCAGAATTTGTAGGCTCGTAATTATTATTATTATTTGATCCTGAATTGCTGTAGCTGCCACCATCGTTGTCTGAGCGACCGCCAAGCATGGTCAGATCCCTGCCAACAACTTCGGTAATATATTTCTTAATACCGTCTTTGTCTTCATAGCTTCTAGTGGTGATTTTGCCTTCTATATATACTTGATTGCCTTTTTTCAAATACTTTTCAGCAACTTCAGCAAAAGGTGTCCATAGTACAATATTGTGCCATTCGGTATTTGTTACTTTCTCTCCATTTCTGTTTTTGTAAGTTTCGCTGGTAGCAATAGAAAAATTAGCCACTGCTCTGCCATTGTCCAAATGTCTAACTTCGGGGTCTTTACCCAAATTACCAACTAGAATTACCTTATTTACTCCTGCCATAATTTTTTATTTTATTTTCACAAAAATAATTATTTTTTCCAAAAATAGGAATTAATAGTTTAAATCCCTGAGAAAGTTACTAATAAGCTTTGGTTTGGGCAAATTTTCAATTTGGTCTTCATCAAAAAGTGCTAGTTGGTGCTTCTCAGCAAAAGCAATAGGTAATGGCCTGGTCAAATTCACCAGGAAAAAACGGGCAAAAATTTTCTGATGGGTGAGCACATGTTTATACGATGGAGATGCTAATACTAAAGAAGCCTGATCGTGATCCAGGTTATTTTTATTAATCACCTGTTGGTAATTAAGGCCTTCCTCATTTTCAATCATATAAAAGTCGTACAATTGTCTCCACACATCTTTATGTTGCCTTTGCTTCATGTATAATTTTTTTTGAAAAGCATATACTATATAATAGAAGTATCTTTTACTTATTCTCACTTTCTTTAAATTTACCGGCAATTCTCGCTGCAAATTATTTTGAAAAGCGTAGCATTCTTGCCTAAATAGGCAATCGCGGCATTTAGGTTGTGGCAGGCACACTGTTGCTCCAAATTCCATTATAGCCTGGTTGTAACTATCAGGTGCCTCTTTAGGAATTAGCTGGAGCGAGTAATCGGCAAAAGTTTTTCTTGCTTTTTGCGACGAGATATCCTGCTTAATGCCATAAATTCTACTCATCACCCTATACACATTTCCATCCACCACAGGCACGGGTTCTTTGTATGCAAAACTGGCTATAGCGGCGGCAGTATATTCACCAATTCCGGGTAGTTTTTTCAATTCTTTATAAGACTTTGGCCATTGACCATGGTGCTTCTGCTGTAATATTTTAGCGCAATTGTGTAGATTACGTGCTCGCGAATAGTATCCGAGCCCTTGCCACTCACGCAAAACTTCATCTTCAGTGGCATGGGCCAAATTTTCCAAATCAGGAAATCTTTCGATAAACCTTTGGTAATAAGGCAATCCCTGCAACACCCTAGTTTGTTGCAATATGATTTCAGAAAGCCAAATGCGATAGATATCATTGGTATTTCGCCAAGGAAGATCTCGCTTGTTCTTTTCGTACCATTCGATTAATCTTGCAGAAAATGATGATTGATCCAATATGAAAACCTTTTAAATAAATACAAATAATTTTTTATGTACTTTATTATAAGAGTTTTGTTTTTAAATATCTCCGGATGATTTTAATTTTAAGTTTCAAAAATAATTGGTTATTAGATCATTAGGAATATTTTAAACTAAAATTCAAAAGTAGTGACAAAAGCAGACGTAATCTCTCAAATTTCCGAACAGACAGGAATTGACAAGGCAGACGTACAAACTACCGTCGAGGCTTTTTTTTCGGTAATCAAAAACTCCATGGCTGATGGCGACAATGTATATGTCAGAGGGTTTGGTAGTTTTATTAACAAAAAAAGAGCTAAGAAAATAGCCAGGAACATTTCAAAAAATACTGCTATCGTAATTGACGAGCATTTTGTACCGTCATTTAAGCCGTCAAAGGTATTTATTGAAAAAATTAAAAATAGTAGCAAAGTAGGCATTGAATAAATTTTTTTTCGTCATACTTTTGGGTTTCTTTTTCGTTATATGATTTGGAAAGTTCAAAAGATATGTTGAAAACAAGAATTATTTTAATCTCACTTACTATTGGCCTCATTTTTTTACTATACAGTTTACCAAAAGTGGTAGTAGAAAATGATGAGGAAGCAATATCGGAAGAAAATTCGGATAGCAACAGTATTTCATCTATAAAGGATGGTAATGCTGTTGCTTTATTGCCTCAAACCAGCAATTTTTCATCTGCTGACCCATCTGCCATTTCCAGTCTCAGACAAAATTATTTCAATAGTATAAATACAGAAAAAAGTACTATATTTGCGGATTCTTTAGCGACCCTCTATGCTGCTAACGGAGAATATGATAGTGCCGTTTGGTTTGTGGATCAGATTGTACCATCATCAGATTGGCAAAATAATTACAAGGCTGGAAGTATTTATTATCAAGCCTTTAAAAATGCCATGAATGCAGAGGAGACCGCTGCGTATAGTCAGGAGGCTCAAAAATATCTGGAGAAGGCCCTGGAGGAAAAACCGGATTTGCTTGCGGCCAAAACAAGACTAGCAATGATTTACGTTGCTTCGCCTAATCCAATGCAGGGAGTAACAATGCTTAGAGAGGTATTGCAAGAGGATCCTGACAATCAAGAGGCATTGTATTTTATGGGAATGCTTTCGGTGCAGTCGGGTCAATATGATAAAGCCCTGGAGCGCTTTAAGATGCTGCTTGAATTAGATTCAGCAAATCATCAAGCCAGGTATTTACTTGGATTAAGTTATATTAATACCGGGCAAATTGAAGAAGCAAAAAAACAATTAGAGGTGTTAACGGATTTAGATAATAATCCTGAAATTGTAACAGCGGCTCAAAATTTGCTTAATGAAATGAAAAATTAAAAAAAATTTATAAAAATATTGTTAAAAATTTAAAATACGAAAATTATGCCTTGTGGAAAGAAAAGAAAGAGACATAAAATAGCAACGCACAAAAGAAAAAAGAGACTTAGAAAAAATCGTCATAAGAAGAAGTAGATCTGCTTCTTCTAGTTATTTGACTATACTGCATCAATTATCAATTTTTAAAGTTTCACATTATAAAATATTAAAGCTTTGAGTAATGAGTTAGTAATAAATGCAACTCAGAACGGATGCCGTATAGCCCTTTTAAAAGATAAGAGTCTGGTCGAGTTCCATCACGAAAAGGATGGTAATCAATTTAAAGTAGGCGATATTTACCTGGGTACAGTGAAAAAAATAGTACCTGGTCTTAATGCCGCCTTCATTGATATAGGTTATGAGAAAGATGCTTTTTTGCATTATCTCGACTTGGGACCGCAATTGCGATCACTCAACAAGTACACAAAGTACTTGCTGACCAGAAAAAATGCTACTCATAAACTTACCAGGTTTAAAAAAGAACCAGATATAGATAAACTGGGGAAAATAAATCAGGTATTAAGTAAAAATCAACAGATACTAGTACAAGTAGTAAAAGAGCCGATATCAACTAAAGGGCCTAGGCTATCCTGTGAGTTATCAATTGCAGGACGATACATCGTTTTGGTTCCTTTTGCCAATACTGTAAATATTTCAAAAAAAATTGTCAGTAGTGAAGAAAGAAAACGACTGGTAAGACTGATCAATTCTATAAAACCGGATAATTTCGGGGTTATAATCAGAACAGTGGCACAAGGAAAAGATGTAGCAGAACTTGATAGAGATCTGCAAAATTTATTGGATATATGGGAGGAAGGTGCTAAAAAGCTGAAGCAAGCAAAACCACCACAGAAGATCATCGGAGAGATGAATCGAACCTCTTCTATATTGAGGGACATGCTTAACGAATCATTTGACAATGTAATGGTAGATGATAAAGCCATTTTTAATGACCTAAAAACCTTTATCAAAAGCATAGCTCCTGACAAGGAAAAAATTGTAAAAATGTACAATGGCAAAGCAAAAATTTTTGAAAACTTTGGCATTGAAAAACAATTAAAACAGCTATTTGGCAAATCAGTTAGCTTACCTCATGGTGGATACCTGATAATAGAGCACACCGAGGCTCTGCATAGTATTGATGTAAATTCCGGTAACTTGAGCAATAGTGGCCAGGATCAGGAGAATACAGCCCTGCGTGTAAATATGGAAGCTGCCAAGGAAATAGCCCGCCAATTAAGAATAAGGGACATGGGCGGTATCATTGTAATCGATTTTATTGATATGCGCAAACAGGAGCATAAGCGAAAACTGTTTGACCATATGAAGGATGAGATGAAAAATGACAGGTCCAAGTTTACTGTTTTACCGTTGAGTAAGTTTGGCTTGATGCAGATTACTCGCCAGCGTGTAAGGCCTGAAATGAATATTATTACCCAGGAAAAATGCCCTACTTGTAATGGTACAGGTTCAATTTCCGCTTCAATTTTGGTGTCTGATCAAATTGAAAAAAATCTTGAATATATTTTGCTCAATCAAAATGAAAAAGAGGTAGTATTAGAAGTACATCCATTTTTATATGCTTTCTTTACCAAAGGTGTTATCTCCAAAAGAGTAAAATGGTTTTTCAAATTTAACAGGTGGGTAAAAATAAAAGAAGACTCCTCATTAGGCATTACTGAATACATCTTTAAAAATTATATGGGTGAACCAATAGAGGTTGTTTAAAAAATTAGTGCACTTAGGTGCTGAATTTAAATTTGAAAAAGGCCATTCTGTTCAGGATGGCCTTTTTCAATAAGCATCTAATAAGTTGAAATCACCTATTTACCTACCATAATCATTTCAAGAGATATAGCGTGATGCTTAAAATTAATTAAAAGCCCTCGGTTTCGTTGGTTACGCCTTTATCTTCTACTTCTTGTGGTAATATATCAGTAGGTTGTTCCACTTGTTGTGCAGCCATATTGATATTGTAAGGATCGTCTAACCCCAGATAGTCTTTACGAAAACGGTTGACATATGATAAAGCTTCTGCTACGTCGCCAGGTACAAATACATATTCGCCAAGCTTAGCTTTATTCACATTAGTTTTGCCCGCGATTATGTCATTAAATTCAGGATTGGATGATGATAAGATCAAACGATTTTCGTAATAACTGAAATGATACCAGCTACCGGCGGATACCTGTAAAAACATGTTGAACATATCGCCATTTTCAGTCTTCTTTATTTCCAAAAATCCATCTACTTTGGCATTAATATCTTGCCGTAATATATTTGAAATACCAATTTTACCATCACTGTACCAGGCTTTGTGTTTTGAATTATATTTTAAATTAATATTAGAAATTACCAGGTTTTGAATTAAGTCATTACTTACTCCCCAAAGAGGCACATATTCTTCCTGATTTCGTTTCTCAAATTCTTTTGCATTATTCTCTCCGATAATCTCAGCTGCTTTATAAAGTAAATTGGCCTGGTCATCGTTGGCTTCAGGTAGCACCAGTCTTTCTACTACATCAAAAATATCCATTGCCATAGCATCAGATGCCTGAGAAGGCATGTCTATTTCCATGGCCATAAATGTATTAGCTTTGTATTCTCCACGATATATATTTCCTTCACCTATTGCTGCAGCTTGCATTTGAAAGGCTTCTTTATTGGTTACAAATTTAACCGGGCCTTCAAAAGTTATATCGCCATTATTTTCATCAAAAGTAAATACTTTACCGGCATAATTTTCACCGCTGGTTTTTAATGTATCCACTATTTGATAATATTCTTTGTCAAAATTGTAGGAAAGAATACCATCCGGTATAAAAAAATCATTGTCGGCAGGGGTAATTTTATCGGTAACGAATGTGTGATATAAGCTATCATCGCGTTGGCTAAAATGCAAGCCTGCTGTTAATTGCTCTCCTGTAGTAGTCTCAGCAGTTTTAAAATCGAAGGCCATATCTGTTCTTTGCTCCTCGTTGCTATAGTATTTTATCCAGGTGTTATAATTTTCTCTATTACTAAAATCAAGTTTTACTTCACCCTCTAATTCCAAAGGTTTTTTAATAGCATACATAGTAGCTTGACCTTTGAAAATCATACCGGGTGAGATAATCAAATTGTTTTCTTCCGTAACGGACCCACTGGATAAAGTATACAAATCTCTACTTCTCCGTCGGTTTTCATCTTCTACCAACTCAAATTTTCCAAATTTAATCCGGAAAGTATCGGCACGAGCATTGACAAATTGATAAGTGGCATCTCCCATAAATTTGTTTCTCGATTTTATGTCGATGGTGCCATCAATCATAGTATGGTATTGATTTACGGTATCTATAACCAAGGTAGTATTGGTTAATGTACCAATCCTTGAATTTTCATAAATAGTAATTTCATTACCTTCCGGAGTAATCATAGCGTCAGCTACTTTTATATGAGGAATACCTTGAATATATAGTTTCAAACTATCAATATCATATTCGGCCTGCGAACCATTAAAAGACAAAGAATCAAGTTCTTCACGAGTACTATAAAAATAAGAGTTTTGCAAAGCCACATTTTCTGGCTTGGTCATGGTTATTTTCCGATTGTCCAGGTTCCATACGGCTTGTGAAATCGAGGTTTTGAATTGGGCATATGGAAAATCAATTGCTGCTACCCCTTCTATTTCCGGACTAATTTCAGCTTCATCATTAATTAAGTCAAAATTGAGACGAATGTCATTTCCTGCAAGTGCTGCCTTTTCCGGGTTATCAGAATTAATCTTAAATTTAGCATGACGGGCAGAATATGCATTTTCAGTAAAATTCATTTCCTTGGAGATAGACTCAGATCCCCGGGTAAATAATTTGCCGTCTCCAAATACACCATTGTTAGTTATGACTGCCGTGCCATACATAGAGGCACTGGCATTATAAAACTGAAACGGATTGTTTTCAAAATTGCTTACGTACATACTGTCCTGGCTGGGCAGCCATTTCATCTGAAAACTATCCACTTTGGCTTCCGGATAGCTAATACCTTCCAATGTTCCGGGTTTTATTACAGCCGAAGTACCTACCGTGGTAGTCACAGAATCTGGGTAGAAAATATAATTTTCGGCATGCAAAGTTGAGGTAAGATAATCTATTGTTCCTTGTGCATTTAAGCCATTGCCGGTAAGGCTCAGGTCATTATAAATTTTAGCCGCTCCTCCGTATAGTGAATATCCTTCTTCTGGTATTTTGTGTTTAAAGCCGAGTGTATTGTCTGGCATTATTTGTAAAGTTTCCTTTATGTCGGGTATAATGCCGCCAGAAACCAATGTCCCTTCAAAACCTATTGTTGCCGGATCGCTTCCACTTAAACTGTCTATCTTAAATGGAGGAATCACGAAATACACTGACTCATCGTACGCATTATCCAACACATTGTCATTGTTAAAATATACTACCGCCCCCCGGCTGGCATCAAAAGTAGGATATTGAGGAAATTCGCGAAGGCCAGATTTATTGTTGGGTACATTAATGTACAAAGTGCCACTATTACCATCAAAGCTAGTGGATAAGCCACTTAATGCTTCCGCTGATGTAGAATCCGAAGCTCCGCCACCAATTAATTTATTGTCTACTCTTTGCCTGGTCACTTCGCCGGTTCTTTCATCTTTTACATCAATGTAAAATCGAATAGAATCTATCTGGGCCATATCTACCAAAAAGCTGTCGTAGCGGAAAATAAAATCCTTGCCAACAAATTCGAAATTGCCCGCGTACAATTGACCATTAAACTTGAAATCCCGATTTTTCAATAAAGTAACAGTACTGCTGTCAGGATAAATATACACATTTAAGGGTCTGCTGATGTAAAATCTTCTGATGCCTCTAACGTCCAGTTCCTGGTTTTCCAGGTTTAGCGTAGCATTAGATGCTTTATCGGTAAGGGAGTTGAATACCAAATCATCGTAGTCTTTTCTTTTGAAACTGCTAAGGACAAAATGGATGGCTTTATCTTGAATTATTACCTTTCCATATTGATCCATCTGCACAAATCCTTTGGTCATTAAAAATGTCATGGCATCCCTAACCACTTCAGGATTTTGCTTATAAGCTTCAGCCATTTCGGTATAATAAAATTCTTTTTTCTTTAGTTTTCTGCCATAGCTTACAGCCATTTGCAAGGGGTTGAACCCGTACATGCCTGTTATTTGAGCAAGTTCTACATCATTGTAATATTCTTTGGAGGTGAATCGCGCGGGAATTTGGTCTCTGGCATTCATGGTGGTTATGTCCATGCTGTCTTTCATAATATTCCAGCGAATTAAATCGGCTGATATTTCCATGTTGAAATAGGATGACCAAAATGGAGAATTTTTAAACAATCCGCCATTTTTTTTCAGTATCAGCTCTTTCTGGTTGGTATAATACCTAAACTGAACCTCAGGGTGAGTAATTGAATCCCGCTGATGATACAATACAACTTTGGCTGCCTTCGAATTTACCGTGCTATCAGCAAATACAAAATATTCCGATAAAATCTTGGCAACTTTTTGCCCATCTCTATTTAATATTATTTCCGAATTTCCCGGAATTACAGATGCACCTAAAATTTTATTGCCACGCATAGAGAAACCGCCCGTATAAGATAGCTCCTTGCCGGCAATATCAAGTACTTTCACTTTATTAGCATAGGCTTTAAACCTTGGGAAATCCGCGTCTTCTGGTCCGGCGTGTTGTCTGCTTTCAAATGAAAATATTCCCTCGGCGGGTTCTGCTATTTTTCCTTTATAGGTAAGCTTTACTTTTTCAGCTTCAAACCGGGTTTTTGCAATATGAAAATTATAATCAGCAAAAGTAACGAACACCTTATTGGGGTCAAGTCCAGCCATTTCCCAATTAAAAGTACCTCCTTTGCCCACGAAAATTTCTTTGTGCAACATTAATTTGCCACTAGTATTTTTGATTACTACTGAGTCATAGGTGGTTGTAAATACAAAATCAACATTTTTTAAATTAAGTACTGGCCCTTGAACTACTGGCTGTGGTTTTGTTTGTGTAAGTGCTTCATACAGCGCTTGCTCCGATTGGGCAAATACATCGCTGGCACTTTGAGCTTCCGTTTTTTCTTCCTCATTTCCCCACCCATCATCGTTAGTTGCGTTGTCGTTATTTCCCCATCCATCGTTGTTCCAGTTGTCGTCAGTATCCCAATCGTCAAATGAACCGGTTGTTTCTTCTTCTTGGCCCGCTTGCGGAATTTGCTCATTTGCTTCAGGCAAGGCAGGTTCAATATATTCAAAGTCAAAGCTGCCGCCATTTAGCTGCAAGCTGTTAAAATTACTGGCATACAAATACTGCTGGTTAAATATATTTAAAGCAATGGTAAGAAATGTATTGACTTCCTGTGGTTGGTTTTGTTCTACGCTTTTGTCCAACACATTATAAAAATTTCGCCAAACATTGCCGGACAATTCATCTTGAATATACCCATTGGTAATAGTGGTAAAAAAATTAAGAAAATGAGGTGTGGCCGGATATTTTTTAGTCAACATTTTGCGACCAATACTTATTATTTGCTTTTGATGCTCCGCGGGAATACTCACCCAAATAGAATCAAAATTACTGCGGGTAAAAACTGCCTGCTCACCTTTCATTCCATCCATCATCAAATTTGCTCCGGCAACAAACTCATCAGGGTTTTCAGGCAATTGGTAGCGTTGACCAAGTGCAAATGATATGGTGGTAATCCATAAAAGTAATGGGAGCAAAATTTTATGGTATTTGTTCATGCAGCAGTATTTTTTCGTAATTGCAAATAAGAGTATTTATAACTGCGAAAGCAATATAATTATTATCCAAACTATACAGCGTAGGTTTTATTGATTTATTTTAATTAAAATAACAACGAAAAAATGAGTAGGATAACTATATTTTAACAAATTTTAACGCACACCATTGATTGCGTTCCTTTTGGCTCTCTACCTTCCATCCTTTTGGTTCTATTACCTTGGTTATCTCGCCTATATCATGATTATAAAAGCCGCTCATTATTAAAGTGCCATGGTCGGCAAGGTATTTCAGGTATTTTGGCGATTCTTCTAGCAATACATTTCTATTGATATTGGCTAATACTATGTCAAATTTTTGAGCGGGCACCTCTTCAATTGTGCCATGAAGTAGTTCAATACTTGCTTGGTTTTGCACAATATTATCTTTGCAATTTTCAATAGCCCAATCATTATTATCTACTGCTACTATTTTGGTGGCGCCACATTTGGCAGCCATTATCGCCAATATACCGGTGCCACATCCTAAATCCAGCACTTTCTTTTGGTTTTGCGCTATCTCCAATTGATAGGAAAGCATGAGATAGGTAGTTTCATGATGGCCGGTGCCAAAAGACATTCTTGGATTGATAAGTATGTGGTAAGAAAAGTGCCTGGTAGCCTGATGAAATGAGGCTCCTACAAATATTTTATCGTCTACTATTATCGGGTCATAATTTTTTTCCCATTCCTCATTCCAGTTCTTTTCTTTTAAGTCTTGTGCCTCAAAACTAATAGAAGTTAGCGACTGATATTTTGTGAGCACTGCTTTAAGTAGTTCTTCATCATATTCTGACTTTGAAATGTAGGCATTCAATCCATCTTCGGTTTCCCAAAAGGACTCGAATCCTGCCACACCTAATTCAGCTATAATAATGTCACGATAGCTCTCATCACAGATAAGTTGTATTTCAAGGTATTCCATTATTTGCTTTTAAAGGATAGTTGCAAATTTGCTATTATAAATAATTTAAAAAAAATGAAAGTTGGCTTTTCTAACAAAAATCCACCCATGCATAATTTGTAAATCTTATATAAATAAAAAAGCCCCATCTACTTGCAGATAGGGCTATGATCTTAAACTTATTTTCCTGATTTATTTTACTTCTTCATATTCGATGTACTCACCATCATCATGTTTTCGCTTACCTTTTTTTCTTCCATTGTTATTACTATCGGGGCCAAACTCTACTTCCACATTGCCATCTTTAGGCCTTGTTCGTGTTTTACTTTGTTGATGGGTTTTTCCTCCACCCAGCACACTAAGCATTATTTTGAATATGAAATTGCTAAATTTGATAAGTAAGTAAATAACTAAAGCAGTTATTATAATAACCTTCCACATTTATTTTATCTTTTTTAATCTTCAATAAAACTAACCTATCTACTTAAGTATAAGTTTCGCTCGGAGTATATTTTAAGAAAATATTCATCCATTACATCATCAATAAAGTAGATTGCTTCACCGGTAGACTTCATTTCCGGCCCTAATTCTTTATTCACATTAGGGAATTTATTAAACGAGAATACCGGCTCTTTAATTGCGTAACCTTTTTTTACCGGGTTAAACTCAAAGTCTCTCAATTTCTTTTTATCAAGCATTATTTTCACCGCGTAATTTACGTAGGGTTCACGATAAGCCTTACATATAAAAGGTACGGTACGAGAGGCCCTCGGGTTTGCTTCAATTACATATACTTTATCATCTTTAATAGCATATTGAATATTGATAAGGCCTTTGGTGTTGAGTGCCAGCGCTATTTTTTTGGTATACGCTTCAATTTGCCTAATGGCCAAGTCGCCAAGGTTGTAAGGTGGAAGCACCGCGTAAGAGTCGCCGGAATGAATACCGGCAGGCTCTATGTGTTGCATAATGCCCAAAATATAGACGTCTTCACCATCACAAATGGCATCCGCTTCTGCTTCAATAGCACCATCTAAAAAATGATCGAGTAAAACCTTATTACCAGGTATATCGTGCAATAATTTTACAATATGATTTTCTAATTCTCTTTCATTGATCACAATTTTCATGCTTTGGCCCCCCAATACATAAGAGGGTCTTACCAATAAGGGGAATCCAATATCTTTACAAATTTCCAATGCTGTATCTGCATCCTCGGCTACTCCAAACTCCGGATAAGGAATATCATGATCTTTTAATAAAGAGGAAAAGCTACCGCGATCTTCAGCTAAGTCAAGCGATTCAAAATTGGTGCCCAGTATCTTTATCCCGTATCGATTAAGTTTTTCGGCTAATTTTAACGCGGTTTGTCCTCCAAGCTGTACTATGACGCCTTCCGGCTTTTCATGCTCTATGATGTCAAAAATATGTTCCCAAAATACCGGTTCAAAATAAAGTTTATCGGCTATATCAAAATCTGTGGACACAGTTTCAGGGTTACAATTGATCATGATAGTTTCATAACCACACTCTTTAGCGGCAAGCACACCATGCACACAGCAGTAATCAAATTCGATACCTTGCCCAATTCTATTGGGCCCTGAGCCCAGCACCACTACTTTTTTGGCATTACTACTTATCGATTCATTTTCTTCATCAAAGGTGGAATAGTAATAAGGGGTAAGCGCTTCAAATTCTGCAGCGCAAGTATCTACAAGTTTGTATACTCTTTTAATACCTAGCTCATTCCTTTTTTTGTAAACTTCACTTTCAAGGCATCGAAGCAGGTGCGCCACTTGCCTGTCGGCATAACCTTTCATTTTGGCCTCTCGCATAAGGCTCGTGGGGATCGATTCTATCGAATGTTTTTCTATCTCCTTTTCAAATATGACCAATTCTTCAATTTGCTGCAAAAACCACTTATCAATTTTAGTCAAATTTTGAATGGTCTTAAATGGCATACCTAGCTTAAAAGCGTCATAAATATGGAAAAGTCTATTCCAACTGGGTACCTGTAAGCTATGTTCAATTACTTGCTGATTAGTCAATTCTTTACCATCGGCCCCTAAACCGTTTCGTTTTATTTCCAACGATTGACAGGCTTTTTGCAGTGCTTCCTGAAAGCTACGGCCAATACCCATTACTTCCCCTACCGATTTCATTTGCAGCCCGAGTCGTCGATCAGAGCCCTGAAACTTATCAAAATTCCAACGAGGTATTTTGACAATAACATAATCTACGGAAGGTTCAAAAAATGCAGAGGTGTTTTTTGTTATTTGATTTTGAAGCTCGTCAAGGTTATAGCCAATTGCGAGCTTAGCAGCTACTTTAGCTATAGGGTAGCCAGTAGCTTTACTGGCAAGGGCAGATGAACGGGATACCCGGGGGTTAATTTCAATACCTATAATCGAGTCATCTTCAGGGTTTACGGCAAATTGCACATTACATCCACCGGCAAAATTACCTATGCCATTCATCATTTTAATGGCTAAATTGCGCATGTGCTGATACACCGTGTCTGGTAAGGTCTGGGCAGGAGCCACCGTTACCGAGTCACCGGTGTGAATGCCCATGGGGTCAAAATTTTCAATTGAGCAAATGATTATCACGTTGCCCAGGTTGTCTCTTAATAGTTCAAGCTCGTATTCTTTCCAGCCCAGGATACTTTGTTCAATTAGTACTTCGTGAATAGGAGAAGAGTGTAATCCATGGTTTAAAGCTTTTTCAAATTCATCTGCATTATCTACAAAACCACCACCGGTACCTCCTAGCGTATAAGAAGGTCTGATAACTAGCGGAAAGCCTATTTCCTGGGCTATTTCTTTGCCTTGCAAAAAAGATGTAGCTATTTTTCCATCACAAACGCCTACTTCCAATTCTTTCATGCGAAGCCGAAACTTTTCTCGATCTTCAGTAATTTCAATTGCGTCAGTATCAACGCCAATCATTCGTACTCCAAACCTCTCCCAAATGCCAGCTTTCTCGCAATCTATTGCTAAGTTTAGCGCGGTTTGGCCTCCCATGGTAGGCAATACTGCATCTATTTTATGTTTTTGCAATATTTCTATTATGTACTTCTTTTCCAGAGGCTTTAAATAAATGTTGTCTGCAGTGACCGGATCGGTCATTATAGTGGCTGGATTTGAATTTATGAGGGTTACTTCAATCCCTTCTTCTTTTAGCGAACGTGCCGCCTGTGAGCCTGAATAGTCAAATTCACATGCTTGACCTATAATGATCGGTCCACTTCCTATAATTAAAATTGATTTTATGCTGTTATCTTTGGGCATCGACGAATGGTTAAATTTTTTATAAATCCCGCAAAATTAAACCATATCAGCTACAATGTAAAGAGCTGTTAAAAATTGTGTTAGATGAGCTTTGGAGCGCGTTTATCGAGGCATTATCTTTTCGTAATACAAGGGTTGATTCAAATAGGGGCTTTCGACGAATTTTTTTAAGTAATAGTTGAATCCGCCAAAGTTATTACACCATTTTTATAGTTAATTTACATAATTTTTGCCAGGTAAATTAGCTAACTCGCTTATTGTTAATGGAAAACTATATTGCTATTAACGTAATTTTGATCTATATCATCACATTGTACAATTTTAAAAAATTTGCAATTATCAGCTTGATGGTTAATGCGTAATTTTGATCATTCATTAATTCAATTGAAAATATAAAATTCTATGAAAACAGAAGTAATTAATAAGTCAAATGAAACTTTTCAAAAAGTTAAAGACGTTTTTGAAAGCAATTTTCTCAAAAAATTAAGAATTTCCAGAATATACAAGGCTTTGAAAATGAATATGTTGCATGATAAAAAGGTAGTGATAAAATATAGTTGTGATCAGTCAGAGAATCGAGAAATATTAGCTGATATCAAAAACGTAAATGAACATGATATCCAATTAGCAAACGCGGTAACCATACCAATTCATGCTATAAAAGAAATTAAATTTTAAAAAAGTATTAACAACCAGCTTATTTTTTTGATCGAGACCTGTACCACAAGGTAGAGCAATTTTCTTTCGCCAGAATTTTATTAGACGTTTTAATTATATCTTCTTTACTCACCTTTTGAATATTTTCTGATTCTTGATTAACTAATTCGGGTACTCCCAGAGCAGCTGATTGAGCCAAATTCATTGCCCTGGTAATCACTTCTACTTCAGAGAAAACGACACTGGCTTCTGCCTGATTTTTTACTTTTTGCAGTTCCGAATCTTGTAGCGAGCTATTATTAAACTCCTCTACTACTTCTTCAATGTTTTGATCGGCAAGCGCGATGTCTATATCCTCATTTACTTTACCTTGTATGAGCAAAAGCCCTGGATCAACTGAGCCAGTTATAAATGCGGATATGTTAGTAAAAATATTTTTTTGCTTTACTAACCGATCATACAATCGGGATGAATTCCCTCTACCTAATATATCACTTATTAAATCGGTAGAATAATAATCCTTACTCAGCCTGTCGCCCATGTGAAAAGCTTTGAAAATAACATCTGCAGGCACATCAGCGGTTGTTTCAATTTTCCGGGCATTGGTTTGAGCTGGCTCAGCCGGAATCTCATTATTGTTTATCATCCCGTTTTTAATCGTACCAAAATATTTTTCACTTAATTTTTTTACTGTGTCTAAATTCACGTTTCCCGCTACTACTAAAATGGCATTACCAGGAGAATAAAATTTTTGGAAAAAATCTTTAACATCGTGCAGCCCAGCATTTTCTATATGAGATATATCTTTTCCTATAGTTGGCCATTGGTAAGGGTGCACCTGATAAGCCAGAGCTCGTAATTTAAACCAGGCGTCACCATAAGGCTGATTAATATACCGTTGATTAAATTCTTCTACTACTACTTTTTTTTGTACATCCAGTACATCTTGATTAAAATTGAGGCTAAGCATGCGGTCTGATTCAAGCCAAAACGCGGTTTCAATATTTACCGCGGGTATTGTGATGTAATAATTCGTGATATCAGGATTAGTAAAGGCATTGCTTTCTCCTCCTACCATTTGCAAGGGATCATCGAAATTTTCAATATGGGCAGACCCGCCAAACATTAAGTGTTCAAATAAATGGGCAAAACCAGTTTTTTGTGGATTTTCATCGCGCGAACCTACTTTATAAAGGAGATTTAAAACCGCCGTTTCAGTAGTTTTATCTTCATGTAATAATACTCTCAATCCATTATTTAAGGTAAACTCTGTAAAATCTATCATCAATTTGGTCGTTGTATTTTCTCAGGTAAAAAATTTGAAGCTACAAATGGGAAGTTTAGCGTAAAAATAATGCTATTTTAATCGTCACATTACATTAACTTGTTTTTTTTATCTTTTAAGTTTGATTATGAGAACTTTATTACGTTTAATTGTCTTTAGTTTATAAAATTCAAATAAGTATTTTGTTAAAATTTCTTTGTAAAGCGAGGTGGTTACTAAAATTTGCTGTTGTAGGGTTTATGCTATTTGGCATATCAAATGCCTATGCACAAAACCAAGTGGATGATAGAAAGTCAAAGGAACAAAAAGAAGCCAAGAAGGACGATAATAAAGAAAAGAAAGAAAGAAAGCAAAGAAGAAAAAAAGCCAGGGAAGTAAATAAAGCTGGTCAGAAAAACCAGATGAATAAGACTAAGCAACGACAATTGCACTACAAGTATATGTCAAAAGAAGCCCAGCAAGGCAGTAGTTTGCTTAAAAGACCCAACCGTCAAAAACTTTATCAAAAAAAATCAAGAAAAAGACAAAATTTTCAGGGGAACATAGTCCCTGATTATGCTCGTCCTGATCAACACCTGGGACAAAATATGCAAAGAAATCCCGGAGGAAAATTAAAACGAAGGCAAGCTAAACAGGAAAATGATTATAAAAGAAAGTCGGCACAGCAATACAAGTACCAGGGACAAACCAAAGCCAGAACGGCGCCTGATTTTTTCATGCAGTCGCGGCGAAAGAATCAACACACGGGAAGTATCAATGCCAATTATCAAAAATATAAACAACAGCATTACGAGTATAAATCGAAAATAGCACACCGTAGCAGTGGTAAAATAAAGCAAAACCCCAACCGCCAGCAAAAACTGCGAAGGAGCCGGTCAAGGAAGGCGCATAAAAGCCAGGGAACGATTGCCGGGCAAATTCAACGCTACAAAAAACAGCAATACCAGTACATGTCTCAGCAGGCCCATCAGAATGCGGGCACTGTAAAGCAAACACCACTTGCCAGAAAGTTGAAGGCTGAAAGAGCGCAATCGCGCAAGCAAAATAAAAGCTCAGGAACCATAAGTGCTAATGCATTAAGGTATAAGAAGCAACGATACCAGTACATGTCTCAGCAGGCCCATAGTAGCAGTGGAGATATAAAACAGACTTCGCCAGGGAAGCAAAATAATGGCTACCGGTCTAAATCCAGGCAGCAGCAAAATGCTGGTACAATCAACGTGAATGCTCTCAAGTATCGAAAACAGCAATACCAGTATATGTCTAGCCAGGCTCATAAGAATACTGGTACTATAAAACAGGTTTCACCCGGGAAAACCAATAGAGGTTTAAAGCAGCGGGCACGAAATGAACATATGAATACCGGTACGGTAAATGCCTCTGCTTTTAAATATCGAAAACAACAGCACCAGTACATGTCCCGGCAGGCTCATCAAAATACCGGTTCTTTAAAACAAACCCCATTGGGTAAGAAGAATAATGCGTTAAAACGAAGATCGAAAATTGAACATAATAATCAGGGTACAATTACTGCCAACATATTTAAATTTCGAAAGCAGCAGTACCAATACATGTCGCAGAAAGCTCATAACAACTCAGGCGAAGTAAAACAAGTTTCACCCGCTAAGCGAAATAGTGTATTAAGCAAGCGGGCCAGAACTGAGCATAGATTTACAGGTACTATTAATGCCAATCAACTAAAGTTTAAAGATCAACACTACGAATATATGTCCAAAAACTATCATAATAGTAGCGGAGATGTAAGAGCCACCAGTGCAGCCAAAAAAAGATCGGAACTGCAAAAAATGAGTAAAAACGCGCATTTAAACACAGGTACTATTGCTAGAAAGTCACTTAATAAAGATCGTCATTATGAATATATGTCTAAAAACTTTCATTTGAACAGTGGTTCCGTAAAAGCACAATCGGATAGAAGCAGGCATAAAGATTTGCAGAAAAGATCTAAAACACAGCACCAATATTCAGGAAATTTGAACGCTCAAAATTTAATATTTAAAAAGCAGCATTATGAATACCTTTCAAAAAATGCACACCTGAATAGCGGTAATATTGTAGCTCAAACCAAAAGCCAGAAGGAAGCCGCTTATAAAAGAGATAGTAAACGTGCACATCAACATCAAGGTAATTTAGTTGCTCAAAACCCTAAGTATAAAGAGCAACATTTTGAATATATGTCTAAAAATTTCCACCAAAACAGGGGTGAATTTTTGGCAAATACCAGGTGGTGGCAAGATCAATTGTACAAGCAAAAGTCGCGAAGAGAGAATAAATACTCTGGAGATATTAAGGGAACACAGTTTAACTATCGTGAGCAACAGTATAAATATATGTCGATTACAGCGCATAATTACAAAGGCAGCATAAAGGCAGTAACTTCAGCGCAACGAGATCGTTATTATAAAAAGATGAGCCGCCAGGCGCATCAAAGCAAAACCGGCTACGTAGAAGTAAGTGGATTTAAGTATTGGCTGATGAAAATATTCAGTAAACCAAGTAAGCTAAGTAAAGTGAAAAAACGGAATGCTGATAAGCCAGGCTATGATTCGCGAGAAAGTGAAATATGGTATTATTAATTGTTTAAAGATATGAATTGGAAACAACTCACCAGTGCTTCTGAAATAGATGAAGCAAAAAATGAATCAAGCAAAAGGCCGGTAATAATTTTTAAAAATAGTAATCGCTGTTCGATAAGTCATGCAGCGCTTTCAGATTTTGAACGCGATTTAGAAACTTCACCAGCATTAGATGCCGATTTTTATATGCTTGATGTAGTAGCTTACCGCCCTGTATCACAGCAAGTGGCCGAAGTTTTTGATGTTGCTCATCAATCTCCTCAATTATTAATAATTAAAAATGGACAATGCATATTTCATGATAGTCACTTTGGCATCAATTTGAAAGATGTAATAGACAGGGTAGATGAAAAAGTAATTTAACAGTATAAACCATTCGTAATTTTTTTTCGTTTACTTTTATACTTATATTTAGAAATGCATGAAAACTTGATATGAAGAAAGTTTTAATAATATTTTTATTGCTAATTTTCCCATTTTATCAAAAGGCTATCGCCCAGCAATCCGGTGACTATAATTATAGTTCGGAAGTGCTTTGGGGAGTAACCAAAGCGACTAATAGTGGACTGATTGGCGGGGTGGTTCTACGGTTTGGAAATAGTATTGGCGATAATAAATTTCAGCATTATGGCCTTGAATTAGTTAATGTAAAACATCCGCAGGAAAGTAGAGATCAGCAAGGTGGTCTAGTGCTTAATTCTTATATATATGGTAAAATGAACTACCTGTATAGCATTAGGTTACAATATGGCAGAGAATGGCTTTTTTTTAGAAAAGCGCCTCAACAAGGTGTACAGGTTAGTGGTAACTTGGCAGTGGGTCCTTCTTTTGGTTTAGAAGCACCTTATTATGTAGAATTAAGCAGTGATCCCAACAGGCGAACCAGAGTGCCCTACAATCCGAGTATACCATCACAAAATATTCTAGGCCCGGGCACAATTTTTCAAGGAGTAGGCGAGTCCAAAATTGTGCCAGGTATAAATTTAAAATCTTCGGTAAGCTTCGAATTTGGTACTTTTAAATCAAATGTAGTAGGTTTTGAAATAGGAATGATGGTGGAAGCATTTACCCGTGAAATCGAGATAATGGCCTTCACAGAAAATCGACAAATATATCCAAATGCATTTATCACCCTGTTTTACGGTACCAGAAAATAATTAGGAAACTTTATTCCTAACAACTAGTTTTGCACCTTTAAATATAAAGAGAAAAGGATTAGTAATGATTGAATTGCCCGTTGTAGATAAGAAAAGCACCTTAGAGGAAACAAAAAACAATAGAAGAAAAAAACCTGACTGGCTAAGGGTAAAATTACCTATTGGCAAAGAGTATCGAAAAGTAAGAGGCCTTGTAGACCAATACAAATTGCACACCATCTGTGAAAGTGGTAATTGCCCTAACATGGGAGAATGCTGGGGTGCTGGAACAGCCACCTTCATGATTTTAGGAAACGTGTGTACAAGAAGTTGTACATTTTGTGCCGTAGCAACCGGACGCCCCCCCGAATATGACGACGATGAACCTCGCAGAGTAGCGGAGGCCATCAAATTAATGGGCGTAAAACATGCAGTAATTACTTCGGTAAATAGAGATGAACTAAAAGACAGGGGTGCCGAGATTTGGTATCAAACCGTAAAACAAATTAAACAGGAAAGCCCTGAAACAACTATTGAGACGCTGATTCCTGATGTAAAAGGTAATTGGGAGGCACTATACCGAATGATAAGCGCGGGACAAGAGGTTGTTTCTCATAATATTGAAACCGTAGAAAGCCTTTACCGAAAGGTAAGACCTCAAGCCAAATATCATAGAAGCCTGGAAGAATTGAGAAGAATTAAAGAATTTGGAAAAAGGTCTAAATCAGGTATGATGCTTGGTGTAGGCGAAACGGATGATCAGGTCTATAAAGCCATAGATGATGTAGTAGCCAATGGACTAGATATACTTACACTAGGACAATATTTGCAACCAACTAAAATGCATCTGGAGGTAGTTGAGTATGTGCATCCTGATAAATTTGCCCATTTTAAGGAGGAAGGATTGAAAAGAGGCCTCAAATACGTAGAGTCTGGCCCTTTAGTGCGTTCCTCTTATCATGCTGAGCGCCATGTAAACGTGTAAAATAGTTTATAATATAATTTAGTTTTGATAATTTAAAAAGCACAACACCTTTATAAGTGTTGTGCTTTTTCTTTGTCATACTTTCAGGAATTTCCAAAGCGTGCTTTGGCTTCTGTAAGAATTGATTCTGTAGCAGTAGCACCTATTCTATCAGCTCCAGCTTCTTTCGCCGCAATAAATTGGTCAAGCGAACGAACCCCACCAGCTGCTTTTACTTTTACATGAGCACCTGAATGCTCTCTCATCAATTTTAAATCGGCAATAGTTGCTCCTTCATAGCTATATTTGCCATCATTACCTTTTACAAAACCAAAGCCACTACTTGTTTTCACGTAATCAATGTTTAAGGTTGTGCATATTTCACAAAGTTTAATTTTGAACTTATTATCCTCGATAAAGTCATTTTCAAAAATCACTTTCAAAACAGCACCGTTTTTTTTAGTTACATCCACTACAGCCTTCAATTCATTGTGTACATACTCCCACTCTTCTTGCAGTACTTTAGCTACATTTACTACCATATCTATTTCAATGGCACCATCTTTAATAGCTTGTTCTGTTTCAAATACTTTTACAGCTATGGCACTATTTCCATGTGGGAATCCAATTACACAACCAACCAATACGTCACTCCCTTTAAGAGATGCTACAGCCAAAGGTACATTATATGGTTTTACACAAACAGATGCAGTTTCATATTTCTTGGCTACCTCACATTCTCTGCGTAAATCATCGTCTGTCATGGTAGGATGCAAAATGGAATGATCAATCATTTTTGCCAATTCTTTTACTTTGCTCATAATTTTAAGTAGTTTTATTTATTCATTAATAATATTTCCTATGGAATAAGTACTGGTATCGCAGTACAACGTGCTATAAATATTAAAATCAAGCTTGGAGGTAAAGAATTTAAGAATAATCTGCAAAATAGGAGTTCCATTCTCTATCGGTAAATAATTAGTAATATTATCATCTGCCAATACAGCTTTAATATCCTGCTCTACCGCCTCTACACTTATTTGGTAATGTACTTGTAAAGTATCAAAAAGTGAATCATTGATAAATCTTATTTTGCTAAACCGGGGTAAAGGCCCTGATGGCATATAGGTTTTTTCAAGCATTACCGGTACATTATCCACACATCGCAAACGTTTCATGAAAATGCACAAATCGTCACTAATATGATCGGGTAGGGAATAGATGAAAGGCTCAGGCCAACTTTTGAGCGATGGCTTAATCAGCATGATGTTATTTACTTTTTGCCGTTTTCCGCGCACTACATCGCTAAATCCTTTGATAGATAGCAACCCTAAACTTTTTTTACGATCAATTACGATACTTCCTTTACCATGATGCTTTTGAATATATCCTTCATCCTCCAGCACCTTTAATGCTTGCCTTACGGTAGCTCGGTTAATCTGGTGCTGAAGGCACAATTGATTTTCACTTGGAAGCCGCTCACCAATTAAAAACTGACCGGAGACAATTTGATTTTTTAAGTTTTCGCTTAATTGCCTGTATAGAGGAGTATTCATTTAACATTGTTTGTACAAATTTATATAAATATAAATAACTTGTACATACAAGGTAATAAAAATTTTAAGCAAGCCATTTAATTCCGTAATACATGCCGGCACCAGATATTACCATACCATAAGGTATCAATAAATAAGTACCTAAATTTAATAAGCCTGTGTAGCTGGAAAACCACAATAATAGACCAATGGACATTATCACCACACCAGAAATTTTGATTGATTTTAAATGTTTTTTATGTTCTCCGGTAATTTTATTGTTAAGCAAGTAATTATCTACCTCTCTTATGATAAACCAGATATCATCATCATTATAGTTTTTTTCTTTTAATTCCTCTCTTACTTTGTCGATAGGGAATCCGGCAGTACACTTATCAATATAATGATCGATTACTTCTACAATAGTCATTATAGCAAGAAAATTTTGCAATGGTTAAATAAATATTATTCATTAAACGGCCCACTATTTCTTTTCGTCTATCTGAAAGGGGTGGAAAATTATGTGCTAAAATCATAATAAATACTGGTAAATCTCGATTGATGAAGCTACCTGCACTATTTTTATTGTAAAAATTTGTTGAGCAAATTAATATTAGTTTCGTCTTTCTCCATCAAAACCGGTAAATGGCTACATTCATCCAGTAGTTTTATAGCATTACTACCTAAGAAGATCGAGGTAAACTCGGTCCTTCCCCTGGCACCCATAATCAAAAAATCTGCTTTACTGCGAATGGTGTATTCAAATATTCTTCTGGGTATCCTTTTTTTATTTTTCACCAAAAAGAACTCACAGGTTATATCTGGCAGCTTGAGTTCTGTTATAAGCAATTCAAATTCTTTTTCCGCATTTTTCCTCATGATGGTTGCAAATTCCTGAAAAGACTTACCGGTTTTGGTGTATCCTGAAGGCACCCGATAACAATGCACCGGCAGAATTTGTAATGAGGAGTTACGTTTCTTTTGCCATAAGGCTCGGTTTAATGCACGCCTGGCATTATCCGAAAAATCTATTGGAACTACTATTTTCTGATAAAGATCAGTAGGTACATGCGGAATGAATAGTACAGAACAGTTGGCCATACTGGCTATTTTTTGCGTTTTGTAGCTCAATTCGGTATCGGTATTTCTACTCAAAACCAACAAATCAATTTTGTACTTTTTAACGGCATCTAAAGTCTTTTCTACCAGGTTACCCCTTTCAATGATGACCTTGTGATCAGTCAACCAGTCACCAAGTTCATCTTTAATCAAGCGCTTAATATTATTTTCTGCTGCATCGGGTTGCGATATGCTCGCTCCAAATGTTTGATCAATATCATTGGGCAGTATCGATTTCTTAATAACATGTAGAAAGTAGCTTTTTTTTATTTCCAGATTATGTTTCAGTAATTGCAAATGCTGTAAAATTAAACTGTCCTTTTCTGTTGCATCAAGGCAGATCAACAGACGCCCAAATTTTTTCATAATTACTGTCTATGTTTTAATTTTTGCAAAATTAAGCAATATATATCGTTAGCCGCCATAGGTAAAAAATAAAGTTAATTGGTTTAGCTTTTCAATGATTTGAGTAAATAAGGCTAAATTTGTACTTTTATACAAATCTTACACATTATAACCTGCATGGCTGGAAAATCGAAAAGTGAAGTAGCAGAAAAGAGTAAAGAAACCCCGCTTATGAAGCAGTATAAGGCTATAAAAGCCAAATACCCGGGGGCATTATTGCTTTTCAGAGTGGGTGATTTTTACGAGACATTTGCCGATGACGCGGTACGCACCAGCCAGGTTTTGGATATTGTACTTACCAAACGCTCCAATGGTTCGGCCTCAGAAGTAGCGTTGGCAGGCTTTCCTCATCATGCGCTTGATACCTATTTGCCCCGTCTGGTAAAAGCAGGACATAGGGTAGCTATTTGCGATCAATTAGAAGATCCTAAAGCAGTAAAAGGAATCGTGAAAAGAGGGGTGACCGAATTAGTAACTCCCGGGCTTAGCTACAATGACAATGTACTGGATAAAAGATATAATAATTATTTAGCCTCAATCCATTTTAGCAAAGATAATTATGGCATCGCATTTTTAGATGTTTCTACTGGAGAGTTTTTAACGGCTTGTGGATCAGAAGCTTACATAGAAAATCTTTTGCAAAGTTTTCAGCCCTCCGAAGTAATTTATAACAAAAGTTGCAAGCAACAATATAGTCATCTTACTGCCGATAAGTACAATACTTACTGCCTGGAAGATTGGATTTATAGCCTTGATTATGGTTATGATAAATTAATACATCATTTCAATACCAATTCACTCAAAGGGTTTGGCATTGAAAAGATGCCGGAAGGCATAATTGCTGCCGGTGCCATACTTCATTATTTAGATGATACTGAACATCATGATATCAAGCACATAGCTTCTATAGCCCGTATAGAGGAGGATAAATATGTTTGGTTGGATAGGTTTACTATTCGTAACCTGGAGTTGCTTTATCCTCAGCAAGAAGGAGGAGTTCCGCTAATTGATATATTGGATCAAACAGTAACACCAATGGGTTCTCGACTATTGAAAAAGTGGTTGATTTTGCCATTGAAAGAGTTGGCCATTATACAAGAAAGATTAGCCACCGTGGAGGCCTTACATCAAAAAGATGAAGTTGCTGAAAATATATTAGGATACTTAAAGCAGATTGGTGATCTTGAACGACTGATTTCAAAAGTAGCTGTAGGTAGAATAAATCCGCGCGAAATGCAGCAATTGAAAAAAGCCATTAAAAACACGATCCCTATAAAGAAAATATTGCAAGAAAGTCAAATTCCCTCATTGCATAAATTGGCTGATCAGCTAAACCCTTGCGATTTTTTACTAGAAAAAATTGAATCTGAATTGAAAGAAGATCCGCCATTAAATACCAACCAGGGAAACTTAATTCAGGATGGCATATCAGATGAGCTGGATGAGCTGCGCAAGATTTCTTTTTCAGGGAAAGATTACCTGATTCAATTACAACAGCGTGAAATAAGTAAAACCGGTATTTCTTCGCTAAAAATTGCTTATAACAAGGTGTTTGGTTATTATCTCGAAGTTACTAATTCGCATAAAGATAAAGTGCCTTCAGAATGGATAAGAAAGCAAACGCTCGTAAACGCGGAACGCTACATAACCGAGGAGTTGAAGGGTTACGAAGAAAAAATATTGAACGCGGAAGAAAAAATGATTGTAATGGAACAGCGTATGTTTCAGGATCTGATCAATTTTGCAGCAGACTATGTAACCCAAATACAGCAAAATGGCAGGGTATTGGCCCAATTGGACTGCCTTTCATCTTTTGCAATTTGTGTGAAAAAGCATAATTATTTAAAACCTAAAGTAACAGAAGAGACCAGCATTGATATTAAGCTAGGGCGTCACCCGGTAATTGAACGACAATTGCCCTTAGGAGAGCCATTCGTGCCCAACGACATTTATATTGATCAGGAGTCGCAGCAAATAATGATTATTACCGGCCCCAATATGTCAGGTAAATCTGCCTTGCTTCGCCAAACGGCCCTAATTGTTCTTATGGCTCAAATTGGCTCTTTTGTACCCGCGGCTTTAGCTAATATTGGCTTAGTCGATAAAATTTTCACCAGGGTAGGCGCTTCAGATAATTTAAGCAAAGGAGAGTCTACCTTTATGGTAGAAATGACAGAAACCGCTTCTATTCTAAATAACCTGAGCGATAGAAGCTTAATTTTAATGGACGAAATAGGTCGTGGCACAAGTACTTACGATGGAATATCTATTGCCTGGTCTATTGTAGAATTTTTGCACAATCATCAAAAATGTAAAGCCAAAACATTATTTGCTACTCACTACCACGAGCTAAATCAATTGGAAGAAGACTTACCTCGGGTAAAAAACTACAATGTTGCGGTAAAGGAGGTGGGCAATAAAGTTATCTTTTTACGCAAGTTGAAAAAAGGAGGAAGTGAGCATAGTTTTGGTATACATGTAGCTCAAATGGCCGGCATGCCTAATGGTATTGTAATTCGCTCTTCCGAAATTTTGCACCACCTGGAAAAAGATAAAATAAAGAAAAGTCAAAAAAAGAAATTTAAAGAAATGCCCAAAAACTATCAACTCAGCTTATTTGAGGCCGATCCTCGATTTGAAGAGGTAAAAGATATTTTAGGACAATTGGATATCAATACAATATCTCCTGTAGAGGCCTTACTTAAGCTTAATGAAATTAAAACCATTTTGAAAGGTGAAAATATTGATGTTAATTAACATGTGCTTTTAATCTTACATTTATATTTTCTTATAAATAAATAGTACATAATTAAGAATATTTAGCTAACTAGCTGATAATTAGCACCTTGCATATTTGAGTACTTTTTCACTTAAAATAGAAAAAACTGCATTTTTTTTTCAGGCTAATGTACAAATAAAGGTTTAATTACAATAAAGGTTGCTTTTCTCTTCTTCTTATTAAATTTACACTATAAAGAAGGTCAAATTACATAATAGATACAACTATGTTTTTATTCTTAATAGCAATACAAGTAGCGTATTTTGCTGGTATATTCATTTATATGATCAGTAAAGCCAAAAAAGAAGGAACTAATTAATTATTATATCATCAACAAAAAAGGTCGGATAATTTACTATCCGACCCATTAATTAGAGCTAACTTAAACCTAAAAAACAATTGTCACAAGTGTAATTTTTTATTAGTCAATTCTTACTACAAGATACCTTGAGTTGTTCCAGAATGATTTTGGATCCAATATCTCTATTTTTTCAATTTCTTTTTCGCCCACTAATCGATAACTGTCATTGGGATGTGAAGTCACAAATTCTAATTTTTTAGCTGATACCGGAATTATCAATGTAGTTCTCATATCAACTTTTTTGAATTTAGCATTTTGAAGGTCATCGCTTAAAACTTCAGTTTTACCAATGCCCAAGAAGCCGCCCTCTTTGTTAATTATTGCTTTATCTTCAAGTTCCTTTTTGGTGCCCATGGCAAGATAAGCTGTATTAATTTCATTGGTTTTCTCTTCTATTATATTTTCTTTTTCCTGATTCGCTTCGGCCAGCTGTAAATTCTGGGTCTCTAGGGTATCTAAGTTTGCGTTGAGATCTTCTACGGTAAAATTCATTTGTTCCAACTCCTCCTTGAGTTGGGCAATTTGCTCATCTTTTTCAACAATTTGTTGGTTCAATTTATTTTTCAAATCCATCAACATTCTATTCAATTTTGCATTGTTGCCTTTAGAGTTGCTAAGTTGTTCATTAAGCTCTTGGATTTTTTGCTTATTTTGGCTGATAAGCTGATTAATGGCTTGAATGTCTTCTTTTATTTGATTTTGAACCTCACCATCACTTCTTCCGCTTTCATTGCCTTGCAAAGCTATGTTCATTTCACGCTCTCTTATTTCGGCAAGATTTTGCTCAATATTATTAAAAGATTCCATATAAGATATCATCACGGAGTCTTTGCTTGCCAACTCTTTGCTGAGCTGGTCGTTTTCGCTTTCAAGATTGCTTACCTTTTGCTGATTGCAAGAAAACAATCCAGCAGAAAAGAACAGTACTATTATGATTTTTTTCATGCTTTTAATTTTTTATTTCACAAGTATCCTATAATCACGTGCCAGAAAATAAAGAGAGCTTTTACGTGACCTGGAGGCTATATAAGAGGCAAGTAATAATGAGAGGTGCTGATATTAAGAACAGGTGTGGGTAATAAATCTACATAAAATTAATCTTCAGAGAAATATCGCAGCATGCGTCTGTAAGATGAAAATACATTGGCTCGTGATACAAATCCCAGGTATTTCCCATTTTGCACTACCGGTATATTGAAGTGCCCCGAATCTTGTATTTGACGCGCTACTTCTTCCATTGACTGGTCAGGCTTCACGGCATTGTGAGGTATAAACATTAAATCTTTTACTTTTATTTCCTGATACAGTTCAGTACTAAACATTATGTGCCGTATATTATTGAGATGCACAATCCCTTTCAGGTAACCTTCTGCATCCAACACCGGAAATACATTTCTTTTGCTTGCTTTTACTTTTTCTACCAAATCTCCCAGATTGGCCTCTTCCTCTATTATTTTAAAATCAGTTTCAATTAATTTATCTATCTTCATAAGAGATAGTATAGCTTTATCCTTGTCGTGCGTAATAAGTTCTCCTCTTTTGGCAAGCTGAATGGTATAGACCGAATTGGGCACGAAATATTTTATGGTTACATAAGAAATGGTACTTACAATCATCAAGGGTAAAAATAATTCATAGCCCCCGGTAATTTCAGCTATTAAAAATATAGAAGTTAATGGTGCATGAATAATGCCAGCAATGGCGCCCGCCATCCCTACTAAAGCAAAGTTTCTTTGCGAAAAGCGATTGCCAAAAGCATTGAGTACCTGGCTAAATAGCAATCCTGTACTGGCCCCCATAAATAGGGATGGCGCAAAAATACCACCTATACCGCCACCTCCAAAAGTAACGGAAGTAGCTATTGCTTTAAACAACACTACAGCCAATGCCACGAAGATGAAAGCATATAAATTGTTCTGCCATTCAAAGAACAAGCTATGATCAAACAAAAAGTCTGACTGCCCCATTAAGGCTTGATTTATTGCCTCGTAGCCTTCACCGTATAAGCTGGGGAAAAGAAAAATTAACAAACCTAGTATTAAACTACTGATTATTATCCTATAATACCAGCTTTTTACTTTTTCGAAAATGCTGGATATTTTCATGTACATTTTAGTAAAATAAATGGAAACTAAAGCAGTGAGCACACCCAACATAACATAAAATGGAAAGTCGCCGAGACTAAATTGCTGTACAATTTCAAACTTATAAATGGTGGTAGGGCCCAATAATAAATATGAAACTAATGCGGCAGACAGTGAAGACAATAGCAGTGGCACTAAAGCAGCCATGGTGAGGTCAATCATAATTACCTCCATAGCAAATATGACTGCTGCTATGGGTGCTTTAAAAATGGCTGCCATGGCACCAGCACATGCACAGCCAAGCAGTATCAATATTCTTTTATAATTGAGATGCAATAACCTGCCTAAGTTAGAACCAATGGCACCTCCGGTGGCTACTGTGGGGCCCTCCAGGCCAACTGATCCTCCAAATCCTACAGTGATAACACTGGTAATTACTGAACTATATATGTTGTGAGGTTTGATGTTGCCATTACTTCTAGATATAGCGTACAATACGCTAGGAATGCCATGCCCCACGCGCTGCTTTAAAAATATATGGATAAAAATAGCCACCAAAAATAATCCGATAGCCGGATATAGCAAAAAGAGATACTGTTCGAGACCGGTTGCAAACTTGTGGGTGAGCAGCATTTCAACTGCTCTAACAGAATTTTTAATGATGACCGCAGCCAGGCCAACTGCTATTCCTACTACTATACTGAGGAATAGCATAAATTGGCGATCACTTATATTTCTAACTCGCCAAACTAAAAATCGTAAGAGAAAGGACCTTTTACGCATAATTTGGCAAAGCTAAACCAGATAATTAAGATATCTGATTGCTACAGCAAATAATTATTGTTTATTTCAAAATGGCCATTTGTAAAAGCTGAGAAGATACTTTTAATCCAGCCTTATCTATATTAGTTTTACTTAGCTCAAATTTAAGTTTATTGTCTACAATTATAAAATTTATACCACTTCCCTGAGCTATCATTCCTTCCTTTTCGGTTATTACCAGGGTGTTGCTTCCTGCAACCTTTTGCATGGCATCGCCAGCCATCTTGCTATAATTACTTGGTATAAAAAGAATGTCACAATCCGATACATCACCAGCTGATTTGGCTACTTTCACTTTATATTGTTTGCCACTACCAGACTTTGCATCAGCCATAGCCTTAAAGGCATTTACAGCTTCGGGTTGATTTCCTAAAATGCTAATGTTGAATTCGGCACCATTGCTTGGCCATTGAATGTATTTGGTAAAATTGTAGATATAAACAGAATGAAATTTGTAATCAGTAGCAAAATAAGTTTTGCTGCTAAAACTGCTCATCCCTATAAAAATAAATAGAATAACTAATAACTTTTTCATAATAATGTTCCTCCGTAGAGTTCTATACAAAATTAGTGCAAGCAATAATTTTATCAACTGGTAAATAATGGATTACCTTACACGGATTATAATTAAATACAAAAGAAGTTAAATATTTTTTTTATATTCTTCTAGCTGGTCATTGAAGAACTTATCAGGTTGTAAATAAGGCAGTTCGATGGTAAAAGTAGTGCCTTCATTTTCAATACTGTTGTAGGCTATGCTTCCATTTAATTTGTGTAACCCTATCTTTATCATGTATAATCCAAGACCTGAGCCTTTTGATGATTCAATTCCTCGAAAAAACATACTAAAGATGCGGTGTTGGATACTGCGACTTATCCCCAGGCCATTATCAGAAAACTGAATGATAATACCGCTTCCATTGTTTTTATAAATGTTGATCCGGACGTAAGAGTCAACTCTCTTTCGCCTGTATTTGAGCGAGTTATCAATCAAATGATTAAAGGTCATCTGCATAATTTCTTTGTCAGTTACAAATTGCTCATCCAGATCGATATCAACAAAAAATTTAAATTCGTAAAATACGCTGTATTTACTAAATCGTTCATACGAGGTGCTAATTATATCTCGAAAATCAATAGGTTTTAAGGTTAGTTGGGTTTCTTTTATTTTAGTAATTTCTATTAATGAAAGAATAATTTCATTCATCCGGGTAGCCTGGCTATTGAAAATATTGAAGTAGTTTAGAGCATTTTGTTCTTTAATTTCCATGGTAACTACATTATGAAGACCTAATATGCTGGAAACCGGGCCTAATAAATCATGTGACGCCCTATATACAAATGTATCAAGCTCCTGATTTTTTGATAATAATTCTTTACTGGCAATATCAATTTTTTTATTTTTTTCTTTCAACAGTGTTGTCTGTATGAATAACCGTTTAATATATTCAAACTCCTGCACTTTTACTAAATAGTAAGTACGGGAAATAAAGAAAAACAGTAAAATATAAAATATAAATAAGCCAGTGGTTTCAGTATCCGGCGACTGAGAAAATATTGAGTGGAGGGCAAAAAACGTGGCAGTGGAAATAGTGATGTAAACAATGATATGAAGTAAGGGCCAATAGAAACCCACCATGAAAGCAACTACCGGTACAAGAAAGGCATAAATAGCAAGAGGTTCATAAGCCAGTAAAGAAAGGGCAATGGCATGCAAAGTGATAACTGCTACATAAAGGTAAACTAAAAAATAGCCGGTTTCTATCTTAATTTGACTGAGGGTTTTGATCTTGTTAACTAAGATAATTACAAATAAAAAGAATAAACTTAGGGAGATATGAATTAAAAGTTTAGGAGAATAAATCTGAGGTGATTGTATTAGATCTGCAACAATAAAAAATAAGACACTTAATATTAGTACTATAGGGCTTACGGTTTTTATCCTGCTGATATTGATTGCTAGTATCTGCTGATAAAACTCAGCTTTGTACCGTTTTCTTATATCTTTAAAAATGTTAAAGTTAATTGGATACTTAAAGAAGAGCTTGCCAGTATTCATTAAAAAATGCTATTTATCCACGATATAATCATGTAAATATAGAGATAAAATTTAATTATTAAAAGAATAAATTTAATATTTTTAATATTTAGGTTGAATGTATCGGTAAAATGTAGCTCAAATATGCCTTTTTCTTTAGCAAAACCCCCATACTTAATTTCTCATTAAATTTTGAAGGAATTAATGATATAAAAATGTCAAATTGTATTTTTGGCATTTTCATTTTTGGCATTAATATGTATTGGCTTTTATGGTTTGAGAGCGTTGTATTCATGGTTTGTAGCCTTATATTTATTAATAAGTTAAAAAATTTCATTGTTTAAACTAAAATTATTGGCAGGATAATAAAATTATTAGTAATTTTAGCCATTATTTACTAATGGATATAGTTGATATGTCAATGCCTGTAAAAATAAGATGTAAAAAATTGTCATCTGGCAAATGCCAGGTTAAATTTTTTACGATGAGAAACAACGTAAATTATTATGGTTATATGCTTACCAATCCTGACGATAAACTTAAGGATGTAATTGCAACCATTAATAATGAATTCAAGCAGAAAGATGTATTGCATCGACACCTATATAGCATTGGCCAAAAGGATAATCAGCATTTTTTACTATATAAAGCTTAACAAACAGAAAAGATGAGCCTGGTAAGTGAAAACATAAAATTTTTAAGAAAGTACTACCATTATACACAAGAACAATTGGCTGACAAAATTAACATAAAGCGCTCGTTATTAGGGGCTTATGAAGAAGGTAGGGCCGATCCTCGATTGAGTAATTTGCTTAATATGGCCAGGGTATTTGATGTACCGGTAGATACAATTATTAGCAAAGATGTTTCAAGTGTATCTACATCTGAGCTTTTTGGTAATAAAAAGCCTGATACCGCCAGAGCTGAAGGATTAAAAGTTCTTTCAATAACGGTGAATGAACAAAATGAAGAAAATATTGAATTGGTTCCACAGAAAGCATCTGCAGGGTATTTAAATGGATATGCCGATCCGGAGTATTTGGAAGAGCTACCAAAATTTAAATTACCTATTCTTTCCAAAAATGCTACCTACCGGGCTTTTGAAATAAGTGGCGATTCTATGTTGCCTTTGCAGCCAGGTAGTATCATTATCGGCCAATACCTGGAAAGCGTAGAAGAAATAACAAATGGTAAAACATTTATCCTGGTCACCACTCGAGAAGGGGTTGTTTATAAGCGTGTATTCAATTACATTGCTGAAAAAGGCTGCTTGTTTCTGGTATCTGATAATAAAACTTATACACCTTATGAAATAAAAGCGGAAGAGGTGTTAGAAATATGGGAAGCCAAAGCTTACTTAAGTTTACATTTACCCGGCCCTACAGCCGAAAGTGATATGACGGTTGAAAAGTTGGCGAGCATAGTACTGGATCTACAAAAAGAAGTAATCAAGCTGAAAAGCAATTAATATTATTGCAGCAGCTTGAAGATTTTCTCTTGTAGTGGGCTAATAACATCATTTTTGGGATCTGGATTATTTGCTCCTTTGCCTACTTGATACCACAAACCATCTCCGGGATCTAAATATATGCCGGGAGTTTTAGCATTTTGTTCTTTTGGATCCGCTTCTTCAAAATCAAGCATAAAAATTAATTCCATTAATTCTTTACCATATTCCCACGACATTATTTCATGCCCTTTTTCATCTTTTACCGTGAATTGAGCAAAACTTAGCTCCAACCATTGAATTTTAGATTCAATATTTTTTTCTACTATCATAATGCCCATTTGCAAAGGCAGTTCTCGTTCGGCTTGTTCCAGAATAGCTTGAATTAATTCCTGAATAAGATATTCCCATTCCTGAAGCTTTTTAGGAGATCCTTTTTTCATGCTTTTTTCACGCCATAGCTGAATGCTTACGGGTGATTGCTTATCAATAATAACTAAGTGCTGTAGATGGTTATTAAGGTTTTTCAGCCATACAGTTGGTAAATTTCCCTGCCAGTGGAAATCGTCATCACCCGTAAAACCTTCAGCGATAATTTCTTCTTTATCTACTTCGTCGCGATGAGTGTATCGCATATCAAGTTGAACTTGAAGGTTATTTTCTTCCGGTACACAATCTATGGTGACTTCATAGCTAAAGGGTGGGGGCGTATTGGCTGGAACATAAGTAAATGTGACTTTTTCAAATGCATCTTTCATTGAGTATATTTTTTAATGTTTGCCGATCTAGTTTGCCACTGGCTGTATAGGGTAATTGAGGCACCAGTATAAACGACTTCGGAACTTCATAAGCAGGCAAATATTTTTTTAAAATTTTTTTCACAGTACTATCCATACTTCTATTTTCTATCACCATGATAGTTTTTTCACCCAGTTTATCATCGGAGGTATTGGTAATTGCAAACTTGAGCGCAATATTATCCGCTGCTAAAATATTTGTGATTTTTTTTTCCAGCACTTCAATTTGTATTTTTATTCCGCCACTATTTATTATATTATCTGCTCTGCCCAGCCAACGAAAGGTGTGAGGTGCTATTAAATCTACCACATCGTTTGTAATAATTTTTTGGTGGTTGGTCAATATGCTTTCGATTGTTAAACAACCTCTTTCATCTTGACCAAGTTTAACTTCAGGAAAAGCTTGAAAATATTCCTGTTTTTCTGCTCCGTTCAGCTTTTGCAAGGCAATATGCGAAACTGTTTCGGTCATTCCATAAGTAGCATACACATCTACACCAAGTTTTTCTATTACAGTTTTTAGGTTATCGCTTAAAGCCGCACCACCTACAATCACGTTTTTAATTGACAAAAAACTGCTGGCAGTTTCACGATTTTCAAGTATAGTACTTACCTGTAATGGTACCATGGCAGTAAAGTCTATGGTTGATGAATTATCGACAGCCAATAATGGATTAGCACTAGGTGGTATGATAGTCATATGCATACCATGCTCTAAACACCGTATCAGCATCATTTTTCCGGCTATAAAATCTACATTGACACAAATGAGTGCATGCATCCCTGGATGCAATTGTAAAGCTTCGCAAGTAAATTTAGCGCTAGCTTCCATTTGCCTTCGATTGATTGTAATTTTTTTTGGTACACCGGTAGATCCTGAAGTTTGTTGTATAAATTCCTTTTTGCTACTCAGCCATTCGCGACAAAAATTCATTGCTTTCAGCAAATATTCATCATCAATTTCATACGCTCCTTCTACAAGCTGTTCCGCTAGATACCAGTTGCCGTTGATCTGGTATTTTTCGTGTTTCACTTAAGGGAATTTTGGGTATTTCGACCAGTCGGGTTTTCTTTTTTCTAAAAAGGCATTTTTACCTTCCTTTGCTTCATCAGATAGGTAATAAAGTAGGGTAGCATTACCAGCGAGTTCCTGAATACCAGCCTGGCCATCAAGTTCTGCATTGAAGGCGCTTTTGAGCATTCGAATTGCTATGGGGCTTTTCTCTTTTATTTTATTAGCCCATGCTACATAGGTTTCCTCCAGCTGATCTAGAGGTACAACTTTGTTTACCAAACCCATCTGCAATGCATCGTTGGCGTCGTATTGATCACATAAAAACCAAATTTCCCGCGCTTTTTTCTGACCTACAATACGGGCCAAATACGATGCGCCAAAGCCACCATCAAAGCTACCTACTTTGGGGCCTGTTTGGCCAAAACGAGCGTTTTCCGCGGCAATGGTCATGTCACAAATTACATGCAGCACATGTCCTCCGCCAATGGCCCAGCCTGCTACCGCGGCTATCACTACTTTGGGAATGGATCGAATCATTTTTTGCAGATCCAATACATTAAGCCTGGGTACAGTATCGCTACCTACGTAGCCTCCTTCACCCCTTACACTTTGATCCCCACCACTGCAAAATGCTTTGCCTCCTTCACCGGTAAGAATAATTGCTTGCACTTCTGCATTGTCGCGGCAATAATTCATCGCATCCATCATTTGCATTACAGTATCTGGTGTAAACGCGTTGTGTTTATGCGGACGATTAATACTGATGCGGGCTATTCCTTCAAAAAGCTGAAATTTAATTTCACTATATTCTTTTATTGTTTGCCAGGCGTTTTTAAGTTCCATAAATTTTATTTATTTCCTTTTTAAATTGTACAAATACTTCTTTATTTAACTTTTTATCAGTTTCTATTTCCAGTAATTTTGGTTTTGCTTCTGGTTCGAAGAAAACCTCTAAAATGGAGTCAAGGTTTAAAATATCTTTGCAATGGTAATACTCGAACCCCATTTCGCTAGCGGTGTGATAAGCATTCAGTTGGTGAGGAGTTTCAAAATAAGTTTCTAATTCTGGTTGCTCGGCCGGTCCATCAATCATCCTGAATATACCACCACCATGATTATTAAGCACGATAACCCTTAAATTACTGAATGGGTACTGGTGCCAAAATGCATTGCGGTCGTAAAAAAATGCTAAATCGCCGGTAATTAATGTTACTTGCCGATAGGTGGACAATGCAATGCCCAGCGCCGTGCTACTACTTCCGTCTATTCCACTGGTACCCCTATTGGCATATACACTTATGTATTTCTGGTCTTGGTTCAATGCTACAAAATTTGCATAGCGAATGGCCATACTATTGGCCAGGCACAAGCAGCTATCAATTGGCAAAAATTGCATTACGCGTTTTACAGCTTCAAATTCGCTATTGAATTGGGGCGCAAATTGATAAATTAATTGATGGGCCTTTTCTGATAAGTGTTGCCAAAGTTGATTATAATCTTTATTTGCATTAATGGAAATATGATGGGTATTAAGTTGACCGTGCAAATGCTCAAAAAAAGAAGCCGGGTGCATAGGTATTATTTGCGAAAGCGATTGATAAGTGTCTGCAACTGGTAAAAATGGTTGTATATGAATATGTGCTTTAGGTTTAAACTTTCTTAAAAATAATTTTAAAGATTTGGAGATAATTGACTTACCAAAGGTGATAAGCAAGTCAGGTTGTAAATCTTTCTTCAAGTTGTCATGACTATGATTAAGAATTATGTCAGGTCTTCGGATAGTTGTCGCTAATGGATGAAGGTTGCTAATAATATCACCTACCAAAGGTGTTTGATCAAAATGGGTAAGTGCATCGGTAAGTTTACTATCAAATTCATATTGCCCGGCTACTAATAAAATCTTCTGGTGCTGCTGCCATAAATCAATGACCTCTTGCCAGCTTTTTGCATCAAGATTGGACTCTGACTGGAGTTTGCCTATCACTTGTACTGGTGGGAGCTCTACTTTATTTTCTTTTTGTGGGTAAAGCGGTTCGCGCAAAGGTACATTTATATGCACTGGGCCTGCCGGTAAATCTTTACTAGTTATTATACTTTCGTTGATTATTCTGTCAAAGTGCCAATTAACATCCTGGTGTGCTCTTTCTGATGGTAATTCATAAAAAGCCTTTACATGCTTGCCATATAAATTGCTTTGCCTAATGGTTTGTCCATCTTGCTGATCTATCCATTCTGGCGGTCTGTCAGCGGTAAATAGTAATAGAGGAATTTGCTGAAAAAAGGCTTCTGCAATGGCAGGGGCATAATTGTAAGCAGCTGTGCCTGAGGTACAAACCAAGCCTACTGGGTTTTTTGTTTTCAATGCTATACCTAAGGCAATAAATGCTGCTGAGCGCTCATCAATTATCATTCTCACATTTATGCCCGGGTGTCTGGCCAAAGCCAGGGTAATGGGCGCAGAACGAGAGCCTGGTGAAATGACAAATTGTGTGATTCCCTGTCTAAAACAAATTTCGGCCAGCTTTTGCATCTGATAAGTGTGCATCTATAATTTTTTTGCTAAAATAAAAAATTAAAGTGGTAAAAATTTACATCTGCCAGAATTCTATGAGAAGCTTATTTGTTATAGTATAATTGTTTTAGTTAAATCATGTTTTTTAAATAACACTTTTTCATAGCGTTGATTGCCTTTTAAATCCTGAATCAAAATTGCATAGGTTCCAAAAAAAGCCGGAAGTTGTACCTCACCACTGCTATCGCTCACTAGAGATGCTTCAGTATTCCACTCATCTTTAATAAGATTATACATTGCATGATAAAGTGGCTTTGCTTCTCCTTGCTCATCAAACCATTCACTGCTCCCCCAATAGCTAATATGACTTACATTTGGATGAGCAAAGGCCAAAGAATAAATCATTCTTACATGATCGATAAGTGCTTGCTGCTGTTCATTGGCACTCATTTCCGATTTAAAAGGATTATCTTTTGGCTTGGCCCAAAATTCCGTAATTTGTAATGGTAAACCCGATGCAGATAATTCATCAAGCATCGTGGTAAATTCGTAGGCGTTGTACCAGCCAGCAACATGTGCCTGGCTTCCAATAGCATCAGGTAAACAACCTCTGCGGCGCATTTCGTTAATTAATTTTACAAACCGCTTTCTTTGCTGTGCCGAGGTAACTCCTGGTGCAGTAGTTTTGGTAAGGCCATAATCATTTAACACGTAAGTAGCGTGTGGATTTTCATCCTTAGCCCATTCTACTGCTGGTTGTAAATAGGTTAAAATTTCGTCAATACTTTCCAGATGAGGCCAGTCTCTTTTAGGTAAATTACGTAAAGATGGCTCCCAAAGCATTTCATTACACAAGTCCCAAAGCGTAACTCCGGGGCTCAAACGAATTAAATCACGTACATGATCCTCTAAAATTTTCATTTGCCTGGGGTAAGAATATTTGTCAAGCCATTCGGGAATAGCTTTTCTTACTGTCCATACTAAAGGATGACCCTTGACCTGCAGCCCATTGGATAATCCCCAATCTATTTCTCCTCGAAATCTTGAGGTTATCCTTTTGCCCTCTTTACTCTCAATTGGCTGATGCCATCGTTCATCCCAATAACATTTGGCGGTAGTACAGTTAAAAAGTTTTCTTACCAAAGGGGTGACCACATCGTCTCTTTTATCTAAATTACAAATATCGCTGGCTCCTGAAAATCCCCAATCAAAATCATGCTGTAATAATTTTAAATGTAGTTGATACCCGGTCAGGGGATTACCCGATTTACCCTTTAGCTTCAATTTTAGGCTGCCCTTCCTGTTTTTTGCAATTGCCTGTTCAGTTATTTCCTGCAATTCTTCGGAAAACCAATAGTTGCCATCGACACTTATTGAAGGATAGTGTTCATTTTTCCATTCTTCACCTGCTATTGTATTTTTATATTGCACAGGTTTACAAGCGCCTAAAGCTAGTGCAGCACCTCCTAGCTTTGCAAAAAATTCTCTTCTATTGTGCATGGGTTAGTTTTTTAAGCTATCAGCTAAAATACTAAAATTAGCTTTCTAATAAGCGTGGTTGCAAAAATAAAAAATAAAATTCAGCTACCAATTGAACTAAATTCTCATGTTTTTTGCTAAGAGTATGAGTGCAAAAAGTATAATTACACTCAAATATAAACATTGAATTGATGCCTTGTTTGGCATGACTATTGTAATGTGATAAACGCAAATAAAAAACATATAAGTTGCCCATAAAATTCTTATAAAATATTGCATACAACCAAAAATTTGATCTAAATGAATAAAAATAAAATATTTGGCAAAGTTATAATTACAACAATAATATTAATTAGTGTTAATACATTTGCTTATTCATATAATAATATAGTAGAAATAGTAAATGCTAATAGTATACTGGCTGAGGCCAGAGATGAATACCACGCGATTGAAGGTCCTGTGGAACTACCTGACTTTGAGGTTTTTTATAAGGCCTTCATAGGTTATAAGGAATTAGAGAACAAGGGTATAGTAGAAAGCAATATTTTATCCATTATCGATTTTAGCCGCCATTCCAGTAAAAAGCGGTTTTGGATAATAGATATGACTAGCAAAAAATTACTTTATTACACTTATGCAGCTCATGGACGCAACTCTGGTAATGGAATGGGCGTAGCTAGCAAATTTTCTAATACACCGCATAGCTTGCAAAGTAGTCTCGGTTTTTACCTTACAGGCGAAACGTATTATGGAAAGCATGGACTTTCACTTAATTTAGACGGGCAAGAGAAGGGCATAAACGATAAAGCAAGACAAAGAAGGGTAGTAATACATGGAGCAGATTATGCTACTGCCGAATTTGCTCAAAGATATGGAAGACTTGGGCGCAGCTATGGCTGCCCGGCGGTGCCACAACATTTGCATAAGCCAATTATAAATACTATTAAAGATAAATCAGTGTTGTTCATTCACCATCCGGACCAGCATTATCAGAAATCTTCTGAATACATGAAAAAGGTGGTGAAGATATAGTTTGATTGTTTAGTTTGATTTTAGTTTAAGTTTAAGTTAATGAGCCTCCTTGGATATTTAGAAGGTTCATTTTTTTATACTATTGATTCTATATTGGCTACTTTCCTCTTGTTACTAGCTATTGTTTACTTTTCAAATATACTATTCTGCTTTATACTTCCTAAATATCATTACTCTGACTTACCCCATAGGAGTCTATTGAGTGATTTAGAGAGGTAGGAGCTGGATTTTTAGGTTGTTTTTTTTCTGATTTGTTAATGGAATAATAGCTTAAACCCACTACGAGCGTGAGTGCAATTAATATCACAATAATATAAATTACCCATCGCAACCGGTTGGTTTTTCGATGGCGACTGAGCAATTGAGAATAATCTTTATGCCGCTGCATCCGTTTGGATCCAAATTGCCCTCTCCTAATCCGTATATCGTGCCTGGTCATTTATATTTTAAATTAATTTTATTCTTTAATTTTTCTAGCGCTCTATACGTGCGCATTTTTGCACTACTTTCTTTTATATCTAAAATATAGGCAATATCCTTAAAACTACGCTCCTCAAAAAATCTCAGCTCTAATATGATAACATCATTCGTGTCTAATTTTTTCAATGTATTAATTATTTTTTGCAAGTTTTCTTCATAAGCTGCATCATCATTGTCGCTTTCGATAAAATTTTTAATTAGATTTTCCTCTATACTAAAAATGTATCGACGGTTGCTGCGGCGGTAGTGCTTATTTACTTCATTGGCCGCTATTCTATAAAGCCATGCTGAGAATGGTAAGCCTCTGTTTTGGTACTTTTTTAAATTTTGTAAAGCTTTAAGAAATGTCTGTGAAGTCAGGTCAGCTGTAATGTTTTCTTCGTCTATTCTGCGAAATATAAAATTGAAAATTTGCTCAAAATATTTATCATATAAATAACTAAAATGCGCAGGGTCTTTCTTGGCGGCAATTATCCATTGCTCGTCATTTTTAATATCCTCTTTGTTTTGGTGGTGAGCAGCCAATTTTTTATTCTTTTTATTGCATAATACGGTAGATTGGCAAAAGTCACGCTTCTAAGAATATTTATTTTTCTGCTGTTATGTTGTTTTGATTATGCTCCGAAATAAATGTTACCAATACATATACGCCTAAAGCAGTGCCAAAGGGAAAGGAAAATAAAAAGAGACATCCCAGGATTAACATAAATATTTTACTTCCCTGATTGCGAGGATTTATGGCAAGGCCGGCTACTACTGAAAGTATAAATAATATTGCAAAAGCGATACCAACCGGAAATCCTATGGTTCTTATAATTTGGACAGCTTCTTGTTCTATTTCTACCATGCTTAATATAGCATCGAGAGCATAAAAAGCAAAAGTAAGTATTAATAAGTTCATGATACCGTAAACTATATAGAGTATGCCCAATATCCGGTAATGCTTGGCAAATTTGTTCACTTGATTTTCCATAGTAATTATATTAAATTATAAATTAATCCATTGTCCTTTGTCGGCCGATTGAAAAACTGCATCAATCACTTTCATATTATTAATTGCATCTTCAGCTGGCGTTGGCACAGGCTTGTCTTGCAATATCGATTCTGCAAAAGCTTTAAACTGCAAGCCATAATGATCTGCTGCTGGAAATTCTATATTACGAACACCAATTTTGGTATCTACAGTTATTAATGCAGGTACATCAGGAAAGGTATTGAAGGGAATTTGTATTGTTATGTTGCCTGATGACCCGTGAATTGTTACTTTCTGATAAGGGTATGTTTTAGTAGCTACGGTAAAAGTAGCTTGCGCGCTATCAAAATCTATAATGGCAGATGTAAGTTTATCAGTATTAAATTCAGAATCCTTCACTAAAGTACTTACCACTCTTTTGGGCTCTTTATCAAGAAAAAAGCGAGGTACCGATATGGCGTAGCAGCCTATATCCATTACCCCACCACCCCCGTATTCTAAAATGTTTCGAATGTTAGAAGGGTCAGGATTGTTGTAACTAAAAAATGTATGAATGGCCGTAACACTACCTATCTCTCCTACTTGTACCAGCTCTTTTGCTCTCACCCATTGGGGGTGAAACCGGTACATAAAGGCTTCCATTAATTTTACTCCTTTTGCATCAGCGTAAGCTACTGCTTCCTTTGCCTGCTCAGTATTCAAGGCAATGGGCTTCTCACACAGGATGTGTTTGCCAGCGTCTGCTGCCTTTTTAATCCACTCCAGGTGCAAATGATTTGGAAGAGGGATAAAAACAAAATCAATGGCTGGATCATCTATAAGTTGCTGATAATCGTTATAGGCATTATTTATTCCCAGCTTTTGGGCTATACTATTGGCTTTCTCTTTATGGCGCGAAGCAATACCATGAATATTTACCGATTGTATATTTCGTAAAGGCAAAAAAACTCGCTTAATAAAATGGGCCGAAACTCCGAGTACTCCTAAATTTAATGATTGCATATAAAAATTAGACAAAAAATGAAACTGCTTAACCCTACAATGGTCAAATTTGTTGAAAAGCAAATGATTTGATTAAACAATTGCTAAAGGCATAAAATTAACACAAAATGGTTTTTACACATAATCAAAAGATAAATATCTTAATTTATAGTTTAATATTAATTGTTGGCTGTGAATCGGCAGAAACTGAAAAGAATCGGTTTTTTCTCAAGGGTAATTTATCATTGGAAAATAATGATTATCAGCAAGCGGTGAAATTTTACAACGAGGCTATTAAAATAGATAGCGGCTTTGCCGATGCATACAATAATCGCGGTATTGCATACTTTGAAATGAGCCAGTTTGCGTTGGCTGTTGAAGATTACAATAAAGCTATTGAGTTTCAATCATCCTTTGCTGATGCTATTTACAACAGAGCAAATGCTTATTACGAATTGAAAGATTATGAAAGAAGCAAAACTGATTTGGATTCATTAAAGCTTTTGTACCAGGATTCGGCTTATGTATATTTCACCAGTGGTTTAGTTTCAGTGGGTATGCAAAACTATGAAGAAGCCGTGCGAGAATTTGACCTGGCTATATCTCACGACTCTACCAATGTTGAATCATATGTAAATTTAGCAACTGTCAGATATTATCAAGGACAATTTGATCTGGCGCTGGAAAACTTAAGTAAGGCCCGTGCGGTCAATGCGGATCAACCGGACATTTACAACGTTGCCGGACTTGTTTATACCGAGATGGGCAAATTGGAAAAGGCTCAGGTGAATTTTGAACGAGCACTAGCACTGGATGCATACAACCCTTATTTTATAAATAACAGGGCCTACTTATACTTAAAAAAAGATAGCCTGGAGGCGGCGAAGGAGGATTTAAAAATAAGTCTTGATATGGATCCGCTTAATGGTTGGGCGTATCGCAATTTGGGGATACTGGCAATGAAGCAAGCCAATTTTGAAAAGGCCATAGGGTATCTACAACATGCCAGGGATTTGGATCCGACTATTTTGCACCTAAATACCTTACTGGCACAAGCACTTTATGAAACAGGTAAGATGGAGGCAGCTTGTGAACTTCTAAGCCATGCACCACGAAATGAGGAGTATCAGGCAAAGCAGCTTTATAACAAATTATGTCAGTGATTCACCGCGCCTTTAAGCACATTTTTAGAGGCTGGTATCTGTTGAGATTGAAATAATTTATGGCTACAGCTTTCGGGCATTATCCCTAATAGGAATAGTAATCCGGCAAATAAAATTAGTCGATATAAAATTCCTTCTAATTCATTTTTTTGACTTATAAGTAATTTTTTCATCAGCTTTTCCTTTTACATCAAGTTGTTATACTTAGTGCAGTAGCAATACTATATAAAAGGCTACTACTATCCCTAATATGATTATAAAGTAATTATGATCGAATTTAAATTTCATCATAATAAATTATAATTGTATCAAATAAAATACTGTAATTAGATATCCCATTGATGGTATGACCATACAAAACCCAAAATCCACCATTTTCATTGGTTTTAATAATTAGCGGGTTGTCAAAATTATCCAGGGTTCTCATTTCATTATTAGGTTGATTTGTCAAATCATCCGTAATGGTGATGGTATTGTAATTAATTTTTGAATTTGGTAATTCTAAATTAAGAGCAATTTTATTTTCTTGGTCATTTTCCTCTAGAAGAACAGACTCTGGTTTCACATTGCTAAAGCCTACTTTATAATTAAAAATATTGGGGGAGCTAGCAAGCGTACTGGCAAAATCATACTGTTGGTCTATTTCAAATGTAATTTGGTATTGTGTTTCAGGTTTTAAGCCCTTGATATTATTTCGCAGGTAAACAAATGCATTTTTAGGCAGCTCTTTTAGCTTAAGCTCCAAGGTGGTTTTATTATTGCCATCAAAAAAGTAGCTGCGGTGGATCAATTCATATTGAAATGATTCTTCTAATTTTTCTGAAAAATTACTGGCTGAAACTTCCCAATTTTGGTTGCCATCTATAAAATCAAAATAAGAAAAGTAGTCTAAGGCTGGTTCAAAATCTTCTTCCGAGCAGCCTAGCAATAAAAACAACCCTATAAGCCAAATGATTTTTTTCATGTTATCACAAATAATACAATTATATCAAGTTAATTGACACGCATTAATGGGTTCAGGTTGTATTGATTTTAATTGAAATGATATCTTAAACCTACACCGAGCATAAAAGATTTTGGTCGGCTATTAAAATAATAATCCTCTTTGGTCATATTATTTAATGCTAATAAATAGCTTGGCTCAATCATGATGCTGTAATTAGCACCAGGTAACTGATAAGTCAATTGTGTGCTTAATACACCATTAAAATATACATTTCGATAGGGAGACTGGTCACCCGGTTTTACCCTAATATTTTCAAGATCGGTGGTTTGGTTTGTTACACTATTTTGTATGAAAATATTGGTAGACACGCCTGCCGATAATGCTAAACTCAGATCTGACTGTAGAAGCCAATAAGCCGCCTTTACAGGTACTGATACAAATTCATACGAATTATTTAACCTAATTTCTTCTTGCGAATAATTCACTCGACTTAAGTTATAGGCCTGGTCACCATAATTGGCCATGGTAAGTGGCACGGTACTTTCCTCGCGAGTTTCAATATATCTTGAAGTTTGCGATGGATTGGTATTCTCCATATAAGATAAGCCGGTTTCTATGGTAAATCTTTTGCCTATCCTAAATCCAGTATTTATACCGGCAGTATAGGAAATACCCGGCGACATCCTTTCCTCATCATTAGTTGTATTTAAATTATAACTTTCAGCGTTGATGTTTTTAAAAGAGGTACTTCCAGAAATTACACTTGTTGCATCCCGGTTAGTAGTAGCTACATCGTTAGCTATGGCAAATGAGCTGCCTGATTCGGAAAATCCCGGATCGAACGAGCCTGAAGAAAAATTAACACCAGCCCAAAATTTATCTTCATGTTTTTCTTTTTTAACGATAAGCTCGAGATCCTTTACAGTGGGTCTTTTATAAATGTGCACATACATAGGCAATTTTATACTTTCTGGCTTATGCAAAGCAAATTTTTCTTTTTTCTCTAAATTGTTGGCCAATGCTATTTGCTCATACGATTGATTGCCAAAACCTGTTGCTGCTGGGCTTTCATTATTTTCTTGCTCAGTTTTATTTGCTGGTAGGGAAGCAATAGGGATATCGTACTGGCTCTTGATTATTTTATTATCTATTTTACTATTGTTTCCTTCGGTATTCACCATCGCTTTATTATTTTGCTGTTTTTGGTCTATCTTATTAGATGGTGCATCATTATTATTTGTATTAACAGTTTCTTTTGTTGCCACTGTATTATCCTGTGGCTTAGGTTGCTGATAAAACAAGCTTATGGCAGCAAAGCTAACAGCAATAAAAACAGCTGCAGCAGCTACCCATTGGTATACAAAGATTTTCCTTTCGTATTTGTTGGCTTTGTCGTTGGCCAAATCAGCATCTATTCGGGTCCAAAGATCATTAGAAGGAGTTGCTTTTGCTTCTTCAAACATCTTTTTTAGCCTGTCTTCAAACATCCCTCTTTCACTTAAATTTTTCATAGCGCTCTTTTTCAGCATTTTCTATCCTATTCCGTAACAACATCTTGGCTCTCGCATATTGCGATTTAGAAGTGCCTACATTTATATTCAATTCTTTGGCAATTTCATCGTGTTGGTATCCTTCAATTGCAAAAAGATTAAATATCACCTGACATCCTGTTGGAAGCTCCTGTATCATCGCTAACATTTCTTCCATTTGAAATCTACCCAATATATCCTCTCTTTCTTCTTTCATATCATGCATTTCTGTCACATCTACCATAGGATACAGGTACAATTTACTTCTTTGGTAGTTAAGGGCAGTATTTACTACTATTCTTTTTATCCATGTATAAAGTTTTGCTTCTTTTCTAAAGCTTTCGATATTTTTAAACACTTTAATAAATGCTTCTTGTATTATATCTTCTGCTTCTGGTTGTGATTTGGCATAGCGCAAGCTTACGGCAAGCATTTTGTGCGAATACAATTCGTACAACTGCCGTTGGGCTTTTCGTTCGCCTTTAATACAACCGTTTATGAGCTCATTTTCATTATGCATAGCTATGCCGGAGCTTAACATGATTTCCTTCACTTTAAATTTGACACAAATTTTGCAATTAAAGTTGTAATCAGCTATTTATTTTTTTATGTTTGGGTAAAAATCTTTCTTCTTTTTTAGACAATCTAAATTGCTCAACAGCAGTTATTCAGTTAGGATTACCATAGCTTATGAATATAATTTTTCATTCCTCGTATTTTGCAAAGTTTTTATTTGCAGTACTCTTTTCTGTTACGGTTGGCCCTTTAGTAGGGCAAATTCAAATGGAAGATAAAGTTTATAATGATCAAATTAAAAGTGTTCAGCTTTATTTATACGACGGCACAGGTAAAGATGTGCTCAATTCTGCAGTGTCGCAGCTCAATAGTAGGCAACCTTTAGTATTAGAATTTGACGATTTGAGGCAAGATGCCATTTTATACAATGCAAAAATTTATCATTGCAATGCAAATTGGCAGCAATCCAATCTGAATAACATGGAATTTCTTACTGATTTCAATGAATTTTTTATTGAAGACTATGAATATTCATTTGACACGAGAGTATATTATGTTCATTATCGATTTCAATTGCCCAAAGTAAAAATGCCCGGTAATTATGTTGTTGCCATTTATCCGGAAGATGATGAAGATGATGTAGTACTCACGCAAAGGTTTATGATATATTCACAAAATGTAGGAATAGGTGCAGATATACAAAATTCTTCCGGCGTGGTGGAGCGTGATTTTAATCAAGAAGTAAGCTTTACATTAAATTACGGGCAATTGGATGTAGTGGATCCAATGCAAGATATAAAAGTTGTGATACGGCAAAACCAGCGGTGGGATAATGTTATTACTAATCTGGATCCAACGTTTATGAGAATAGACCAAAAAATGCTGGAATACCGCCATTTCAACTTGGAAAATAATTTTAAAGGAGGAAACGAGTATCGATTTTTTGATTTGCAGTCTGTAAATTTTGGCGGGCAAAATGTTGGAGATATCAACATAAAGCAATATTCAGTAGAGGCTTTTTTAGTAAAAGATAAAATAAGAGGTGCAGATGCTTATGGACAATATCAGGATTTGAATGGACAATATATCATTAATACCAAAGATGCTGGTAACCCTGTGCTGCAAGCTGAATATGTAAATGTAAACTTCTTCTTAGAGGCACCTAGTAAATATCAGGATCCGGTTTATATTTTTGGCGAGCTTACTAATTGGAATCTGTTGGAGGAAGCTAAAATGAATTATCAACCTGATTTAAAAGGTTATACCGGTTCATTGTTGCTTAAGCAGGGATGGTATAATTATCAATATTATTTAAATAATGAAAAAACACCATTTGCGGTGGAAGGAACCCATTTTGAAACAGAGAATGATTACGAAATATTTGTTTATTATCGTCCCCCTGCCTCAATAGCTGACATTTTGGTAGGATATCAGCATTTCAATTATCATCCTATGTTTTAGTCAACTAGTCAAATTTATATTCCGTGGTTCTTCCTGTAGGGTCAATATTTGCCAAATCAAGCATGCCAAACCCTTTATAGGCGTATACACCAAGTCCGCAATTAAATACAAACTCCAGCACTTCTTTGGCTGCGTACAATGTAAAAGGAAATGTATACCCCCTTACCTCATATTTTACATCTTGATCGAACACGGGATAAATTCTTGCAAATTTTTTCTGGTTCTCTTCAATTTTGGCTAAATAGTTCTTATCGGGAACAATCTGAAATTTAAAAAATGAGGCAATTTGCTTTTCATCGTAATAACCAAGTTCCGTCATTCTTTTAATGGTTGACTCATAGAGTAAATCAGAAAATTCATCAGTTTCGGGCATGATAAATTTTTTCCCCTCTACATCATTAAAAGATGGTTTGATCAAAACCAATGGAGAAATACATATATATTTAGCATTTTCTTCCATTGCAGGCATATTCTCTTTTTCTACGCTTTCTGGTACCAGCAGTAGGTTTCCAATTTCTATTTGAGGAAATGAAAAAAGTACTTTGAGGAAATAATCCAAAAAATCCTGATTTAAGCTAGAAAGAACAAGGGTTATTCTGCTTGAGTAAAAATGAAGGCCATTTCTACTAATTTTAGTTTGTCCTTTTAATCCTGAGAAATTGTAAAAAAGATAGTCTCTATACCTTTCTTCACCTCCTTTCACTATAATGCCCTTGATTAGCTGAGCTAATAAAAACTGATGATGAAAAGGTACATTTGCCCCCTTATTTTTAAGTATGAATATAATTCTTACCCTCAAAACGCAATTTATTTATATCTTTAAAAATTGACTATTAAAAATTCTTGTATGAAGAAATTCAATGAAAAAAATATCTAAAAAGTAATTGAAACACGTTGATTTTTGCGTTGAAAATACTTATTAACTGGTCATTTAAAATTTGTAAACGGCTTAAAGTTAAAAAATGTTTGTAAACATGCAAATTGGCGCAGCTAATTTATACATTGAATCTAAAATGCATAATATCACCATCTTCAACTATATACTCTTTTCCTTCAATTGAAATTTTACCAGCATCACGACATGCAGCCTCTGATTTATATTGCTCATAATCTTTCAGTTTTATAACTTCTGCCTTGATAAATCCTTTCTGAAAATCGGTATGAATCACTCCCGCGGCTTGAGGCGCTTTCCATCCTTTTTCGATGGTCCACGCTTTCACTTCTTTGGGGCCTGCCGTGAAAAAGGTAATTAAATTAAGAAGTGCATAGGAAGCCCTTATAAGTTGAGCTAAACCTGATTCTTCCAGGCCATATTCTGCCAAAAACTCT
>Ga0207419_1000158_pt1 | contig 54725 bp, 55 predicted proteins | sample ElkSloMetagenome_4_FD_184723 | JGI IMG/M metagenome (GOLD analysis project Ga0207419, IMG submission 184723) | Hot spring microbial communities from Elkhorn Slough, Monterey Bay, USA - MD2A (version 2) | ecosystem: Environmental > Aquatic > Marine > Intertidal zone > Estuary: Microbial mat ...
TGAAGAAACTGTAGCGCTCATAGCAGGAGGTCATACTTTGGGTAAAACCCATGGTGCAGGACCGGCATCTCATGTGGCTTCAGAGCCTGAAGGCGCTGCAATTGAAGAGCAGGGCTTAGGGTGGAAAAGTTCTTATAAATCGGGTAAAGGCCCAGATGCCATTACCTCTGGCCTTGAGGTGATTTGGACCGATACGCCAACGCAATGGGGACATGGTTACTTTAAGAGTTTATTTGAAAACGAGTGGGAGCTTGTGAAAAGTCCCGCCGGAGCCCATCAGTTTGAAGCAGTCAACCCTAAAGTCATGTATCCTGATGCTTTTGATGAAACTAAGAAACACAAGCCTACCATGTTAGTGACCGATCTATCCATGATAAAAGACCCAGCTTATGAAAAAATATCGAGAGACTTTTATGAAAACCCTGAGAAGTTTGAGGAAGCCTTTGCCAAAGCATGGTTTAAATTAACACATAGAGATATGGGGCCAAAAACCACGTATTTAGGTCCTGAAGCACCTACTGAAGATTTAATATGGCAAGATCCGATTCCTGCTGTTAATCATGAGCTAATTAACGAAACAGATGTCGCTCAATTAAAGAAGACCCTGTTAAATTCTGGTTTATCTTTAACCGAAATGGTCACTACCGCTTGGGCTTCCGCATCAACTTACAGACACTCAGACCGAAGAGGTGGAGCCAACGGTTCCAGAATTCGTTTAGCACCACAAAAAGATTGGGAAGTGAACAATCCAGAGCAATTACAAAAAGTGCTTTCTGTTTATGAAGATATTCAAAGCGATTTTAATGCGTCATCTTCCTCGAAAAAAGTATCTATGGCAGACCTTATTGTGCTTGCCGGTAACGCGGCCGTAGAGCAAGCCGCTGCAAATGTTGGATATGTGGTCACTATTCCGTTTACACCAGGACGTATGGATGCCACCCAAGAGCAAACCGATGTAGCATCCTTTAACCTCTTAGAACCCATGGCAGATGGTTTTAGAAATTATCTTAAAACGCGATATACCTTATCTACTGAAGAATTATTAGTGGATAAAGCGCAGCTCTTGCGTCTGAGCGCTCCAGAAATGACGGTTCTAGTGGGTGGGATGCGCGCCTTAAACGCTAACTATGATGGTTCGCAACACGGTATTTTTTCAAAAGAAAAAGATCAACTTACCAATGCTTTCTTCGTGAATCTCTTGGATATGAGTACCGAATGGTCTGCCGTTGATGATACTAAAGAAGTGTTTGAGGGTAAAGACCGCACCACGGGCGAAGTCAAATACACCGCAACCCGTGCCGATCTCATTTTTGGTTCTAATTCAGAATTAAGAGCTATTGCAGAAGTTTATGCCGGCCGAGGAAATGAAGAAAAATTTGTGAATGACTTTGCTGAAGCTTGGGCCAAAGTCATGCGCTTAGACCGCTTTGATTTGATATATTAATAAATCTATAAACCAAGATAAATGAGACCACCTCAAAAATGAGGTGGTTTTTTTATGCTTATTACGACGTGAGTCCTACTCGAGTATGAGATTTAAATCGTGTTAAAAATAGTTGTAAGCGTACTAAAATCTAATATTAAGCACGGCATTAGGGGTAAGGCCTAGCGACTGTTGTATCGTCTGATTTAAGGTGTTGTCGTTACTGCGATAAAAACGGTTAAGATCATTGACTTTATTTAAAATATTCCAGACCGAAACCCCTAATTCGGCTTTAACACCAGAATTCAGTTTAAAGGTGTAATTTGCAGATAGATCTAATCTTAAATAATCTTCTAAGTTTTCGGCGTTGGTATTTCCAAAATTCACTTCATTATTCACGATTTCATTACCAGGAATGGGTATGCTTATGGGGCGACCCGTGTACCAATTGGCACCAGCAGAGATATTAAAATTGTCATAATTGTAGTTCATTCCTAGTGTGGCTGCATGGGTTATGTTATAATTGCTTGGAAAGGGATCGGATTCTAATGTTTCAAAACTGTAATTATTGTCCATAAAAGTATAGCTCAGCCATGTACTTAGCTGACTCCATTGTTTTCTTAGCAGTACGTCAAGTCCAATTACTTCGTAATTGCCTATGCTCCTTACAAATTCATATTGATTTTGAAATCCTTGACTTTGGGTGGTAATATTATCCACAAACTTATAATAGCTATCTGCACTAAGAAGCCAGCCGTTTTTTTGGTAGCTGAGTCCTAAAGATAATTGTTGGCTTTGCATAACGGGTATATCTTCATTATTCGCCAATTGCCAGCGTCTCTTTTCAATACCTAAAAAATCATTCTGAAAATTTATGACCTGTGAGGTGGTTTGATGTTTTAATTCGCCTAATATTTCTAAATTGAAATGATCCCAAAGCCGTTGATTGAAGGACAACCGAGGCTCAATAAGAGTTTGATTGAATTTTTCTATATAATTGGCTCTTAGTCCAATATTTAAGAGGGTTTGATGGTTCTTTGAATTGTAGTTGAACTCAGAAAACAGCGCATGAGAACGGACCACTTCAGTAACGAGCAATCGAAATAATGGATTATCCACATCGTCCAAATTGGTGATGCCTGTTTCAGTAAAATGATAGCCAGCTATAAGATTAAGTTGTGCAGAAACATGTATGAAATTTTTAAGTTTAAGACTCGTCTCGGAGACCTTATTTTCTTGAAGAAACCGTTGGTCATCAATAATATTGGCATTGATGGCCTTGAGGTTGTAACGTGTTTCATAGGCCTCAAAAGTACTACTAAAATTTTTATTCCATTGTCTGTCATAAACAACCGCTACCCCTAAACTGTTTTGTGATAATTGACTTTCTCTACTTTGTGAAACCGCGTCAATAGTTGCGTTTTCATTAAACGTAAGATTATTGTCAACAAATAGAAAATTAACTCTAAGTTTATCGTTTTCACTAAAGTGATAAAGCCATCTTAGTGAGGTGTCATAAAAATTAAAGGTTTGGTCTGTATTTGTGGTGCTTGTTGTGTTTTGAAACACTTCTGTATTCTGAGCAATTCTATCAAAATATTCTGTGTATGTTGGTGTAGTGAGTAAACCGTTTATAGAATGCCTGGCTGCAATTTGTAGTGAGGATTTAGATCCTATGGGCGTGTCTAAAAACAGATGTGCATCGGTGAGATTACTACCTACAACTCCTTTGAAATTCTTATTAATATCGCGTTCGGTTTCCATACTTATGGTTCCAGAAACACCATCTGATAAACTTGCAGTACTACCGTTTTTAATAAGGTTAACCCGTTGGGTAATAAGAGGGTTAAACATGGATATTAAACCGAAGAAATGCCCAGATTGGTACATTTTAATACCATCCCAAAGAATAAGGTTTTGATCATGTGTACCCCCTCTTATATTAATATTAGAAACCGTCTCATTGGCACTAGAAATTCCCGGAAATGCTTGTACCGATTGTAAAACATCATTTTCAATTAATCCTGGCAGGGTTGTAAAGTTGCTAAAATCTATCTCATAAGATCCATCGGTAAGTTTATTAATGCCGCTGGTTATAAAATTAGAAATGACTACCTCAGATAGATTTTGGTAATTGGTTTGAAGTTTCCAATTCGTACAGTCTGAGAGATCTAGTTCTTGTTTCTTAAGGCTTAAGGTTTTAAAACCTAAGAAACTGATGCGTATGGTTTGGCTATTTTTAGGTAAGGTAATTTTAAAATACCCGTTAGCATCACTAGTGGTATAGGCGCCTTTCGTATAAATGTGCGCTGCTGCCAGCGGTTGATTTAATTCATCTTTTAAATACCCACAGAAACTTATGGATTTGGGTTCTATAAGAACAATAGTGTCGTTGAGCAAAGTAAAATTTAGGGCAGTTTTAGATTTTAAATAAGCTAATAATTCAGTAAGGCTTAATGCTGATTTAGGTACTGCTATGCTGATATTATCGATGTTTTTTTCAGCGTAGTTAAAGGTGATAGCGTATTCTTTTTCTAAAGTGTTTAGTATTTCCTTGAGGGGTACAGCTTCAGAATTTTGCGCTTGGATTAGGCAAAGGCTACAAGATATCAGCATAAAAAAAATGAGGGATTTTAATGAATTAATCTTCATAAAGGATAACGCTCTGGTCTGTTTCTATTTGATATTGAAGTTGTGTAGGTATGGAAATGGCTTTTAAGGCGTCTTCTAAATTATCATGTGTGAAGCTTCCAGAGAATAAAGTGGATGTATTTATCTGATTCAATTCTACCTTGACATTGTATTGGCGTTCTAGTTCCGCAATAACTAATTGTAAAGGTACACTGCTAAAGCTACTTTTATTTTTGGTCCATTCTGGTAAAAGTGCCGAGGTAATACTTTCAGAAAATTGATGGTTTAAAATACGGTAGGTATGACCCGCGGTGAGTTGTCTTACTATAGTGTCTGAAACTACTTTTACAATGCCTTCAAAACACTGTACTTCAAAAAAATTGGTGCGTTGTTTTACATTAAACTCAGTGCCCACAACAGTAACAACTCCAGCAGATGTTTTTACATCGAATATACTTCCTTTGGCTACTTTAAAATACGCTTCACCATCTAATGTAACTTGGCGTTTTGCATCCCAAGAATCCTTGTCGTAGGCTAAACGCGATAATGCATTAAGCTGCACTGTAGAGGCATCTGGTAAGGAAATAGTTGTTTTTTCGCTAGCCATTGTTTGGTGAACAATTTTGCTTGAGTTTATAAATGTGAAATATAATCCCAGCGTAACAATTACCACTGCAGCTATTCTTAAGAGCGGTTTCAACTTATTTAATGGTTGCTTTTGTTTATTAAACTTATCGTATTGAGATTTAAAACTTTTAAAATCATCAGGGGCACTGTGATGCGATGCCTTAAAATGTTCCGCGTAATTTACGAGATAGCTATTAAAGCCTGAATCTTCAAGGGCATCAAATGCCTTTTGTTCTTCTTCCGAAAGCTCATTATTAAGCCATTTTTTAATTAACTCGTCTTTATGCATGGGGTTCATTTTATTATAGAACAACTAAAGTTGTAAATCTCCTGATTATTTTATTCTAAATCCTTCTAATTCCTTTCTTAATATTTTAAAAGCGCTGTAAATACGGTACTCAACTACTTTTTGAGTTACATTTAAATATTGTGCAATCTCTTTATGGGTTTTGCGTTCTACTTTACTTAGCAAGAATGCAACGCGTTGTTCTTCGGTTAATCGTTCTAAAACAGATTGGTAGCGTTCTGCAAATTGCTCTGTTTCGAGAATAAACTCGGGCGTTTCGTAAGAATAGGATTTAGGGGTTTCTTTTTGGTGTTTTAAAACCACTTTTTGATGCTTAAGGTCATTAAGCACTAAATTATTCGCCACCGTAAATAAAAATGATTTCGCCTTACTTAAAGCTACCTTTTTACAATTGTCCCAAAGTTTAATAAAGGCATCCTGAGTGGTATCTTTCGGATTTATTTGAGACCCATATTTGTAATATAGAAAATTATGTAAGTCCTGAGCCAGCTTATTGTAGACTACTGCAAATACTTGCTCATCACATATGTTCTCAGATAGTTCCTTAGGCACACTTGCAATTTTAAGTATAAAAATACTATATATTATGTATAACCAACGACAAGTTTTATCTTATAATTTATAAAACCTATACCAACAATAATGGCCTCTCACATTATTTGAGTTGTAAGCATAAAAGATGAGGTGATGAAGTAGGTTTTTAAACCGCTTAAAATCAAAGTGTTTTAAAATTTTTTAAAAAAAATCATTTTTTTTGAGGAGATAGCAGTAGATGGTTGTTTTATAATAAAGGAACCGAAATAAGAACTATTAAAAACTGATAATTATGAAAAAACTATTTAAAAATTATGTCTTATTAACCATGCTTTTAGCCTTTGTGTTCTCATCTTGTAGGAACGAAGAATTAGAGTCTGTGCAAGAATCTGAGCAAGAAGTCTTGGTAGCTAATTCGGCATTAGCCATGCAAATGCAAAATGTAGCAGCCAATGATGGATCATCGGATGTGGTGGTTTACCCGGCTAATTGTTTTAGCATTCAACTGCCTGTTACGGTTACCGTAAACGGTGTAGAAATCACTATAAATAGTGCTGAAAACTATGATGATGTTGAAGACCTTTTAGATGAATTTGATGATGACGATGATGAAGTGGTCATAAGTTTTCCTATAACTATTATCCTACCAGATTATACAGAAGTAGAAATTAATAGTATAGAAGAACTGGAAACTTATGCCAATCAGTGTGGCGGAGAAGACGACGATGATGATGATATTGAATGTGTAGATTTTGTCTATCCTATTTCAGCATCGCTATTTAATGCTAATAACGAAGTTATTGCTACTATAACATTTAATAATGATGCAGAACTCTATGAATTTATCGATGATATAGACGAAGAAGACTTGGTGAGCTTTGACTTTCCCTTAACATTAGAAACATTTGACGGAATAACATATACCATAAATGATTTTGAAGAATTAGAAGAGGTCATAGATATTTATGAAGATGCTTGTGATGAAGATGACGATTACGATTACAATGATGATGACTGTAACAACTGTACAACAGACCAACTCACAGAGGTGTTAACCTCATGCGATAGCTGGTTTATTGACGAATTAGAACGAAATGATAATGATTTAGAAGATGATTTTGAAGGGTACAGCTTTACCTTTAGTACAGAAAATACCGTAACTGTGTCATGGTCTAATGAAATAGCAGAAGGTACTTGGACCTCTAGTGGATCTGGTAACGCTATCACTGTAGAAATTAATATACCTGGTTTTAACGATTTAAATGACACTTGGAATTTAAGTGAAATAGAAGTTGAAGATGATGAAAAGGAAGTGGAACTGTATTTAGGAGATGATGAGTTAGAATTTAAAACCTATTGCGGAGCTAATGGTGATGGTGATGACGACGACGATGATGATGACGATGATGGTGATGATGATGAAGAGGATGATGATAACGAGGGAAGTAATGCAGATCTTGACGCTATTTTAACAGACGGAACGTGGTTTGTTGCCTCTTATGAAGATGATAACGATATACAGACGGCTAACTATAATGGCTACGAATTTAGTTTTTCTAACGATGGTACCGTGGTTGTTGCCAATGAGGAAAGTACTACAGGTGGAACTTGGCAAAGTAATACCAATGGATTAAGCCTTTATCTTGGTGAAGAAATGCCGCTAGAAGAACTTAACGATGACGACTGGGTGATTGTATCTATGTCTGAAACAGAGGTTGTTTTAGAAGACGAGAGCGGTGACGAATCTACAGATGTTTTAACATTTCAAAAATTATAAACTTATATCAATAAATTATGAAAAACTTACTTTTTTACGGAGTACTATTCATCCTGTCTTTATCGCTGGTATCATGTTCAACGGATGACGATGATAACAATCCAAACAATAATGCAGCCGAAATCTCACAAGTAGAAGCCGCTGCTGAAACAGGTACTTGGCGTATTACCAGTTATGTGGACTCAGGTGAGGATGAGACAAACGACTTTAATAGTTTTGATTTTACTTTTGAAACGAATGGCACAGTTACGGCCACTAATGGTGTAACCACTTATGCCGGTACTTGGTCTGTAACTGGAGATAGCAGTAGTTCCAATGACGATGACGATGGAAGTAACGACAGTGATTTAGACTTTAATATTTCTTTTCCCGTAGCCGCCACAGATGATTTCGAGGATCTAAATGACGACTGGGATATCGTAAGTTATACGGATAATACTATAAATCTAGTAGATGTTGATGACGATAACCCTAACGATACAGAAACTTTAGTTTTTCAAAGAAACTAGTTCTTTTTTCATTAAGTTGAAGTTTGATGCTGATAGAAGTTTATAATTCTGAAAGCTGAAATTCAATGAGATGCGTCATGACTACTCTAGGTATTCCTAGAGTAGTTTTTTTATTCATACAAGGCGTGCCTATAGGAATAAAATTGAATATTTAATATAAATCTTAGAATGGTTTTAAATAGATGACTTTGAACAAGAAATATGTACTTTATCTAAAAAAGAATTAAAAGTCAAAAAAATATATTTACTTTCGTTTTCGACTAAATCAATATCAATTTACTTACCATAACCTGCCATGATTCATGTTGTTAAGGGTGAAAATGACTGGAATAAGGCTTTGTCATTAGCCGACCGTGCGGATGTTTACCATACGTATCATTATCATCAATTATCTAAAAATAGTGGTGACGAGGCTATATTAATAAAATATGAGCATCGTGGTGCAATAGTACTGTTACCATTACTCATAAGAACTATTGAGGGTACTATTTACAAAGATGCCACCTCTGTATATGGTTATGCTGGAGTTCTACCGGTAAATGATAATGAACACTTTAATTGTGCGCATTTTAGTAAAGAATTAAATACGTTTTTTAAGCAGGAGAATATTATTTCTGTTTTTTCAAGATTACATCCCTACATAAAGCATCAAGAAACCATACTAAGCCAGTTAGGAGGTGTATCTAGTCCAGGTAATGTGGTTTATATCGATTTATCTCAGCCCTTAGATGAGCAGCGCCAAAATTATAGTCGAAGACTTAAAACACATCTCAATAAAGCACGAAAACATTGCTATGTGCAACAAGGCTATAATGATGATCATTTGGAAGAATTCATGGCACTTTATTATGAAAATATGAGAAAGGTTAATGCCAAGTCCTTTTACTTTTTCTCTAAAGCCTACTTTAAGGCCTTACTGCAAAATAATCAGTTTACCACCGATCTACTCATTTGTAGGCTTAAAGATAATGATAAGGCCATTGCGGCAGGATTATTCACCAAGTGTAATGGCATTGTTCAGTATCACCTATCTGGTACAGACGATAACTATGATCATTTAAACGCCGTGAAATTATTAATTGATTATACGAGAATTACCAGTACAAAAGCAGGTTATACTTATTTTAATCTCGGTGGAGGTAGATCGAGTAAAGATGATTCGCTATTTTATTTTAAATCGCGTTTTTCAAAAAGTTTCGAACCTTTTAATATATGGAAATATATTGTAAATAAAGAGGCCTACCTAGTCCTCGAGGAACAATTTAACTACGCCGGCGTGGAGGAAGTAAAACAAGAAGACACTAATTATTTCCCAAGTTATAGACGCTATTTAACGACATAAAATGAGCATTTATATGCTACAAAACCCTTTTACAAGTAAAACGTTTCAGCATGTTTGGCTAAAGCATTTTAAGCCAGATATAAGTATGGAAGAACTGAATAATGGGGAAGCGTTATTGGCTATACCTTCAGAGTCAAAATTATTTCAATACAATGTTGGTAGCACCTTAACTAAGGGAATCACCTATAACTCTGAGCATATAAGGCCTGAACAACTTAAACGACCCCTGCTCATTTATGATGTATTACCACATTCTTCTGAAGCTCTTGAAGTTAAGCATAAAGACATTAGCTTTTACAAGACCAAACAGTATCCAGGCTTCTTAATAGAGCTTCATAAGTATAGAGATGTTCATGACTATCTTCAGCAGCGATTTAGCAAAAGTAGCCGCAGTAAAATAAGAAAGTATAAAAGGCGATTAGAACAGTCTTTTAATGTTAAAGAGATTTTATTTTCTGGGGAGGTAAAGCGCGAAGAATTTGATGCTATATTTTTATCCTTTAGGCACTTATTACAAAAGCGTTACGAGGATAAACAGATTTACAATAATAATTTAGATTCGGCAGAGTGGAATTTTTACCGCGATGTTGCTTTTGCACTTTTAAAAGAGCAAAAAGCAGCGTTGTACGTCATGTATGCCAATAATCAACCTATAAGCATTACGCTGCTTTATTTTTCTGAACACGTGGTATATGATGCCATCACGGTGTTTGATATTGATTACTCTAAATTTCATGTAGGATCAACCACTTTGGTGAATTTAATAGATTGGTGTTTTAAAAACCAGATGAAGATTTTTGATTTTTCAAAAGGATATTTCGATTATAAAACGCGTTGGTGCACCAAAACTTATGACTTTTATTACCACATTTGGTGTAGGAAAAATCATTACCCATCAAGGATTGTAGCAAGGACACTCAAAATGCTATTTGATGTAAAACAGTATCTCAGGTCTAAAAAAATTAATGAAGCCTTACATAGGTGGACTTGGAAAATTAAGAATGCATCGCATCCATCTAAAACATCAACCTATAAACTGATGGAATTAGAGGTCGCTTATAAATTTGAAGTGTCAAAACCGATTGATTTTCACTTAGAGACCAATCGGCATTTAAAACGCGCAGTTTTTGAGTATTTATATCTTTATCAGGATCACGTAAACCAGGTAAAGTTGTTTCAATTAGAGGCACCTCATACATATTTAATAAAAGGAAAGAAGCATCAAATACAACTCATATTTACCAATAATTAACAGATTAAAAACAGTGGACGGTGTTATTTAACTCTCTTGAATATTTACTTTTTCTTCCTTTAGTCTATATCCTATATTGGTTTGTATTCAATAAAAAACTAACCTACCAAAATGTATTACTCATTATGGCGAGTTATGTGTTTTATGGTTGGTGGGATTGGCGCTTTTTATTTTTAATCATTTTTAGTACACTTTTAGATTTTTATGCCGGGCAACAAATTTATAAGCAAATTCATCGCCCAAAAAAGGCAAGGTATTGGTTGTGGTTAAGCATGGCCGGTAACATAGGGGTACTTGGTTTTTTTAAATATTATAATTTCTTTGTAGATAGTTTTGTAGATCTATTTGCCAATTTTGGGTATGAGATGAATAGCACATGGACGCTCAGAATTATTCTTCCTGTCGGTATTTCGTTCTATACTTTCCAGACCATGTCGTACTCTTTTGATATCTATTATAAAAAACTTAAGCCAACTAAAAACTTTATAGCATTTGCGGCCTTTGTGGCATTTTTTCCTCAATTAGTAGCCGGACCCATAGAGCGCGCTTCTAATCTTTTAAAGCAAATTAATTCTAAGAGGACCTTTAAGTATCAACAGGCGTCCTCTGGTTTAAAACTCATTCTCTGGGGGTTTTTTAAAAAGCTTGTTATAGCAGATGCGCTGGCGCCTATTGTTGATGATATTTTTGCTAATTACGCTGATTATCCCGCATCAACCCTTATTTTGGGGGTGACGCTGTTTAGCTTTCAAGTCTATGGCGATTTTAGTGGTTATACCGATATTGCCATAGGAACAGCTAAGTTATTTGGGGTAGAATTGATGTCTAACTTCAAATTTCCTAATTTTTCCAGAAATGTTGCAGAATATTGGCAGCGCTGGCATATTTCATTATCTACTTGGTTTAGACATTACCTTTATATCCCAATGGGCGGTAGCCGGGTAAGTAAGCTCAAATCGGTGAGAAATATCATTGTTATATTTTTAATTAGCGGTCTGTGGCACGGTGCTAACTGGACCTTTGTATTTTGGGGAGCCATCCATGCCCTATTATATATCCCTGTTTTTTTAATGGGTAGAAACCGTTTATATGCCAATAATGTAATTGCCCAGAATTCATGGTTACCATCTATTAAAGAGATAGGGCAGGTGCTGCTGACCTTTTCGTTAGTAACCTTTTCGCGAGTATTTTTTAGATCGCCTTCTATCTCAGATGCTTTTGCTTATTTAAAACAGATTTATCGCAATTTTAATTATGCCCCTTATGTGCATCCAATGGGGTATAGAATGTTAGATTTTTATGTTTTACTTGCAATTTTCGTTTGCTATGAATACCTTATTAGAAAAGATGAACGTTCCCCTTTTAAGTTTAAATCTCCGGTGGTGCGACTACTTATTTATGCTTTAATTATTTTAAGCATGATGCTGTTTTATGACGATGGTGTTAATAGATCATTTATTTATTTTCAATTTTAAGAGACGTGAAAAAATTTATTCTAAAATCTATTATTTATGGTTTTCTCATCCTGTTACTAGTAGAGGTATTCGTTAGAGCGTTTCATTTGTATACTGAAGATCCACCGCGCTATATTGATGCCTACGGTGTTGAAAAGCGCGTGCCTCATCATGAAGGTTATGCTGTTACAGGGAATAGGAATCAAAATTTCTCTAAATTTCATATCAATGCTTCTGGCTTCAATTCGCATCGTGAGTTCAATCCTTCGGAACACACTTTTGAAGTGGCTCTTATAGGAGATTCGTTTATTGAAGGGTTTCATCAGGACTTTTATAATTCCATAGGCAAAAAAATAGAAGCTCAACTTCCTCAAGTTCATGTTTATCAGTATGGTTATGCTGGTTACGACTTAGCCAATCAGATGCATTTGGTACACGCATACGAAGAGCAGTTTATGGCCATTGATGAAATCATTTATTATCTTAACTATGAAAGCGATTTAGATCGTGGAGTTTATGAGCCTAACTATGATCGTATAAACATGCTGCGCTCTACGCCATTTAAAATACGAGATCAAATTAAAATACTAGCCTATGGATCTAAGATAGGTGTGTTAGAGCCCCTTAAACGCTTAGTGAGTGGACAAGCTTTTGAGAATAAAAATGAGGGGTATGAAACTAATAAAGTGACACCATACTCTATAAAAGAACAACGTCTGAAAGACCTACAGCGCTTAGAAAATTTTAAAAGCTTAATGCGACTCTATGGGTTTGACAAAACAAAAACTACGTTCTTATTGGATAGCAGAACAACGAGTGACTCCTTTTTAGCCTACTGCCAACAAGAAAATATTGCTTATATAGATTTTGCACCGGCCTTTAAAGCGTCTAAAACCTCTACCAATCTTATTTACGATTGGCATTGGAACAATCACGGACGAGAACTTATCGCCAAGGTCATTTCTAACTACATAAATTCTAAACACAAGCAGTTAAAATAAGCCGCTAATCTCTCCAGTATTTGAAATATCAATGCCTTCTGATGACGGATGAGCAGGTAGCCCGGGCATTCGCATAATATCTCCGGTTATTGGAATTAAAAAGCCAGCTCCAGAAGCAATTTCAATCTCTCTTACCGTTACTATAAAATCTTTTGGGCGGCCTAACAACTTTGGGTTGTCTGATAGGGATTTCTGTGTTTTGGCCATACAAATAGGCAATTTTTCTAAACCTAAAGCTCTAATTTGCTTCATTTGTTGTTTGGCTTTAGAATTGTAATCCACGTGTTCTGCCCCATAAATAGTTTTAGCAATGGTTTCTATTTTATCTTCTATGGGCATGGTCCATTCATACAAAGGCGTAAATTTTGCTTTACTAGTCTCCACTGCATCTATAACGTGCTCGGCCAATGTTAAAGCGCCTTTTCCACCTTTAGCCCAAACATCGGCCACTGCAAAGCGGATGTTTTTAAGTTTAGCGAAATCACTTAATAAATCAATCTCATCTTTCGTGTCGGTTTTAAATTTATTAAGGGCAATAACAGGGGTTACACCAAACTGTTTAATATTTTCCAAATGTTTTTCTAGGTTTGGTAGCCCTGAGCGTAAGGCATCTAAATTAGGTGTCGTTAGATCTTTTAGTGATGCTCCACCATGATATTTTAAGGCTCGAACTGTTGTGGTTAAAACCACGACTTTAGGAGAAATATTAGCACTTTGACATTTTATATCGAAAAATTTCTCTGCACCTAAATCAAATCCAAAACCAGCTTCAGTAACTGTGAATTCAGAAAGGCTCATACCCATTAATGTGGCAATACTAGAATTGGTACCTTGAGCAATATTGGCAAAAGGACCACCATGAATAATAGCGGGATTTCCTTCTATGGTTTGTACCAAATTGGGCTTAATGGCGTCCTTTAATAATGTGGCCATAGCACCTGCCACTTTAAGGTCTTTGGCATATATAGGTGTCTTTTTAAAAGTATAACCTATAAAAATTTTCCCTAATCGTTTTTTGAGATCGGCAAGGTCTCTAGCTAAACATAATATAGCCATAATTTCAGAAGCTGCCGTAATATCAAAACCTGTTTCTCGTGGAATACCAGATTTGGTGCCTCCAAGACCAACAATGATATGTCTTAAGGCCCGATCGTTCATGTCTACAACGCGTTTCCAAGAAATGGTTCTTGGGTCCAGCCCCAAACTATTAGATTTACTTTGAATATTGTTATCTATGACGGCCGCCAAGAGATTATGCGCCTTTTCTATAGCCGAGAAATCACCGGTAAAGTGAAGATTAATGTCTTCTAATGGGAGGACTTGAGCATAGCCACCTCCGGTGGCACCCCCTTTAATACCAAAGACCGGACCCAAGGAAGGTTCTCTTAGTACGACAGTGGTTTTCTTTTGAAGCTGATTTAAGGCTTCAGAAAGTCCAATGGAGATTGTGGTTTTACCTTCGCCAGCTGGAGTTGGTGAAATGGCAGATACCAATATAAGATGATTTTGTTTGGCTTTATTTCTATTTATGTAGGATAGCGGTATCTTAGCTTTATACTTACCATACATTTCAATATCATTATCATCTACCCCTAACTTTTTTGCGATATCTGTAATAGGTTGAAGCGTAACCTTTTTTGCAATTTTTAAATCCGTCATCGTGTTTTAGTATTATAGTCAGATCTTAAATGTATTACGATAAATCAGGATTTAGACTGATTTTTATCAGTTTTAGTAAATTAAACACGAGGATTAAAACTTTAAGGCTAACTTTGTTAAAAAGTTATAGATATGCATAAAGCGGGTTTTGTAAATATTATTGGTAATCCTAATGTGGGTAAATCTACCTTAATGAATGCCCTAGTTGGTGAAAAATTATCGATTATTACTTCTAAAGCTCAAACGACAAGGCATCGGATATTAGGTATTGTTAACGGTGAAGATTTTCAGATAATTTTAAGCGATACGCCAGGAATTATAAAACCGGCTTATGAGTTGCAATCTAATATGATGGATTTTGTAAAATCTGCTTTTGAAGACGCGGATATTCTCATATACATGGTGGAAATTGGTGAAAAATCTCTTAAAGATGAGGCCTTCTTCAATAAAATTAAGCATTCAAAAATTCCAGTATTACTCTTATTAAATAAAATTGATACATCTAATCAAGAACAGTTAGAAGCACAAGCTGAATATTGGCAGGAAAAAGTGCCGCAGGCCGAATTTTATCCTATCTCTGCTTTAAATGGTTTTAACGTTAATAACGTCTTACATAGAATTATAGAACTTTTACCAGAATCTCCAGCCTTTTATCCTAAGGATCAAATCACAGATAAACCCGAACGGTTTTTTGTTAATGAAACTGTAAGGGAAAAAATTTTAATGCACTACAAAAAAGAAATTCCTTATGCGGTAGAAGTTCTTACTGAAGAATTTTTTGAGGAAGAAGATATTATTAGAATGCGATCGGTAATAATGGTTGAGAGAGATACACAAAAAGGTATTCTTATTGGTCATAAAGGTGAGGCTATTAAGCGCGTAGGGATTGAAGCCCGAAAAGATTTAGAGAAATTTTTTGGTAAAAAAGTACACATAGAACTCTATGTAAAAGTTAATAAAAACTGGCGTAGCAATCAGAGGCAGCTCAAACGTTTTGGCTATGATAAACGGTCTTAATAGTTTATTATTTAATCGATATCATAGGTTAATTTCATTGTAATACTTGCCGTCTTCTCTTTAGAAGAGGTGTTAAAGGTACCGCCCCAAGAATAATCTTCGCTAGAATTTTGGCCCGTAATTTGAAAAATTCCCATTTTAGCAGAACGCAGGTCACCAAGTTGACTACCAGAGTTTTCTGCAATATTTTCGGCACGTTGCTTGGCGTCTGCTGTAGCCTTAGAAATCATTTCAATTTTAAGATCTGATAATTTGGTGTAGTAATAGCGAGGGGGCTGAGAATAAAAGGTAATACCTTTGTTAAGCAATTCTGTAATTTCTCTAGATATTTTTTCAATAGTAGCTACATTCTTAGATTCAATTTTTAACTGTTGCGTTAAGACATAACCTAAAAAATCCTCACCAATGTATTTACCTTCGTTTGAGTATTTAGCCTTTACGTTTTTGCGACTTTGTACAGCTTTAAAGACCAATTCATCTTCTTTAACACCTTTGTTTTGCAAGTAATCTATTATGACAGCTTTATCAGCTTCTAATTGATCATAGGCTGTTTTCAGATTAGGGTGCTCACTATTAAAAGTACCTTCCCAGACAATTAAGTCTGAAGTGAAATCGGTCTCTCCCAAACCTGTTACACTAATATGACCATCCGCGTTATTTCTATGTATTACAGCATAACCAAGCAGGTAAGCTGCTACGATAATAGCTAGACTAAAAACAATAGCATTGATATTTTTTTTCATTATATCTTATTTTTAATTACGATGTAGAGTACCCTATAGTACTCTGTAGAAACATATATAACTCCTGCATTTCAGGCTTACCTCGGGATTTTCCTAACCGACCAGCCATATAAAGCACAAACCACGATATAACCATAAAAACAAGCAAGGTTAATTGTACGATAAAGGGCTCTCCTAAGGTGTAATTGCTGTAGGCCCAAATACCAAAAGTAATAAAGAGCCCTGCAACGATAAAATGCATAAACATAAACATAGTCCAAACTGCAGGGTTAGGTCCAAACAATCCTTTAACTAATGTTGCATGATCGTCTTCTTTTAAAATTTCTAAATGCAGTTGAGGTGACCAAAAATGCTGTTTGTATTTCGGAATTCTAATAAAAACATGATGGTCTACAACGCTAACTTTATAATTAGACTGTGTTGTTTTAAGCGTTTCAAAAGTATTAATTATTGCTTTTTCAGAGTCAGATATGCGCCATTGAAAACGTGGTCGTAAAACAATTTCATTAGAAAGTGCCATAAGTTTGTTTAAGTGGTTTCAATTTACATATTTTCTTTAATATTAAATACTACCTTTGCACTAATATTAGAACTATGGGAAATATTGTAGCGGTCGTTGGACGTCCAAACGTGGGCAAATCTACTTTTTTTAATCGATTGATTAAACGAAGAGAAGCCATTGTAGATGCTGTAAGTGGTGTAACTCGAGATCGTCATTATGGTAAAACGGACTGGAATGGTAAAGAATTTTCTTTAATTGATACTGGTGGTTACGTCGTTGGCAGTGATGATATATTCGAGGCTGAAATTGACAAACAGGTAGAATTGGCAATAGATGAAGCCGATGCTATTATTTTTATGGTCGATGTAGAAACGGGTGTTACAGGAATGGACGAAGATGTAGCCAAATTACTGCGACGTGTAGATAAACCTGTCTTTTTGGTGGTCAATAAGGTAGATAATAATAAAAGAAGGGCAGATGCTGTTGAATTTTATGCTCTAGGCTTAGGCGAATATTTTACTATAGCTAGTATTAATGGCAGTGGTACAGGGGATCTGCTAGATGCTGTTGTTAAAGCACTTCCCGAAAAAGAAGAAACTACCGAAGACGAGCTTCCGCGATTTGCTGTAGTAGGAAGACCAAACGCTGGTAAGTCTTCTTTTATAAACGCTTTAATAGGTGAAGACCGCTATATAGTTACTGACATTGCTGGAACAACAAGAGATTCTATAGATACTAAATACAACCGTTATGGTTTCGAATTTAATTTAGTAGATACTGCTGGTATAAGACGAAAATCTAAGGTTAAGGAAGATTTAGAATTTTACTCGGTCATGCGTAGTGTAAGAGCAATTGAACACTCAGATGTGTGTTTACTCATTTTAGATGCAACAAGAGGTTTTGATGGGCAAGTACAAAATATCTTTTGGCTTGCTGAGCGCAATCGCAAGGGCATCGTTATCTTGGTTAATAAATGGGATGCGGTAGAAAAGGATAACACCACCGTCAAGGCCTATGAGCAAAAGATACGGCAGGAAATAGCTCCCTTTACAGACGTTCCTATAGTGTTTATGTCTGTACTGAATAAACAACGTATTTTTAAGGCGATTGAAACTGCTGTTGAGGTTTATAAGAATAGAGCAAAACGTATTAAAACTAGACAGCTAAATGATGTGTTACTACCCATCATAGAGCATAATCCACCACCAGCTTATAAAGGAAAATATGTGAAGATTAAATACATTATGCAATTGCCTACACCGCAACCGCAATTTGCTTTTTTCTGTAATCTACCGCAGTATGTAAAGGAACCTTACAAGCGCTTTTTAGAAAATAAGTTGAGGGAACATTTTGGTTTTACTGGTGTGCCTGTCAGTATTTATATGCGAAAAAAATAAAGAATTATTAGGTGGTCTTACCATCCACCTGAGGCTCCTCCGCCACCAAAACTTCCACCGCCAAAACCGCCACTAAAGCCGCCGCCAGATCCACCACCAAATCCGCCGAAACCACCCGAGCTTCGTCCCCTAGAATAACTTCCACGTCCCATATTGCTCAAGATTATGGCTTCTAATAAACTACCAGAAGGTCTGTTTCGGTGACCAGGCCCACCATTATTTCTGTTTTTAGCAATAATGATGATAAATATGATGAACAAAAGGAATAAGAAGAATAGGCCGCCAAAAGGAAAATTATTATTAGCAGTTTTCTTGGCTTTGTATTCGCCTTTGAGGACACTAAATATGGCCTCTGCACCGTTGTTTAATCCTCCGTAAAAATTATTTTGTTTAAAATAGGGGATGATCTCTCGTTCAATAATACGTTTACTCATAGCATCGGTAAGCAAATGTTCTACGCCCTTACCTGTGTTGATGCCAATTTTGCGATCGTCTTTAGCAAGTAAAATAAAGACACCGTTGTCTTCCTTTTCTTGACCAATACCCCATTTCTCAGCCCATTGTGCGCCTAAATAATTAATATATTCTCCTTCGGTAGAGGAAATCGCAGCGATAACAATTTGTGTTGAGGTCGAGTCTGAATAACGTATGAGTTTTTGTTCTAAATTCTGTTTTTGAGCAGCATCTAAAAGATTAACATAATCGTACACACTGGTTTCAACACTTGGTTTTTCTGGTATGTTAAACTGGGCCATTCCTAAAAAAGGAAATAACAGGCTCGTTGTAAAAAAGAGGCTCGTAAGGTATTTTAAAGATGAGTTCATCATTAACTACGGGAAATGGTATTATCTAATTCATTAGTGTCATCTTCCTGCCAAGGAAAGTATTTAGATAAGGCTTTACCAGCTTCATGTATGCCCTGAATAAGACCTTCTTTAAATTCACCTTTTTTAAAATGATTTTGAATTTTATCTCTGGTTGAATCCCAAAACTCCTGTTGTACCACATCATGAATACCTTGATCACCATAAATTACAAAGTTTTGGTCTTCAACAGCAATATAAATGAGCACACCATTACTATTTTTGGTGTTGTCCATCTTAAGGAGGTGAAAAACTTCAATGGCGTGTTCTAAAACATCGTCCTTACAGGATTTTTCAATATGAACTCTTATCTCCCCAGAAGTTCTTAACTCTGCTTCTCTGATGGCATCAACAACTTCAGTTTCATCTTCGGCCGATAAAAAATCTTCAATTTTAGACATGGTTTATTTTACTCAAAATTAAAGTCTACGTCTGGCGCTGTTTCGCTACCTGCTTCTGCTTGATAATAGCCTTTATTCTCAAAACCTAATGCACTCGCTATTAATTTTCTTGGGAATTTTCTAACATAACTATTATAGGGTTTTACAGCCTCATTAAAGCGGTCCCTTGCTACGTTAATCCTATTTTCTGTACCTTCTAATTGGCTTTGTAATTCTAAGAAATTCTGATTGGCTTTTAATTCAGGATAGCGTTCTACAGTGACTAATAGACTTTTTAATGCCCCAGTTAAGCCGCCTTGTACTTTGTTATATTGGGCAAGCTGCTCTGGTGTAATATTATCTGGATCTATTTGCATAGAAGTGGCTTTGGCTCTGGCTTCAATAACATTCTGTAAGGTGCTTTTTTCAAAGTCTGCAGCACCTTGTACGGTCTTAACCAGATTACCAATGAGGTCGTTACGCCTTTGGTAACTGCTTTCTACGTTGGCCCAAGCTTGGGTAACGTTTTCTTCTAATTCAACCGCTGTGTTGTTAACCCCAACGCCCCAAAACACGACGACTAAAATTAAAATTAAAGGGATGATCCATTTTTTCATAAGTTGTTATTTAAAGTTGTGATTTTATTTTAATGAGTTGTGCTTTAATTTTTTCGAGTTTAGAAATAATATCGTATGTATTTAAGGCGTCTTGTTTGTCTTCTTTAAGATGAATTTTGGCACCTTCTAAGGTGAAACCACGTTCTTTTACCAAATGATAAATGAGTTGAAGATTTTTGATATCTTCAGGTGTAAATTTTCGGTTCCCCTTTGCATTTTTTTTAGGTTGTAAGACATCAAATTCTTTTTCCCAGAAGCGTATTAAAGAGGTGTTTACGTCAAACGCTTTGGCCACCTCGCCAATGCTGTAATATCGCTTTTCTGGTAGATTTACATGCATGTTAATCGAGAGATTGATTTTCTAAAGAGGCCTTGTTGAGCATAATATCAAATTCATCTGGTGTTAAATTACCATAGTAAAAATTAATAGGATTTATACGCTGACGATCTTTAAACACCTCGTAGTGTAAATGCGGTGCTTGAGATCTTCCTGTGCTACCCACAAAACCAATGACATCTCCTCGTTTAACGCGCTGATTAACTCTTACATTGTATTTATATAAATGAGCATATAAGGAGACATACCCATAACCATGATCAATGCGTATATGTCTACCATATCCCGAGGATCTGTTGTCTGCACGTTTTACAATGCCATTACCAGTGGCGTAAACTGGAGTGCCTCTTGGCGCCGTAAAATCCATACCATAGTGAAATTTTCTCACTTTGGTAAAAGGGTCTATTCTATAGCCGTAACCGGAAGCCATTCGTGTTAAATTGGCATTATTTACCGGTTGTATAGCAGGTATGGCTTCTAAAAATTTTTCTTTGTTTTTGGCTAGTTTAGTGATTTCGTCTAAAGACTTAGATTGTACAACAATAGCTTTTTCTAAGACATCTAATTTTTTACTTGTTTCTACAATGAGTTTGGAATTATCGTATCCTTCATAATCCTTGTAACGATTAACACCACCAAAGCCAGCACGGCGTTGTTCAATAGGTATAGGATTGGCTTCAAAATATAAACGGTAAATAGCATTATCGCGTTCTTCAACATCTTCAAGCACGGAGATGGCATCATCTAATCGCTTGTTTAACAATTGGTATTGCAATTGCATATTCTGTAATTCTCTAGCTAGTTCTCTTTCTTTAGGTGATTCAATATACTGACTACCAATAAAAACAAAAATAAAACCGAATAAAGCAGCCGCTAGTAGAAAAACTAAAATATACTTAAAGGTGCGCCGTTTCTTCCGTTTTATTTTACGGTAAGAAAGGGTTTCAGGATCATAATAATATTTTACCTTACTCATATAGCAATTTATACTATTTTTGCACACTGTAAGGTCTAAACAGACCCCAATTTAAGTCTACAACAAGTTCAAAGATAAAAATTTGTTTAGATATTGGTTAGAATAATTTTTAAAAGCCATCGTCTCTATGAAGTCTCAAGACATTAGAACTACATTTTTTAAGTTTTTTAAGTCTAAATCTCATGTCATTGTACCATCGGCACCTATGGTCGTTAAAAACGATCCGACTTTACTATTTGTCAATGCAGGTATGGTACCTTTTAAAGAATATTTTTTAGGTCATAGTACGCCTCAACATCATAGAATTTCAGATTCTCAAAAATGTTTAAGAGTATCTGGCAAGCACAATGACTTGGAAGAGGTGGGGTATGATACCTATCATCATACTTTATTTGAAATGCTGGGAAATTGGAGTTTTGGTGATTATTTTAAAAAGGAGGCGATTGCTTGGGCTTGGGAACTGCTTGTAGAGGTCTATAAGATTGATAAAGACATGTTATACGTTACGGTTTTTGAAGGCAGCGAGGAAGAGGATTTGGAGATGGATAATGAAGCTTATGATATTTGGAAGAATTTTATTGCTGAAGACCGAATTTTAAAAGGAAATAAAAAAGACAACTTTTGGGAAATGGGCGAACAAGGACCTTGTGGACCTTGCAGCGAAATCCACGTAGATATAAGACCTGCCGAAGAACGTGCCAAAGTAGATGGTAAAACTTTGGTTAATAAAGATCACCCGCAGGTTGTAGAGATTTGGAATTTAGTCTTCATGCAATATAATCGTAAAGCTAATGGATCTTTAGAAAATTTACCTCACAAACATATTGATACAGGAATGGGGTTTGAGCGTCTTTGTATGGTTTTACAAGGTGTTACTTCTAATTACGATACAGATGTATTTACCCCAATTATTCGAGAAATAGAAACCATTACCAATTCCACTTACGGTGAAACCGATAAGGAAGACGTTGCCATTAGAGTAATCGCCGACCATGTAAGAGCGGTGGCCTTTTCTATTGCAGACGGGCAATTGCCTAGTAATACAGGTGCAGGTTATGTAATACGCCGTATTCTAAGACGTGCCATTCGATACGGATTTACATTTTTAGACCAAAAGTCCCCCTTTATTTTTAAATTGGCAGAGACGCTCTCTCAACAGATGGGTGAGGCGTTCCCAGAGCTTAAGTCTCAGGAGTTGCTCATAGAAAATGTCATTAGAGAAGAAGAAGCATCATTTTTAAGAACACTAGATCAGGGCTTATTATTACTGGAAAAAGTGATGAATGATGCCTCATCTACAAAAATTATTAGTGGTGCTAAGGCTTTTGAACTTTATGATACCTACGGATTTCCTTTAGATTTAACGCAGTTAATTGCAAAGGAACAAAGTTATACGGTAGATGAAAAAGCGTTTCAGAAAGAAATGCAACGGCAGAAAGATCGGTCTAGAGCAGCATCGGCTTCAGAAACTTCGGATTGGGTGGTTTTAAGGGAGGATGAAACTTGTGAATTTATAGGATACGATACGCTAGAAGCACAAGTTTACATCACCCGTTATCGAAAAGTGCATACTAAAAAAGAAGGTGACCAATATCAATTGGTATTTAATGTTACCCCATTTTATTCAGAAGGTGGTGGCCAAGTTGGGGATGTAGGAGCTATAGAAGCCGTCAATGGAGATGTGACCTATATACAGGATACTAAAAAAGAAAACAATATTATTATTCATATTACCAAGCAGTTACCCGAGCATATCAATGAGGTGTTTAAAGCTGTGGTTAATAAAGAATACAGAATATTGTCTGCGGCAAACCATTCGGCAACGCATCTGCTACATCAAGCATTAAGAGCTGTTTTGGGTGACCACGTTGAACAAAAAGGATCTTTAGTAAGACCAAAATCATTGCGATTCGATTTTTCTCATTTCTCTAAGGTAGAACCTCAACAATTACAAGAGATAGAGGATTTTGTCAATTCAAGAATTAGAGAAGGATTAGCCTTAGTAGAACAGCGTAATATTCCTATGCAACAAGCATTAGATGAAGGGGCTTTAGCGCTTTTTGGTGAAAAATACGGAGATACCGTAAGGACTATAAATTTTGGAAAATCTACAGAACTATGTGGCGGAACTCATGTTAACAATACCAGTGATATCTGGCATTTTAAGATTAAATCTGAGAGTGCCGTTGCGGCTGGTATTAGACGCATAGAGGCCATAACACATAATGCAGTGAACGATTATTTTGAGAGTATTGAGAAAGATTATAAAGCTATAAAATCTGCCTTAAGAAGCAATAATGAGCCTGTAAAAGCAGTGAGTGCACTACAAGAAGAAAATACCCAGTTAAAAAAGCAGGTAGAGCAGTTACTCAAAGATAAGGCCGAAGGGTTAAAGGCAGAATTAAAGCAAGACATTGAAACTGTAAATGGTATTAACTTTTTGGCGAGAAAGATAGCGCTAGATGCTGCAGGCATAAAGGATTTATGTTTTAAATTAGGTGGGGAATTAGAGCAACTATTTTTACTTTTTGGAACAGAACAAAACGGTAAAGCAATTTTATCGTGTTATATTTCTAAGGATTTGGTGGCTTCTAGGGACCTCAATGCTGGAAAGGTGGTAAGAGAATTAGGGAAATATATACAAGGTGGCGGCGGTGGTCAGGCCTTCTTTGCTACGGCCGGCGGAAAAGATCCTAATGGTCTTGAAAAAGCCCTTGCCAAAGCAAAAAGCTACATTGAATAATTGAAATTACAAACGAAAATACCATTAAAGCCTGTTGAGAATGATGCTATAGATTACCATTCTAAAATTCTATTAATTGGGTCGTGTTTTTCGGAGCATATGGGCAACAAATTTGCACAGTTAAAATTTAATTGTCTGAGCAACCCCTTTGGTATTTTGTTTCATCCTAAAGCTATTGAAAATCTTCTTCAGAGAAGTTTGAGGAAATCCTATTACAGTGCGGAAGATTTTATCCATAACAATGAACTGTATCATTGTTTTGATGCGCATTCTAATTTAAGTCAACCTTCTTCAAAAAATCTCGAGGAGCATTTAAATACGCAATTAGATACAACAGCTGCATTTTGTGCAGACGCCTCTCATGTGGTGTTAACTTTTGGTACGGCTTGGGTGTATCATCATGTAGAGCGTAATTTATTAGTTGCCAATTGTCACAAATTACCACAAGGTCATTTTAAAAAAATGCTACTATCGGTAGACGCTATTCAAAATAGTATTTTAAACAGTTGTCGTATTTTAAGAGAATTAAATCCTGAAGTTCATGTTATACTTACGGTTTCTCCTGTGCGCCATTTAAAAGATGGTTTTGTTGAGAATTCAAGAAGTAAAGCGCACCTATTGGCTGCACTTCACCAAGTTGCAGAAACCGAAGCGCAAATATCTTATTTCCCGTCTTATGAATTACTAATGGATGAGTTAAGGGATTACCGCTTTTACAAGAGCGATATGTTGCACCCAAACACATTAGCCATAGCTTACATTTGGGATAAATTTAAGCAGGTGTGGTGGACTAAGGATGCGGTAAAAATAAGTGAAGAGATCCAATTACTATTAAAAGGATTAGCGCATAAACCAATGCATAAGACTTCTAAGGCGCACCAAACCTTTATTGTGGATCTTCAAAATAAGATAGAAAGGTTTAAATTAAAATATCCTCATATATCCTTCTAAAATTTAAAAAATACGCAATTCATCGTATAGCTTCGTATAATGTTATTTGCCACATTTGTTCTGTTATTAATCAATAAATTTTTAAACATGAGAACATTAAAGCAAACGTTACTCGTTTTTATGAGTATGAGTGTCCTTTTATTTACATCCTGTAAAAGTGACGATGATGGAGGTAATGGCGGTGACGCTCCTTCAGGAACTTTAACTGCAAAGGTTGATGGGGCAAATTTTCAATCTTTGGATATTTCCTCCTCAGCTACCGTTGCTAATAACGGTCAAAACCTTATTATAATTGCGTCTAATAGTGATGGTAATGCTTTTGCTATTACCATTGTAGGCTATTCTGGGCCTGGCACCTACCCATTGGGTGGTGGTGCCAATATTTTTAATGTTGCATCTTACACAGAAACAGATGTCGACATTAATAATCCGCAAAACTCATCGACAGAAATTTGGCAAGCACCTTTTGACGATACTCAGGTAGGTGAAGTTAATATCTCTGAAGAAACCGATACCAAAGTTATAGGAACTTTCAATTTTACTGGTAAGAATGTCAATGGGGATCAATCCGAGAAGAGTATTACCGATGGCTCTTTTAATTTGGATAAAATGACCTCATAAGGCCAAATGGTTCAGTGCCCCAATCATCACTGTAAATTGTCATTTAAAAATAGTAACTTTCTACTTGTAAAAAACTGTAATTGTGCTATTAATCTATTGTGTTACCAACATTAGCTGTCGCTTTTAAGTAAGCATCAGCTAATGTTTTTTATATAACTATTATGAATAAAATATGCTGGTATTTCCTTTCGATGACATTTGTGTTTTGTGCTAAAGCTCAAAATTTAGATAGCCTTCTCACTGTTGCTAAGAATACTGAAAACGATTCGGTGAAAATAAGAATGTACAATAAACTTGGCTTTAGCTATATTTTTAATGATACCGATAAAGCTCTAGAAGTTATAAGAGAAGGCAAGCAACTTGCCAAATCGGCAAATTTTAATTTTGGTTTAAACGAGTTGACTAATACGCATGGAATTTATATGGATGTTACAGGGCAATCGGATTCAGCCAGCTTTTACTTTAAAAAAGCTCTAAAAATGAGCCGGGATAATGGATTTAAAAACATCGAGTCCATGTGCATTAACAATCTGGGTATGTTGAATTGGAATAGAGGAAACTACGACACCGCTTTGGATTATTTTTTTCAATCGTTAAAGATGGATGAAGAATTAGGTAGTGAAAAATCTACCGCTATATCGCTCAATAATATTGGGCTTATTTACCAAGAAATGAAGCTTAGCCAAAAGGCCTTAGACTATCATAAAAAAGCACTAGCAATTAGAGAAAAGTATGATCTTAAAAACGAACAAATTGCTTCTTTAAATAATATAGGTATTAATCTTAAAAATTTAGGCAGATTTGATGAAGCTATTGCCTCTTACAAAAAAGGAATAGATCTAGCTAGAGAAAAAAATAATCTACTTGAGTATTATGCTCTATTAGATAATTTGGCAAATGCTTACAATGAAAGCGGTAGTGCGGATTTAGCCTTAAAAACGTATTTATTGGCATTAAATAAACCTGATGACTACAAAGCCCAAGAGCGTAAAAATTTATCTCTTTACAATAATATAGCTACACTTTACAACGAAAAAAATGAGCCCAAAAAAGCATTAAATTATTCCAAAAAAGGCTTTGATTTAGTAGAAAAATACCCTGAAATAGAGACCATTTCTGCAGATTTAAATCTTACCACTGCCGAAAGTTACTATATGCTGGGAAATATTATAGATGCCAGAAAATTTAAAAAACGATTTATTGCCCTTAAAGATTCGATATTTTCAGAAGAAAATGCTAAAGCTATTGCAGATCTTGAAGTGAAGTATGAAACGGAAAAAAAGGAAAAGGAAATTTTGATTCAACGCGCTAATCTTGCTGAAAAAGAGTTGACTATTCAACAAAAATCTTATCAGTTTTATGGGCTACTAACGCTCATGGTTATTTTGGGGATAATGGCTTATATGTTCTATAATCAGCAAAAATTGAAGAACAAACAACTTCAAAAAGAAAATGAATTAAAAGCAGCATTAATTAAAATAGAAACGCAGAATAAATTACAAGAACAACGCCTTAGGATTTCGCGCGATTTACACGATAATATTGGTGCGCAGTTAACCTTTATTATATCTTCTTTAGATAACTTAAAATATGCCTTTGATATTGATGATATGCAATTGCAGAATAAATTAAACACCATAAGTCGTTTTACAGCGCAAACGATAAATGAGCTAAGAGATACCATATGGGCTATGAATAAACAGCAGATTTCATTTGAAGATCTGCACTCGCGTATAAGCAATTATATTGATAATGCTCATTTGTCTGAAGCCGCTATTAGATTTACTTTTAATGTAGATCGTACCATAAGTCCAGAACTGCACTTTAGCTCGGTGGAAGGAATGAATATCCTAAGAATTATTCAAGAAGCCATTCACAATAGTTTAAAGTACGCTAATGCCAACGAGATAGCGGTAAACATTTCAGAAGAGAACAAACAGACCATAGTCGTAATTAAAGACGACGGACAAGGCTTTAATAAAAATGAGGTTGAACTAGGAAATGGCATAAATAACATGAAGAAACGGGCAAAAGAAATTGAGGGTCAACTACACATTTCATCATCTTTAGGAAAGGGAACGGTCATAACGCTAAAGGTTTAATAGATAAATTATGAATATAAGATTAGCTATAGCCGATGACAACAGCTTTTTAATAAAGACTATTAAAGAAAAGTTGTCCTTTTTTAATGAGATGGAGGTTAAGTACAGTGCTCTTAATGGAACACAACTTATTGAACAATTAGATAAAAATCACCAGATAGACCTTATCTTGATGGATATTGAAATGCCCGTTTTAGATGGTATAGAAACAACGCAAATTGTGAAACAAAAATATCCTCAAATTAAAATTATTATGCTCACAGTTTTTGATAATGATGAGCATATTTTTAATGCCATTAAAGCGGGAGCCGATGGCTATTTATTAAAAGAAATAGATCCAGATTCACTTTATAGAGGAATAACAAATACGCTTAATGGTGGTGCCGCCATGAATCCTTCCATAGCATTAAAAACCTTAAAGTTATTGCGTAATCCTGAGGCAATAACTAACGATAGTGACAGGGAAGACATTACTCTAACGCCAAGAGAAGTAGAGGTGTTAGAACAGCTTGGCAAAGGTCTAAGCTATAATGCTATAGCAGATAATCTTATTTTGTCTGTAGGAACTATTCGAAAACATATTGAGAATATTTACAGAAAATTACAAGTGCATAACAAATTAGAAGCCGTACAAAAAGCCAAACGTAATAATCTTATTTAGAAGTTGATGCTTTTACCACAACACTCTCTGGGACTAATACAGAGTAGTCCCCACCATTTCGAATGACATCTCTAACTATTGAGGAAGAAATGTACGATGTTTTTGCAGCTGTTAAGAGAAAAACAGTTTCTATTTTAGATAATTTTCGGTTGGTATGTGCAATAGCCTTTTCAAATTCAAAATCGGCAGGGTTGCGCAAACCTCGAAGTATAAATTTTGCCTTGACCGTTTTGCAAAAGTCTACGGTTAACCCTTCGTAGGTGGTGACTTTTACTTTGGGTTGATTTTCAAAAGCCGCTTCTATAAAGGCCTTTCGCTCATCAATGTTAAACATATAGTTTTTATCGGCATTGATGCCAATAGCCACAATAACTTCGTCAAATAATTTTACACCGCGTTTAATGATGTCGTAATGACCATTGGTAATGGGGTCAAATGAACCAGGGAATAATGCACGTCTCATATAGCACTTAGTTGAGTTACAAATATAATTAGAAAAGCTGGCTTTTACGATGTCCTCTTTAAGGCTTCGGTAATGGCATTATCAAAAAGAGCTTCTAATGAAATACCAGCTTTGGCTGCTTGCTGTGGCAATATACTTTCGTGCGTTAAGCCGGGCACTGTATTCATCTCTAATAAGTGCGGTTCATCATTTTTAAAAATAAATTCACTGCGTGAAAACCCAGTCATTTTTAAAATCTCATAAATACGTTTGGCTTGTGTTTTAGCTTTTGTTTCGTAAGCTTTAGAAATTCGTGCTGGGGTTATTTCTTTAGACTTTCCTAAATATTTAGCCTCGTAATCAAAAAAATCATTTTCAGAAACAATCTCTGTAACAGGTAAAACCAGTGTTTCGTCTTTATAAGTAATGACGCCAACAGAAACTTCTACACCATCTAAAAATTCTTCGATAATAATTTCAGAGTCTTCGTTTAACGATTTTTCAATTGCAGGTTGTAATTCTTCTTTGGTATACACCTTAGAAATACCAAAACTACTGCCAGCTCTATTGGCTTTTACAAAACAAGGTAAACCTACAGCGGCTATAATACAATCTTCGTCTATAGGGTCACCCGCATTTATGTAATAGTTTTTAGCTGTTTTTATGCCATAAGGTTTTAGAGTAGCTAACAAATCACGTTTGTTAAATGTAAGTGCGGCTTGATACATATCGCAGCCGGTATGTGGCATATTAAGCATCTTTAAGTAAGCTGAAATATAACCATCTTCACCAGGCGAACCGTGAATAGCATTGAATACCGCATCAAACGTAATTTTTTGTTGATTTACAACAACAGAAAAATCATTTTTATCAATAGAGAATTCTTCATTTTCATCATTTACATAAACCCATTTATCTTTAAAAATATGAATTTTAAAAGGGTTATATTTTTTACGATCTAAAGAGTTGTATACCACAGCCCCACTCTTTAGTGAAATCTTATATTCACTAGAGTAACCACCCATTATTATTGCAATATTCTTTATCATCTATTTTTATAGATTCCTTACCAGGTAAAAGTATTATTTATTTTTTTAGAAATATAACATCTCTAATTATTTTATAGCCGTAAATAAAGGAAAGTAGTATTTTATTAGAGGACTAATTTCCGTAGTTTTGTTCCATATAAATCAACAATGGGTTTTTTAAAATTTTTAACGAGCAAGGTTTTTGTAAAGCAGTTAATCATTGCTGCTATAGCTATTTTAGTGATTTCTTTTTTAGCCTTACGATGGTTAAAATCTACCACCAACCATGGTGAGTTTGTGAAAGTTCCAGATTTAAAAGGAACATCTGTTGAAACGGCTAAAATTAAATTAAAGGATCGCGATCTCGATTTGGTTTTACAGGATTCTGCCAATTACAATCCAGATTATCCCAAATATGCCGTGATAGATCAAGAACCTAAAGCCAATGCTCAGGTAAAAGAAAACCGAAAAATATATCTTACAATCAACCCCTCAGGATATCGTAAAATTGCGGTTCCAGATATCTTAAAGCGTACCTACAGGCAGGCTAAACCTACTTTAGAAGCTTTGGGATTTCAAGTTGGGGAAATAACTTATAAAAATGCATTAGGTGAAGGTGTCATGCAAATGACCCACCAAAACAGAATTATTAATCCTGGTGAATTATTGCCTAAAACTTCGAAGATAGATCTAATCATAGGAAACGGTAAGGGAAAAATTTCTAATTAAATATGACCACTATAAAAACAGCCGATGATTCTGAAGATCTCTACGAGCATCATTCCTTTCGTGTAGGTAGAGGGCAAGTGGCTTTAAGAGTAGATAAATATCTCATGAATTTCATTGAGAATGCATCGCGAAGTAAAATTCAGGCAGCAGCAAAAGAGGGTCAGGTATTCGTAAACGGTGACCCTGTAAAAGCCAATTATAAGGTGAAACCAGACGATCTTGTGGTGGTGAAATTTCCACATCCAACTTATGAGCAGTTATTAATACCTGAAGCTATTGATTTAGATATCGTTCATGAAGATGATGAGCTATTGGTAGTAAATAAGCCTGCTGGTATGGTGGTTCATCCTGGTCATGGTAACTATTCTGGTACCCTCATTAATGGGCTCATTTATCATTTTGACAATTTACCCAACAACTCCAGCCAGAGACCGGGTTTAGTGCATCGCATAGATAAGGATACTAGTGGTTTACTTGTGGTGGCTAAAACCGAAATGGCCATGGCGCATTTATCGCAGCAATTTGCAGAAAAAACAAGTGAACGTACTTATGAAGCTCTTGTTTGGGGAGATATTGAGGAAGACAAAGGTACGATTGAAGGAGCCATAGGAAGACATCCTAAAAATAGACTGCAATTTACGGTTTTTGAAGGAGAGGAAGGCGATAAGGGGAAGCCAGCTACAACGCACTTTCAGGTTTTAGAACGTTTTGGTTATGTAACTCTCGTAAGGTGCCGCTTAGAAACCGGGCGAACCCATCAAATACGGGTGCATATGAAACACATTGGGCACACCTTATTTAACGACGAACGCTACGGTGGTGAAAAAATTTTAAAAGGCACCACATTCAATAAGTATAAACAGTTTGTAGATAATTGTTTTAAAATTTTACCTAGACAAGCCTTACATGCAAAAACATTAGGTTTTGAGCATCCTACAAGTCATACCTTTTTAAGGTTTTCTAAAGATATGCCCTCAGACATGCAGCTATGCATCGAGAAATGGCGGCACTACGCTAAGCATCAAAAATTGTAATAGTTGTATAATTATTATCATTGCCCCATAGTTTTAAAACTCTCAAGGACTTCTTATTTTTACAGTAAAATAAATTTGTTATGAAACTTGTATTGTCACCTGCAAAATCTCTAGATTATAAATCAGATTTACCAACCCTGACTTCAACGGAAGCTTGCTTTTTAAATGAGGCTGAGCGGCTAAATGCTATATTGAAAAAAAAGTCTCCAAAGGATCTTTCAGAGCTGATGCATATTTCACCCAATTTAAGTGAGTTGAACTATCAGCGCAATCAAGAATGGGAACTGCCGTTTGATAACGATAACGCCAGACAAGCCATCTATGCCTTTGATGGTGATGTTTATAAAGGGATTGACGCTTATACAATTCCGCAGGAAAAAATAGATAAATTACAAAGTACGGTGCGCATTATTTCTGGTTTGTATGGTATTTTAAAACCATTAGATTTAATACAGCCTTACCGCTTAGAAATGGGGACAAAATTACCTGTTGGTAAGCAAAAAAACTTATACGAATTTTGGCAAAAGAAGGTAACACAAGCCCTTAATGAAGAATTACAGGAAGGTGAGGTGTTTCTTAACTTAGCCAGTAATGAATACGCTAAGGCGATTGACAAAGAAGCTTTAAATGTTCCTATGACGGAGATTGTATTTCGGGAATTCAAAAACGGCAGTTATAAAACAATTGCTATTTATGCTAAGAAAGCGCGGGGTCTTATGACGCGTTTTATCATAGATACCAATGCGAATAATTTAGATGACCTAAAAACTTTTGACTATGAGCGTTACCAATACGATGATAATTTATCGACCGATAAGTCTTTAGTATTTGTGAGATAACTCAACTAAAATTTATACCTCACGTTAAGACCAAAGCCGCCCCACTCAAAGTCGGTATCTTCAATAATCCAAAATGTAGGACGATAATCTAATCCTAGGACAATGGGGACGCCATCAAAAATATATTCAATACCTATTTCACCACTTGCTCCTAATAAAAAGTCATCTCCAAAATAGGCAGATGGTCCAACACCGGCGTACCAATTAAAGGCTTCTTCACCAAGCGGTCTGTATATAAAATCCCATAAGGCATCAACACCTAAACCATCGCCAAAAGAAACGTTGGCGTGTATTCTACTACCTTCGAAATCAAAAACGCCATCCACAGCAACGTTGTTTCCTGAGACTTCACCAAATCTTACCCCGATTTCTTGAGCACTTAATGAAACAGTAATTAATAAGGTTAAGCATAGCATTACATTTTTCATAATAACAGGTTTTTATATTTAATGACAATAAACACATTTTGTTCATCTAAAAATACAACTTTTTATTTTTTCGTTAGTGCTGTTTTTTTTCCTTTTTTGTCTATATAATGTCTAAGGACTCCACCTTTAACTGAATTAACATCGAATTCAATAATAAAAGCTTGATCATCAATCTCATCGATAATACGGTGCATTTTTCTTATGTCTATGCGATTGATAATGGTGTGAATGATATCGAACTCTTTTTGTTCACCCGAGTGTCCAAATCCGTTGGAGCCTTTGTAGGTGGTTAACCCTGTACCTAATTGTTCCATTATGGCAGGTTTAATTTTATCATACTGTCTAGAAATGATAGTCACCCCAATAAAATCTTCAAACCCTTCAATAATTAAATCCGTGACTTTAGCAGTGACAATGTATGTGAGAATAGAGTAAAGGGCCACCTCTATTGAAATAAGTGCTGCTGTAATGCTAAATAAAATAACATTAAATATTAAGATAACCTTGCCGATACTTATTCCAAAACGGTCGTTGAGGTAAATTCCCAATATTTCTGAGCCGTCTAAAACCGAACCATTTCTTATACCAATTCCAATACCAGACCCAACAAATAATCCACCAAAAATAGAAATCAGCAATTTGTCTTCTGTGATGATATTAAAAGTTTCAAAATGAATAACTAGTGCCAAGCCACAAATACTGAGTATAGATTTTAGCACAATTCTTAGCGATACCGTATAATATCCTAAAATTAAAAATGGAATACTAAAGAGTATCAACAACCATGATACTGAAATATTAAATTGGTTGTTGATGAGAATAGCGATGCCTGTAACTCCGCCATCTAAAAAACCATTAGGAAGCAAAAATGCTTTGAGACCAATACTTGCTAAAAATATAGCTACAACCAACTGGGCAAACTCCGACAAGATATTGTAGGTTTTAGTATGTCTCATAGCATTAATTAATTAGTATTGAAAAGATAAGAAAAATTCAATCTTATCAACGCCGAAATGCCATAATTTTAAGGACAATGAGTCGCAAAAGAAGTAAGAAAGGTAAGCCGTGTAGGATGAGATCGAAATAATCCATGGCTTCCATACCCTTTGCTCCCCCGCTTATCCATTTCAACTTACCAAACAGATGAGGTTCTGGAAAGAAAGGCGCTAGTCCTAGTGTGAGGCATAAAAGTATTACAAGACGCCAGTTGTTCACCACGGTCATAGCTCTCTTATGAAGTTAATAAATTCTGGAATTTCTTCGATATTATGGGTGCTGACGTACTTAATAAAAGCACTTCCAATAATAGCACCTTTGGCAAAGGTCGTGGCTTGGTTAAATGTCTCCTTATTTGAAATACCGAAACCAACAATCTGAGGATTTTTTAATTGCATGTCTGATATGCGCTTAAAATAGGCTTGTGCTTCTTCTCCAAAACCTGTCTTAGCCCCAGTGGTGCTTGAAGAACTTACCATATATATAAAACCACTAGAAACGTCATCAATGTACCGTATACGTTCTTCTGAGGTTTGCGGTGTTATAAGGAATATATTATATAGGCCATAAGTATCAAATAGCGCTTTATATTGGTCATGATAGACGTCTACTGGTAAATCTGGAATGATTAAGCCATCGATGCCAACTTTTGCGCATTGTTTGCAAAATTCTTCGACGCCATATTGCAGCATGGGATTAAAATAACCCATTATTATTAAAGGTATATCAACCGTTTTTCTAATGTCTTTTAGTTGTTGAAAAAGTAATTCTGTGGTCATGCCATTCTTAAGAGCCTGGGTTGAACTGGCTTGAATGGTAGGCCCATCGGCGAGAGGATCACTAAATGGTAATCCAATCTCTATCATATCTACGCCGCTTTTCTCTAAATGTGTTATAATGGATTTTGTATCTTCAGTTTTGGGATATCCAGCTGTAAAGTAAATCGATAGAAGCTTCTTGTTATCTTGAAGTTTTTTTGTAATTCTGTTCATTATTACAGTTTAAAATAGTCAATATAATTTTGCAAATCTTTGTCTCCACGTCCAGATAAATTTACCACTACAATATCCTCTGGTGAGAAGGTTTTTTTATCGAATACAGCAAAGGCATGGGCGGTTTCTATGGCAGGAATAATACCTTCTAACTGTGATAATTCTAAACCAGCAGTCATAGCTTCGTCGTCTGTTATAGAGATAAATTCGGCACGTTTGCTTTTGTAGAGATGGGCGTGCATAGGACCAACACCAGGATAATCTAACCCTGCTGAAATAGAATAGGGTTCGGTAATTTGTCCGTCTTTAGTTTGCATCAAGAGCGTCTTACTACCGTGTATAATACCTTCTTTTCCTAAGGCTGAGGTGGCAGCGCTTTGTCCTGTGTTTACTCCTTTTCCAGCAGCTTCAACGGCAATAATTTTTACATCTGTGTTATTGAGGTAGTGGTAATAGGTTCCCGCGGCATTACTACCACCGCCAACACAAGCAATGAGGTAGTCTGGTTGGTTTGTCCCTTCTTTCTCTTTAAGCTGCCACATGATTTCTTCTGAAACTATAGCCTGAAAACGGGCTACCATATCTGGAAAAGGATGCGGGCCAACTACACTTCCTACAATGTAGTGCGTATCTACCGGATTATTAATCCAATCTCTCATCGCTTCGTTGGTGGCGTCCTTAAGTGTACGACTTCCAGATTTTGCAGCTACTACTTTAGCACCTAGCATTTTCATACGGGCTACATTGGGTGCCTGTCTTGAAATATCTACCTCTCCCATGTAGATAATGCATTCAATTCCCATGAGTGCACAAACCGTCGCTGTAGCTACGCCGTGTTGTCCTGCACCTGTCTCTGCAATAATGCGGGTTTTACCTAAACGTTTGGCCAGTAAGATTTGTCCAACGGTGTTGTTAATTTTATGTGCGCCTGTATGGTTGAGATCTTCCCGTTTTAAATAAATTTTTGTATGGTGTTTTTGAGATAAACGCTCGGCATAATACAAAGGCGAAGGCCTGCCAACGTAGTCCTTGAGCAAGTCTTCAAATTCAGCCTTAAACGATGGCTCTTCGGTAATGGTGATGTACTGTTGTCTAAGCTCTTCAATATTAGGATAGAGCATTTCTGGTATATAGGCTCCTCCAAATTCACCATAATAACCTTTGTCGTTAATGTTGTAATTCATAATTCAATTTTTCTAGTTCATTTTTATTTTTTATTCCTGGAGCCGTTTCAAACCGGCTGTTTACATCTATTGCATAGCAGCGTTCTGCTGCCTTACTCGCCATAAATTGTTTCAGTTGCTTAATTTGATTTAACCCTATTCCACCACTTAGAAAAAAAGGTGTGTTTGAGGTGTATTGATTGAGCAAGGTCCAATTAAAAGTTTCTCCATTTCCACCAGGTAATTTTCCTTTAGTATCAAACAAAAAGTAATCACAAAAGGGTTCGTAAGTCTTTAATTTATTAAAATCGAAACTGTTTTTTACTGAAAAGACTTTAATAATCTCTATCTTATGATCTACTACAGATTGTTTTAATCGCCTACAATATTCAGGTGTTTCCTGACCGTGCAATTGTAACACATCTAACTGGTGATCTTTTGAAAGCGCTAATACTTCATTAAGGGGAGAATTTACAAAAACACCCACTTTTTTAACAGTTTTTGGTAGCACAGGAATGGTTCCTTTAAAATAGCGCGAAGAATTTTTATAAAATATAAAGCCCATAAAGTTAGGTTGCAACTTGGCAATCTCTTTTATGTTTTCGGGTTGTGTCATTCCGCAGACTTTAAGCTTCATAACTTATTGTTTTAGTGAGGTTATAAAGGTTTTTGCACTTTCACCTGGATCATTTGTTTTCATAAAATTTTCACCAATTAAAAATCCTTCGAAACCAAAGGGTTTCAGTTTTTTAATAGCTTCAATAGCGCTAATTCCACTTTCTGAAATTTTAACGAAATCGCTAGGTATTTTAGAACTCAAGGCCATTGATGTTTCTAAGTTAACTTCAAAAGTTTTTAAATCTCTATTGTTCACACCCATAAGATCTATGGAAGACATCACAGATTTATGCAGTTCTTCTTCATTGTGCACCTCTAAAAGCACTTCTAAACCAAGAGACTGTGCTAACTCAGATAGGCTTTTAATTTCATCTTTATTGAGCACAGCAGCAATTAATAGAATAACATCTGCTCCATAGGCTTTAGCCTCTATAACCTGATAGGTATCTATTACAAACTCTTTTCGCAACAGTGGTAATTGGCACGATGCACGCGCTAGGGTTAAATCTTCTAAGGCGCCACCAAAATATTTAACATCGGTTAAAACAGACATTCCACAAGCGCCTGCTGCTTCATAGCCTTTGGCCACATCACATACATTGAGGTTCTGATTGATTATAGCCTTAGAAGGAGAACGTCTTTTGTGTTCGGCTATAATTCCTGAAGTACTGCTTTTTAATCGCTGTGTTAGTTTAAAGGGCGTTCTCTCAAAACCCTTAAACTGTTCTAATTGTTGCGTTGAGATGACCGCTTTCTTCAGTGCCACTTCTCGTCGTTTGTCGGCTATAATTTTATCTAGAATGTTCATTGGCTTAAGGCTATAAGTTGTTTTAAACTGTTATAAGCTTTTCCAGAGTGCAGGGCTTCCCTAGCGAGCTCAATCCCCTCTTTATGAGATGTTTGGTTGACGGTGGCAATGGCTAATCCCGCATTAGCACAGACCACATTGTTTTGCTGTTCTGTGCCATCACCTTGTATAATTGTCTTAAAAATGTCAGCGGCCTCAGCTACTGTAGAGCCACCGAATAAATCTTTAGGTTGTGTTTTTTTTAAGTTGAGTTCTGATGGACTTACTACAACCTCAGAAGTATTGGTGACAATTTTAGTACGACCTGTCAGCGACACTTCATCATAACCATCTAAAGCGTGAACAATAGCATAATTTTTTTTATCGTTTTGGTATAAGTAACTGTAAAGGCGTAAAAGTTCTAAATTAAAGACACCTACCATTTGGTTGTTTGGAAATGCTGGATTCACCATAGGGCCTAACATGTTAAAAAATGTTTTTACTCCGAGCGCGCGTCTAATAGGCGCTACATTTTTCATGGCAGGATGAAATAAAGGTGCATGTAATACACAGATACTAGCCTCATCTAAACAGCGCTTTAAGAAATCTTCACTATTAGAAAACTTAATTCCTAAATGTTCCATAACGTTGGACGATCCGCAGGTAGAGGATACCCCATAATTACCGTGTTTAGTCACTTTTACGCCCGCTCCAGCAGCTACGAAAGAGGACAAGGTAGAAATATTAAAAGTGTCTTTTCCATCGCCACCAGTTCCACATAAATCTATAGTATTGTAATCTTCTAAATTTACAGGAATGCATAATTCTAATAAGGCATCTCTAAATCCGCGAAGTTCTTCAATGGTAATACTACGCATCATATAAACGGTAAGAAATGAGGCTATTTGGCTTTCGTTATAGGCACCTTTAGACATATTTACCAAGACCGATTTGGCCTCTTGGCTAGAAATATGTTCTTGATTAATTAATCTGTTAAGGATGGCTTTCATATGTGTTCTATTATGTTATTGATTCACCCAATTTTCTAACATTTTTTTTCCATGTGGCGTTAATACCGACTCTGGATGGAACTGAACTCCTTTTACATCTAAAGTCTTATGGCGTAATGACATAATTTCCCCATCTTGTGCTCTAGAAGTAGCTTCTAAAACCTCTGGAAGCGGTTCACTTACAATCCAAGAATGATAACGCCCAACTTCAATAGGCACCTCTATACCATTAAATAAGGTTTCATCATTTACTGAAAGTTCTATAGATGTAGCTACCCCGTGAAATACGGTTGTGAGATTTTTTAATTTTCCGCCAAACACTTCCGCTATAGCTTGCTGTCCAAGGCATACGCCTAAGATGCTCTTGGTATCGGCATAAGTGCTAATGACGGCTTTTAACAGTCCTGCTTCATCTGGAATACCAGGTCCTGGTGACAAAACAATTTTGTCGTAAGCTTCAACTTCCTCTAGTTGAAATTTGTCATTTCGCAGTACGGTAACCTCACAGTTTAAATCTTCTAAATAATGCACCAAATTATAGGTGAAACTATCGTAATTATCTATTACAAGTATTTTTTTCATTTCTACTTAATATTAAATGTCTTTAGCCAAGTCTATGGCTTTGGTCAGTGCTCCTAATTTATTGTAAACTTCCTGTAATTCGTCGTTGGCATCAGACTTGGCTACGATGCCAGCTCCAGCTTGCCACAGCAGTTGATGATTTTTACTTAAAAAAGTTCGTATCATAATCGCGTGATTAAAATTTCCGCTAAAATCCATAAAACCAATGGCGCCACCATAAAAGCCTCTGCTGGTTTTTTCGTATTGTTCTATAAGTTGCATGGCTTTGTGCTTTGGTGCACCACTTAAAGTACCAGCAGGAAAGGTATCTGCAACAATTTGCATGGTATCTGTACCAGGATAAATTTTACCAATTACTTTACTCACAAGGTGTATAACGTGAGAAAAAAACTGTACTTCTCTATAAGTATCTACGCTAACTTCTGAGCCATGCCTGCTTAAATCGTTTCTTGCCAAATCTACAAGCATAACGTGTTCGCTATTTTCTTTGTCATCCTTTATAAGTGCTTCTGCCAATTCAGCATCTTTGAGATCATTACCGGTACGTTTAAATGTACCTGCAATTGGATGGATTTCGGCTGTATTTTCCTTAACTACAAGTTGCGCTTCTGGCGAGCTACCAAAAATCTTAAAGTTGCCATAATCAAAATAAAACAGATAGGGTGAAGGATTTACACTGCGCAATGCTCTGTAAACATTAAATTCATCGCCACTAAAGGCTTGTTTAAACTGCCTAGACAGCACCAATTGAAATACATCGCCTCTGGCACAATGATTTTTGGCTTGCTCTACGTGTTGTTTATAGTCTTCATCTGTTAAATTAGATGTATGTGGACTGCTGGTGTTAAAAGAGTATGTGGCGTAATTTCTGGTTTGAATTAATTGAAGCAAAGCATCAATATTATTTTCGGTGTCATAACAATGCGCAAAAATATAGGCTTCATTTTTAAAATGATTAATGGCAATAATGTTCTGATAAACCGCGTAAAAAATATCGGGAATATCTAGAGCTTCCGGTTTTTTGGAGATAGAAATATCTTCAAAATAACGTACCGCATCATAGGCTGTAAACCCGAAAATGCCATTATGAATAAATTTAAATTCGGTCTGATCCTTTACTTCAAATCGTTGGGTAAACTCATGAATTTCATTGATAACATCGCAGGATGCGGTGCTTAAAGTTGAATTACTGCCATCAGGAAATGTCTGTATAATTTGTTCGTCTTGGACTTTTATAGATGCAATTGGATTGCAACAAATGTATGAAAAGCTATTGTCATTGGCATGATAATCACTGCTCTCTAAAAGAATACTTTGTGGAAATTTATCTCTTATTTTTAGATAAATACTCACGGGAGTTATGGTATCTGCTAATATTTTTGTGTATGAGGTGTTTAGCTTAAAAGTCTTCATTATTCTATTTAAATTCTCAATTAAAGAAAAAAGGCCTGTCGTGAACGACAAGCCTTTTATTTATAATTTTCATACAAGGTCAGGTTCACGATCTATCGCGTAGCATGAACCACCACCAAGTATGTAATTGTAATAATTTCATTTGGTCAAAGATATAAATGAATTTAAAGTCGTGCAATAAAAAGTGAAAGATTTTTACATCTAAAAAGCAAGGTTTTTTTTCGTGACGGTTTCAGTCGTTTCAAAAAAAACCAGCGTAGTAGTAAAATTAAATTTATAGCATAGAATTCCAGCTAAAATTTTGTCATAAAAAACAAGGATTGGTAGATCATAGTAAAGTGAGAGCAGTCTACTTATAATTAGGCTTAGGCCATTTTTTATCAACGAAGAAGTAAAACTCAATAGCCTTAGTTACGTCTTTTTATGGTTAGATTTCTCGTGAGGCTGTAATTAGGAGCGTTTCTGCTATATTAAGTCTTATTGCCAGATGAAATTATGAAGAGCTTAATGTCAATGAAGTTCTAAGTTTTTAAATGATGCTGTCATTTTACTTACGACTAATAATTTTTTTTGAATCGCTATTACAGATTAAGCTAATCTCAATTTTATATTAATTATCTCTAAGTTGATTGTTTTTGAAAATGAAATAGCTTAAATTATGGTCAAAAATTCCTGTGTGTTTGCTTAAAACTTTATAGCCTCTAGAATTAATTTAACTGTCTTTGAAAATAACTTTTTTTTGCTTTATTTTTGAAAAAACAGCACGCCAATAGTGCCAGAATTATCGGATTGCATATAGTGATTGAACCGCCATCTGGGTAATTCATTTTAAATAGCAGTGATTTTTGTTAGCTCTAAGATTTAGGTGTTGAAGCGATAGGAATCATTAAGGTTATGTTAAATAAGCGAAAGACCTCAGAATAAGCCTTTATTTTTAATTATGAAATTAATCTACCTACTATGTATTGTCCTTTTTTTAGGGTGTGGTAACGCCCAAAAAGACATAGCTGATTCAAAAAACAGTAACAGCGCACAAGATACCGAACTTACGGTCGTCAATTATGACGCATTAGAGCCCATGCTTAATAAAAAAAACGATTCTATTTATGTTGTAAATTTTTGGGCGACTTGGTGTGCACCATGCGTAAAAGAATTACCGCATTTTGAAAAATTGCAGGACAATTATAAGGCAAAAGGAGTTAATGTACTTTTAGTAAGTTTAGATTTTCCACGGCAGTATGATAAAAAATTGAAGCCATTTATTAAAGAGAACGATCTACATTCTAAAGTGGTAGCTCTTAATGATACCAATCAAAATCGCTGGATTCCTGCCATAGATGATTCTTGGTCTGGAGCAATCCCAGCCACATTAATTTACGATAGTACAAAAAGACGTTTTTATGAACAAACGTTTACATATGATAGCTTACTTAAAGAGTTAAAACAATTTTTATAATATAAAATAGAACATTATGAGATATTTAAATAAGGTACTAATCGCTTTTGCAGTTCTTTTTAGTTTATCCTTTACCAATTTGCCCGAGAGCAATGGTTATAAGATTGGAGATATAGCCACAGATTTTAATTTAGAGAATATAGATGGTCGAATGGTGTCATTATCAGATTACGAAGATGCCAAAGGGTTCATTGTTATTTTTACTTGTAATACGTGTCCTTACGCTGTAGCTTATGAGGACCGAATTATAGCCTTAGATAAAAAATACGCTTCTAAAGGCTATCCTGTTATTGCTATTATGCCTAATAATACCGATATAAAGCCTGGTGATAGTATGAAAAATATGCGTGCCAGGGCCAAGGCTAAAGGATTTACATTTCCTTACTTAATGGATAAAGATCAAAGCATTTACCCGCAATACGGAGCTACTAAAACACCCCATGTTTACGTATTGGAGAAAACATCTAAAGGTCCCCAAGTAAAATATATTGGTGCAATAGATGATAATTATCAAGATGCAAAAAAAGTTAATGAGAAATACGTTGAAGAGGCCGTTGATGCCTTGTTAAATAATGAGCCTATTAAAACAAAAGAAACCAGAGCTATTGGTTGTACGATAAAAGTTTAACCACCAATTACCGTAAATAATTAAATCCGTTGCTATTGTAACGGATTTTTTTATGAATTCTTTAGATTTAATTACTAACTTTGTTTAATTATTTAAGTGAATATGGCAGATTTAACACAAGAAGAATGGACAAAGCAGCTGAAGGAAGACAAAAATGCCATTGTTTTAGATGTCAGAACCCAAAATGAGGTATCAGAGGGCATTATTCCAAAGGCTAAACATATAGATATTTTGCAGCCACAACGGTTTGTAGACCAAATTAAAGAACTAGATAAAGATAAAAGTTATTACGTTTATTGTAGAGTAGGCGGTCGAAGTGCTCAGGCTTGTGAGATCATGAAACAATTGGGCTTTAATCAGACCTACAATTTAATTGGTGGTATTTCAGAATGGACAGGTGAGCGGTCTAAGCTGTCTTAACACTTTAAAATAGAACGACATGAATATCTTTTCATCACCATTAAGGGCCTTTTTTATATTGGGGGTTTTTCTCGGTATGTTTTGGAATTGTAACCATCAAGATAAAACTTCTGAAGCAGAGGTGATAGAGCTGATTACTGCAGAAGAAATGCAAACTATAATTGAGTTGGAAGATGTACAACTTATTGATGTAAGAACAGAAAAAGAATACAATTCAGACCATATTATTGCAGCTCAAAATATCAATTTTCTTTCGCCAACCTTTGAAGAGGACATTAAAAAGTTAGATAAAAGCAAACCCGTAATCGTGTATTGCGAAAAAGGTGGGCGTAGTGCGCAATGTGCGCAAAAGCTTAAGGAGGCCGGGTTTGAAAAGATATACGATTTAGAGGGTGGGCTGTCTAAATGGCGGCATTCTAAGCATATTAAGACCACCCATAAATTTAAATCTTAATTTCTAAAATGCGACCTTTGGTCATAAGGTTTTAATAAAATTTAGTCTTACATCATCACTTAATCAAACCAAAGTTTATTTTTGTTTAAAATTCTTAATTCATGGCCTTGAGCAGATATTTTCTATTTCTCTTTTTGTCTTTAATTTGTTTTAGTGAAGCCCAAATCTTAGAACCTGTAAAATGGGAAGCTTCTGTTGAAGATCTTGGGAATAGTGAATATGAGCTTGTTTTCGAAGCATCAATCGATGATGGCTGGTACATTTACTCGCAAGAATCAAATGATGATCTCGGCGGGCCAATTCCAACTTACTTTGATTATATAAATCAGGAAGGTAACTACGAACTTATTGGTGCAACATCAGAGCCAGAAGTCGAGGCGGAATATGATCAAGTCTTTCAAATGGATATCAAGCATTTCGAGGGAAGCCCTGTCTTTAAACAACGCATAAAACTTCTAAATCCTCAATTAAATACCATTGACGTTTATTTAGAATATCAAACTTGCGACGATCAGCGCTGTATTATGCAAGATAACAGCTTCTTAATATCACTTTCGGGTGAAGCATTAGATGCGAAAACTACCACTATAGATGAGCGCAGCAGGGAGCTAACAGAAGCGCTTCATCTAGATATTACAGGATGGGATAAATACCAAGCTAAAGAGGTAGATAAACAATCTAATTTAAGTATATTTTTTCTTGGATTTTTAGGTGGATTAATCGCCTTACTTACGCCTTGTGTCTTTCCTATGATTCCATTAACGGTTTCATTTTTTACAAAGAGTTCAAGCGCTGAAAATAAAGGTATTTTTAACGCCGTACTATATGGATTTTTTATTTTTCTTATCTACGTACTCCTAAGTATTCCTTTTCATGTTTTAGATTCGGTAGACCCTGGGATTCTGAATAATATTTCAACTAACGTAACGCTCAATATCATATTTTTTATCATTTTTATTGCCTTTGCGTTTTCGTTTTTTGGCTATTATGAGTTAACCTTGCCACAGTCTTGGAGTGCCGCTATGGATTCTAAGGCTAATAAAATAGGCGGATTTATAGGTATATTTTTTATGGCCTTAACCTTGGCTATTGTGTCATTCTCTTGTACAGGTCCTATTTTGGGTACTTTGTTAGGAAGTACATTAACAGCGGATGCTGGTGCGCTGCAATTAACTATGGGAATGAGTGGTTTTGGTTTAGCTTTAGCTTTGCCATTTTCTTTATTCGCTATGTTTCCTAATTGGTTAAATGCGCTGCCAAAATCTGGTGGCTGGCTTAATACCGTTAAGGTAGTTTTAGGATTTTTAGAATTAGGTTTGGCACTTAAATTTTTATCTAATGCCGATCTTGTAGAGCATTGGGGGATTTTAAAACGTGAGATTTTTATAGGATTGTGGATAGTTATAGGCATAGCTTTGGTATTGTATCTTTTTGGAAAAATAAAATTTCCTCACGATGGCCCATTAGAAAAATTATCTAAAGGTCGTATCACCACAGCCATACTTTTCATTGCTTTTGTAATTTACCTTATTCCAGGACTCACAAATACCAAGTATGCAAACCTTAAGCTTCTCAGCGGCTTTCCGCCGCCCATGTTTTACAGCGTTTATGAGAAGACCTCGGATTGTCCTTTAGATCTCAATTGTTATAAAGATTTAGCCGAAGGTATTGAAGCAGCCAAATTAGAAGATAAACCTATACTTTTAGATTTTACAGGTTGGGCTTGTGTTAACTGTAGAAAGATGGAAGAGCAAGTTTGGAGCACATCAGACGTGTATAGCATGCTTCAAGAGGAATATATCATTATTTCGTTATACGTAGATGATAAGCGTAATCTGCCAGAAGATGAGCAATTTAATTATTTAAGACCTAACGGTTCTGTAAAATCTATAACCACCATAGGCGACAAATGGGCGACCTTGCAAACCATTAATTTTAATAATAATTCGCAACCGTATTATCTATTATTAAATCACGATTTTGAGTTGCTAAATGCGCCAAATGCCTACGAACCTAATGCTAATGCCTATTTAGACTGGTTGCAACAAGGTTTAGAGAATTTTCAAAGCTCTAAACCTGCTTATAAACTTCAGTAAAAGGAACTCTAAAGCGTTTTCCGTAAATACCTTCATCAGCGCGAATGCCGCAACCTATTACCATATTAATTTCGGCACCTCGGGGCAAGTTTAAAATGCGTTTTACACGCCAGGTATCGCTACCTTCCATTGGACAAGTATCATAGCCAATGGCGGCCATGCTAAGCATAAAATTTTCAGCGGCTAGTCCTGCGCTTTTATGAGCTACAATACGCATATCGCTAAGGCGGGTTTGTCTATAAATGGGTCGAAACAATCCCACCACTTGAAAAATCCAATATTTAACAAACCCTAAAATACCTAAGACATCGAAATAAATAGTGGGTATTATTTTCTTGTAGTAATTAACCACCTGAGATTTGCGCTTTTGTGTTTTTTTATGAGATGTATCTACATTTTTGAAGGCTTCAGATATATATTCAAGATTGGCTTGCGCGCGCTGTTTCCACAGATCTTTTCGGGTCACCACCACCACCAGCTGTTTTGCTGTTTTAGCAGCATTTTGATTGAAACATGCTTTAGAAAGGCGCTCTAAGACACTTGGAGAAGTAATGTGATAAAACTCCCAGAGCTGTAAATTACTGCTGTTAGGTGCTAATGCAGCATTTTCAAGACATTGCTTCACTTTTTCAGAATCAATATTATCTGCTTTGTAGATTCGTGTAGAACGTCTGTAAGCAATAGCTTCAGAAACGGTTTTTTCCATAGAAGAGGTATTTTAATATTGCGTTAAACTACTGCGCATTTTCGTAATAACAGTTAATAATTCTTAAATTTAAGAATAACCGTAAAATAGATTACGAAATATGTCAAAGATTACAACAATAAACCCCTATACGCAAGAAAAATTAGAAACTTACACTACCGATACTGATGAGGATATCGTGGCTAAAATTGCTTATGCCAATCAATATTTTAAATCGTGGCGCAGGTTACCAATTTCAGAACGCTGCAAGAAATTTAAAAAACTAGCTGAGGTTTTAGATCAGCGAAAGGAACAATTGGCGCTTAAAATGGTTGAAGAAATGGGCAAGCCTATTACCCAGGCAAAAGCAGAAATCGAAAAATGCATTTGGCTCATAGAGTTCTATATTACCAATGCTGAAGATTTTTTGGCAGATCGTCTTATTGAAACAGATGCTCAAGAAAGCTTTATAAGCTATGACCCATTGGGTGTTATTTTAGGGGTAATGCCATGGAATTACCCTTTCTGGCAAGCGTTTAGATTTGTGGTGCCAACGCTATTAGTGGGGAATACGGTAATATTAAAACACGCTTCTAATGTAACGGGTTGTGCTTTAGAAATAGAAGCAGTTTTTAAAGAAGCCGGTTTTTCAGAAAAAACTTTTCAAACCTTAATAGTATCTCATGACCAAATTGAAAAAATTGTAGGTCATTCAGATGTACGAGCGGTGAGTTTAACAGGCTCAGAACCTGCAGGAAGAGCTGTTGCTGCTGCCGCTGGTAAGCACTTAAAAAAATCGGTTTTAGAATTGGGTGGTAATAATGCTTGTATAGTTCTTAAGGATGCCAATCTAGACAAATACTTAAAAACCATGGTCTGGGCAAGAATGCAAAATACTGGTCAAAGTTGTATTGCGGCCAAACGCTTTATTGTAGAAGAACGCATTTATGATGAATTTCTTTTAAGGTTTAAGTCTGAGGTAGAGCAATTACAAATAGGTGATCCTAAACAACAAGAAACAGATATATCAGTTTTGGCACGAGTAGATTTAGCTGAGGGCGTTGAAAAGCAGGTTGATGCTTCAGTAGATCTCGGAGCTGAAATTGTCTATGGTAAAAAAAGAGAAGAAGCCTTATACCATCCCACCATTATTACTAATGTTACATCGATTATGCCTGTCTTTAAAGAGGAAGTTTTTGGTCCGGTGGCGGCTATTATAAAGGTTAAGAATGCGGAAGAGGCTTTTGATTTAGCTAATAAAAGTTCTTTTGGATTGGGAACCATGGTTTTTTCTGAAGCTATCGAGCAGGCTAAAAAACAAGCTAGTTTTGTAGACGATGGAGCTTATTTCATTAATGAAATGGTGAAGTCTGATCCGCGATTACCCTTTGGAGGTACAAAAGCATCAGGCTATGGAAGAGAACTTTCAAGAGAAGGTATTTTAGAGTTCACTAATGCCAAGACCGTGTACATTAAAACATAAGTTGAAAGGCTTTTTCACCAATATAATAACCAAATCCTAAGGTAAGAGGATAACCTATAAATAGCCAAAGGTAATCCAGCACGTTTAGATGACTAAACGCTTTCCAGCCATGTTCATTTATTAACTTAAGAAAGTCATACCAAGAAGCCATACCTATTTTGTAAGCCATACCATTAGCTAAAATGGCTATAATGAGAATACTTATTCCTATGATATAAATTCTTAACAATGATTATGGTTTTAAGTAAGTTTTAAAATTCGACTTTAGCTTTTTAAGTTTTGGGTCAATAACTACGGTACAATAGCCATAATTAGGATGATTTTTATAAAAGTCCTGATGTTCGATCTCAGCTTCGTAAAAAGGTTTGGCTTCGGTAATTTCTGTAACAATAGGTTGGTCGTAATAAGGTTGTAAATTCTTAATTACTTTCTCTGCTGTAGCCTTTTGGGTCTCGCTATTATAAAAAATAGCTGATCTGTATTGGGTGCCTACATCAGCACCTTGACGGTTCAAAGTTGTGGGGTCATGAGTGGTCATAAAAATATTAAGAATGGTATCATAGCTAATTATTTCAGGATCGAATGTAATGTGCACCACTTCGGCATGTCCTGTTAGTCCTGAGATGATTTCACGATAGGTGGGGTGCCCTGGAACTGTACCACCAGAATAACCAGAAACAACCTGTTTAACGCCTTTTACGTTTTCAAATACTGCCTCTGTGCACCAAAAGCATCCACCACCTAAAATCGCTGTTTCTATGGTATCACTCATGAGATGCTGCAGTTTTTGGTTGTAAACTAAGGGACTCAGAGTTTACACAATATCTTAATCCACTAGGTTCGGGCCCATCTGGGAAAACATGGCCCAAATGAGCATCGCAGCAATTACACAAAACTTCTACGCGCACCATGCCAAAGGAAGCATCTTTAATGTATTTAATAGCATTGGTTGATATAGGCTGAGTGAAACTCGGCCATCCGGTTCCCGACGAAAATTTTATAGTAGAATCAAACAAAGGTTCATCACAACAAACACAATTGTATTTACCACTTTCATAACTATTGCATAGCGCACCGCTGTGTGGTGGTTCCGTTCCTTTTTTTCGAGTAATTTTATACTGAGTTTCTGTAAGCTGCTCACGCCATTCGGTGTCTGTTTTTTCAACTCTACGATTGGGTTCTGGGTTTCCGTGATTACAAAAATGAATAATATCTTTCCAAGTCAACATATTGTTTTTAAGTAAAGATAAGTGAATTAGATCAGCCGAGTAAGGCAATTAAGAAAACTTAAAGAAATTTTGTAGACACAATGATTATAGATCTTACTAAATTTAGACGTGCTATTCAAATCGTTTAAAACCATGATATGCGTCTAAAAAAATGCACCTTATGCCACAATGCGTTTGATACCATGTACAGAGTACAATACAAATTACCAAAAAAGTGGACTTTTGTATGTAAAGAATGCTTACTTAAAGTTAAACCAGATAACGAACACTACCGCTATGGTGGTACTTGGAAAAAATAGTTTCTTCCTCTCAATGCTTTTATCGGTCAAAAATGAAAGCTATATAGTTATGGTTGTTTTATAGTATTTTCTATATTTATAAAGGATGTGACCTAGAAAGGTCGTGCAACTGCAATTGAGATAAGTTCAATCCATAAAAAATAAACTAATGAGTTTAATATCAGAACAAGTGGTACCAGATAATCAAGGTCAGATTTTTGGTACGGATGCGCAGGAATCCGAAGATTTAGAAAAAATAAAAGAAAAAATAATGGACCTTGAAGGGGTGAAGAAAGTCGTTATTTATGATGAGGTATTCCCACGAGAATTTAAAATATATACAGACCGTTTGGTAGAAGTAAAAATAATAGAGGATGCGGTGATTCCTTTGGGGTTTCATGTAGTTCCGAAAGATTTTTTAGAGGAAAAACTATAATAAGTATGCTATAAAAAAAGCCTGTAATGTTATCTACAGGCTTTAAAATTGTGGAGTCGGAGGGATTCGAACCCTCGTCCAAACAAGCTATTAAAGAGCTTTCTACACGTTTAGTCTTTTCTTGAGTTTTCGACTTAAAGCTGGTAAAAAACAACCTACTTTAAGCTTAACTTCTTTATCTCGAAAGGGCATCGAAGTACTACCCCATCTTAGTCAATTTTTACGATGTCTCTTAATAGAACGCCATTAACCAAGGCTTTCTGGAGACATTTAGCTTTCCTACCTCGTAGGACGTGGCTTAATCTTACTGTAATTCAGATTATGCAGCTAAAGCGTAGTTATTCTCGCCGTTTAAAAGTTTGACCTAGCCTTTTACGTGTTTCAATGTCATTACACGACGTGCTTACCATTTAATGAGTCTCGCTGTCAAAACCAGTCGACCCCAATATCATTAATACAGTAAAATTTATAACGTTCTTAGTTATATAAACCAACCCTAAACTTTAGTACTACTAGAATTTCGATGTATTTGGCTAGAACCAACTCATAGCGTTATACATCATCTTGTCTTACTAGACACTTCATAATATTTACTTTGCATTAACCGGTTTAAACCAAGATTAAACTGCAAAAAACTAAAACCTTTATAAGAACGTAATTTCTGCCAATTAAAGCAGGAAACAAAGATATGAAAATAAGGATATCTTTCTAATGATTAAGTATCAATTTCTATACCAACTTTTTTATTTAAGACTAATTGACATTTGTATCTGGATACTTAGATTTAATGAGCATAAAGACACCATAAAGAGCAATACCAATGGCTACAATTCCAAGAACTATACTTCCAAATTCATTTTGTAAAAACTCAAATGCTTGGGCTTTATCAATATCTTTGCTGCGGTCTTGCAATCCTGCCTTGAAAAATAAAAAGGCCATTATACCTGCAACGACGCCCCTAGCTGTAAAGCCCATTTTACCTGACTTAATAAGCAAACTTTTAGCATCAGCGTCAACCTCCATCTGTTCAACATTTTCAGTGTATTTCCCTGAATAAGCCGTGTAAAATTCATAGATGCCTTTACCAGCAAGTATTACAGCAATGGCAATAGCAATTATAGTTCCATAATCAGAATTTAATAGTTTTGTAACAAAACCTGAGTCTCCTCCAGAAGAGTTGCCCAAACTCATTTTCAATGCCGTATAGCCTAAAAACCCATATATTAAGCCACTAATAATGTAGCTAACTCTTTTACCATAGCCCTTAGCATCGTCATCATGATTCTTTGAATTAGCAAAAGCTTGGTAAAAACGGTAGAATAAATAGGCTAAAAGTCCAAGACCAATAGCAATGAGTAATATTTTACCATAGGATTGAGCCGCTAAGAATTGTAGCGCATCTTTACTTCCTGACTTATTTCCTCCTTGACCAAAAGCGGCCAATGCGGTTAGAATGCCTATAAGGACGTAAACAATACCTTTAGAAGCCATCCCTATTCTTGCAATAGTTTTCTTTTTAGAACTCATGATTTATGTTTTTACATTCAATGCATCAAGCTAAACATTGCACCTTATTTTTTTTGACTTAAATGCATATATCTGTAGCTGAAATGATTATTACACTACCGTTGCAAATAAAAATGTATTATCTTCTCATAAATTGAAATTAAAATGATAAAAGAAGGAACACAAGTAAAATGGAATTGGGGCAATGGTACCGCCACAGGGGAGGTCCAAGAAACCTACACATCAAAAATTACAAAAACCATAAAAGGAAATGAGGTTACTAGAGATGGCACTGAAGGAAACAAGGCGCTTTTCATTAAACAAGATGATGGTACTCATGTTTTAAAGAGCGAAAATGAAGTGAGTCGTGTGGATACTTAAATTTAATCTTGGCTTGTGAAAGCAACAAAATCAGCTTATTTTCGTGGAAAATTTTCCACATGAAATTCGCAATCATTAAAGAGCGTAAGAACCCTCCAGATCGGCGTGTTGTCTTTTCACCAGAGGCCCTATTGCAGGCTCAAATGACATATCCTGAGTCTAAATTTATTGTCCAGAAATCAGATATTCGTATCTTTCCAGACAAAGCTTACGAGGAACTTGGGTTTCATGTAGTAGATGACGTTAGTGATGCCGATGTTTTGATTGGTGTTAAGGAAGTCCCTGTAGAGCATCTTATTCCTAATAAAACCTACTTTTTTTTCTCGCATACCATAAAAAAGCAACCTTACAATAGAGATTTACTTAGGGCCATTCTAAAGAACAATATTGAGCTGTTTGACCATGAAACTATTGTAAAGCCAAAAGGTGCTCGACTCATAGGTTTTGGTCGTTATGCAGGACTCGTAGGAGCTTATAATGGTTTTAGAGCCATGGGGCTTAGAGATAAGTTGTTTACGTTGCCAAAAGTAGAAACTTTAGATGATCTCAACGCTGTAAAAGCAGAGTTAGATAAGATTACACTTCCCCATATAAAGATTCTCTTAACGGGTACAGGAAAAGTGGCCTTTGGTGCCAAAGAAATACTAGATCATCTAGGTATTAAGGAAATAAGTAAAACACTATATCTCACCTCAAAATTTACTGAGCCTGTTTATTGTATGATCGATGTTATGGATTACGCGAAGCGCAGTGATGGCCGCGTAGGAAATAAATTTGAATTCTTCAAAGATCCTTCAGGATATGTGAGTAACTTTATGCCTTTTGCCAAAATGACCGACTTTTTTATTGCAGGTCATTTTTATGGCAATAATGCCCCTTATTTATTTACGCGCGAAGACGCCAAACATCCCGATTTTAAAATAAATCTGGTGGCTGATATATCTTGTGATATTGATGGTCCTGTGGCTAGTACCATTCGTCCTTCTACCATAGCCAATCCTTTTTATGGTTATGATCCTATAGCCGAAACTGAAGTAGATTATAAAACCAAAAATGCTATTACTGTTATGGCTGTAGATAATCTACCTTGTGAATTGCCCAAAGATGCCAGTGAAGGTTTTGGTGAGGCTTTTTTAGAGCATGTTTTGCCTTCCTTTTTTAACAAAGATGAGCAGGGTATTTTAAAGCGTGCTAAAATAACCACCGCAGAAGGACAGTTAACAGAACGTTTTAATTATCTACAAGATTTTGTAGATGGAACGGACTAAACTAAGTGAAAATACATTTTACTTTAACCCTTCTTTAGTTCCTAATCACATATTAGGCTGATTGATGACTTCTAACATCAAGTCAATTTCAGAAACAGTCTGTTCTGCAGAGCCATTAAATCCTACGGATCTAAATTTTATTTTACCAGAAGGACCAATAATTATTTTGGTGGGTATACCTGTGATACCGTATTTTTCTGCAACCATATGTTTACGTGAATCTTCAATAAGAGGATCCATTAGCACCTGAAAATCATATTCATTTTTTTCAATAAACTGAGCTACTTTTTCTTCTCTGTCCTCGCCAGACTCAAAAGTGTCTACAAAATATATCGCTACGCTATCATCGTTTTCATATTTGGTTACAACATCCTGCATAGCAGGAAAAGAAGCGATGCAAGGCCCACACCAGGTAGCCCAAAAATCTAAAACCACGGTTTTTCCTTTTAACTGTGATAAGGTGATATCTTGTCCATCAAGATCTTTTATAGTGAAATCGGGGGCTTCTTCATCTAATAATTTAGTTTTTAACTTTTGCATTTGCTTAGTTTTAGCCTCGGCCTCTAACGCTGCTAAACGCTGTTCAATATTTAATGTGTTGCCAGACTTTTCAGCTGCCGTCTTGTAATATTCTTTAATTGTAGAGGTGCTTCTACCGTCTTTTATAAATTCCGCAGCTTTTTCTAATATGACATCATACTGCTCATCTGCCATTAAAAATTGCAAATATCTCTGATTCATTTCTGGATTTGCATATTTTCCTAGAGCGCTTTCTTGGACAGCGATAGCTTCCTTTACATCGCCTTTATTAAATAAGGCTAAAGCATGTGTATCACGATACATATTCAAATTATAATTTACATATTCATCGTACTCATTGCCGCTCATATAATTAAACTTTTCGGCTTGATTTTTCTTTTCAGCCTTCATAAGCTCAATGGCTTTTTTTGAAAGTGAAGTAGCTAATTCTAAATTCTTTTGTTTCTCTGCATTGGGCCAAGCTATAGAATTATATAATGAGGCTTTGGTGGGGTTACTGCTTATCATGTTTGAGAATTCATGAAATGCTTCCATATTATCATCGTTATGGCTTAAAATTGCTAAATCTCTTAACAGATAATCACCACTCTTATGACTATTTATTTTGGATTGATAGGTGTTGAATACAGCTTTTTTATCTTCTAGACTTTCAGCATTATAAAATTGCTTTCTTATGGCGTAAAAAGCTAAATCACTATCGGGGTATCGCTCTAAGGCCAAAGTGTAAATGCTGTCTGATTTTTCAGTCTCCCCTAAGGCGTTGTATAGAATACCCAATTGCTTATAATCCTTTAAGTCATATTGTTCTTGTTGTAATAATTCAGACAAATAGACGTTAGCCTGAGTTTTGGCCTTTTTAGGGTCTGACTCTCGCGCCACGAACATTACGGTTTGTAGCCATCGCTCTTGTAACTCTGGGTGATTTTCCAAGAGATGCTCCATTTCAAGGTAGCCATTCGAGGTATCAATTTTAAGATTATGTAAATCACCATAAGAAATGGCATAGGCTATTTTAGAAGCTTCAGATTCTGGTTGTTCTTTACCATCTTTATCAAGCACATTAAAAAGGTAACCTTTACCGTCATTATTGTCATGAGAATCTTCAGTTTTAAAAATGAAAGAAACGGCACTTATGGTGTCTGGCACCGTAAGTGTAGCCTCGTTTTCATTAAAATTTAAATCGTAGGCATAAGATTCATTGTGCACCATGGTTGCATAGGAAGCGTCGGTTATCTCATCCTCTCCATTATAGGTTATAGTGAAGGGCTTATTTACTGTAATGTTTTCAGAAGAAAAAGTGAAATCGCCTATTTGAAAATTTTCCGTTGTTTTTGGTTTGTCGTCACACGAGAAAACGATTATAAAAATAAGGGCAAGT
>Ga0207419_1000159_pt1 | contig 54688 bp, 41 predicted proteins | sample ElkSloMetagenome_4_FD_184723 | JGI IMG/M metagenome (GOLD analysis project Ga0207419, IMG submission 184723) | Hot spring microbial communities from Elkhorn Slough, Monterey Bay, USA - MD2A (version 2) | ecosystem: Environmental > Aquatic > Marine > Intertidal zone > Estuary: Microbial mat ...
CGCTTGTTGTTCGGCTTCTCGTGCCACATAAACCGCCCGTCGCGCCCGTTGTTCGGCAATTTGTTTTTCTTCGACGGCTCGGGCAAACTCAGGCGAAAACGCTAGATCAACGACACTGGTATCCAATACCACAATGCCATACTTATCTAGTCGGCTATTGAGTGCTTCATCAAAGTCGGCTTTGAGGTTATCGCGCTTGGTAATCGCTTCTTCAATCGTTCGTTTGGCTGCGGCAATTTTAAACGATTCTTGAGTTTGAGGGGCGATCACCTTAGAAACTACATTTTGTAACGTTCCCTGTTCTCGCCGAATTCTCACCACTTGTACCGGATCAAGACGGAAGTTAATCGCAAAACTCGCCGAAAGTTCTTGTAAATCCTTTGTGGAACTTTGAGCCGGAACTTCAAATTTTTGTACTGTCACATCATAAATATCAACCGCAGAAACCAGAGGGGGCTTAAAGTGAAGACCCTCTAATAGACTGCCATCTTGGGCTTTCCCTAAGATACTCAATACTCCCGCCTGACCCGGATTAATGATCACAAATGAATTGAGTCCGATTAAAAGAGCCGCGGAGAGAATAATACCTAAGATAATTGCAGGAAGACCCTGCTGTGGTGCTGCACTTTTCAATGTTGGAACTCCTTTTTCAAACAACGGTTTGAACAACCTGCGATTCGCGATCGCTTGGGGACAAACCTTTCACAAACCTATTAAGTGTAGCTGATGCTACGATTAGTCTCTCTTTGATCTTAAAGGTTTCAGGGTCAGATGTCGGCTCTAGAGTATTAAAACTTCGCTAAGTGTAAAGAGGTTGGATTCCAGCTCTTTACCGTTGATCAGGGATTTGAATCCCGCTTCTTTAACATTTGTTTACATCACAGACAGAAAATAATGCTACACATCTTTTTCCTAAACTCCCCCCTCCCCACCTCCCTATCGCTCATCTGTCGCCAATATTGAAAGATTTCATTTACATTGACAGGGGTTGGACTCGACCTGTTCATCCTCTCCGGGCAACAATCGGATAGATTGTCAAATCTGATCCATTGAGTGTATCATTCAACACTTACTATTTGATCTTGACTTTTGGCTTGATTTGCTATGTATCTTAAAACGCTACACCTCCAACAATTTCGGAACTATAGTGATCAAAAAGTAGCGTTTGATGCTCCTAAAACCATCCTTGTTGGTGATAACGCTCAAGGAAAATCTAATCTTTTAGAAGCAGTTGAGTTGCTCTCGACCTTAAAAAGTCATCGAGTCAGTCGCGATCGCGAACTGATTTTAGACACTCAAGACAATGGACAAATTACCGGAAATCTAGAACGAGAAACTGGACGCATAGAACTGGGGCTGATCTTACGAAGTAAAGCACGCCGTACTGTGCTATTAAATAGTCAGTCTCTCCGTCGTCAACTCGACTTTCTCAGTATTCTAAATGTGGTACAATTTTCAAGTTTAGACTTAGAATTAGTGCGAGGAAGTCCAGAACGCCGCCGGAGTTGGATTGATCGATTATTAGTACAACTTGAACCTGTTTATGCCTATATTTTACAACAATATTATCAAGTTTTACGACAACGAAATGCTTTACTCAAAACGGCTCGTTCTCAATCCCATTCATCTGGGGAAGAACACTCCCAAAAACCCATCTTAAACTCAGAATTAGCGGTTTGGGATGCTCAACTTGCCGTCACTGGGGCGCGTGTGATTCGACGACGATATCGAGTCTTAGAACGGTTGATTCCACTCGCTCAAACCTGGCATCATCTCATTAGTGGAAGTACCGAGAATTTACACCTCACCTATCAACCCAATGTTCAGGTTATTACAGCCGAAAATACTCGTTTATCCGCTCTCTCTCCCCAAGACGTTCAGCAAGCTTTTCTCCAAAAAATATCCACCCGGACTCTAGCAGAACAACAGCAAGGAACAACTCTAGTTGGCCCCCATCGAGATGATATTATCTTTACCATTAACCAAACACCCGCTCGTCAGTATGGATCTTCCGGTCAACAGAGAACTCTTGTTTTAGCCTTAAAATTAGCAGAACTACAATTAATTGAAGCCGTGATTGGTGAACCCCCTTTATTGCTATTAGATGATGTTTTAGCCGAACTCGATCTCAGCCGTCAAAATCAACTTTTAGAAGCCATTGGCGATCGCTTTCAAACCTTAATTACAACAACTCATCTTGGTGCTTTTGATTCTCAGTGGTTGCAGCAGACTCAAATCCTATCTGTACAAGCTGGAAAAATCGGTCAATATTTTTAATTTTAAAAGCCATCTCATCTGGTTCTAAAGTTTGCGAATCACCCGATAAACATCAACCATCTGCTGTTTTCCTTTTAACGGCATTAACCCCCAAGATTCGACTTCAAATTGATGATCAACATACTGTAAAGTTTGGTAAGCAATTAAAATCCGACAAACACTCGATTGACGTTCTTTCTGACAACTTTCGAGGCGAGAAGCAATATTAACACTATCTCCGAGTAAACCATATTCTAAGCGATCGCGACCCCCCAAACTCCCCGCAACAATCGGCCCGGTGAAAATACCGACCCGCATTTGAATCACAGGTAAACCTCTCGGTTGCCAGACTAGATTTAACTTTTGCAGTTGTTCACTCATCTCCAAGGCGCAGGAAACCGCCGCTCTAGCATCTCGGGCAATTTGGTTTTCGCTGAACCGTGCCATCGGTACACCAAAAGCTGCCATGATCCCATCTCCAGTGAATTTGTTGATAATGCCGTGATGATTGTGAATGGTCTGGGTAAGCATGGCGAGATATTCGTTCAGCCACTCCAGCAAGTTCTCAGGGGGCATCTGTTCAGAAATGGTACTAAAGTTCCGAATATCGGTAAACAGTATGGTTGCCGTTAACTTTTGGCCCGGTAACTTGCCATCAAAAATTAAGCGATCGCGACTTTTCCACAACGCCTCCGCAATTTCAGGAGAAGCATTTTGACCCAGTAGCCGCATCATGATTTGTTGTTGACGTTGGGCTTGGAAAGCCCGATAGGAAATAAGGGTCGCACTGGTCAGTAAAAAAGCCAAACCAGGACTCACCACCGGCACCCAATAGGCGTTTAAAAACAGCATAAACGATAGGGTAAATAAAATCCCCAGTAAAAGGGGACTCCCCAAGACTAAAATCAACGGATGACGACTCAGCCAAGCCAAAGTTGCCCCGATAATTGCCCAACTACTGATCCAGATAATTTCAACCCATTGCGGCCAGAATTGAAATAAGGGTCGCTCTCCTGTGGCAGCATCGAGAATTTGGCTGACCATTTGGGCATGAATAATCACACCAGGCGTTCTTGGGCTATTTTTTTTACCGGGACTGTAGGGGGTGAGAAACAGATCTTTACTACTGGGGGCGGTTGTACCAATTAAAACGATTTTGTCTTTCACCCAGTCCGGTTCGATTGATTCATTTAACACTTCTGAAACATTTACTGTAACTACACCATCCATTCCTGAACGGTAGTTTAAGAGGATTTGATAGCCTTTAGCATCAATATTTTGATATCCTCCCGAGTCGGTTTTTAAGGGGACAAATATTGCTTTTCCTAACCGAATTCGATCCGGATCAGCGGGATCATTTTGGGGTTGGATGCCTTGACTTTTTAAGAAGTAGAGAGCCAACTGAAGGGAAAAGGAAAATGAAGTTCCTGTTAATGAATCTGCAAAAAACAAATTGCGGCGAACAACGTTATCGTAATCTAAAGGGATGTCGTTGAACCCTACCCGACTGGGCTCAATCCCAGGAGGAGCGGGAACACCCTGAGTATCTGGATCACCTAAGTTTTTGATCGCGATAATATTGGGGGATTTAAGTTGCTCAACCAGTTGTTGATGTCCAGGTTCGTAGATAATATCGCGGTAGAGGTCAAGACCAATTACACGGGGTTGAAGTTCTAATAGCTTTTCGAGGAGTGAGGCGATCAGTTGATCAGAAAGGGGGAAGCGGTTATAGGTTTGAATATCTTCTTCGGTAATGGCAACGACTAAGATGCGGGGATCAGGCGGTAAACTTACTCGCAACCGCATCATTTGATCGTAGACAACCAGTTCAAAAGGTTGGAGTCCTCCGAGATGAATCACTCCAAGTAACACGACGATCGAGACAAAAGTTACAGTCGCAACAATGGAGAATTCTGTCGCGTCTGGCCACTTCCGTTTGAGGGTTCGTAAAAGCTTATCGATCACAGCAACCCCTTAAATGGAGTGGAAAGGGGGGGAAGATGCCAGACTGTTGGCTCGAACTGACTCGAATTACAGCGACTCAGCTTGAGGTTGACTGTGAACAGGTGGAACTTCTCAGCCCTACTCAAACAAATAACTTAGCTATCGAGACTAACTTTCCCAAATTCTAGGCTAGGATACCAGATTAGATAGTCGAGATGCAAGTCTGTCTGGCGGCAACAGCCACCAACTAGATAAACCTACCGCTTTGATCCCTTTAATGCCTTCGTAAAATTTTTCCGATATGATCGGTTAGCCGTGAAGAATACAGGCCATAGCAACGACAGGTAGAGACGATTTCCGGAGCTTTTGACAAAGTTAGTTTGCTCAAACCCACTCCAGAACTTCCAGACTCCACCCGCGTAGAGAGCCAGTAAAGCAATTGTGATGAGCGCACTCATAATGTAGTTACTCTCTAAATATTTGTGTAAATTCAAGCAAGGGTTGCGTATTCTCTATATGTTAGCAGTTTTACTCAATAATCGTGAGCTTCTTCCCTCTGTTGGGCTTCAAAGTTGTCAAGTTAGTTGATGAATCAGCGCAATTGTACGCCAATACGGGGGATGTACAACGAAAATGATAAAATTAACGCTAGGAATAGAGATAGATAGTATACTAACAAGCCCTCTGGCTTCTTGGCAATAGCACTTTGAAAGCGGGCGTAGCGGGTGCAGTCGATGCTTTTCCCCTGAGCTTTCCTCCTGCGTCTTTGGCTCAAGGCACGGTCAGTTTAGAGGTTTTAAGATCTTAACAAGCACAGGGTCAACGTCGAACTTCTTCCCTGTCCGAACAATTAGAGATGCTTTCAGGAGTCTGGCTCTACCTCAAAATCTTACTGACTGTTCAATCAAAGTGAGAGCAGGCGGGGCCTAATTTTCAGAACACCTACACAACTTTTGGAGGATCTATGCGAGCAGTGTTAATGGCTGGTGGATCGGGAACACGACTAAGACCGTTAACTTGTGATCTCCCTAAACCGATGGTGCCTATTTTAAATCGCCCCATTGCTGAACATATTATCAATTTACTCAAACGACATCAAATTTATGAAGTGATTGCCACCCTTCATTATCTCCCAGATGTTATGCGGGAATATTTTCACGATGGTACAGACTTTGGAGTGCAAATGACTTATGCGGTCGAAGAAGATCAACCTTTAGGAACCGCAGGTTGTGTAAAAAATATTGCCGAACTCCTTGATGATACCTTTTTGGTGATCAGTGGTGATTGCATCACAGATTTTGATCTCAGTGCGGCGATTGATTTTCATCTCAAACACAACTCCAAAGCTACATTGGTCTTAACTCGGGTGCCAAATCCTCTCGAGTTTGGTGTGGTGATTACTGATGAAAATTATCGCATTCGCAGATTTCTAGAGAAGCCTTCCACGAGCGAAATTTTCTCCGATACGGTGAACACGGGAACCTATATTCTTGAACCCGAAGTCTTAGAGTATCTTCGGCCCAACCAAGAGTCTGATTTTTCTAAAGAGTTGTTCCCGTTACTCCTGGAAAAAGACATTCCCATGTACGGTTATATTGCAGACGGATATTGGTGTGATATCGGTCATCTCGATGCTTATCGAGAAGCTCAATATGATGCCCTGTTAGGTAAAGTTAAACTGGATGTCTCCTATGAGGAGCGATCGCCAGGTTTGTGGTTGGGAGAAAATACTTACATTGATGATACGGCTCAGATCGAAACTCCGGTTTTAATTGGTCATAATTGTCGGATTGGGCCGAGAGCCGAAATCGCTGCCGGATCGGTGCTAGGGGATAATATTACAATTGGTGCTGATGCCAATATTAAACGGCCAATTATTTGGAATGGGGCGATTATTGGAGATGATGTTCATCTACGCGCTTGTGTAATTGCCCGAGGAACAAGGGTAGATCGACGCGCTCATATCCTAGAAGGGGCGGTGGTGGGATCGCTCTCGACAGTTGGCGAAGAATCACAAATTAGTCCGGGTGTACGAGTCTGGCCGAGCAAAAAAATTGAATCGGGCGCTACCCTCAACATTAACTTGATTTGGGGAAATACGGCTAAACGGAATCTGTTTGGTCAACGAGGTGTTCAGGGGTTAGCCAATATTGATATTACTCCTGAGTTTGCTGTGAAATTGGGTGCGGCTTATGGTTCGACTCTCAAACAGGGCGAAACGGTTGTGGTTTCACGGGATCAACGCCGTATTTCTCGCATGGTGACGCGATCGCTGATTTCGGGTTTAATGTCGGTGGGTGTGAATGTATTTAACCTCGAATCTACAGCCATTCCAGTAGCTCGGGCGGTGATTCCCACGCTGAATGTTGCCGGAGGATTGCACGTTCGTCTATCTCCAGATCGAGCCGATCAAATTTTAATTGAAATTATCGATAGTAAGGGGATTAATATCACCAAAGCGAAAGAGAAAAAAATCGAGGGGGCTTATTTTAAGGAGGACTTACGACGGGCGCAAATTCCTGAAATTGGGAACGTGGTCTATCCGGCGGAAGTGGTGGATAATTACAGCATTAGTTTTGAGAAGCATCTCAATGTTGAAGCTCTGCGCCACAGTAACGCCAAAATTGTGATTGATTATGTTTATGCGGTTTCGGGTGCTATTTTACCCCGTTTACTGTCTAAGTTTGGCTGTGATGCGGTGGTTCTCAATGCTAGTTTGAGTCAAACTTCGGTGTCTAACCGAGAACGAGAAAATCTTCTCGATCAACTGAGTCGGGTTGTCGAAGCCCTGCGAGCGCATTTTGGGGTTCAGGTTTATGCCAATGGTGAACAGTTTATTCTGGTTGATGAAACCGGAAGCCCGATTCGTGGTGAACTGCTGACGGCTTTGATGGTGAATATGGTTTTAACTTCTAATCCGAGAAGTTCGGTGGTGGTTCCGGTACAGGCTTCTTCTGCGGTTGAACAGATTGCTCGTCGTCACGATGCGAAGGTGATTCGCACTAAGGCTAATCCGACGGCTTTGATGGAAGCTTGTCACACCAACCCGAATGTTGTCATGGGGGGAAGTGGGGAGATGGGTTTTATTTTTCCCCAATTTCATCCGGGGTTTGATGCTATGTTTGCGATCGCTAAGATGGTTGAAATGCTGACGACTCAAGAGCGAAGTCTGGCCCAAATTCGGGCGGATTTGCCTTATGTTATTCACCGTTGTCATACGGTCCGCTGTCCCTGGTCGGTGAAGGGAACTTTAATGCGTCATTTGGTGGAAACTCACACCACCGATAATTTAGAATTAATAGATGGAGTCAAGTTGTTAAATTTTCAAGATGATAACTGGATCTTGGTTTTACCCGATGCAGGTGAGCCTCTTGTTCATCTCTATGCCAATAGCCACGATCGCGATTGGGTAGATACGACTATCAGAGAATACCGCAATCTCGTACAAGAGTTTGTTAACCAATCTCAAGGAATCAATCGAGGGGATGAGCATTACCTTTAAAGTTTGCTACACTCAAAGGGTTGACTCAAAAATCATTCTGATTGTTTGGAACTTTAGCTTGACAAATTTAATTGACAAATTGCTGAAAAATATTGAATTAAATCCATGAATAATTGCATTTTAATGGTAGAAATTGTCCAACCGCCTCAACTGCGCTACACGGCTGATAATCAGACTCCGATTGCAGAAATGTTGGTTAAGTTTTCCAACTTGAGGGATGATTCTTTTGCCGTGTTAAAAGTCGTGGGATGGGGAAATTTAGCGCAAGAAATTAATGAAAAATACCATCAAGGCGATCATGTTATTGTTGAAGGTCGTTTGGGTATGAATGTGATTGAGCGACCCGAAGGATTTAAGGAAAAACGAGCCGAAATGACGGCACGAAGAATTTATATGCTAGATATTCCCACGACCAATTCTTCATCGGATTTTTCAGATGAGGAGATGTCAGAAGCGGCTTCGACTCCCAATAATGTCGTTCATTTGAGTTCTCGGAACCGGAGTTCATCGGGGGGTAATTCTTCGAGTTCTGAACCGATGCAGCCTGCGCCTTCGGAGGTGGAATCTGAACCGGATTTTGAGCCTCCGACTGACCCCGAAAACCCAGACTATGATCCTATTCCTTTTTAAGGATAGTTAAAGGTCTGTTTTTAAGGCTTTTTTAAAAGGAAAAATAGATAACTTTTTAGGATAGCGATCAACTTTTTAACTGTTCAGTTGATTGCTTTTTGATTTGATTGCTGGAGAGATAGAGAAGTGAGAAAATATTGCCTGTTGCCAAATTGAGATCAAATCTAAAAAAGAATGCTACATATCATTTCCTCAACTTCCCCCGTCTCCCCCGCCTCCTCCGCCCTTCATCTGTAGCAAATATTTAAGTATTTCACATCAGCTACCCTCACAGTTAACTTTAATTGTATCCGACTACTGATCAGACACAGAGACACGACAAGCCAGACTAGAGACGAACTTGATAAGTTTTGATTAACTAATTCATTAGAAATATTTCTTAATCTTATGTTCACGGAAAGATCAACTATAGATTAAAATCTATGTCAAACCATGATATTGTTTTAAAAAGTCTATGTAAATTTTCGGACTAACTGGGTTGATCCAACAGAGATCTAGTCTTTCGAGTCCCTAAACAAGTCAATACTCTGGGTTTTGTGTCGGGAATTTACTCAATAGTTAACTCAATTCTTAACAACTTCAGCAGAAAGTCGAGGCAATATTAATGTCAGAAGTTTTCCTAAAAACGATTTGGTGGATACCCCTTTATCCTTTAATTGGGGCAATATTATCAATTCCTTGGTCGCCGGGAATCATCCGTAAAACAGGGCCAAGACCCGCAGGTTATCTTAATATTTTCCTGACTCTAATTGCCTTTTTTCATGGCTTATTTGCTCTGAATATAATCTGGGAAAAACCCGCCCAACAACTGATTATTCCTTATCTACAAGTTGTTGATCTCGATTTTTCGATTCCCTTAGAAATCTCAACTCTAACTCTAGGAGCAATACTATTAATTACCGGGTTAAACTTACTCGCCCAAATTTATACCATTGGTTACATGGAAATGGATTGGGGATGGGCAAGATTTTATTGTCTTCTGGGTTTATTTGAAGCCGGACTATCAGCTTTAGTGCTGTGTGATTCCCTCTTTTACAGCTACATTATCCTCGAAATTTTGACGCTGGGAACCTATTTATTAGTCGGTTTTTGGTTTAATCAATCACTGGTTGTCACCGGGGCTAGAGATGCCTTTCTCACCAAACGGGTAGGGGATTTGTTCTTGTTAATGGGGGTGGTGGCGTTGTATCCCCTAGCAGGAACTTGGAACTTTGGAGAACTAGCCCAATGGGCGCAAACAGCCAATATTGACCCCAAAGTTGCCACATTATTAGGTTTAGTATTACTCGCCGGGCCAATGGGTAAATGCGCTCAATTTCCCCTTCATTTGTGGTTAGATGAAGCGATGGAAGGCCCAGTTCCCAGTACAATTTTACGGAATGCAGTTGTCGTTGCATCCGGTGCCTGGATATTAGTAAAGCTTGAACCTGTTTTAGCCCTCTCCCCAACAGTCCTGTCAACAGCGGTTGTTGTTGGGCTAGCAACAGCAGTCGGCACCAGTTTAATTGCGATGGCTCAAATTGACATTAAACGGGCGATTTCTTACTCGGTGAGTTCCTACATGGGGATTGCATTTGTTGCTGTTGGCACCGAACAAACGGAAACGGCTTTACTCTTATTATTGACCTACGCCGTAGCAATGGCTTTATTGGTGATGAGTACGGGCGGAATTATCCTCAATAATATTACCCAAGATTTAACCCAATATGGCGGTTTGTGGTCACGTCGTCCGATTTCAGGATTGTGTTTTATTGTCGGTGTTTTTGCTTTAATTGCGATGCCTCCTTTCGGCGGGTTTTGGACGTTACAACAATTAATTGAAAATCTCTGGACGACTGAACCCGCTATTGCTTGGACGGTGTTAATTGTTAATGGTTTAACCGCCTTTAGTTTGACGCGAGAATTTGGTTTAATTTTTGCCGGAAAGCCCCAACAAATGACAGTTAGATCTCCTGAAGGTCTTTGGGCTTTAGTTTTACCCATGATGTTTTTAGCAGGGTTTTGTTTACACGTTCCCCTGTTGTTAGCAAATTGGAATTTGTTACCCGAATTTACCACGATTAACAAAACAGTTGCAGGTGTATTGCTATTGTCTAGTTTGAGTGGTTGTGGACTGGGTTGTTTGATTTATCTCAATGACAATTGGCAAAAACCTGTTCAATTGGGTTCAAAAGCAGTTCAAGACTTTTTTGCTTACGATTTTTACACGGCAAAACTCTATCGTTTGACGATTATCGCGGTTGTTGGTTCGGTTTCTAAAGTGATGTTTTGGGTTGACCGTTATTTGGTGGATGGTTTCGTCAATTTAGTCGGTTTTGCGACAATTTTCAGCGGTCAAAGTTTACGGTATAATGTTTCCGGTCAAACCCAGTTTTATGCCCTGACAATTGTGCTTGGAGTTACCGCAATTATGGGACTCCTTGCTTTTGCATTTTTTTAGAGGGATAAAACTTGGGTTTGATTTCTTTGGAGTCAAAAACTTTCGTCAGGAACAAAAACCCTGTAAACGCAACCCATCAATTTTCAGATCAACCCTACAAATGTTTTTGAATCAGTAGTTTATGCTCAGTTTATTCATTTTAATTCCTGTTGTTGGGGCAATTGTGGTTAGCTTACTACCCGGAAAGTTAATCAGTCGTCAAGTTCGCTCTGTCGCTTTGATTGTGGCGATTACTATTTTAGGATTGACCCTAAAACTTGCCACAGATTTTGACTTAAGTGACCCCAACTTTCAATTTTCTGAATATCTTGATTGGATTCCTCAATTGGGTTTATCCTACAGTTTAGGAGTTGATGGTTTATCGTTACCCTTGATGGGATTAAATGCCACTTTAACGATTATTGCCATTGCTAGCACTCGCCCTGAACTTGAACGTCCGCGCCTGTATTATTCTCTGATTCTGCTTGTTAATGCGGGAATTGCGGGTGCATTTTTGGCACAGAACTTGTTACTGTTTGTTCTGTTTTACGAGTTAGAACTGATTCCCCTTTATCTATTAATTGCGATTTGGGGAAGTGAAAAACGGGGTTATGCCGCGACTAAATTTTTGATTTATACGGCGTTGTCAGGAATCCTAATCTTAGCAGGATTTTTGGGGATAACTTGGTTGAGTGGTTCAACAAATTTTGATTACAATGTCATCAACACTCAAAGCTTATCTCAAACCGCTCAACTAATTCTGTTATCGGTTTTACTAATTGGATTTGGCATCAAAATCCCTTTGGTTCCTCTCCATACTTGGCTCCCTGATGCTTATGTGGAATCTTCCGCTCCAATCACTATTTTATTAGGGGGAATTTTAGCAAAACTAGGGACTTACGGTTTAATTCGATTTGGCTTACAACTGTTTCCCCAAACCTGGGAATTAATTGCACCTGGACTCTCAATTATTGGTGTCTTTAGTGTGATGTATGGAGCGTTAACTGCTATTGCTCAAAAAGATATTAAGCGAATGGTTGCTTACAGTTCAATTGGTCACATGGGCTATATCATTGTAGCAGCAGCAGCCGGAACCTCTATCAGTTTAATTGGGGCAATTTCTCAGATGGTTGCTCATGGTTTAATTCTGGCAATATTGTTTCATCTTGTGGGTGTGGTGGAAGCCAAAGTCGGAACTCGTGACTTACAAATTCTCAACGGTTTAATGAACCCCATTCGGGGTTTACCCCTGGTCAGTGCATTGTTAATTATGTCTGGAATGGCAAGTGCAGGAATTCCAGGATTAGTCGGTTTTGTAGCTGAATTTTTGGTCTTTCAAGGCACATTTTCCGTTTTCCCAATCCAATGTTTACTTTGTATTATTGCCTCGGGTTTAACTGCTGTTTATTTTGTAATTCTGCTGAATCGCACTTGTTTTGGCAAGCTAAATAATGAGTTAGCTTATTATCCTAAAGTGAAGTTTTCTGAACAGGCTCCTGCTCTCATTTTAGCGGTTTTAATTTTCTTTCTGGGTGTGCAACCGAGTTGGTTATTGCGGTGGAGTGAACCGACGGCTGAAGCCATGGTAATGACCTTGAAAAACCAGACTCAAACTCAAGTTTCAATTCACCTAGAGCCTTAATTTTTAACTGTGTTAACTCTCATTTTTAACACTAAATTTTGAACATCCTATGACGGTCACAACCGAAATGCAAACTCAAACTAAATCAGCTAAGTTACCCCCTTCGACTCACGAATTTTCTGAGATTATTCATCGTTTGGAAGCAGGAGGGGCGATGCTTCCTGATACTCCTGAGAATTTAATGCAAATTATCGGGATTTATAAAGCCTATGCGGTGCCGATGGATTTCTATTGGCGGGATTTATTGTACATCGCTGAACGGGTCTTTTTAGACCCTTTACCCTTTTTTAAATACTTCCTCCCCCAAGAGTATTTAGACTTGCATAATCATTATGCAGGAGATGATGCAGACTTAAGAATTTGGCGAGGAGAAGCAACCGTACATCCAGAATTATTGGCTTTTATTGAAAAAGGCGAAACGTCAAAAATTCCTAAATTACTGCATCATTTGTGGCATGATCGGATTAACATGGAGTTTGCAGAAGCTTGTATGCGGGCGATGTTTTGGCATCGAGAAATGGGGGGTAAATTTGACCCATATCTTGATACCGATGAATACAAAGCCAATGCTGATCGCGCCATCAAAGCTTACTTTAAAAATAATCCGGTGATGTTAAGCTTATATCAGCTTTTCCCCGATATGTTTCTCGAACAAGTTCGTCAGCTTTCCTATTACAGTAATTTAGGACTATTCTGGGAAGTCATGGCACCGGTTTTCTTTGAAATGAGTGACTTGTATGACGAGGGAAAAATTACCACTGTTCCCGAAGCAATGAACTTTCTTGTCAATGGAATTTTTGCCATTGCAGGACGCCCTATTTATCATCACGTTTATATTGATGGGGAATGCTACGAAATTATTCCTAAATCTAAAGGGTTTATGTGGTTGTATGAAGCCGCACTTCCCTATGTCGAAGCAGTGTTTTATCGCACTGCACCCTTCCGAGGCACGAAGTCTTACAACGCCCAAGCCCAAGAAGTTCCCCAAGATCAAAAAGACTTTCATTATGGAATTCTTTATGCTGATATTTTTCCGGTGGGAACTGCGGGAATTCCACCCACATTATTAATGCAGGATATGTTTCATTTCCTACCGCCCTATTTGGTAGAATATTACCAAAAACATTGTCGGGGGGAGGAGGATATGTTGATTCAGCTTGCTAATACTTTTCAACGTTCGATGTATTGTGTGACTTCTGCGGTCATTCAAGCATTACGGACGGCGTTGTTGTATCCTTTAGATGATCCAAACCCTCGACATTTACAAGCCAATCGTGACTTTTTTGAAGCACAATTAGATCGGTTTAAACGTCCTGAAGCGCGTTTGAGAAATATTCAAACTCCAAATTATCGCTAATCTCATCAAACATTCAGTATTTGTCTTATCTTTACTCAAAAATTCCCAGTAAAGGTAAGACTTTTTTCTTTAATAACTGTATTAAAGCAGGTTCCATATATTCATACTCATCAGGAATATCTAAACAAATCACACGCTGATTTTTTAGCCAAGGCTGAAACTGATTAGAAAGTTTACGCCGATGAGACTTTTCCATCACAAAAATAATGTCAGCCCACTGAACAGCTTCGCTACAAAGAGTCATTTCAGCGTCTCGATCTAATCCGGCTGAGTCTACTTCTAACTCAGGATATTCAGAGAATATTGCTTCTGCGGTTGGGCTGCGTAGGCGGTTTTGACTACAAATGAATAATACTTTTTTCATCTTTTTATGTTCATATAGTCTCAGTTAGAAGTTTAGCAAAAACGTTAAAATACTCACAAACTGAATCAGCGATCGCTTTTAAAGGTATTATCAACGTTAAATTAGTTTAATCTTTACCTTATGAGTCTGAGAAATGCTATATTAACTAATTGTTTGTGTCTCAGTCTGGAAACACTGCCTTTGGTTAGACTTGTGTGTAGAGCTTATTTTCTATTTCTTGAATTTTTCTTAATCTTCTGAGGTTGATTGTCGTTGAACGCCGAGATCGAATATTATTTTATCACTGGCGTTTGGAATTAAACCCCGCAAGGTTTTTAAATATCCTTCGGCATCATTATAACTGCGAAAACGGCCGACGATTATTGGTTTTCGGTCGGGAAAAAGTCGCAGCAAACACCAGGGACTCAGTTGTTGAGCGTAGCTTTTCGGCTTGGATTTTTTCATCGGATTAATGTTCTCTAAATCGCACTAAAGCCACCTTAAAAGTAAGGCGGCTCAAAAGAAATATAAAATTTCGATAGCTTTTGCAGTCGTTTGATGGTTTAATCTTGGGGGGGAGTTGAACAAAGCCGTTCCCAAAGTTCCGGCGGAATTTCTTCAAAATGTTCGAGGAGAAAATCCATTAATGCTAGATGGCGAAGATCATTCGGGTGGGGATGATAATGGCTGCGTCCCCTCGCAAACCAACGCCGAACCATTGACACCGAACGAAAACAGATCTCGGCGATCGCTTCTTGTTTGACATCCCACTTGGTATAAAACTGTTCGGGTGTCATCGCCAGGGGACAATAAACGTAAAGTTCGATCAGTCGTTGTTCTCGCGCCGTAATTGGTATCGGAGTTCCGAAGCGTTGTATCATGGTGAAAAATTTAGTGAATTTCGTAGCCAGCGCCAAGGTTTATGGTGCTGGTTCTTGTTTTGTGCTATATTGACAATATAAGAAATAAATTACTAAAATGTCAACAGTAGATTCAAAATGTTCTCGCTACTCCTCGTATCTAAATCCAACCGTATCAGCAAGTAATTCTAAATGTTTGCAGGTTGAACGAGGAGGCAGATATAGTTCATTTTCCCAGTTACTCACCGTTTTCTGACGCACACCCAACCGTTCTGCAAATTCCGCCTGAGTTAACCCCATGTGTCGCCGTAACGCTTTGATCAGTTCTGCATTCCAAAGAACCGTATCCCCAACCCGTTGAACGGGGGGTTTGAGGTTAGCTTTGCGAAACGTAACTTTTTGTTCGTCCAAGTCCACATCTTCAACCCGATAACCCCCCTCCATCCAAGCTTCCGCCTGTAACGCCCCTTTTGTGCGGTTACTCCACCAAGCCCGTTTCGTTCGCGCAGAAGCCGGGAGTCGATTGTTCATCAATGCCTCTATTTCGGCGAACGTTAGAATCACTTCGCCCTTGTCGCATTCGTGCAAATAGTCCAGGAGCGGCTGGTACTTGCTGCCCTCCCTCATGTCATCTCGCGATCGGTTGTCAAATACTAGGATGACATAGATTAAGATTTACAGATAGAGGGCTTGAGATGGTGTGATGCTAGGACAACTCTATAGGATAATTTTTTAAACCGATTTCTTAAACTGAGGTGATTACCGAAAGTTTTGAGGAGTTGGGACTTTAGAACTTACCCTTTGTACTTTTTGTCAATAGAAATAACAGCTATGTTCTATTTTAAACAATTTTCCCGAGCCATCATTTACTCAGTTAAAATTAGTTTATTGTTTATAGTTTTTTGGGGTGTGCATCTCCCGAATATTAATCCTGCTGCCGCCCAAAATATCAATTTGGAATTTTTCTCTAATAATTCTTTAGTTAAAGTAGATTCTATTATAAGAATTGATAAAGGAATAGAAGTTCGTCTTTATGAATATCAAACGGATCAATCCCGAAATTTACCTCCTGAAAGTCAGCTTTTAAATGTTGGCTTAGAAAAAGCCAGTAAAAAAAATTATGAAGATGCCATAATAAATTATACAAAAGCCCTCCAATTTAATCCTTATTTTTCTAAGGCTTACGTTAGTCGAGCCTATGCACGTTCTCAGCTAGAACAGGTAGAAAAAGCATTTCAAGATTACCAGAAAGCCGTAGATATTGATCCAAATTTAGTTGAACCTTACATCGGATTAGGAAATCTTTATTTTGAGCAAGGAAACAATCAAAAAGCCCTTGAAAATTTTACCATTGCCACCGACATTAATAACAATTATTACGACGCTTACTTTAGCAGAGGATCGGTCTACTTAGAGCTAGAAAAATATGAGGAAGCCGTTCAAGACTTTTCTGAAGCTATTAGTTTGAATCCCAAATATATAGATGCTTATGTTAAACGAGGATATGCAAGAGGAACTTTAAAAGATTATGAAGGCGTAGTTAAAGATTCTACGAAAGCTATTCAATTAGATCCCAAGAAAAAAGATTATGATGCTTGGAATAATCGAGGACTGGCATTGTTTTATTTGGGAAAGAGTAAAAAAGCACTAGAAGATTTGAATCGAAGTCTTAAAATTAACCCTTATTATTCACACGCACATTACAATCGAGGATTAGTTTTAAGAAGTTTGGGTCAATATACTGAAGCCATAGCCTCTTACGATCAAGCTTTACTCTATAAACCCGACGATTATGAAGCCTGGAATAATCGAGGAAATGCTTTGGATGACTTAGGAAAATACGAAGAAGCCGTTGCCTCTTATGATCGGGGCTTACAGTACAAACCCGACGATTATGATGCTTGGTATAATCGAGGAAATGCTTTGGATGACTTAGGAAAATACGAAGAAGCCGTTGCCTCTTATGATCGGGGTTTACAATACAAACCCGACGATTATGATGCTTGGAATAATCGAGGAATTGCTTTGGGTCATTTAGGAAAATACGAGGAAGCCACTGCTTCTTTTGATCAAACTCTACAATATCAACCCGACGATTATGGTGCTTGGTATAATCGAGGAGTTGCTTTGGCTTATTTAGGAAAATACGAAGAAGCTATTTCTTCTTACGATCAAGCACTGCGGTATAAGCGTGATTATGACAAGGCATGGTATAACAAGGCTTGTATCTATGGAATACAAGGAAACTTATCATTAGCAGTGAGCCATTTGGAAAAAGCTATTGCCTATAATCCAAAATACAAGGATCAAGCCAAGACCGACCAAGATTTTGCTTTAATTCGAGAACAGCCAGAATTCCAAGAATTACTTCAATAAACAATTTTATTGCCTTTGAGGAGTTGGAAATCTAAAATTTTATAGTATTGCTGCTAAACTCTAAGAATCAGAAAGCGAAGAAATGCGATCGCCTTCTCACGGTCAAACTCCAACAAATCTAGTTTTTCCCTCAAACTTTGATAATAACATAAAGTGCTTCTCCATTGATATAATAAAAACTCTTTAGTTATTTCCTGACTCATAACACCTCATCCCTCTGCTTCCCAGTCCTCTATTTGTAACCCTTCCACCCGTCCAAACTCACTCACATTATGAGTCACCAAAACCAAATGATTCGCCAAAGCGATCGCCGCAATTTGCAAATCATAAGGGCCGATGGGCGTACCTAAAGCAGCTAATTGAGTGCGAATTCTTCCAAAAATATGAGCGGCGGCATCATCAAAAGGTAAAGAAACAAATTGACTTAAAAAAGCTTCCTGTAGTTCCAGTGTCCGAGTCGGGTTTGAGCTTCTCATTGCCCCATAAAACAATTCAGCCTTGACCACAGAACAAACGGCAATATCACCCGGAGATAACCGTTCTAAATGTTGCCGCACCCCAGAATTTCGACGGTTCAAGTAAATAATACAGACATTCGTATCCAACAAATAAATCACTCGATTGGTTCCCTCGTCTCATATTCACCTTGGGAATATCTCACCAACGGCTCCTGGGCTAAACAACCTGCGGTTTGTTCAAAAAAACCGGAAGGCCAGCCCAATTCTTCGGGGGTTTGGGTGGGAGGGTTTGGAGAAACAAGCTGATAGACAATCGCAATCTCCAACTCTTGATTCGCCAAACCTTGAGGAACTTGTAAAATTACTTTTCCTTCGGCATCAACCCGAGCTTTTAATTTGATAATTTGCACAATTTATCCTCCTTGAAAACCGCAAACTCAAAATGCTCTTAATCGTAATTTTGATATTTATTTCGGCGGACTAAATGTTGAACCGTGCTAACAAGAATATATACAATAATTTGAGTATATGTATATATTTCAAATAAAATGTAGTAGTTGAAAAGCGGGTGATGGGACTCGAACCCACGACGTTCAGCTTGGGAAGCTGACATTCTACCACTGAATTACACCCGCAGTGATAAAATACAAATTAAAATCTGAAATAAGGATATAGAAAAGGAATTATAATAAATGCCAGGAGGGAGATTTGAACTCCCGACACAAGGATTTTCAGTCCTCTGCTCTACCAACTGAGCTATCCCGGCTTTCGTTCACTGCCTAACTAGGATAGCAGATCTGTTTTAAATCTTGCAAGTAGTTTGACAAAATTTTTTTCTGTTCCCGATGCGAAGACGGAACCATAGACTAGACGATGAATTCAGCTTAGGTGTAGCATCTGAGAAATGGGGAATAGAGGTAACAGTTGGTGACGGACAAAAACAAATTCGGCAGCTTAGTTCCATTATTGCTCATTTGGCTGTTTGCGGGAATTAGCGATCGCCTTTGGTTTGCATTGGATCGTTCGGTTCCCGCGTGGGATCAGGCGGACTACCTAACAAATTCGTTAAACTATTGGCGGGCGCTACAACATCCCCAGTGGTTTTCTTCCGGGTGGTGGGAACAGGTGTGGATGCTATCTCCGAAAGTTCCTCCCCTGACTTACCTGCTGACGGTACCGTTTTACAACCTGTTTGGGACAGGGACAGCACAAGGAACACTCGTCCATTTACTCTTTAGTGGTATTCTACTCGCTTCGGTCTATGGAATTGCGATTCAACTGTTTAACCGACAAATTGCACTCTGGGCTTGTATAATTTCTGCATTGTTACCCGGACTCTACGTTTATCGTCTGCAATACCTCACCGACTATCCAACGACCGTCATGGTTGCGTTGAGTTTTTGTTGTCTAACTCAGTGGAAATATAGCCAAAAAAAATGGGTTTGGGCGATCGCATTCGGTGTATCCTTTGGGTTAGCAATGTTTGTCAAACAAACCGCCCTATTTTTCTTATTTTTTCCCCTAGTTTGGGTGAGTGTAGACAGTCTCAAACACAAACGTTGGCAAAGCTTAATTCAGTTAACCGTTGCCTTACTGTTATCCGGTCTAATTTTAATCCCTTGGGTAACAACCAACTGGTTACTCATGCTAACCTCTGGAAAACGCGCCACCCTTGACTCGGCAATAGCTGAAGGTGATCCCGCCTTAAATACCTTAGACGCTTGGACATACTATTGGAACTTACTTCCCTATCATATTTCTTGGCTGTGGTTAATTGTTCCCACTGTTGGGTTTCTCCTCTATCTTTTCTATCCAAAATTCTTCTCAAAACCGATTAATTTCTCAGCTTTGCGTTGGTTAGCAATATTTTGGATCGGGGGTTATTTGTTATGTTCGCTGAATATTAATAAAGACTTTCGCTACAGTTTACCCTTATTACCCATTTCTGCAATTTTTCTCGCCTACGGTTTGACGTTATGGCCGCAACGTTGGGGGAAAACCGTCCGAGGACTAACCCTCAGTTTAGCCATTGTTTTAATGTTACTCAATTTATGGCCGATTGGCGGCGTTTGGGGGCGACGAATGGCAGCTTTTCTGAGTCCCGGAGGCGATCGCATTGCCCATCTCGGTTTACAATGGCCCCATGAACGGGTAATTGATGAAATTATTCAAACTGAACCCTATTTACAGTCTACCTTGGGCGTGTTACCGTCAACACCAGATATTAATCAACACAACCTCAATTATTACGGCGCTTTGCGGGATGAACAGGTTTATGGGCGTCAAGTCGGAACTCGTTTAGAACACGTTGGTCAAGACTCTTTATCCCTGTCTTGGTTTGTGACGAAAACAGGTCAACAAGGAATGGTTGAACGCATTGGAGAGGCGCAAGTTGCCATTGTCCGAGAAATTGAACAAGGGCGACAATTTCAGTTACATAAACGCTGGCTATTACCTGATAATACCGTTTTAAATCTTTATCACCGTCAGACTCCTTATGTTGAAGTTTCTCCTCAACCCAATGCGTCAGAAAAGGTTCAACTGTCTCAAGTGATTGTATCCCCAAAAGTTCCCCCCAATGCAACGATTCCGATTATTTATGTGTGGTCGGGTTCTTGGGAACAGCTTCACTCGGGGTTAGTTCTTTTAACCTGGAAATTGCAAACGCCTTCAATGACAAAAGGTTCGTCTGAGTGGTTACATGATCATGCGATCGCCATGGGGACATTACATCCGGGAAGCTTAGAAAATAATCAACAAAAAACGGGGTTTCAAGTTCTCGAACGGATGGGAATGTTACCGCCTGAAAATATTTTACCCGGAACTTACCGCCTAGAAGCGACCTATTTAAACCGAGAAAGCGGAGAAACCTATGCGATCGCCGTTCCGTCTGTTACCGTTGAAATTGATCCCCAAGCAGCTAAATTACCCGCACCCGAATTAGATCTCGTTTCTCAACTGCGTCAGTTGGCGCTGAATTTACCCCAAGGAATACCCGGACTCGAACCTGTCTTTGATCAAGTCGGACGGATTAACCAATATGATCCAATTCAAGATTATACTGTTGTCGCAGAAAAGACGTTAAGTTATCGCTTACAAACTGCACCCGACAATTTAGATTATACTTATGCTTTGGCTTTAGCAACGGTTTTACAACAAGATGCACCCACTGCGATCGCCGCTTTAGAACACGTCACCCAACTCGATCCCCAAAACCCAAACGCTTATGCTTATTTGGCTTTTATTCATCTGTATGCTTTGCATCCCCAAGCCGCAGAAAAAGCTATTCAAACCGCGATTAAATTAAACCCCGATCAAAGTGAATTCCAAGCGTTAAGGGGAATTGCAGCTTTGATGCAGGGAAATCTAATTCAAGCTTGGCAGGATCTACAAGCCCTGCGTTAAGGTTTAATTGACTTTCATTTCTGCGGGGATCAACTCATCGTCAACAATTGCGCCTTGTTCTTTCAGAGCAAGTTTAGTGGATTTTGATAACCCTGTACAGCCGATAAAACTGGCATCTTTGACTTTAGCATTGCTGAGATCAACGCTGCTGAAGTGGGTTCCGGTTAGGTTCGCGCCTGTGAGATCCGCATCAGTGAAGTCAACACTCACAAAGCTGGCACAGCTTAAGTCTACATGACTCAAATCCCACCCTTTTGCACCTTGAGTGACGATTTTCTGCACTAAGAGCCATTTTTGACTAAGTTGAGTGCTTTCGTCGATTTGGGTACCATTGAGGTTGACTTGACAGAGTTCTACATCGGTGAGGTTAGCCCCACGAAGATCAGCCCCGGTGAGGTTCACTCCGGTTAAAACGGTATTGAGGAGGTTGGCACCGCTCAGGTTAGCATTTTGGAGTTTGGCGTTGCTGAGGTTGGCACCCTTGAGGTTGGTATTCACCAGTTGAGCATGAGTCAAGTTGGCTTCTTTGAGATAAGCATTCAGAAGTTGGGCTTCGCTGAGATCAGCACGGGTGAAGTTGGCTTCGCTCAGGTAAGCGTCACAGAGATCAGCACCTCGAAGATTAGATCCACTCAGGGTAGAGTTGGTGAGATTGATCCCTCGGAGGTTTGTTAGGCTCAAGTTGGCATGGGAGAGATCTGCACTGATCAGGTTCGCCCCACTCAGATTAGATCCGCTTAAATTGATCCCAATGAGTTTAATTCCAATTAGAAAAGCCTCCTGGAAATCTCTCTTACCGTGAGCGTAGTGAGCGAGAAGTGTTTGAGTTTCCATGATAATTATTGAGAAATAGGTAAAAAATGTGAAGTTAAGATTCGATTTACGAGAACCTGTGATAGGATAATACAGGTCTATTCAAAACATTTCAGTCTCAATTCTGACGAATCCATCACCTCTTTTTTCGGTAAAATCAATAGTAGATCAGTGCTTTTTTTTGCGAGCGCGACGGGCAGATTCGATTAATTTCCTCCGATAAGGATCGGCATCAGTACGCCAGTAGACACGATGACCTTTGATTTCAGCGCAGTGTTCCTCTAAGCACTTCAGCCAACCCAGGCGGGTTTGAATTGCCCGATAATTATCTAATAGTCCCCAATCCTCCTCTTGACGAGTGAGTTTGGCGAAAGTCTCATAGTTGGGATATTCTGGCGTAATATAGGCTTGCTTACGATGCAAAATGGGTGGATTAGGCCCATCGTAGCTCTGATAAGTGACATGGAGATCGCGTAGGTCGATTTCCATTTGAGTGTCTAGAGCTGGATGCGGATCGGTATCAAAATCCGGATAAAATAAGTAGGTGATTTTGGGTTTTTTGACGTGAAACTTAATTATAGTTGTTCCGGCTAACCGACCTAGAGTTCGGTTTGCACAACCTTCGTACAAACGCAGTAGGGGGTCTAGTTTTTCCAAGGCGGAAATATGAACCCCGAGAGAGTGAGAAGATCTTTGACCGACTGGACTATTAGAACAACAGTCTGCGATCACTTCTAGGTTTCCCATACTATATAACATAATATCAGCTAAAGCACAAGCTTTCTTATAGCTGCCAAATAGCCCTTTAATGTCATTGCGGACAACTTCTGAATACTGGGAAAGTTTGGGGCGACGACTAAACTGACTTAATGCCAAATAAACTAAAAAATCCTGACGACGGCGATCCGCTAATTTTTCCCAATCTTCGGGATCAGTGGCTTGTAAAATGATCTTAAATGCTTTTTTAAATGTCCCAAATTCCGCTCGAATTTCGTCTTCATTAGCGAGTTCCCCTAAAACCGGAAGTCGCCCGCGATCGCTAACAAATTTGATCACAGGTTGAAGTAACTGTTCATAGTCTTCAAATCGTTTAACTTGTGTGCAGATTCTCGGAGAAGTTAGACGAGATCTAAAGCGAGATGCTCGAAAATTTTCACCCTGACTTTCATCTCTAAACACCACATAAACGCCAATATCAAGCGGAATAGAATTTACCCCTAACACTTGATCTATATAAACTTTGAGTTCTTCTTGCTCATAATATTTCTGAAAGGTATTCCGGTTAGTAATAATCCCATCTCCATAGGCTACAATTCCGCGATCGCGATCATCAATTAAAATCTGGGCAGCAACAATTAAAACCTGTCCTGTTAGTTCCCAAGCATTCACCAAAGATTGGCGTCGTTCTCGTTGACATTCAATCACATTAATGATGTAACCCAAGTTGACAATATCCGCTTCTTTTAAAGGGGTATCCGGGGAATAATAAGGGTCCCAACCGGAACTTTCATGCCCTTTTTCCCCGATGCGTTCAATGTCGCCTCCGTAGCCACATCCATAATCAAAGAAAGTCGTATTTTCGGAGAATAAACCCGCTTCTAAAACTAACTTCACAGGTCGGGAAAGAGAACGACGAACTAAAGCCGCTTTGTGACGTTCTATCTTCGGAATAGGGACAAACTCTAATGGATTTTCTTGATCCCCTTCTATCGAAACGATGCGATGATCCCGAATTTCTACTCCTTTTCGAGCGAGATATTGTTGCCATCCTTCACGGGTTCCAATAGTACGATAGATGCGTTTTTCTGAGGTATAAATGGATGGGTGATCAGCAGAGAAACTGAGTTTAGACTCCAATAGTCCCAGTTTTTCTTCGGCTTGCGTCAAACGGGCGAATTTTTCATAATGAGGATAGTCAGGGGTAACAAAGGTTTCTTTCCGGTGGAGAATAGGGGGGTTGTCGCTATTACAATAGTCGTGGGTTTTGAGGTGACGGGTTTGTAGATTGACTAACAGACTCGCCGTTAAAGCCGGATGGGGATCACAGTCAAAATCCGGGTAGAATAGGTAGGAAACAACGGGTTTATAGGTATGAAATTTAACGATCGTTACCCCTTCGATATTCTCTAAGATTCGCCGACTCCAAGACTCGTAAAGACGCAAAGCCGGATCAAGATGATCAATGGCGCTGATATGAACGTAGAGGGCGTTGGGGAGTTTTTTACCGATTTGACTCTGTTGAGAATAGTAAGCGATCGCGTGGGGTTGACTCAGGTGTAATAAAAGATGATTAACGACATCACAGACTCGCCCAAAACTCCCAAAAGTGCTTTGGATTTCCTGCTGTAGAGATGCAGGGAATTGAGAGAGGGAGATTATTGGAGGGGGAAGTTGAAAGGGAGTTGCCTGTTGAGCCAGAGAGAAGATCAGGTCATTGAGGTTGCGAATTTGGGAAGCATGGAGTTGAGTCCCAGGAGCAGAAACAAGACGGGAATCCGTCGAGAAGGACTTTGTTGCTGCAATCTCACTGATACTCATTAGCCTGACCCAGAATAGTAGGGAGATTTATCTTAAAACTAAGTATACAACAAATGGAATATTTTACGAGAAAAAATATAACGTTTTGGCAAAAACTGGGGATCACACAGAGGGAACGAGCGCGAATTCTCACCGATGACAAACCGAAAGATCTAAATTTCTAGGATAAATGTCGCGCCTTTTGGGGGATGATCTTCGACAAAAATTTGACCTCCGTGAGTTTCTACAATCATCTTACAAAATGCTAAACCCAATCCAATTTGTTCAATCCCTTCTACGACAGTTCCCACTGCATACTTTTTAAAAATAACATTTTGTAGTTCTTTACTCACACCGGGACCTTGATCGGAAATGTAAATTCTGACTTGAATAGATTCCTGTTCAGGATACTCTACTCGGAAGCGAACTACACTGTTATGGGGAGAGAACTTAATAGCATTGGAGAGTAAGTTATCGAGGACTCGCCGAAATAAGTTGGGATCGAGATTTACTTGTTTTTGAGTTGACGGAACTTCGGAAATCAATCTGATTTTTTTCTGAGTCGCTATCGTTTCAAAATCAAAAACAGTTTGTTCAGAAAATTGACCAAAATCTATCGTTTTTTGAGTAAGAATCAAATTTCCAGATTCCAGTTTTGCCATGACTAATAAATCATTGGTCAGCGATTGTAATCGATATCCACAATTAACAATACGTTGAACTTTTTTTTGGCTTAATTCTGAGAGTGAATCTTCTTTTAAAAGTTCTCCAGCAAAGAGAATACAAGCAATCGGATTTCGCAGATCATGTACAATCATGTGTGACATTTCTTCCCGTAATCTGAGAATATCAGCGAGAGTATCCCGTTGTTGTTGTAAAGTATCATATTGTTGTTTAATTCGCAGCATTGAACGAATTCTTGCTCGGAGTTCGATACTACTGGCAGGTTTACTAATAAAATCATCTGCTCCTCCTTCCAAACAACGAGCCATATCTTGTTTAGAATTGAGGGCTGTTACTGCAACAATTGGAATATGAGACCATTGTGGATCTGACTTTATTTTTTGACACACTTCTACCCCATCCATATCAGGCATCATCACATCTAAAAGGATAACATCAGGTTTAAATAAGGGCAACCGTTGTAAGGCTTTTATCCCACTAGAAGCATAGCTTAATTCATACTTTTCTTCCAATAATTGAGCTTCAATTACATCAAAATTATTGGGTTCATCATCGACAATTAAAATTTTTGCACTGTTCATCTTTTAAAGCAAAATAATAAGTCAGAAATTCTCAAACTTTTTGATCAATAAATCAATCTCATCTTTCAAACTTCATGTTTTTCTTCAGACTGATTATCTCCGGTTTAACAGTTCTTTGATTTTATCCGCTAACATTTTCAAACTAATGGGTTTGCTCAGATAATCATTCGCTCCAGCTTGCAAACAGTGTTCACGTTCTTGACTCCCTACTAAAGCCGTTAACACAATAATAGGAATTGTAGCCGTTTCTGGATTTGTACGGATTTTATGAATGGCTTTTTTTCCATCAAGTTCTGGAATTTGAATATCAAGAATAATCATTTGAGGCTGATATTGTTGGGCATATTGAACCGCTTCAATACCGTTTTTAGCAAAAATAATTTGATATCCTCGGGTTTCTAAATAATCAGCTACCGTCTCCGCATTTGCTGGATCATTTTCTGCAATGAGAATGGTTGGAGAACCCTCAAAAAATGAGTTTGAAAACTGAGGTTTAGCAGTTGTTAATAAATCTTCTTTCATTTCATTAAGACTATTGTTTGTAGAAAGTAACGCATCTACAGTTTCAGGAACAGCAGTAGAATTCCAGGGAAGTGAAACCGTAAAGGTACTTCCTCGCCCCACTTCACTGTCAAGAGAAACAGTTCCCCCGTGCAGATGAGTAATTTGTCGAACCAAGGCTAACCCCAAACCCGTACCCGAATATCGACGAGAAAGACTACTATCAATTTGTACAAAAGGCTCAAATAAACGCGATTGATCTTCAAAAGCAATACCAATTCCTGTATCAGTAACACTCAAATGTACACAATTATTTTGAGGTTCTGTCTCAATTTGCAGTAAAATATGATTACCATCTGGGGTGAATTTTACCGCGTTACTGAGGAGATTAATTAAGACTTGACGAATCCGAAGTTCATCGATGTTAATAATCACCGGAACAGAGGTGGCAATGAACTGAAGTTGGAGATTTTTTTGATCGGCTTGGGGTTTAACAAAACTGAGGCTAGATTGACAAAGTTCAGTCAGATTAACGCATCTAAGCTGTAACTCCATTTTTCCCGATTCTATCTTAGATAAATCGAGGATATCATTGATGAGTTCGAGTAAATGTTGACCACTCTGTTCAATCGTTGATAGCGATCGCAATTGTTCGGTATTCAGCCCTCCATAGACTTCCTGTTGCAAGACTTCTGATAAGCCTAAAATTGAATAGAGCGGTGTTCGTAATTCATGGCTCATATTTGCCATAAATTCATCTTTGAGACGGGTTGCTCGTTCTAACTGAGCATTTGTCCGACGCAGTTCAACTTCTGCCCGTTTGCGTTCAGTGATATCCCGACAAACACAGACAAATTCGCCGCTATTGGTCAGAGTCAGGGAGAATTCCTGTAGAAATGTACTCCCATCTTTACGAGTGGCTAAAGCTTCGCCCCGTGAGTATCCCTTTTCCATCAGTTTAGAGATAATTTCTCGATCAATGCGATCGCCTTCTTCTGGATGATAAAAAGTCTTCCAGTTACGGTTTAATAGTTCGTTGGCTTCGGTATATCCAAACAGTTCTAAATGGGCTTTATTGAGGTAAAGATAGTCTCCCATTGGGCTAGTAATTGCAATCCCTTCGCTGGCGGCTTCAATGGCAGTCAACTGACGTTTAAGTTGTTCTTGAGCGAGTTGACGTTCAGTCGCTAGAGCGATCGCACTAACAGCAGCAGCTAATAAACTGATTTCGGCTTCATCCCACTGACGATCATCTTCATCGTTATCAAAACCAATTAATCCAAAAAATTCTCCTTTAACAATCAGGGGAAATAATAATACCGTAAAGATTCCCACAGGTTCAATAATTTGACGTTGTTCTGGGGTCATATCACTCAAATTCTCACAAATCGCTTCACCTTGAGCAAGTTGTTCAACCCAGGGCGAAAAACAAGGGGTATCATAAAGTTGTTGCAGGACAGAACGGTTAAGTCGAGAAGTTGCATCTGGAGCCGACCAGTGAGACATATAATACAAATACGGACGCTGAAACTCATCGTAATAATGCTCAAATACATAAACTTGACTGGCATTCGCCGCTTGACCTAAGATAGAAAGCACGAGTTTGTATAAATCACTTTGAGAAGTAGCACACAACAGTTGACGCTGCACTTCTACTAAAGCGGTGAGATAATTATCTCGTTTTTGGAGAGCGGCTTCTGCCTGTTTGCGTTCTCGAATATCCCGAGCAATTTCGCAGAAGTAGGGGATACCATGAAAGTTTAATTTGGTCAGGGTAATTTCTACTGGAATGGCTTCACCAGTTTGGGTATGATGAGTAGACTCTAATAACAGGGATTTTTGGTGTTTGAGACGTTGGCAAAACTCTTCCCACTGGGGCGGAGCGTTTAGGGATTGATCAATTTGCCAAATTTTGAGATTGGAGAGTTTTGTACTCGAATAGCCCAAACTTTCACAAGCGGTTTTGTTAACATAAACAATCTGACCTGATTGATCGACAATGACAACACTTTCTTGGGCATTATCGAGGGCAAATTCGACCAGTTGTAAACGATCTTCGGTTTGTTGACGTTCGGTAATATCAAGAGCAACCGCGAGAAATAAGCGTTCTTGTTGATGTTCGATCAGTTGAAAGTGAACTTCCACCGGATAGAATGTTTTATTTGCTCGTTGATAGGCTGCTCTAAAAACGGTCTTGTTTTGTTGATGATTTAATAAGGGATCAATTAATTTTTGAAATTGTTCTGGAGTCAGTTGGGGTTTGAGGTTAATGGCGGTTATCTGTTGAAGTTGTTCGAGGGTGTAACCCAGATTTCGCAAAGCACCTTGGTTGGCATATTGAAATTTTAGAGTTTCAGCATCAAAGATATAGATTTCATTTAAACTTGCTTCTAAAATATTTAATAGACGAGTTCGTTCGGCAATTTCGGCTTCTAGATCGGCGGTGCGTTGTTGAACTCTTGCTTCGAGTTCTTGGTTAAGTTGTTGCAGTTTTTGTTCGGCTTGTTTCTGTTGAGTAATATCTTGAGTTAACACCACCCCGGCTTGCACCTTTCCCTGATCGATAATAGGTAAAAAATAAACCAGATAAAGGCGATTGCCAAAGGGAAGTTCACTAACTATTTCTTCTCCCGCTAAAGTCCGACGATAAAGCGGTTCGATCAGTTTACAGGTTTCTTTCGGTAAGACTTCCCAAATCGTTTTCCCTTCCATTTTTTGTTTAGAAAGTCCCACCTCTGCGAGTCCAAAACCCCCAACTAGGATATACCGTAAGTCGTGATCAAACATCATTACAGCCCCGTTGGGGAAGTTATCGACTAACATCTGATAACGGGCTTCACTCTGACGCAAAGTGATTTCTGCTTTTTTATTTTCGGTAATATCTTCGTAGGTACCGACGACTCCGATAATTTCTCCCTCTGGATTTCGCAAGGGCATTTTATGGGTTCTTAGCAACCGTGAGATTTTTCCCACTTTGGTCATTGGTTCTTCTATATTAAGTTTAGTTTCTCCAGATGCCATGACTTGATGATCGTCGGCGCGATAGAGTTTGGCTTCTTCTTTCCACGGCATATCAAAGTCAGTTTTACCGATGATTTCTTGGCTAGAAGATAAACCTCCATCCACACTAAATTTGTAGTTACAGCCGAGAAAATTCCCTTCTTTATCTTTCCAAAAAACGCCTTGAGGAATACAATCGAGAACAGAACTTAAAAGGATTTGATTTTCTTGAAGGGCGCGTTTAGCTTCGATGCGATCGCTAACATCTCGACTTTCTGCGATTAATAATATAACTTCGCCTGTTGCATCTCGAAGTGGACGTAAAGCAAAGTCTGTGGTTGCGACTTTATTGCCTACTATTTTGACATCAACTTCATAATAAATTGATTCTCCAGAAGCGGCCTTAGCGATACTTTCACGCAATTGTTGTTGTATTTCTGGAGAGATTGTCCACCAGTAAATTTCCCAAAAGGGACGGTTGATAGTTTCTTCGCGTTTCAAACCTCCAAAGTCTAAAGCGGTTTGATTAACATCGAGTAATATTCCCTCTGGACTGAGTATTGCTGTACATTGAAAGGTGTTATTTAGAAGGGCTTGGAGTTTTTGATCGCTGGCTTGAGTTTGGGCTTCGAGTTTAGCATTGAGAGTTTTTATTTGTTGACGAAGTTGGTCTTCTTTGATGGCAATTGAAAGTTGAATAGAAAGTTGTTCTAAGAGTTCTATTTCTTCGGGTTTCCAGTTTCGGAATTGATCGCATTGATGAGCGATTAAAGTTCCCCATGTTTTGAATTCTTGAGTTTTTTGATCGCCGGAGTCTAAATCAATAGAAATGGGAATAGATAAATAAGATTTAACTTGATTTTTTTCTAAATTTTGAATTATACTTTTTGATAATTCTGTTTTAAATATATTAGTAGTCGATTGTTTTTTGTACAAAAAATTACAGTTTTTTTCTGGTTTAAAAGAGATGATATTTTTGTATTTTAAGTTAACTGATTGGGCAATATTTTTAGGAAAATCATCGGCCAAAAAATGATATAATAAAATGCGATCACAACTAAGAATTTGTCTAATTTCGTCAACGGTGGTTTGGAGTAGGGTTTCTAAGTCGAGGGATTGATGAATTCGTTGATTAACAATTTGAGTGATTTGAATGTTGTTCATGGCTTGAGTGGTCAATTTCTGTGATTGATTTGGAGTTCAGTCCCTCCTCTTCTGTTATAGAATATTTTTCCTCTCTCTTTCATCCGTGAGTATACGGAATTCTACTTCACTCTCATGTAATCTTGAGTCAAACTCAATCGGTGAGGACGTTTTATCCCTTGTTAGTGTTGTCTTGATCTCCATTTAAAGCTTCATATTGTGTCAGCAGCTTTATCATTACTTTATAAAGTCTTGAGTCTTTTGTGTTGAAAATATGGATCTTAGTTTTTCGACACTTTGATCCGTTATGCTTTGATATTAAACGGCAAAATCCTGGAAACTTAATGACTGCTTGATGTTACAGCCACTAAGCGCCCAGGATTCAGTGTTCTCCTTTCGGCAGACTTAATTCAGTTTCAAATCAATTTCAAAAGGTATTATTCCGCAGCAGGTGCCAGTTCAGTGGAACCTGTGGCGCGTTTGCGAGTTAAGGTGTTAAACAACATTAAACCAATGGCTTTGATCAAATTCCCTTCGAGTTCGTTGAACATCTTCATATTCATTCCGAAGGCGGCATTGGCTTCAGCAACAATCCGATCGGCTGTGGCTTGATCGATGGATAAATCATTCATAATCTGGCGATAATTGGCTTTGAACGCCTTCTCATCAGGAATATCCTTAAATTCGTAGAACTGGATACCTTCGCCCTCTGAGAGGTTCATACCCCGTTGAGCGATCGCTTTGAGAATTTGTCCGCCAGACAGATCGCCCATGTAGCGCGTGTACAGGTGAGCAATTAATAATTCGGGTTCGGTGTTAGAAATTTCTCGAATTCGGGCTACATAAGCTTGTGCTGCAACTGTAGGAGCGATTTCTTCACGCCAGTTGGAACCATAGAAGTAGTATAGGTCTTTTTCCAAACTTTGCTTACGATTCAGTTCGGGAAAATACAGCCGAGAAAGAATAGGATGGTTATGGTGACGTTCCATCTCCTCTTCCATTGCCGAATAGACAAAGTAAAAATTTGCTCCTAATGTTCTGTAGGAGGTTTTTTCTACAGTTCCTTTCAAAAAGCATTTGATAAAACCCACATTTTCTGCCATGGTGTGGGATTTTTTCGTACCTTCTCGCAATTGAGTTGCTAAATTAACGCTCATACTAAAATCCTTATATCCGAAAGCTTTTGTTCAACATCAAACATCTCTATACTGAGATAGCGATTATTTCACCGCCTAAATTGTTACCTTAAACTGATTTGCTGAGAAATGATGTTAAGATTTGTCACAACGGCTACCGATTAGCAGGAGAATTGAGGCGGAGTAACTGATTTCAATTTCCTCTGTGTAGCTAAAAAACCGCTTAATATTGCACTTTAGCATGATCCGCGATCGCACTCAACTTGACTGGTTCGACAAGAGATTAGGTAATCATTACTACGCCTCCAGATGCGAACTCCTCAATATTGCCATGAATTAGTGCTATTTTGAATAGAGTGAATGGCGATCGCAAAACTTTAAAGGATTCTCAGGCACTCATCTTTAAGCAATCAAACACCTGATTAGCCGTCAATTCTAGATGAATATCCTCTAACAGAATCAAGTGATCATTTCCTTGAAAAAGTCCGGGTTGTTGGTTCGGTTGGAAAATTAAAATTGATCGAACATCGGGATCAATTAACCATGCAATTTGAGAACCGAATTTAAGACTATGCAGAATATTTCCTGTAACGCCGTTAGAACTTTATGCGATTGTATTCAATGTTGGCTTGTCTCTACAGACAATAATCTCTTATAATTGAATTTTAGTTACGGCAATTTTTCCCCCAAAACAAACATCAACATCAGTTTCAGGAGTGCGCTGACGTTGGCTATAATTCCCCATATAAAAATAATTTTCGTCTTCTACTTTGTAGTCAATTGGTAAAGGTTTTGTTGAGGGTTCACAAAATACCATTTCAGGTTCGGGTGCGTCGGGTTCAAGATAGGGAAAGTTAACGTTCCAAAAACTTCCCAGTTCCAAAGGACGATTCAGTAAATCTTTTAAAACCGTTTGACTCCAGCGTGTTGTTTGTTCCCAATTAACAGGTCTTCCACCTTTTCTATACTGCGATAAAGCAATTCCTCGAATTCCATGAAATGCAGCTTCTCTAACCGCAGCAACGGTTCCAGAAATGTAGACATCTACACCTAAGTTTCCACCGGAATTAATACCCGAAAGCACCCAATCAATTTGCGGAGATAAATGGGTAATCGCCAGGCGAGTACAGTCAGCCGGAGTACCCGCAACGGCGTATTCTGTATCTGAACGACGTTCAACTGCAATCGGTGATCTCGTCGTTACTTTATGACCACAACCGGATAATTCTTGTTGAGGGGCGATAAAAATACCTTGATGATTAATCGCCTCTGATAATGCTCGAATACCCGGTGCATCAATACCATCATCATTTGTTAGTATAATCGTCATTTTTAAGTTTAGTACGTGAATGGAGAAAATAGTAACAACCCGTTACACAGATTATTTTAAGTTACATATTGCACTTTTTCCCAACTTTTTCATCCTCACTAAATTAAAGCCAAAATGCAGCCGCAGCTAACCCCGTTAGAAATGCCGGAAACAGCCATCGCAGCCAGCTATCGAGATCAAGTGCTAGAAATTGAAGTTTGACTTCAGCCAATTCAATCGTTGTGACGGTTTCAACTAATGCTAGAAAAACCATCACCATCGCACCAATAACAAACTTATCAAGAACGGTTAAATAGGGAACCTGGGGTAAACTTTGTTGGAGGGTAAATTCATAGGTAATCAGGCTCAGTATTGCGGTAACTGAAATCGTTACTTGAGGCATAATTTGACCGGGAGGAAACCAAAAAACGGCGTAAGACATCAAAACAATCAAGATTAAAGGTAAAATAACACGAGTGATATAATAAGCTGTGTAGCGTTTCACTTGGAGTTCATAGTCAAAGCAAACAAAACTTTGATTGAGTTGAGCAATATGACGAGAACCAGTATGGGCAATGGGAGTATTTGTAGACCAGTTAGGAAGCGATATTTCTTCGGCTAATCCCGTCAGATGATGATTGACAAGAAACTGCACTTCATCGGGACTAAACACAAACGACATAATTTGAATTTTTAGGGTTTGTTCGTCAAAGGGAAAGCGTTTCAAGTTTAAAGGCGAGGAGACTAAACCGTTAAATCTTTGTCCACAAACCACGGTTCCATCGGGAGCAACCACAGTTGTTTCAAAATTTTTGGTTAGGTTTCTCTGGTTAAAAATTCGCGCCGCAGGATGCCAAATTTCATCTAAAGTTTTACGACAGGAAGCAATAGAACAATGAGACTGGCTCATAACGAGATGCGGATCTTTCCATCTAAATTCTATAAAAAAGTCCGCTTCAAAGCTTTGTCGGGCTTCATCAATCTTAAATAAGTCAATCACATAAAGACCGACGGAAATTTCCGTTGCACCTTGCTCCGAGAAAGGGCGTTCTCGGACTAAAAGTTCTCTCGCCGGGTTAATATCATCTTCAATCGTTATGTTGGCGGCAACTGTGGAAGTTTTGGGGAGAGCGGCGACTAAATTCTTGAGCTGCATTAATTTCAATAGATAATTTTTTATAGACTCAAAATCTTGATGATCTTATTTCTAACTATACAAAATAAAAGATTATAACTTTGTACTATTGCTTACATAAAAAATTAAGTCTTTGAGATACATTTTGCAGACAAATAATTTATCGGTTATTCTCTACCCCAGAAAAGTCGCACAAGAGGAGAAGCTATACCATGAGTTATTAACTGGAAATATGAAACAAGTTTTACACCCAAAAAAGCACCAATATTTCAGTCAAATTCTGACTTTTTCTGAATAAACGATAAAATCAGCAAAACATCATCAATAGTCGCACATCTAACGTTCATAGGTCAAGTCAAAATAGAACCCCCCAACATTCGTTCAAACCGTCGGTTTAACTCCTGTTTCATTAACGGCCAACGGTTCAACGAGTCATCTTTTTCGATCACTTTTTGCGCCGCATCTCTTGCCAATTCTAACACTTCGCGATCTTCAACCAAACTCGCCAACACAAAATCCGGTAATCCCGACTGACGAGTTCCCAAAACTTGACCAGGCCCCCGCAATTGCATATCCATTTCTGCAATAAAAAAACCATCTTGAGATTGTTCAAGAACTTGTAACCTTTCTTTGGCTTCTGGTGTCGAACTTCCAGCCATTAATAGACAAAAAGATTTGTGTTCACCTCGTCCGACTCGTCCCCGTAATTGATGCAGTTGAGATAAACCAAATCGTTCGGCATTTTCAATTAACATCACCGTTGCATTCGGAACATCAACCCCCACTTCTACAACCGTCGTAGAAACCAGAATTTGCGTTTTTTGATCACGAAATTGACTAATCGCTTCATCTTTTTCCGCACTGCTGAGACGACCATGTAATAACCCAATTTGAAACTCTGGAAAAATTTTAGTTTGCAGTTTTTGATGTTCTTCTACAGCCGAACGAACATCTAACTTTTCGGATTCTTCCACCAACGGTAAAACCACATAAACCTGTCTTCCCTGCACAATTTCTCGCCGCATTAAATCATAAGCTTCCTGGCGTTGTTTCCCCATTAAAATTGTCGTTTGAATCGGTTGACGTCCGGGAGGAAGTTCATCCAGTTGACTGACATCTAAATCCCCATGTAACGTTAACGCTAATGTCCGGGGAATTGGAGTCGCTGTCATGGTTAAAACATGAGGAGATTCCCCTTTTTGTTGGAGTCTGGCGCGTTGCTGTACCCCAAAACGATGCTGTTCATCAATCACAACCAACCCCAATCGATGAAACTTAACTGTATCTTGAATTAGCGCATGAGTTCCCACCAAAACAGGTAATTCTCCCGTTTCTAATTGCTTGTGAATTTGGCGACGTTTAGCGGCTTTTGTTGAACCTGTTAACAGTTCAACGCTTAAGTGCATTAAATTAAACCAACTCACTAACTTACGATAATGTTGTTCGGCTAAAACTTCTGTCGGTGCCATTAAAGCCGCTTGATATCCGGCTTGAATTGCCGCTAACATTGCCACAACAGCTAAAACCGTTTTTCCAGCGCCCACATCCCCTTGAACTAATCGATTCATTGGTTCAGAAGATTGTAAATCAATCAGAATTTCTTTGATCACTCGTTGTTGAGCGTTTGTAAATTCAAAGGGTAAAATTTCATCAAACTGTTGAATTAATTTTCCGGTTGGAGCAAGAACCGCGCTAGTTGTTGCTTTTTTTTGAGATTGACGTTGTTGTAATAATCCTAATTGTAAATAGAAAAATTCATCAAAAACTAAACGGCGACGGGCTGCGGCTAAACAGTCTCTATCTGGGGGAAAATGAATATTTTGAATAGCATCTTGTACCCCGATTAATTGATAGAGATCCAATAAACCTTGAGGTAAACTATCTTGGAGTTGACTCGTGGTTGGTAAAACTGATAAAACAGCTTTTCTCACTAAGTCAGCGCCTACCCCTTCACTGAGGGGATAAACAGGCACCACTCGACCAATTTTCATCGAGTCAATTTGACCGCCCGCTTGGTCTAAAACTTCCAATTCAGGATTATCTAAAGTAATCCCATATTTATTGCTTTTCACTAACCCCGAAGCCGCAATAATTGTACCGGGTGGATAGTTGTATTTTTGCTTATTTTGCCATCCGGCATTACTAAACCTTGGCCCTGCAAAAAAACGACTAATTTTGAGGGTTCCAGTATTGTCTGTTAACGTTAAATTTAAGATTGTTAGTTTCTTATTTCGAGGACTACTAAAACAGTTACATCGTTTAACTTTCGCAACCAAAGTTACTGTTTCTCCCGGAACTAAATCCCGAATTGCAACTTGACGCGCATAATCAATATGATCTCGCGGATAATAGTACAATAAATCATAGACCGTATAAAGACCAAGTTTCGCTAAACGATCAGCATTTCTAGGCCCAACAACTTTGGCTAAGGGTTGTTCTAAAGAAGAAGCAGCGTTGGGTGATTTATCAACAATCGGTTGAGTTTTAAGTTGAGAATTTGTCGGAATAGATGCGGGAGGAGTTTGACTTTTGGCGGTGATTTCTTCGACTTTTGAACGATTGTTAATCTGACGCTCCATCTGCAATAAAAATCGCCGCGTATCATCAAGAAGGTTTTCTCGTTCTTGTAGTGTTTTTTCTGAATAGTTCCCAAACGCATCAACCATTTGTTGACAGCGATGTTGGGATTCTGTGGGAATTTGCTTTAAAAGTTCGTTTAAGCTAATGTACAAAAACTCGTGAAATTGATGATGCTTTCCCTGAATATTATTGAATCCTCTTTCGGCTTCAACAGCAATGGCTTTATGCAGGCGTACCCAGTCAGGTTGGTTACTCTTCATTGTTTCAGTTGAGTAAAATATAGAAGTGATCTTAGCGTTTCTTGTTAGCGTTATTTGATGTCAAAATGAGTTCTTATTAGGGTAGCATGGTTAAGCCGTTCTACTCTAAAAGTATAGAAGTTTTTAAGGCAAGAAAATCAAGAAAATTGCGTTTCATTTGACAATTTAGGATTTTTTCGGTAAGATTAATACTATAAGCTAGTATTGGTTCACTCGTACATACTCTTGAATAAAAAGTCAATATCCTAGCAATCACTGGAATTCAGTCAGTTTCAGCTACTGTCGCTTTAGTCTTTCGAGTTCTCCTCAAACCAACTTGAGCGCCAAGCCGCTTCCGCTTCTAAAACCGCCCGTTCTCGTTGTTTCTTCTGATAATTCCGCCCCACCTTATTTAACTGAGCAGAGAGATTACGAATTTTGTGGCGTGCAGACATCAATGTGGCATCCGCAAATTCAATCTCAGACACACGCAAATGTACTGCCATCAAACGAGTCACATTCGTAATCCCCTCATCCTCCTCCTCCAAATTTTCAGTTTCAATCATCAAATTGAGTAAATTAGGCGGACTCGCAACCGTTTCAGCAGAGGCTTCCGCTTGAGATGCAGCTTCTAAAACCGCCTCAGGAAGATGGTGGGGAAAAATATTGGCTTGTTGTAGCGCAAAGTTGGTATCACGAGATAGCGTTCTCAAAAGCGTATTAATTGACTGTTCGAGATCATCTTGCCATTTCGCTAATCGTTCGGGAAGACTCAGAACCTTCGGAGTTGGTGGTTGCAAAAGCAAATCCGCAGAGAGTTCTAGCGATTCATCTTCTGAGGTTAAAGCTTGTAACAAGTCATCATTATTCTGAGCATCATCTTGGAGTTCAGGTTCTTCAGGTTCGGGTTCTTTTTCTTCTAAAGCTTGAGAGGCAGGAGAAATTTTAATCAGAGAAATCAACATTTTTTGAGCATTTGCGGCTAGACCTTGCAAACTCTGTTGAAATTTCTGTCGTTGTGAATAGGAAAGCTTCAGAAAATATTCAGGATAACCCTGAGTACATAAATGATAATTCGCCAGAATTAACTGTTGGCGCATCGCGTTTCCCAAAGTGGTGAGATAATTCTCATAAGCACCATCAAACTCCTGCGCTAATTTAAAGATAGCCTCTTCTAAAGAAGCAATATCCTCCTCTATGCCTTTAAGCGATCCTGTCATTTCTAGCGATTAAAATTAAAAGAGAAAAGTGTTAATAAAAAAGGGAAATAGTGAAGTCAGGGGGAAGTTCTAGAAGTGAGTTATACAGCCAAAAAAATTAGAAAAATCTCTAACTTTCAACTCAAAATAATTAACTTGTTTAGCCCCAATCCAGTCCAATTCAAATCGTGATCGGGACTAAACAAACGGCACTACATCCATAGTTGGGTCAAGAAAACAGTGCTTATTCAGCAGATTCTTCCTCGCTTTCAATCCCTTCACCTAAAACAAAGCGAGAAAAGCGACGCACCTTCATATTTTCTCCGAGAAGGGCAATCGTTTGTTTAACTAATTCTTCGACCGTAATATTTTGATCGCGAATATAGGGTTGATCCATCAACGTCAATTCTTTTAGACGCTTATCAATCCGCCCTTGAACGATTTTTTCTTTAACATTATCAGGCTTTCCCGCGAGATCATCGCGCTTCATCTCAATGGATTTTTCCCTTTCTGCGATCTCGCTAGGAATATCTTCTAAACTGACATATTCCACATTCGGACAAGCCGCAATTTGCATGGCGATATTTCGCACGAGGGCCTGGAACTCCTCACGACGAGCAACAAAGTCAGTCTCGCAGTTAATTTCGACTAGGACTCCAACACGACCCCCAGTGTGAATGTAGCTGCCAACGAGTCCTTCACTTGCCTTGCGACCCTCCATCTTACCAGCTTTAGCAATGCCCTTTTGTCGCAGCCACTCAATGGCTTTGTTCATATCGCCATTTGCTTCTTTGAGTGCTTCTTTGCATTTCATCATACCTGCGCCTGTTTTGTCGCGCAGTTCTTTGACTACTTTCGCTGATATTTCGGCCATCTTTTCCTCAGTTCCTTCTCTTGAATTTTTTTAGTCGCCCTGAGACATCTATTCTAGAGACATCTGTTAGAAAATTTTAACAAATTGCTGCCCACATTCTCAAGGTCAAGGGCGCAAGCCCCAAAAAAATTGGCTTGAATGGACTGATGCGCCCTTTGTGCTGATTTGAAGTCAGTTCAGAATCTCAGTTGATTTTACTCCTCTGAGTCTGATGAGTCTGATGAGTCTGAATCGGTGCTTTTTTCCTCAGTTTTTTCAGCTTCGTCGCTAGACTCGCCACTGACTTCTTCTTCCTGGAAGTCTTCTTCTGCACCTTCGTAGTCTTCATCAAATTCTTCTGCAAAATCGTTATCCGTCTCTAACTCGCCGTGACGTCCTTCATAAATGGCATCAGCGAACTTACCAACGATTAACTTAATCGCCCGAATTGCGTCATCATTAGCAGGAATGTGAATATCAGCTAAATCTGGATCACAGTTGGTATCCAACATCGCAATAATCGGAATTCCCAACTTGCGACATTCCATCACCGCGTTATGTTCCCGTCGTTGGTCAATCATCACCACCGCATCAGGAATTCGACGCATTAACTTAATACCACCCAAATATTTTTGCAGCTTCTCAAGTTCCCGTCGGAGCATGGACGCTTCTTTTTTGGGAAGATAATCGAGTTGACCACTATCTTGACGATATTCGAGTTCCTTGAGTCGGTCTACCCGAGTTTTGATGGTCGTCCAGTTGGTCAGCATTCCCCCTAACCACCGTTGGTTCACGTAATATCCCCCACAGCGCTGGGCTTCTTGGGCGATAATCCCCGCCGCTTGACGTTTGGTGCCGACGAATAGAAATTTCTTTCCTTGTTCAGAGGAACTTCTGATATATTCGTAAGCTTCCTCCATCAGTTGAGCCGTTTGTAGCAAGTCAATGATATGAACTCCGTTACGCTCTGTATAGATGTAAGGAGCCATTTTAGGATTCCAACGGCGAGTCTGATGTCCGAAGTGAACTCCAGACTCTAACATTTCTGCGAGACTAATAACAGGCATTATTTATTTAACTCCTTTCGGGTTAATCCTCCATCCGGGGGTTGATTTCTGAAGCTCATTGCTCAGAAACACCCGAAACCCTGGATGTGCGAATTTTAGACAACCTCTCGATTATAGCAAAATCTAGAGCTTTTTTACTTTAATCTAGCAAGCCAGAGCAGAGTATATACAGAGCTAAAATCGCCTTGAGTTGACACAAGGGGATGAAGGACTTGTGGCGGAATGGGTATGACCTCCGGTATCTACACCTCGTTTCCCCAATTTGACTTTGATTTTGTTTTTAAGTTGGACTGGCAGAGTATCAATCGATATTCACTCGTCAGTCAACCTTCCTAAGTAGCACAACTTTTTCTGCACTAACTCAGAGATTTTACTGAGTCTCTAATTCTAATATTTAATTTAATTCATAACGAACATCCGTAGAATTACTGAGAACTCAAAACAAATCAAACAACTCAAACAAAAAAGTACGTGTAAACTCTGATAATTAAAATATTTTTTTGTCAAATAAAACTCGTTAATAAAAGTGATTGACATCACATCAAAAGCTAACCTACTTCAGTATTATAGTCTTGTGCAAGTCCCATTATATCTAGATCTTAACGATAGCTTGAATAATGTAAAGACTCAGTAAAAAAGAGCTAAAATTATTTCCAAAAAGGTCTATCGTAGCTAAGATATATACAGATAAGAAAAGTTTCACACAAACCCAAAATACTCAAGTTTTTAAATTCAATCAGGAGTCACCCCCCATGAAAACTAAACTATTTGCTCTATTAACAAGTCTGACAACTCTCACAACCGTAGTTGCAGCAACAGCACCCGCTCAAGCTGGAGAAATCGATGACTTAATGGACGCTTTTTATCAGTTTGCACCCACTCAAGACCGTATGAAAATTCAGTCTGATGGTGTAAATCTTAAGGAATTTGACCTCACAGGGCCTTTAACCGTTAACCAAAGCAACGCCAATCTAGAAGCTGTATTTTTAGGTGAAGCTGCCGGAAGCACAAAGAACGTTTTAGACTTCTCAGTCAGTTCAGGTGATAGTAATGATAAATGGTCTAATATTTTTGCCTACAAAGATGATATACTCGACAAGAAAGATCCCAACAATATTTGGAAAGTCGGTAGTTTTAATAAAAACTTTAATGATGAAGCCGGCTTAGATATCGGTTCAACCTTATCTTTAGGTGCATTTGAAGCCGGAAGCACTCTAGATTTTGCACTAGGAAGAAGCAACGATGCAAGTTTTGGATTCAGTCTCAGCAGCGCACCGACACAATTCAAAGGTTACACTCTGGCTGGATTTGAAGATTGGATGATTATTGGTCTTGAAGACAATAATACTAGCACCAGTGACTGGGATTACAACGATGCTGTATTTGCGGTTAAACTCGGTACTCCTGCGGCAAGTGTTCCTGAACCCTCCACAATTGCAGCTTTGATGGGTGTTAGTGCTGCTTTTGGAATGAGCCGTCGCAAGAACGCTAATAAGTCCTAAATTTGAGCGAACACACTCCAATCAACATCACGAATAATTAAATTAACCTCCATCTTTAATGATCTAAAGTGGGGGTTATTTATTTTTATTGTTTAGATTGATCAAAAAGAACAAAAATCCAGCCCCACCTCATCGGAGACAGGGCAAATCTTCCCCATTCTTAACTCTTAATTGCGGTTTCCATGAGAATTTCGTGAGCGCTCAACTCTTTATCTGATGAACTACGCCGGATATATTGACCATCTGATTGCAAATCCCAAGCTTGACGGTTATCACAAAGCAGAGTTCCCAAAATTTCTTGTAAATCTTTAGCGATTTCTGGATCTTCTACAGGAGTCACCGCTTCTACCCGTCGATCTAAATTTCGAGGCATCCAATCTGCTGATCCAATATACACCTCCTCTTGACCTCCATTATAAAAGTAAAAAATCCGAGAATGTTCGAGGAAACGTCCGACAATACTAATCACTTTGATATTGTCACTAATTCCCTTCAAACCTGGACGTATACAGCAGATTCCCCGAACAATTAAATCAATTGTCACCCCAGCGCGAGAGGCTTCGTATAAAGTCGAAATAATCGTCCGATCAACTAAAGAATTCATCTTCGCGACAATACGACCTGTTTCTCCACGTTTTGCCTGTTCGATTTCCCGACGAATAAACGTCAAAAAGTGATCGCGCATATTCACCGGAGCAATCAATAATTTTCGGTAAGATTGTTGTCGAGAATGTCCAGTCAGGAAATTAAATAAATCCGTGAGATCCGCCCCTAAATCTTGACGACAAGTGAAAATACCAATATCCGTATAAAGTTTTGCAGTTTTGGGGTTATAGTTCCCCGTGCCAATGTGAACATAGCGGCGAATTTTACCTTCTTCTTGACGAACCACCATCACCACTTTTGTATGGGTTTTGAGTCCCACAACCCCATAAACGACATGAACGCCACTACTTTCAAGCTTACGCGCCCATTGAATGTTATTTTCCTCGTCAAAGCGGGCTTTGAGTTCGACTAATGCGGCGACTTGTTTGCCATTTTCAGCGGCTGTAATCAAAGCGTTAACAATCGGGGAATCTCCAGAAGTGCGGTACAGCGTCATTTTGATCGCCAGTACGTCGGGATCATAAGCAGCTTGTTCGATAAAGCGTTGAACAGTACCGGAAAAAGATTGGTAGGGATGATGTACAAATACATCTTTAGCGCGAATGGTCGCAAAAAGGTCTTTCGCCGCTTCGCCATTATTAGACGAATCAAAAACATCTTCACTTTGTTGTACCCACCGAGGTGAAACTGAATGCCAAGATTTGTCTTTTAATTCGGGTAAAGGGAGTGCCATAAATGACATGAGATCCTTTAACCCCAACACTCCCTCAACCGTGTAAATATCTTCAGGTTCTAACTCCATCTCCTCATAGAGCATTTCTTTAATTGAGGAGGGCATCGTGGGGTTGATTTCCATACGGACTACTGAACCCCCGACCCGACGCTTGCGAAGTTCTTGCTCAATCACTAACAGTAAGTCATCCCCTTCGTCTTCCTGAACCGATAAGTCAGCATCACGGGTAATGCGGAAGGGGTGATATTCTAGGATATCCATTCCCGGAAATAAAGATTCGAGGTTATGGGCGATCACTTGTTCGAGGGGAACTCCTGTCCAAACACTCGGCTGTTCGTTTTTCTGGATGCGTAGGTTTTCGGGAAGGGAAACAAACCGAGGGAGTAGTTTAGGGACTTTGACGCGAGCGAGTAAGTCTTCTTTGGTTTCTGGGTTTTTGAGAACAACCGCTAAGTTGAGACTGAGGTTGGAGATGTAGGGAAAGGGATGACTGCGATCAATAGCTAACGGGGTGAGAACCGGAAAAATTTGTTCCTCGAAATAGTGTTGTAGGTAGCTTCGTTGTTCTTGGTTGAGATCAATATAGTTCAGGATATGAACACCAAACTTAACCAATTCCGGTTTGAGGGTATTCTCAAAATATTTGTGTTGTTCAGACACCATTGGCAGCAGCTTTTGATGTATTTCGTTGAGCTGCTGTTGTGGGGTACGACCGTCGGGGGTTAACTTGTTAACTTGAGCTTCTTTTTGTCGCTTCAAACCTGCTACCCGCACCATGAAGAATTCATCGAGGTTAGAGCTATAAATGGCTAAAAATTTTAGACGTTCAATCCGAGGGGTACGAGAGTCTAGGGCTTCTGCTAATACTCGACGGTTAAATTCTAGCCAACTTAATTCTCGATTAAAGTAGTATTCGGGATTACTTAAATTGATTTTGTCAGATGCTTTGGTTTCGGTTTTTTCTGTTTTTGCCATAGTCTTAAGCGTCAGGAGGTTTTCGTATCGTGGCTGCAATTTGTCACTGTCATTGCAGATGTCTTGTGAAAAAAGTCCAGTCTTCTGGTAATGATGAGAAGTTTAGCACTGCCAGGGAAATCAGTCGTTAACAAAATGTTAAACTTTTTCTTTTGAGATGAATCTGTGTTTCTTTAAATCGCAAAATAATGAATGATAAATTATAAATTATTAAAATTGAGATGAGTAGTTGTGATGATGTTTTGTTACTCTTGATCAAGCTCAGATTTGAGGCAACAAATCAGTTCACAAAGCTGGTGATCAACTGATTCGTGAGTGTATTCATCATTCGGATCAGGTAACTGTCCAGGACGCTGAAAGTGAGGCCGTTCATTATTCATCTGTCCCCACTGCATATCGACCTGACGGACTAGCTCATAGAGGATCGGGGGATTCTCTACGATTGATTTCAGTAGCCCCAATAAAGCCTGTAATGGATGATTTAGATGGTGACTGACTCGGACTATATCTTGATCAACCCAACGAGATAAAATCACCAGTAATGCCCCGGAATTATCGGACAAATTGGAGTTAATAAAATTATTGATTTCAGTTTTGACTTGCACAAGTTTAGGAACTGGAGATTCTCCTTTCATAAAAGAACCTCCTTCTTGTCTAATGACATCAGCCAGTGTAAACTCCCGACCTCTGAGAATATCGCGCTTTATGTCTTCATCTTCTTCAGAGTTGGATTCTGATGAATTGGAGGCGTCAGAAATCATTGTATTTTAGGATTTGAACTTGGGCAGTGATCACATTCTCGACAGAATAAAGATGAACTTCTGAGCGCAAAAATTCAGCAGAAGTAAATGATAGTTAACTGTTATTGATACCCTAATAGAACCGGCTTAGACAGAACGCTTCATTGCTTCTAATAAAAGACTTAAAGCCCGATCTTCTTCGGGGTTCACTCGACGATCCAATAAAGCAATAGCTACTGCTTTTTCCAGGGCGATCGCCGCGACATCAGGTTCTAATTCTTCGACTAAAAGATCCAAAGATTGAGGAATTCTTAAAGCCGATCGAATTCCCACAATTAACTCAGGCTCTAACTCTAGATTTTCGATAATGGGTAACACCCGATCCCAATCCGTTTCAGACTCAGGTTGCTCGACTTGAATCATATAAGCTAGCAAACGTTGTAATTTAACCTGTTGTTTAGGCGAAATTTGATCGTAAGTTAAGCCCGAGTTAGAAGGAGTTGAGGGAAGATTTGCCTCATTGCCAATATTATCGATAATCTTTTGCCAGTCTGTCGAATCGCAAGTTTGTGGTTTTTTGACTTGTAAAGTCACCTGAATTTGATCGCAATTGCTCTCAAGTTGATTGACAATTGCTTCTACACCCAAATAACCTAACCATCGGCTAATGGTTTGAACGAGGGTTTGGCGAGTGCTGTTGGAGTTGGCTAACAGACGAATCTGTGTGCGAACCAGTGGACGAACAATTTCTGTAAGCATTCACGAACCCCAATTCATTGCAAAGCTGACTTATCTTTTAGATGATAGCAACGTTCAACTGCGTTCCCTAAATTCGATCACATCTTTTTTAATTGTGACATCGTAGCGGCCAAAGAAATCCTGGCCGAGAAGTCCCAGATCCAAAGCCGGGGCGATCGCTACAGGAAGATTGGGCATTGTTGCACCACCAACGCTAACAGACTCAACTAAACCGATATCAAATTCAGCATTTTTCTGACTGGGTGTATCTGCTGTAGCTTTGGCAGTGGGAATCACTCCGAGAAGTTCAGCCATAACCGGGGTGATCGCCGTCCCACTCGCACCTGTATCGACTAACATCTCAAAAGTTTGATTTTCATTAAAAACGACTTGAATCACCGGAATTCCCCCTTGACGACGGATAATTTGGGCGCTATAGACTCCGGGTGTACCACTCGCACTCGCAGTCGCATTCGGATCAAACGTGGAGTCTGGAAAAATGCAGATATTATTGAGACGAACATAGTTTCCCGCTTGATTTTTGAGAAAACAACCGGGAAGTTCTTGAGCGCTCGCCCGGACTTCAGGGACAACCAGAAATCCGCTCATTAAGGCTAAGATCGTTAGCCATCGGATAGGTTGCAAGGATTGATCACTCTGGAGGACTTGAAAGCTAGAAATTGAGAATGTTAAGTTTTTATTCATCATGCTGACCTCAACTGTTTTTAAACTCTACAAAACTGAAATTGTGAAATTCTGAAGAAAGGATAAAGGGCGTTAGAAGCTGATTCGGCGAATGTAGCGATGAGAAAACAACCCGTCAGCCGATCACAAGACTCCCAATTGAGGGTTCATCTCTATTTTATCAACAGGGTTGAGGCATTGGTATAGCGTGACTTGAGAAGATCATAACTTTGGGTGATCGGATCAAAACCCGAATCAAGCGGAGCTGAGATCATCATGACAAACTATCAGTAAGAACACATTTATGCGCTGAAAGGTTTGGGATAATCAACAATGATCATTTCAGTTGTAGGTCGAAAAGTCCATGTCGCTTGTTTCTGCTCAAAGCGCCCTACTCGTTCTTGCTGATGGCACCACCTATCGAGGTTGGTCTTTTGGTGCGTCTGGAACTATTGTCGGAGAAGTTGTGTTTAATACCGGGATGACTGGGTATCAGGAAGTCTTGACTGATCCGAGTTATTTGGGACAAATCGTGACGTTTACTTACCCGGAGTTGGGAAATACAGGGGTGAACCCCGAAGATGAAGAATCCCAGCGTCCTCAAGTTCGGGGGGCGATTGCTCGTAATATTTGTACTCGTCCGAGTAACTGGCGTTCGACTCAATCTTTGTCTGACTACCTCAAACAACACCAGATTCCAGGAATTTATGGGATTGATACTCGCGCTCTAACCCGCAAAATTCGCACGGTTGGGGCGATGAATGGGGCGATTTCTACTGAAATTCTTGATCCGGCTGAATTACGAAGTCAGGTGGAACAAGCACCCAGTATGGTGGGGTTGAATTTGGTTAAAGAAGTAACCACCAAGACAATGTATGAATGGTCGCAAGCCACAGATCGGATTTGGGAGTTTAGTCCTTCGTTGTCTTCCGGGGAGGCTGTAGAACCTCGTTATACGGTGGTGGCGATTGATTTTGGGATTAAACGCAATATTTTGCGCCGTTTAGCCAGTTATGGATGTCGGGTGGTTGTGGTTCCGGCTGATACCAGCGCTGAGGAGATTCTCAAGTACAATCCAGATGGGATTTTTCTCTCTAATGGCCCGGGAGATCCGGCGACGGTGACTGAGGGAATTACCACGACTCGCGAACTGCTCAAGTCTAGTAAGCCTGTGTTTGGGATCTGTATGGGCCATCAAATTTTAGGCTTGTCTATGGGAGCGGAAACGTTTAAGCTCAAGTTCGGTCATCGAGGGTTAAACCAGCCGGCTGGCTTACAACGACAGGTGGAAATTACCAGCCAAAATCACGGATTTGCGATTAACCCGGATAGTTTGGCTGATGGGATAGAAATTACTCATCTTAATCTCAATGATCGCACGGTTGCGGGATTGAAGCACAATAATTTGCCCTTTTTCTCGGTTCAATATCACCCGGAAGCGAGTCCTGGCCCACATGATGCAGATTATTTGTTTGAACAGTTTGTTCAACAGATGGAAAAGTCGAAAAGTCAGTAACTTGCGCGGGACGGGCGCACGCGAAGATTGAGTCCAGCCAAATGCTAGACAATTTGACAAAAACAAACTATACTGGATCGGCAATGTACGCACTACTTGAGTTAGGAGGGTGCTATTCCTGAGCAATTAAACTTGACCGTAAGCCTAAGGGGCAATCGCGATGTCAAAGATAAATATCAGTTGTTCCGTCTGACGGGCTTACTCGATGCTTTTTCAGAAGCAACATTCCGAAAGGTTGTGAGTAAGTGTATCGAAGGTGGACCGACAAACATCGTATTGGACTTGTCTCAAATCGATTTTGTAGATAGCTCTGGGCTAGGCGCACTTGTACAGCTTGTCAAGAAGGCTCAGACCGAAGGTGGAACGTTACAGATTGTAACCAATCCTCGTGTTACCCAGACCGTCAAGCTAGTTCGCTTGGAAAAGTTTCTCTCCTTGCAGTCTTCAGTGGAAGCTGCGGTCGAGAATATAGATAAATAAATCCTCATAGTGAACCGAGAGCGCTGTCTATATCGAACAAAAGACTTAAAGATCGGCCAGCTTGCTGTCTGGCTGATGTTTTATGGGAGCTAATGGACCATTCCCCGATCAAACCTGAACAAGTTCAACAACTGTCTCCGGCATCTTGGGCTTATCTGGGAGATGCGGTTTATGAGTTGTACATCCGTCACTTTTATCTGATCCCTCCAAAGCGATCGCAACTTTATCACCAGCTTGTTGTCTCTCAGGTGAGAGCAGAGACTCAAGCCCGTCATTTGCGATCGCTTGAACCCTATCTCTCAACAGCAGAATTAGAGGTCGTTCGTCGGGGACGAAATGCGGCGGTTAAAGGCCCAAAACGGATTGATCAGCAAACCTATCAACTCGCAACCAGTTTAGAGACTTTAGTGGGATATCTCTACTTAACTGATCCCGAACGTTTGTCTCAATTATTCGCCCAGTTAGACTTAAATAGTGAAAGTTAATCGATTATTAGCTCCTGTGGAAGCTGAACAGGGGGATGGTAAAAATGAGTAAAAATTCCCAACGTCCGCAACCGAACTCTCAGGGTCAACGCCATCGACCAAAGCGGAAAATTAATCCAGTGCGATCGCATTCCCCTCAAATTCCTTCGCCTCCATCGGGGTTCGACTCCCAAAAGCAAGAGGAGACAGACACTGACTTAATTTATGGTCGTCATACGGTTCTCGCCGCGCTTGAAAATGAGCGATCGCTAAATCGCATTTGGATGGTTCCCCAACTCCAATCCGATCATCGGTTTCAAAAAGGGTTGTCTACTGCTAAAGCAAATGGTACGCTTATCGATAAGGTGAGCAATCAACGCCTCGATCAAATTGCACCGGGAACCAATCATCAAGGAATTGTTGCTCAAGTCTCACCTTATGCCTATAAGGAACTCTCAGAGTTAATTGATCTGGCTAAAGCGGCAAGTTCTGAACCTGTAATCGTGATGGCTGAGGGATTAACTGATCCCCATAACTTAGGTGCGATTATCCGAACTTCAGAAGCGATCGGTGTTCAAGGGCTAGTTTTACCTCAACGTCGGGCTGTTGGCATTACCTCAACGGTGATGAAAGTAGCCGCAGGCGCATTAGAAACGTTTCCCGTTGCTCGCGTTGTCAATCTCAATCGCGCTCTCGAAGAACTCAAACAAGCTGGTTTTTGGATTTATGGTACATCTGCAACTGCGGCTCAACCTTTATATACGGTTAAGTTTAGTGGCCCTGTGGTTTTAGTGGTGGGGAGTGAAGGTCAAGGTTTAACTCGGTTAGTTGAGCAGAGTTGTGATATTTTGGTGTCAATTCCTTTGATCGGACAGACCCCTAGCCTGAACGTTTCAGTAGCGACAGGAATGGCACTCTATGAGATTGATCGTCAGCGTCGGTCTGGTCAATAATTCTCCAACTCCGTCTTGATTAAACCGTATAAATCAACTCTGTCTGAGAGTAGAAGATTAAGATAAAGTAACGATGTAAGATCGGCTTCTATGAGGCACTGAAGAAGGGTGTCTGTGGAGAAAAGGTGAACGTGTCGCAAGTCCGATGACATGATTGAAAAAAGAAATGCGAGACTGGTATAACAAAGTGTGAAGACTGATTCTAGTAGAACTTGAGAGAACATCATTACCCACTTGATCCGCTCGCTGACCGATTTGATTCAGTTGCAAACAGACATTTCTAACATTTGATCAAGGGAAAAACAGACATGAAAGAACTTTTGATTAACTTGCTCAATTTCTTGGGGTTGGCATTTTGGGTAAAAATCATCACGACAGATCCAGATTGTACTTATTACTTTGGCCCGTTTTTGACCGCCCAAGATGCCCATTTTGCGAAAGTCGGTTATGTAGAAGATATTGAAAGTGAAGGCGCGAACACCTACACAGTTTTTGTAAAACGTGATAAACCGTCTCGCCTAACGGTTGCTGAAGATCTCGAAACCCCAATAATTGCTCAAGGCGTTATTCCCGCTTTTAGTCCTCAACCTTAGTTGAGCAAACAGAAAACAGGGTACTGGCTAGAGAATTTCAGTATTTAGCCAGTTTTCAATATCGCTTTGAACCTGTTGCGGAATTTCCCAGGGAAAAAGATGAGCCGTTTGAGGATAACAAAAAAACTGAGCATTTTGGAGATGTTGAGCGGTAGCTTGGCTCGACTCGGCGGTAATATGGCGATCGGCTTCACCTGCTAACACCAAACAGGGACATTGGATCTGATCGAGATCGGCTTGACGGTTATATCTCGATCTCAGGGCTTGATTTAAAGCTTGAGTCGCATAACGTGAGGTTTGCAGATAAGCAGGTAAGGCTTCGCGAGCGAGGTATTGGTAGGCGGTGGGTGTATGCTGTTGAATCAGATATCTAAACAGCGATCGCTTCCCAAAGGTATTAATATTCCAATCCCAACCCGGAATAAACCCGTTAATGATTCCGGCTAAACCTGTATAAATATTATCGAGCAACGTGATGGGAGGATGGTTTCCTCGGGGATAAGCAGCGGTAGCCACTAAAATTAACCCTGTAATTCGTTGAGGAAATTTTAATGCCAATTCCAGGGCGAGTATTCCGCCTAAAGACCATCCTAAAATGAGACAATGCTGAATATTAAGTTGATCGAGTAAGTTCTCTAAATCAATTAAATGATCTTGCATTTGAAAGCTTTGAGAAGTCCGACTTTGACCATATCCGCGTAAGTCTGGCGTAAGGGTTTGAAACCGACGAGATAAATAATCGGTAAAAACAGACATACATTGACGAGAACCCGGATGACCATGAAGACAAAGAATGGGAAATCCTTCGCCTTGAATTTGGAGATTAAGCGGTAAAGGTTCCATCGTTCCAAATAATCATTAAAAACAAGAATTAAAGATGACCATTTTGTTGAAGATGATCGGCGATTTTAGAGATCGCTTTACGAATTTCAGGAATCTTACCTGTATTATTATCAATCACCGTAATTACATAGGGTTCTCCATCAATACTCACGGCTAAAGTTGTACCAATCATACGAGAATTTTGACCTGTTTTTTCACCCAACCATTGAGCGTCTACTAAGTCCTCTAAAGCCTGATAACCAATTTCTCGATCATACTGACGATTAAGAGCTTGAATTAAAGCATCAGCATTCGGATATTCGTGATTATAGGTTTTAATCATCATTTCCGTAAGTTCGCTGCTAGTCAGGCGATTTTTACCACTTCCGGGGCGTTTCGGCATAATCCGATCCCCCATTAATTTGAATTTAACTTTGGTTTCTTTATAACCTTGTTTTTCCAGGGTTTGATTAATATAATCTTGACCTAAATAATCAATCAGTTGATTAGTCGCAATATTACTACTATGATCGATCATCTCTCCCATTAATTGATTGAGAGAATAGCTAGTTCTGGCTCTAATTGAAGACGCATCTTCGGTGAAGTTTCCGCCATCGACATAGACTTGTTCTTCGAGACTAATATTGTCTTTGGAAACCTTCTCTAAGAGTGCAACAGCAATCGGAACTTTAATCAAACTTGCCGGACTAGCGGGAGGATCTTCACCTCGCAGATGAGCGCAATCTCGATTGAGATTACAAACACTAATCATCGCTGTTGTTGATAATCGGCTTTCCGTGCGAATATTTTCGAGGAAAGATGCTTGAGCGAGTTGAATATCTTGGATTAAGTAAGTTAAGCTCGTCTCATAGTCTTTGATTTTTTGAGACGCTTGAGCGGCAATTAATGAAGTTTTAGGGATTTCTTCGAGATTACCGATTGCTTGTTGCCAAAGAACTTTAATTTGTTTTTTATGAGCAAGGGAATCTGAAGCGTTTGAGTTATCTTTTGTGGCTTCTGTGGCTAAATGAATGGCTTGTTTCCAGTTGTCATTGGAGCGCTGTTCAATTAAAATTTGTAGTTCTACATCTTTTAACTTTTGAAATAAGATTTTATCTGGATTCGATGCGGGAGATTCAGATAATAAAGAATTTAAAAAACCCGATTCAGAAGCATCTTGAACTGGAGTTTCTAATTCCTGAATAATTTGATCGCGCAGTTCAATTAATTCACTTAAGGAACGCGCACCATAAACATCATTGGATGAACCCCACATCGGTAACGTTTGAGTTAACCCCATACAAAAGGCGATCGCCAAACTACTGATCCCCGTGGTGGCCCAACGAAATAGTCGTGGCATTTAGTTCTCCTTATACAACCCTCACACAATACCGTTAATTAAACCTCACAAACTAGAGTTCTGTAAATGTCGCTGAGTCACATTCGGTATGCTAACGGTTTTCACCCCTGATAGAAGCATCCTGTTGTGAGATACTATGAATTAGAGAGAGTCAGCGAAGGCAATTGCGGACTCAAGACCTGAGTCTGAGGAAAGTCCGGACTCCCAAAAGACTAAACCTGCTGGATAACGCCCAGTGCGAGTGATCGTGAGGATAGTGCCACAGAAAAATACCGCCTTTTCAGTCAACCGTGAACAGTTCTTTGATCACTGATCATTGAAAACGGAAAAGGTAAGGGTGCAAAGGTGCGGTAAGAGCGCACCAGCAACGTCGAGAGGCGTTGGCTCGGTAAACCCCAGGTGGGAGCAAGGTCGGAGGAACTAAGGTTGGTCTTTTCCCCGTTCCGGTTTAAGAGGTACCGCTTGAGGTGTTTGGTAACAAACATCCCAGATAGATAATTGCCTTCTTGACTGTATACAGTTGAGAAAACAGAATCCGGCTTATGTCTGGCTCTCTCTTTTTCGGAAAACTCCGAACTAATGATACTTGAGAAAAGTTAAGATGAAAATCGGCTATCCAAACCGCCAACGCCAGTTACAGAAGCTGGTTGAACGTTTGGGACTGTCGGAACAAGACGCCATTCAGTGGCATTTGTTAGATTTGGCCCTAACGCATCCTTCGATCTCCATGGAAGCTAACTATGAGCAGTTAGAATTTGTGGGAGATGCTGTTGTACGACTAGCTGCTTCTGAGTTTTTGTGGGAAACTTATCCCCAGCAACCAGTCGGAGAGTTTAGTGCAATTCGCTCAGTGTTGGTTAGCGATCGGTTTTTGGCAGAAATTGCTGAAAGTTATGGCATGGGTCGATATTTGCTGATTGGCGGGAGTGCGGCGCAAGATCGCATGGGTGAACAGTCTCGTCTGGCTGACTGTTTGGAAGCAATATTGGCGGCTTTTTATTTGAGTACCCACAATTTACAACTGATCCATCCTTGGCTGGAACCTCACTTCCGACAGGGTGCGACCCAAATTTTACGTGATCCGGCTCGTCAAAACTACAAAGCGGCATTGCAAGAGTGGACGCAAAGTCATTATAAAGTTTTACCAGAATATACCGTTACTGAAAGTGGGCCGATGGGCGATGAGGAGCGGTACACGGCGCAAGTTTGGTTTCAAGGTAAATCGGTGGGTGAAGGTCGCGGACGTTCAATTAAAGCAGCGGAACAGGTGGCGGCTCAAGAAGCGTATACGGCTTTGGTGATTTCTCCGAAGAATCAAAATTCAGATTAATTTGAGGGTTGTATTGTGATCACAAATCCGATCAAGATTGCTATTTTTGGAGCGGGTCGCTGGGGAACGCATCTGATTCGCAATTTTAATCAGCATCCTCACGCGGAACTGATCGCGATCGCTGATCCTCATTTTCAACGCCTACAAACGGTGAAGGAACGGTTGAGGTTAGATAATCGGGTGAAGTTGGAGACGGATTGGTTAAAGGTGATTCATGGTTATGACCTGGATGCGGTTGTGATTGCAACTCCCGCCTCAACGCACTACACTTTGATTTCTGAGGCTCTAGAGCGAGGTTATCATGTTTTTGCTGAAAAACCTCTCACGCTCAAACTCTCGGAGTCACAGAGCCTTTGTAACTTGGCTAAACAGCATAATCGTCAACTGTTTATTGATCATACCTATTTGTTTCACCCGGCGGTTGCTCAAGGTCAAGCGGTGATTGAACAAGGACGCTTAGGACAATTGCGCTATGGGTATGCGACGCGAACTCACCTCGAACCGATACGACAGGATGTAGATGTGTTGTGGGATTTGGCTATTCATGATCTGGGAATTTTTAGCACTTGGTTAGGACAAAAAGCAGTTGAGGTACAAGCGACAGGGACGGTTTGGCTACAACCGGATCGAAGTTTTGATCTCAATAGTCCGAGTTTTCCGATTTCTAATCGGATTTCGGGGTTGTCTGATTTGGTGATGGCGACGATTCGATATGAGTCGGGTTTTCAAGCTTTTTTACATTTTTGTTGGTTAAATCCAGATAAACAGCGACGTTTAGCGGTGGTTGGGAGTGAAGGAACGTTGATTTTTGATGAGATGTTAAAAGATCAACCGTTAACTTTGCAACGAGGATATTTAGAGACAATTAATGAAGGGTGGAAAGCAGCAGGAGTTGAATGTGAAAAGGTTGAGGTTGAACCGAGGGAACCGTTAGCCCAAGTTTGCGATCGCTTTTTAAATTGTGTTCGTCAAAATCAGGTGTGTTCGGTTTCTTCCGGTGAAGTCGGAACGGATTTAGTTCGGGTTCTTTGTGGTTTAAGTGAATCTCTCCAACAAGGCGGAAAACCTATTCAACTTTAACGTTTAGCAAAATTTATTCTTCTTTCAATCGGGCTAACTCCCACAACTGATTTTGTTGAGGAGGAAAGCCAAATACCGCCAGAAACCAATACAAAATCCAAGAATTCTGTCGAGGATGAATGGAAAACTCGGACTCTGCAACTTTCAATAAATAAGATAAATA
>Ga0207419_1000160_pt1 | contig 54542 bp, 45 predicted proteins | sample ElkSloMetagenome_4_FD_184723 | JGI IMG/M metagenome (GOLD analysis project Ga0207419, IMG submission 184723) | Hot spring microbial communities from Elkhorn Slough, Monterey Bay, USA - MD2A (version 2) | ecosystem: Environmental > Aquatic > Marine > Intertidal zone > Estuary: Microbial mat ...
GATAGCCACTGTTGGGGTAGACGCATGAATTGGATTTCCTCACCGCAAGAACCACTTATCACAATATATCTCCGGTATTTAGGAAGTTATGTAATTGCTGTTAACTTTGAGTTCTTGCACCCCCAAAGTTGACGAGCGACCCTGCGGATGAAACATCCGCCAAGGAACGCGCGAGGGAGGGGGCTGGGGGGCTTGAACAACCCTGTCAGACTCAAATCTGCTTTGTCGGGAGATAATGATAGAAGAACAAAAGCTGGGAAATCTCAAAGCCATGCCAGACAAAACATTTGATATTACTCAATTATCCGAGCGCTTATGAGTTAATTAGTTAACCGTTGCGATCGCTTGTATAATTGCTTCGGAAAGTTCAACAGACATAAAGTAGTTTTGAGGATATAAATAATCTTCTCCAGATTCATCAATGACTCGAATCATGTGATGCAAACTGGCAGACTTATCGGGAATCACTTGATAGATTTTCTTAACTTCCAAAGAAGCTGTGTAATTTTGGTTATTGATGCAAATTACAAACTCCATCAGATTTACTCCAAAATATACTTGATTTTCATTTCTTTTTTACCAAGTCCATGAGCTTCATACCAATGAACTTCTGCTCGATAAACTGTTCCATCTTCAAGCTGAATTGTAGCAATTCCTTTAAGTTTTCGCCACCTGCTGGAACCATAAACTTTTCGCAGTCGTTCTAACTCTCGGATTGAGTTCCCTACTGCAATCGTTTCAATATCATTAATTTCTCCTATAATCCTAAAATTCAAATCAGTTTGCTCCTAAAACGCCGACCTTTTATTTTTTTAAGCTCTTTTGCTCGTTCATTTGCGGCTGTTAACTCTGGTGTTTTTCTAACTCATTCAACGAAAAAACTAAAAAAAAAGGTGCGCCAACGCGATCGCCAACACACCCCAAAAACGGTAATTGTAATTAGAAATTACGCATCATCTAAAGCCGCAATACCGGGTAATTCTTTCCCTTCGAGCAACTCTAAACTTGCACCACCACCTGTGGAAATATGGCTCATTTTCTCACCTAAACCCAACTGTTCAACCGCAGCAACGGAGTCACCACCCCCGATAATGGTTGTTGTTCCGGTTCCGGTGAGTCCGGCTAAAGTTTGGGCAATGCCTTCGGTCCCTTTAGCAAACTTCTCCATTTCAAACACACCCATTGGGCCGTTCCAAATCACGGTTTTGCAGTCTCCCAAAGCATCTTGGAAAACTTTCACCGAGTCCGGGCCAATATCCAACCCCATCCAACCGTCGGGAATGGCTTCGACGCTAACGGTTTGAGTATTGGCAGCTGCATCAAACTTATCTGCCAAGATAACATCCGTCGGCAGTAACATGGCGACACCTTTTTCTTTGGCTTTGGCTTCGAGGGATTTCGCCAGTTCGATTTTATCGTCTTCCACCAACGATTTACCCACACTCAAACCCCGGGCTTTGTAGAACGTGAAAATCATCCCACCGCCCAACAGCAGCTTGTCACACTTATCGAGTAAGGCTTCTATCACACCAATCTTACTCGACACCTTAGAACCGCCAATAATCGCCGCTAACGGACGTTGGGGATTATCAATCGCACCCTTGAGGAACTGGAGTTCTTTTTCGATCAGAAAACCCGCTACACTTGGGCTGAGGTATTTAGTGACGCCTTCAGTAGAAGCGTGGGCGCGGTGGGCAGTTCCAAACGCATCGTTCACATAGAGATCTGCAACCGAGGCTAATTGCTTGGCAAATTCGGGATCATTGCTTTCTTCACCCGCATGGAAACGAACGTTCTCTAGAAGTACAACATCGCCATCGTTCATCGAGTTAACCACAGAGGCAACTTCGTCACCGATACAATCGTCACATTTTTTAACTTCTTTACCCAACAGTTCCGACAAACGACCCGCCACAGGTGTTAAACGCATCGAGTCAACCACCTTACCCTTTGGACGTCCAAAGTGACTGGTCAAAATCACCTTAGCACCTTTCGAGGTCAAATCTTGAATCGTCGGCAGAGCCGCGCGAATCCGAGTATCATCAGTAATAGAACCGTTGTCGATTGGCACGTTAAAGTCCGCCCGCACCAGTACCTTTTTCCCGGATAAGTCGGATGCCGATAAATTTGCTACTGTTTTCTTGGTCACAGGGTTAACCTCCTAATTGGTTATTATGATTGAGTTGAAATGAAATTGGGGCGGAGCTACTGACTGATTAACAGCGTTTAAGCGGTCGATCAATCGATATGATGATATCTTTTCATCAATACCGTTCACCGTAAACATTTTACCGGAGTCCGCGTCTTGGAGCAGACGTGTTATGTTTAAGACTGTTTTACTTCCTGTAGATCAAAGCCGAGAAGCCCGTGAAGCGGCTGATGTGGCTCTTAACATTGTGAAAACTTACCAGGCCAACCTGGTGATTCTGGCTGTCCTCGAACCCGAGGAAGACGAAACGGGCGAACCTCCCCATTCGGAGAAGATGACTTCCCAAGAAGCGGTTCAAAAACTGCTCGCAGAAGCCCAAGCCATGTTTGTTAAAGCCGGAATTGAGGTGAAAACCCTCGAACGTGAGGGCAAACCTGCCTTTACTATTTGTGATGTCGCTGATGAAATTGAGGCGGATCTCATCGTTATGGGCAGTCGAGGGATAGGTTTAGCCGAAGGTAATGTTGCTGATAGCGTTACCAACCGGGTGATTAATCTTTCTCCCTGTCCAGTTTTGGTTGTCCCCTAACTTTTAGATAGGGAGATAGGGAGGTGGGGATGGGTAACGGATGAGTTATCGGTGGGTTTTTTGGGTTAATGATGAATGGAAACGGATGGGTTATCGGTGGGGAGGTGGGGAGATGGTGACTGTGTTTTCCCTGTTCCCCGTTCCCTATTGCTAGCTTGCCTGTTCCCCGTTCCCTATTGCTAGCTTGCTAGCTTGTCTGTTCCCTGTTCCCTATTCCCTTTCCTAAAATGGCTATTCAATGGTATCCCGGTCACATCGCTAAAGCTGAACGTAACCTCCAAGAACAACTCAAGCGGGTTGATGTAGTATTGGAGGTGCGGGATGCGCGTATTCCCCTGACAACACATCATCCTCAAGTTCCTCAATGGGTGGGAAGCAAGGCGAAGGTATTAGTGATTAACCGCATGGATATGATTTCCCTAGAGGTGAAGCAACAATGGGAAGATTGGTTTATTGAACAGGGAGAAACGCCCTATTTTACCAACGCCCAACAGGGACAGGGGGTGGCGGAAGTTGCGAAAGCCGCTAAAAAAGTGGGGAAAGACGTGAACGAAAAGCGCAAAAGTCGAGGGATGCTTCCTCGTCCGGTGCGGGCGGTTGTGATGGGATTTCCGAATGTAGGAAAATCGGCTTTAATTAATCGGTTATTGAAGCGGAAAGTCGTTGATAGTGCTAGACGGGCGGGGGTAACGCGATCGCTTCGTTGGGTGAGAATTTCTGATCAAATTGAGTTATTAGATGCGCCAGGTGTGATTCCGGCGAGGATTAATAATGAAGAAAAAGCGTTAAAATTAGCGGTTTGTGAAGATATTGGCGAAGCGGCTTATGAAAATCAAGAAGTTGCTGCGGCGTTGGTGGAGTTTTTGCAAGATTTGGGGTTAGAAAATAAGCTTGGCGATCGCTATAATTTTACTCCCGATCATCTTACCACAGGAGAATTGTATTTACATCAACTTGCAGCCCATTCTTATCAAGATGATATTGAACGTACTGCTCGTCATCTATTAAATGATTTTCGCAAAGGGTTATTAGGGGCGCTTCCGTTAGAATTACCACCTAATCATCCCTCCTAATAATTCAAAGTCGGGAAATATCTATTTTGTCATAATATAAGTATCATTAAAAACAACTTCAGATGAGATTGAAATATATTGTTTAACAACCAAATTTTATTAAAAAGCTAAAAAAGAAGGAACTTTTTGATAAAATTAACAGTCTAAACTGTTACCAGTTCCTCTGATTGCAAAGATGATCTTACCTCTATTTTTAACGTCTATTTTTTTCAGCCAAGCCCAACCTCCCGCCACAGAAATTGTTAAACCCCAAGAGGTGCGTCCGTTACCGGGTGAGTTAGATAATATTCCGGTTTTTAATAGTAATAGTCCTGAGTTAATTTTATCGGAAGGAATTTTACTGTCAACCTTTCCACCGGAGAATAAAAAAAATCCAGAAGCCCATTTGAATTTTGCGTTTGAAGGACGGTTTGATATTTTTGCTCATCACGTCGCAAAACCGCCAACGCCGGAAGATTTACGAACGCTTTATTTGGGGATATTAGTTCATAATCCAAATGATAAACCTGTAACTGTTGAAATTTTACAAGGGGCGAGTTATTTAAGTCAACCGGATGCACCGTTTATTGAACTTCCGCCCGTTGTTGACAACCCAGAAGGTAGGGTTTTTGCGGGGCCAGGAAGCAGAGTTATGAATGATGTTTTAAGAGGAAAAAGACAGAATATTTTCCCAAAAAAAATTATCATTCCACCTCAACAAAGCCGAATGTTATTGAATGCACCGATTCCGGTGAGAAGTTTAGAACCGCCTTTAAATGGTCGTTCAACTTATATGCGTTTAGAAAGTAATGGGGAGGTTTATGTGGCGAGTTTGGCGAAATATGCCAGGAGAGAACGCAATGGAAATGAACCGTCTCCCTCGTTATCTGAATGGAAAAGTTTGTTGAAAAATGGACGGTTATCAACGCCTCGCGATCGCGTTCCAACTCCTCCCAATACAAACGTTAATCAGATTATTTATGGACGGGTTGCGGGTGTGGCGAGAGGTTCGGTTTGGAATGCTGAATTAGTGGATAATTCGGGGGATTCTTATTTAACAATTCCTCAAGCGGGAGAGGCGTTTTCCTATGGAATGAGTACCTTACCGAAAGGACAGTTAGGAACGAATCAAAATCAAAGTGCTGAAATGTTAGTCCGTTATCCTGATACGGCTTATCAAGCACACGGAAATTATGGGGTTCAATACAGTTTAGATTTACCGCTTTATAATCCCAGCAATCAAACCAAAACAGTCATTTTAACTTTACAAACGCCCCTAAAAGAAGATGAGTTATCTCAAAAGGGATTACGATTTTTAGAACCAGTTGCGCCTCAAACTTTTTTTCGGGGAACAGTTAGATTTCGCTATATTAATGATCGGGGAAAGCGTCAAACGCGATATATTCATTTGGTGCAAAAACGAGGACAACGGGGGGAACCGTTAGTGAAATTGGAAATTGAACCGCAACAACAACGACGGGTTGAATTTGATTTTCTTTACCCTCCCGATGCTTCACCTCCTCAAGTGTTGACTGTTGAGACATTGGAAGACTAAAGGAATTGGAGGGGAAGTCAATTCATTCTCCAGGATTGTAAAGATTTTATTTCTTAAAAAATGATCAGTTTAAAATGTGGAGTAAACTACAAAAGTTAACTGTTTCTGATTCGTCTCGACCTGAAAGCTTAGAAGCGTATCCATCTAAACAGTCGGAGTTCAGAAACATTGGATAATGAATTAAAAACCTAATCTTACTCTGTAACACAAATGCCCTGGTTTGTCAAAATAGAAGAAGGAATTGTCGAAAAACCAGTCTTTGATCAGTATGTTCCGGCTCATGTCGCCTACGTCAAAGCGTTAATCGCCAAAGGACACAAAGCCAAAACCGGCTACTGGGGGAAGCGAGGCGGGGGAATGCTTCTGTTTGAGGCGGCGTCAAAGGAAGAAGCCAAGGCGATAGTTGAGCAAGACCCCCTAGTTCAAAATGGCTGCGTCAGCTATGAACTTCTCGAATGGTGTGTTGTTGTCGAATGAAGTCGAAAAAATTAAAAATTTGTGTTAAGCTAATAAGTGGCTCGGATCTACGCGGTCAAGACGCCCAAATCTTGTCAGGACCGGAAGGTAGCAGCAACACGGGATGCTCTAGATAGGCGTAGGCTCCGGGCCACTTTTGTCTGTAGGCAGATAGGAGGCATTATGCAACCCCGAGGTTTAGGAGATCTCGTCCAGAAAGCTGTTTACTTAGGTGTTGGGTTAGCTGCTTATGCAGGCGAGAAAGCGGCTAAGAACATGGCAGAGTTGAGAACCGAGGCTCAAAAACTTGCTGATGAATTGGTGAAGCGAGGCGAGATGACGACCGATGAAGCTCGTCGTTTTGTAGAAGATACTCTCAAGCAAGCTCAACAACAACCTCCCCAAGGGAAAAGTTCAACTCAAAATTCCCCAGAACCCCGTCAAATTGAGATCATTGACGCTGAAGATGATGAGTCTCCGTCCGTTGACCCGGCGGATCAATTACGTCAACAGGTACAAAATTTACAGGAAGAACTGCGTCGTCTTAAACGAGAGTAAATTCTGCCCAGTCTAGGTAGATGGCAGTGTTATACTGGATTTCCAGATGAAACCTATTCTTTATGGCTTTGTCTGAAAGATTATTAATACGCAGGTGGCAAATCTGATGGAAGATTGGTCAAAAGATTTTTTTGAAGCCGTTGGGACGGCAGTGTATGAAGTCGAAAAGTTGTTCACTGATATTAGTAGAGACTGGGATCAGATGGTTGATGAACTGACTAAGTTTTCAGAAGAAATGACCGAAGAAGTTCACAATAAAATCTTTCCCGAATTGGAAGAATATCTCAATGAAATTGTTGAACCGATTCTTGATATCTACTTCGATCTAGAATTAGAATTCGACGAGAGTGAGTTTGAACCCTTTGTAACCTATGTTCATCCAACCTCTACTCAGTATTCGGCTTGTCGGGGTTGTCAACATTATCATGGTCATGTGTACGGGGGAAATTTGCTGGTTTGTGCTATGCACCCAACCGGGGTTGAAGATGATACTTGTCCCGATTGGGAATCTCAATAAAATAAAATTCTTCTTTTAATCTGGAGACAATTTAGGGGTTTAAACTCCAACAAAACTCTTTATAAAATAAAGGTTATACATCCGGCATTTAATTCCCTATTCTCTCTTTTGCTTTTTTAGTCAGCTTTAGTCATCGGTGAATCTACCATTAGAGGATGTATCTTTGTTCGGAGTTCCCAGACTTCCGGCTTCTATTCAACTGAGATCTTATCAGAAAAAAGCAGTTCAAAGTTGGTTTGCAAATCAGGGACGGGGAACCTTAAAAATGGCAACTGGAAGTGGTAAAACGATTACCGCTTTAGCCATTGCCACTGAACTTTATCAAAAAATTAACCTACAGGTTTTACTGGTTATTTGTCCCTATTGTCATCTGGTGACGCAATGGGCGCGAGAGGCGGAAAAATTTGGCTTAATACCCCTATTAGCCTTTGAAAGTGTTCACAACTGGCAACGTCAACTGTCTGCCCAACTTTATAATATTGGTTCCGGTTTTCAACCGTTTCTGACTGTTATTACCACAAACGCCACTTTAATTTCTGAGGGGTTTCAGTCTCAACTGCGCTATTTTCCCGAAAAAACCCTAATTATTGGCGATGAAGTTCATAACTTAGGTTCACCCCGTTTAGAAGAAAGTTTACCTCGAAATATCGGGTTACGTTTGGGGTTATCCGCCACACCTGAACGTCACTTTGATGAAGAAGGAACTGATTCTATTATCGCATATTTTGGTTCTGTTTTGCAACCCGAACTCACCCTCGCCGATGCAATTTGTCAGGGGGCTTTAGTTCACTATCTTTATTATCCGATTTTAGTCGAATTAACTGAAGCTGAAAGTCGCGCCTATTCTCGGTTAACAACTCGGATTGGTTGGGCATTGATGGATGAAGAAAATCTCAATAAAAATGAAACAATTACAGCTTTATTAATCCAACGGGCGCGATTGATTGGGTCAGCTTCTAACAAAATTCAAGCCTTGCATCAGTTAATGAAAAGTCGTTTACAGACGACTCATACTTTGTTTTATTGTGGAGATGGGAGTATGGAAAGTAGTGAATTTTCCTCAACTCGTCAGTTAGAAGCAACGGTAGAATTGTTAGGAATGAAACTCGGTTATCGGGTGAATACTTATACCGCAGAAACCCCGTTAATTGAACGAGAAAAGCTTCGTCATCAGTTTGAAAGCGGAGAATTACAAGGGTTAGTGGCAATTCGCTGTTTAGATGAAGGGGTTGATATTCCAGCCATTCAAAATGCAGTGATTCTCGCTAGTAGTAGTAATCCCCGTCAATTTGTCCAACGTCGGGGACGAATTTTGCGCCCTCATCCCCACAAAGAACGAGCAACTTTATTTGATATGATTGTTCTTCCGCCAGATTTGGGACGAGACACCCTAGAAGTTGAACGTAATTTATTGAGAAAAGAGTTAAAACGGTTTTTAGAATTTGCCGATTTAGCCGATAACGCCGGAGAAGCTAGAATGCAATTACTAAAATTACAAAAGCGATATGGTTTGTTAGATCTTTGATTCCGTTTGAATAAAAGTTAAAATCACTCTCATTAAATTTGATCCGTGATACAGTAAAATATAGAGATCATTAAACCTCCATACAATGAGTTTGTACTATTCTGAAAGTTTAATTCGCACAATTTCTAATGTTTGTGCTGAGAAAAAATCATCTTATCAGACAGAAAGTGACTCGAAGATCATTCAAGATCCCTTAGCCGATGCGTCTCCAGAAGTGCAAGAAATAATTGAACGAGTCTTACAAGCTGAACGCGATAAACTCTATATGAAAATACCTCGTAATATTAATGATGATATCCTCAAAATTATTAAGGAAGTGGTGCAATGAAACTGATTTCAATTCGTCTCTGCAATTTTCGTCAACTCTACAGTCAAACCCCTGAAATTATTTTAGCTTCGGGAGTTCGGAATACGACGATTATTCATGGGAATAATGGGGCTGGAAAAACAACATTAATGAATGCTTTTACTTGGGTATTTTATAATAAATTTAGTGCAGCATTTGCCGCTTCTGAGTCTTTAGTTAATAAAAGAGCGATCGCCGAATCAGAACCCGGAAAACCTGTGCTGTGTTGGGTTGAAGTTGTCTTTAAACATGACAATAAACGCTATCAAGTCAAACGAGTTTGTCGGGCGTATAAAAACAACAAAGAAATCGAACAATCTCCCAGTGAATTGTATATGCAAGTGGCGGGAGATGATGGACGTTGGACAATACCGCCTCAACATCCTGATGATATTATTAATCGAATTTTACCAATAAGTTTACATCAATATTTCTTCTTTGATGGTGAACGAATTGAACAAATTGTTCGGGATGATAAAAAAGCTGAAATTGCCGAAGCTACAAAAGAATTATTAGGTGTAGAAGTCTTAAATCGAGCGATTAAACATTTAGGAGAAGCGAGAAAATCCCTAGAAACCGATCTGAGTTTAATTGGAGATGCAGAAACAAAAAAATACATCAAAGACAAGAAAAAACTAGAACAAGAAATAGATCGACTCAATCAGCGTCAAACCGAAATCGAACAAGAGTTAGATCATCAAAACGAACTAAAAAGAACCCTTAGCAGTCATTTATTAGACTTAAAAGGGGCTGGAGAATTACAACAACGCCGAGATGAACTCGAACAACAAGCAAAACTGATTCGACAACAACTTCAACAAGCAAATGAAACGATTCGTCAAGAGATTTCTACACGAGGGTATACTGTTTTCCTCTCAGAAGCAATTCCTAAATTCCGAGAACAATTTGAACAGTTGAGAGAAAAAGGAGAACTTCAAACGGGAATTACCCGACAATTTATTCAAGATTTACTCCATCAACAGCATTGTATTTGTGGGAGTGAATTAACCCCTGAAACACCTAACCGAAAACAAGTCGAAAGTTGGTTAGGAAAAGCTGGAGTGGCAGATGTAGAAGAAACAGCCATCCGCATGAGTACCCAAGTCGATGAAATTGAAAAACGAGTTCCTGAATTTTGGCAAAAAGTCGATCAACAACAAGCAAACTTAAATCAAAACAGAACAGAGTTATCTCGAATTGAAACTCAACTTGATGATGTTAAAAAGAAGTTGAGAAGTTACCCCGATGAAGATATTCAACAACTCCAAAAACGTTTGGATGAAGTTGAAACTAAAATTAATAACCTCAACCGAGAAACGGGTTCAAATCAACAACAAATCGAAACGGCTAAAAGTTCAGTTAGTCAACTAGATAAACAGATTGATAAGCTAAAAATGAACGAAATGAAACAAGTTTTAGCCCAAAGAAGAATTGAAAAAACTCAAGATGCAATTACCCGTTTAACTCAAGTGAAAGATCGCTTAGATCAACAATTTCGGTGTCAACTCGAAAGTCGAGTTCAAAATATTTTTAGTCGAATTTCCTTTACTCCCTATCTTCCTAAGCTGACTGAAAACTATGAATTAAAATTAGTGGAAACTACAGCCGGAGAAGAAGCCCAAGTCGCCGCTTCTACCGGAGAAAATCAAATTCTTAGCTTATCTTTTATTGGGGGAATTATTGAAGGCGTGCGAGAATGGAGTCAAAAAAACACCCTAATGGGGCCAGATAGCAGTACATTTCCGATTGTCATGGATTCTCCGTTTGGGAGTTTAGATGAAATTTATCGTCGTCAAATTGCTAAAATTATTCCCGAATTAGCCAATCAATTAATTGTCTTAGTCACGAAAACTCAATGGCGGGGAGAAGTCGCCCAAGAAATGGAAAAACGCATTGGAAAAGAATATATTTTGTCTTATAATTCCCCTAAAACCGATTGTGAAGAAGACTCGATTGAATTAGGCGGAATTTGTTATCCTTTGGTGAAACATAGTCCCAATGAGTTTGAATATACGGAGATTTTAGAAGTAACTTATGAATTTTAACAAATATTTTTGATAAATATGCTGATTTTAGGGCGAGGTATTCGTAACCAATAAGTAGCCGTCTAACTGGATTCGGATTATGAATATCAAATCTATTGCTAAAACTCTTGCGATTGTTGTGACAACATTAGGATTGGTACATCCCCCGCAAGCTGTCGCCCAAAACTCTTCTTTTTCTTGGTCGTATATGGGAGAATCAATGGGAAAAAAACTTTATCTTGATGTTTCCATGTACAGTATTCGTTTATATGATAAAGGGGAAACTTTATTTACCTACAAAGTCGGCGATGAAATGGTGTATGCTAAAAGTCATTGTCGGACTTGGCAGTGGTATATTCTTGGGGCTTCAAATCATAATGAAATTGATAATATTGCACCCCCGTCAGCCATTGATGATGGCAACCTGTATTCAATTTATGATGCAGCAACTGATGAAATGATGATGCGTGTTTGTACGGCTGCTTCTCTAATGTCAATACCTTAGCTTCAACCCCAGTTGAACAAAAAACGAGATTTAAGCTAAACAATTTAAGAATAAAGCTTGACAATAGGTAAACCTTTTGAGGGAATACTACTGAGAAATAAATGCCGAATATGATCAGATGCAAACAAACCAAATAAACTTAATCCCGCGAGGATTACTAATGACAAACTGAACTTTGCATAAATTCCAAACGGGATAATTACTAATGCTAAAATCAAGAATATAATGGCTGAAAACTGACAAAATGAGCGGATTTTTTCTAGCCTTAAAACTGCCTTTCGACAAGTTGGGCAATGCTTGGTATGTCGATGCCATCTGTCGTAGAGTTGTTCACTAGATAATTCTTTAATATTATCGTTCTCAAACGGTTCGCCACCTGCAAATTTATCTAGCCATTTTCTAAACGTAATTACTCCCATATCCGAAACTGTAGGTAGATAATAATTATTTTCAGGTTGAGTTGTACAAATAACATCTTCAGAATGTAACGCAGTTAAATCTTGATCGCCGAGTTTGTAACCTTGTAAATGTTGTTGTGCGACTCGGATATCAGGTGGTAAAATCTTAAAAATTAAACTCAATATATTGTTTTTTTGTGGGAATGTTTCACTCGAAAAAAACTTACCAATATACCGACAAGAACCCGCTTGAGTTGGAATAAAATAAAGCTGAAAAAAATCCGTTCTCCCGTGAGGATGGCGATAAATTGTTGTATTAGAACAAGGCGGCGTAAACGTTCGTGTGGCTTCCATATCCTGGTTAAAGACGTTATAGCCCGTATGCTTGAGTATAAAACCCATCTGGGCTGACATTTCTCCCACTTGCTTAAACTCCTGAATTGGGATAGCAGTTTGCGGAGAAAATATCATTAAACCCTCATGCAAAAACTGGGCGTGAGACGGATCAAAACTACTTTCTACAGAGACTCGATAACCGACAGGAACATCACTCATAAACCAATCCGTCGAATCACTATCAAGGTCACATTCTGGTATAGTTGCAGGTTGTTTTAACTGACAATCTTCAAACGCCGTCGAACAGTTATCCGGCCAAACCCAAAGCAATCCTTCTAATATTTTTGTCGGATAAATTTGAACTTGCGATCGCGGATTTTTTATAGCTGTTTGTTCTAACATTTCATCCGTTGACATCGGAATTTTCGTGCAGATTCCCTCTCCATCAAAACACCAACCATGATACCGACAAACGAGAGTCCCGTCTTCAGTATTAATACTTCCCAAAGAAAGCTGAACCCGTCGATGAGGACAGACATCATCCATCACCTTCCACTGTTGATTTCCATCCCTCCAAATCACTAACTTTTTACCAAGAAGTGTCAAAGCAGTCGGGTGAGAGACATCCAAATAACTGAGGGGAATAACAGGATACCAGTTTTGAGTCCACAAAAATTGAGTTTCCATGATAATCTGTGATTAATCTGTAATTAAAACTTGCTGATTTTCTAGGAACTTAAACACTCATTGGCAAAACAACCCAGTTTCTAGCGACCTTTGATTCTCTGCTCACGCACTTTTAGATTAAACAAAAATGTTAAATTCAGCAACAATAATCAGAACTTACAGTCAAAGGATAACAAATGACAGAAAACACTCAACATACCCTAGCCTCGGAAATCATTCAGTCCGGTATCGGCTTACATAGCGGCTTAAAAACAACCGTTCGGATTTTACCCAGTTCCGCCGTTGGACGCTATTTTGTCAGGGTTGATTTACCCGAAGAACCAATTATTCCAGCAACAATTAAATCAGTGGTTTCCACCACCCTTTCTACCGAACTCGCAATTGCCGATCACATTAACAATTCAAATCCTCACTTAAAACCTAGTATTCGTACCGTTGAACATTTATTATCAGCCTTAACACTCCTGGGAGTCAATCACGCCCGCATCGAAATTGACGGCCCAGAAATTCCGTTGTTAGACGGATCAGCTAAAATTTGGGCAGAGGCGATCGCCAATGCAGGACTCGCAGTCACCTCCCAAACCACCCCAATCATACCCATTACCCAAGAAATAATCGTGCGTCAAGGCGATGCTTTTGTGATGGCTATCCCCGCAGACGAAACTCGCTTTAGCTACGCCATAGATTTTGAAATGGCGGCGATTGGTCAACAATGGTACAGTTGGACCCCTCAACAAGAAGACTTTACAACAGCGATCGCCCCGGCCCGCACCTTCGTTCTCGAAAAACAAGTTCACCACCTGCAAGAAGCCGGATTAATCAAAGGCGGAACCCTCGATAATGCCTTGGTTTGCGGCGACGACCGTTGGTTAAATCCCCCCTTGAGATTTTCAAATGAACCCGTCCGTCATAAAATTTTAGACTTAGTAGGGGATCTAAGCTTGTTGGGAGTTATTCCCCAAGCTCATTACTTGGCTTACAAAGCTGGACACCACCTACATACCCAACTGGTTCAACGCATTCAAGCAGCCGCCTTAGCCGCCCTCTGAAGCGGTGCGCGCGCTGAACTTTGTTGCGATCGCTAACCGACAAATGGGAAGCTAACTAGAAACTGTGAATTTGATCAAATGTCAGACGTAAAATCCGATCCTGTTAACTCTAACCCTGTTGAAACCCCCAACGGCACCGCGACAAAAGTCGTTCAAGCTGTTATGGGTGTCGAAGACATTCAAAAGCTATTACCCCATCGTTACCCCTTCGCCCTCGTTGATCGCGTCATTGAGTATGAACCCGGTAAACGGGCGGTGGGAATTAAAAATGTCACCTTCAATGAACCTCATTTTCAAGGGCATTTTCCCGGAAAACCGATTATGCCCGGAGTCTTGATCGTCGAAGCGATGGCCCAAGTCGCGGGGGTTGTTTTAACCCAAATTCCTGATGTGGATGGGAACTTGTTCCTGTTTGCAGGCATCGATAAAGTCAGATTTCGTCGTCCAGTCGTTCCCGGCGATCAACTGATTATGACTGTTGATATACTTTCTTTGAAACGCCGTCGTTTCGCCAAAGTTCAAGCCAAAGCCGAAGTCGATGGTAAACGGGCTTGTGAAGGCGAATTGATGTTTTCTAGCATCGACTAAAGCGTTGTCTGGTGATTGAAGATCATCGGATTAAATTAAACATTCTGAAATCACCCCATATCACCAACCCTAAAATATTACAAATCTCTATGATCACCTTAATTCACCCAACGGCTGTTATTCATCCCAAAGCACAACTACACCCCAGTGTACAAGTGGGAGCTTATGCTGTGATTGGGGAAAATGTTAAGGTAGGGCGTGATACAACCATTGGCCCTCATGTCGTGATTGAGGGCTGGACAGAAATCGGCGATCGCAATCAAATTTTTCCCGGTGCAGTTATTGGAACTGAACCTCAAGATCTTAAGTATACCGGAGCGAAGACTTTTGTTAAAATTGGCAATGATAATTTGATTCGAGAATATGTCACCATTAACCGCGCGACTGATGAAGGTCAAGCCACAATTTTAGGAAATCAAAATCTGTTAATGGCTTATTCTCATCTGGCTCATAATTGTGTGATTGAAAATCAAGTTATTATTGCTAATAGTGTGGCATTGGCGGGTTATGTTCATATTGAGTCTCAAGCCCGAATTAGTGGGCTGGTGGGTGTGCATCAATTTGTTCATATTGGTAAACTAGCAATGATTGCTGGATTGACGCGCATTGTTCAAGATGTACCCCCATTTATGATAGTAGAAGGAACACCCCCAAAAGTGCGATCGCTGAATACGATTGGTTTAAAACGGGCAGGTTTCACCCCAGAAGATTTAGTGCTGTTGAAAAAAGCATTTCGGATTTTGTATCGTTCCGGCTATCGACTCGAAGAAGCGCTACAACAGTTAGAATTATTACCCGCTCATCCTAATTTACAACATTTAAGTCGTTTTATGCGATCGGCAATTACTTCAGACCGTCGAGGTTTAGTTCCGGGGAAACGCAGTTTATCCCATTTGGAAGAAATGTAGTCAAAGTAGATGAATTAAAATTAAGTTTTTTTTGGATGTTGTTGAAAAGGAGGTTATTTTACAATAGATATCTAACAAAATTATCGTGAATTAATCCAAAATTTGATCATAGATTTGATGGGAAATTAGATGAGAACAACTATTTCTGAACTTTCTGAGGTAAAATGATCACAACAATCCTAACTTTTTCTGAAGTGAGTAACGCATCACCTCAACTGGAACTGATTGTTTTAACCAAAGTTGTAACGCGGATGCACCTTGTTGAACCAACATTTCTAAACCATCAATAATAATTGCACCTTTGGCTTTCGCTAGCGATAAAAATTGAGTCGGGTTAGGAGTATAAATCAAATCATAAGCGATCGCATCCGATTTTAGCCGATCCATCACGGCGGCTGTTACCGGAGAATTTTCGACATGAGGATACATCCCCACTGGCGTTGTATTCACGAGTAAATCCGCTTGATGAATTATATCAGTTAAATTCTCCCAAGTTTGAATTTGTAGCGATAAAGAGAAAGGAGACTCTAACCAACTTTGCTGAAAGACTTCTAACTTTTGTCGATTTCTTCCGATCACATAAATCTCAGTCATTCCTAACTCCGCACATCCAGCCACAACCGCCCGAGAAGCCCCGCCATTTCCTAAAATAACGGCTGTTTTTTCCGACCAAAATGTGTTAATATTTTGTAGCGGTGCGAGAAATCCAACCACATCAGTATTTGTTCCTTCCCAACCCTCAGAAGTTCGCCAAACCGTATTCACCGCGCCTACTGCTTCGGCTATTTTGGAAACTTTAGAGAGTCGAGAAAGAATCGCTTGTTTGTGAGGAATCGTCACATTAAATCCTTGAACACCAATCGCTGCAAATCCTGCTAAAGCCGCATCTAAATCAGTGGAATGAATCGGAAAAGGAAGATAAACATAGTCTACTCCCATCTCAGCAATTGCTGCATTGTGCATCACCGGAGACAGAGAATGTTCAATCGGATCGCCAATCACACCCAAAAGTTTTGTTGTTCCTTGAATCATCAATCTATTCAGGTTAACGCTTTTGTTATTATGACATCCCCCTGGTAACGGATTCAACACTCACTAACTTTGAAATTCTGGGGCTTCAACCAAAATAGGATTAACATCAAACCAAAAATCTTTACGATAACGGTATTCAAACACCCACAAACTCCGCAGTAAAGTTTGATAATCCGTTAAACCACTCAACTTTTTAGTTTTTCCCACCTGACGCAACATTTCCCATTCATTGGCTTCAATCGCTAATAATAACTGATGACGACGTTGTAAAATCACATCTTCTAAAGCCTCTCTCGAAAGTGGTGGATCTTCTTTTTGAAGACAGCTATACAACAAAACTAACAACGTTCTCACATGACCTCCACTCATCATACACAACCGTTCTAACGTTTCCGGTTGATCAAAAACTTGAGGAATCAAACTCGAATATTCATCCGGTTTAACTTCAGGAAATGATCGCGCCATAACCATTTGTCGGAGTAATTCAATTCCCTCCTCACAGGGCGTTTCATCAGTAAAACGAACTGGAACCATCGGTAAAGTTTTCGGATCACCGCCAAAACGATTGGTGAGTCGTCCTAAATCATTCGAGAAAATTAATCCCAAAGGAATCGTATAAACAACATGACAGCCTAACTGATTTAATTGATCACCGCGATCAATAAATAAATATTCAGGTTGGGGTCTTCCGGTGGCGGTTCTCGAACTCATAATTCGATCTAAGTTATCAATAATCACCACCAATCCTTGTTTACCTTGCTGCTTTAGTTGTTCAATAGACGGTGTGAGCAATTCTTGATTAATCGCTTGTAAAATGGTGTTGGTACGCGGTTCTAAATATTGTCGTAACCGAGTCCGCAGGTCGCGACTATCTCTAGCTTTAGCGGTAATTTTACCAATTCCCAACGATAGAGAAAATTCTTCCTTTGTATTCCCACTCACACTTCCTAATGCTGGCAGATCCGCTTGAATATCAATCTGGGCTTGTAGAACATTTGCTAAACCCTGAAGCAAGGCTTTAAATCTGGTGGGTTGTAATGTGATCTGGAGTTGTTCTATACTCTCGCTAACCTGACGAGCGATCGCCAGCAAAATATCCGTGATGTCTACATCCGCCATATCGAGATCTTTACTCGACTCGAAATAGACAACATGAAAGTCTTGTTCTTCTAACTCTGCCTTCAGTCGTAATAATTCTGTTGATTTCCCCGAACCAATATGTCCGGTAAAAAGCTGACAAGTTGGATTTTCTGGAGACAGGCGGGTAATTGTCCGGGCAACTTGTTCAATTAGTTTTCCGCCCCGAACTTCAGAAAAATCAATATAGTATTGTCGGTCTTCTATTGTACCAAAATTTAATGTTTTTGCGGGATTAGATGCCCGAAAAAATCTGCGTAAATTGAGTTCCATCGTTGTCCACCCAAGCAATACCTGTGTCCGTAAACTCTCATTCTTGTCGTTATTGTTTGAATCAGTAGGGAATAGCAAAATCAACCTTTATTTGCGAGCCAGTATCCGAGTGTTAATCCTAAACCAGAAGTTGTAGCGAGAATCATAAAAGTATAAAATCCATGAAAAGATTCAATTAATTTTTCTCCGGCAACCATTTGTGCAATGACTCCAGAAATGACAACAATTGCACCCCATGCTCCAAAAATAACTTCTAAGCCTGTTTTTTCAATGGCTCGAATCACGGCATTTTGTCCTGCACCCGTCCATGCACCGATATAAGCTCCGAACCCAAAACCAAAGACGCTTCCGACACGACTTTTGCTCCGACCTTTTGTCTGGAAAGCTCGATCACAAATCATTCCCATTGTCGCCCCCATGACTGCTCCTAGAATACCGCCCAACAGCGATCCGCGCCAATCTCCCGTTTTGCTCCCGGCGACTAATCCCGCGATCGCAGAAATTCCAGCGAGGGTGAGTATCCATAAAACCGCTTTGATTCGAGCTTGTGAACCTGCGATCGCGCCTAATACCATCCCAATCATCGCCCAAACACTTCCTGTTACCATTCCACCTGCTTGATTTCCCGTCACCCATCCGGCTATTCCACCCGCAATCATTAAAGCAATAAACCAGGAATGTTCAAACCTTTCTCCACAGGAGGCGGAAATCGCAATAATTAACCATAAGATTAGGGCGAGAATTTCATTCCACAAGGGAACGGATAACGTGGTTAAAATCCATCCCATTAGGGTGTACCCTAAAAAAGTACCTGCTAGCCATCCCCACGGAATTAGAGGGGAATCTGGCTCTGAGACAGGAGAATCAACAGGTGGAGGGGTATTCGGATCAACCGTCGAAGTTTGAAAATTGAAATCGGGCGACGTGGGGTGTGGAGAATTACGACTAGGCGGGGTTTGTAGGCGAGAAACAGAAAACTGAGGATCACTCAATAGCGATCGCAACCGAACATAAGCGTAATTAATTTCTTTAAATTTTTGTTCAGCTTCGACTTGCAAGCGAGAATCATGAGGATAGCGATCGGGATGCCAAATTAAAGCCAAATTTCGATAAGCCTGTTTGACATCCTCAAGCGTTGCACCCGGCTGAAGATTTAAGATTTGGTAGTAGTATTCTATCTCATCCACGTTTTATGCGAATCGCGAAATCTAACAGGTAATGACTCATCGTTTCAGTGGGGATTGTACAATTGGTCATCACCTCAAACTGCACTGTTTTTGTTGTTTTCCTTGACACTCTAATAGACTCTGGTTTAATTTAGGCTTCAATTCCATCATAGTTCAAAAGTCCCAAAGAACGATGAAAGATGTAAAACTGGGAAAGTATCTCACTCTGGAATCCTTTTGTACTTGTACTCAGACCTATCAAAAGTATGCCACTCAGATTAATCCCTATCCCGATTCTCAGATAAGCATTGTCGCGATTCAAGCATTAAATCAGTGGATTATTGATCCGATTATTGATCATTTTGGACTCGAACAATTTCAACTGACTTATGGATTTTGTTCAAAGGATTTAAAACGATTTCTTGAAAAAAAAGATCCGATTACCGGACTCAAAAATGGTCGAGTTGCACCGAATCTAGATCAACACATCGCCCATGAAGTCAAAAAAAATGGTCGATATTATTGTGAGCGATTGGGGGCGGCTTGTGATTGTCAAATCAAAGATTTAGACAGTGGTGAATTAGTCGATTGGATAATCGCGCAAAAGTTGCCTTTTGATTCTTTGTATTTTTATGGTCAAAATAGACCGATTCATCTCAGTTACGGCCCTCAAAATAAAGGCGATATCTGGACGTTTAATGCGGCAGGTTTACCCACAAAAAAAGGTACAGAACGCTGGAAAAAAGAAGGGAGATAGGGAGATAGGGAGGTAGGGAGTTGGGAGGACTGGAGGTGGGGATAGGGGGTAATGGGGAGATCTTGCATGGTTGCCTATTCCCCGTCCCCTGTCTCCTCTTAAGACCGACATAACGCCTCTTTGCGACTATCAAATAACTTGACAATGCCATCTGTTACCGTCTTTTTCACATTCATATCACAACCGGCTAAAAATTCCTCAGCAGAAATCACATTTTGAAAGAATTCTTGGGCGCGGTTCCGCTGATGTCGAATCTCATCAAACCCCATCGATTTCACCATATAGGTGGCGAGAGGAGAATTTTTAATATCATAAGAGGCGCTTTGAGTGCGTCCCTTATCTAACAGCGTTAATATCTGTTGGTCTAATTCATTTTTGGGTTGATGAGGATGAGAAATCTCTGGTAGAAAATCAACCAAAGAAGCCGCCACAAAGCTTTCAGTTGGCATTTCTCCCATCAACGTTGAAACCGGAATTACCCGTCCAAAACGGAGAGAAAGAGCCTCTAAAAAAGCAATAGTAAATAGTTTAGTTCCAAGATAAAGTCGTCCCACTTCAATATTTTTGCGAGCGCGTTCCACTAAATCATTATAAGTTTCATCAGTGGGATATCCCTGAAATTGATGAAAAATGACTTCCGGTTTAATAAAGTTGAGAAAACCTTCCATCTTTTGTAGAGCTGTGCGATATTGATTAATCGTGTAAGAACTGGAATATTTAAGATGATGATTGGTTTCGGGAAGTAAATTCCAAGTATTATCTAAAAAACGAGCCGGATTCAGGTGAGCAAAACTACCGACATCTCGATTAGAAAGACGAACTGAACGAATCACAGTCGCTCTCAATTCCTCTGGAGTCAACTTCAGATTTAACTGTGAAGTAATTTCTTGTAAACGACGATATAAAATATCACTATTGTTGAGTCCTTCTGCGTTGTGAGTTCGGAAAGGAATCGTCGCTTCAATACAAGCCACAACCTGAATAATCAATTCAGGCGGTAGAAACGGGTCAAGAACCTTCGCCGCCACCAAAGCACTCAAAAACTCATTTTGTCCCTCTAAAGGCGAAAGCGTCTGACTTGGCGAGAAGTTAAACACCTGCATCACCATCTCAAAGCTTTTGTCAGCAGGTAACTCCGAAGCATCTCGAATGACCAGATGTTCAGCAACCTGACGAATAAACGGAATAATGTAGTAAGTCAAATTAAAGTTAACACTTTGATCGACCTGTACATAAACGACATCGTGAAATAAAGCCGCCAGGACCTCAATCGGATGCTCAGACCCCCCAACCTCAAAAATATGTTCTGGTGTATGAAAATAACGCCAAGGCCCAGTCATCGTCTGAACAATCAGCTCTGTAATTTTAGCTAGATCCTGAGATTCTACAACAATGTTAAGCTGTTTCATCGCCCAGGCTAGCTTCTCAAGACACTGTTGGTCATAATCCTGTTCAGCACTCCGATGCTGATCACACATTACATTTGTCATTGTTTTAATCACCCAACGTGGCGAAAAATACTTTTACCCCTAGCTTTAGCTTAAGCTATAGGTTTTCCTACAATGGTTGATATCTTAATTTAATTATGCACTCTGGCGTTTCGACTGTCGTAAGTATTACCCCCAAAAAAACAACACCTGTGTCAAAGCAGACCCATGGGTAAAGCCAAGAGAGAGAGTAATGAACGGATTTTTGTTTGACTCTCCTATACGATGCAAGATGTGTATGAACTGACAGACAACTCCCTGCCGTGAGGTTTGAGATGAGCAAAACTTCTTCCCTTAGCCAAAATATTCAGGTAATGATGAATTGCCCGAATTGTGGCATTTTAAATTCAGAAGGTGCAAATTACTGTATGGAATGTGGCACATCTTTGTCTAAAGTTTGTTCCCACTGCCACCATAAAAATTCACCCCAAGCCAAGTATTGTACAGAATGTGGTACATCCTTAAAAAATGAGAGTCAGCCCTCAGCGCTCACTCCCATCACTCCCTCAGAACCCACTCCCATCCGACCCGCTGAACGACGCCAACTGACTGTAATGTTTTGTGACTTGGTGGGTTCAACGGCGCTATCGGAAGAACTCGACCCAGAAGAACTGCGAGAACTGATTCAAAAATACCAGGAAACCTGCGCCAATATTGTGCTTCAGTACGAAGGATACATTGCCCAGTATCTTGGAGATGGAATCTTAATCTACTTCGGCTATCCCATCGCCCATGAAGACGATGCCGGACGTGCCATGCGTGCTGCTTTGGGCATTATCAAAGCGATTGCCGGACTCAAACCCGGCTGTATTGCCAATCGTTGTCTACAACTGTCTGTGCGCTTGGGCATCCATACAGGCTTAGTTGTGGTTGGGGAAGTTGGCGCGGGTAATAAACGGGAACAGTTAGCCATTGGCCAAACCCCCAATATTGCCGCCCGACTGCAAGGGTTTGCTCAACCCAATACCGCTGCTGTCAGTCCGACGACCCAACGACTGGTACAAGGTATTTTTGAATTTCAGTCATTAGGTCAACATTCACTCAAAGGAGTTTCTACTCCGGTTGAAATTTACCAAGTTTTACAAGAAACCTCCTCCTGCAAGCGTCAGAAAGTCGCTCAAAGTAGTTGGACTCCCTATGTTGGCCGAGAAGCTGAACTTGAACAATTCCAAGCCATTTGGGAACGGGTCAAATCGGGACGGGGAGAAGTTGTCCTGTTGATGGCAGAAGCCGGATTTGGTAAATCCCGTTTAGTCCAAGCCTTCCGAGAACGCATTGCCAACGATGCCTACACTTTAAGGGAAGTGTTTTGTTCTCCCTACTACCAAAATACGCCTTTTCATCCGATCATCGAACTGATTGCCGAACGAGTCTTAAAACTCACTCGTGAAGACTCACCCCAACAACAACTCACTAAACTTGAACAATTCCTCGATGCTCATCAAATTCCTCGTCAAGAAGCCGTTCCTCTGTTTGGTCAGTTACTCTCTATCCCCATCGATGAACAGCGTTATCGACCTCTGAACCTGTCGCCCCAAGCCACCAAACAAAAGCTATTAGAAGTCATGCTGGCGATGATCCACAAGGCCGCCAGTCAGCAACCGCTTCTGGTGATTGTGGAAGATTTGCACTGGATTGATCCCTCGACCCTCGAACTCGCTGACCGACTGATCCGAGAAGAAACCAATTATCCCATCTTGCGGATTTATACCATGCGACCGGGTTTTCAATCCCATTGGCTGCGACTTCCTCATGTGAGTCAGATTAACCTCAATCATCTTCCGGCGAATCAGATTGAACAAATTATTCAGGGCGTGACAGGCGGTAAACGGCTTCCCTATGCAGTCTCGAAACTGATTGTTGAAAAAAGTGACGGCATCCCGTTGTTTATCGAAGAAATGACTAAAATGGTGGTTGAGTCGGGGCCGTTTGTGGAAACGGAGGATACCTACGAACTCACAGGCCCGTTACCCACGCTCAGTATTCCTGATACCCTCAAAGGCTTGTTGATGGAACGACTCGATCGCCTCGATGGGGCCAAAGAAGTGGCTCAACTGGGGGCGAGTATTGGTCGAGAGTTCAGTTATGAATTATTACGGGCGATCGCGATCGGATCTGAAGACCTGAACACAAAAGAACCCAGTCGTCCGGCACCTGTAACCATAAATCTCAATGAAAGTAGCATTATTCGGGGGCTAGAAAAGTTAGTAGAAACACGATTATTGTTTGTCAACGGCGAACTTCCCAAAGCCGTCTACAGCTTTAAAAATGTTCTCATTCAAGATGCCGCCTATGATTCTTTGCTCAAAAGTACCCGAGCGCAATATCATCGTCGTATTGCTCGCGTTCTTGAAGCTGAATTTCCTCTTGTAACGAGTCGTGAACCGGAGTTACTTGCCTATCACTATACCAAAGCTGGATTATCTTTTTGTGCGATTGACTATTGGCAAAAAGCTGGAGAAAAGGCATTTTTGGGTTCGGCGAATGCAGAAGCAATTGCTCATCTAAGATCCGGTTTAGATTTGATTCAGAGCCAGAAAGCTGAACAGGGTCGTACAATTTCTTTACTGGGCGGATCTTCGAGTATCGATTTATTGAAGCAAGAACTTGATCTGCAAACGACTTTGGGTAAAGCTTTAATTGCCACTAAAGGGTATGCTTCTCTAGAAGTTGAACAGATCTACAAACGCAGTCGAGAAATTTGTCAGGAACTCGGAACGACTCCACAATTGTTTTCAGTGTTGTGGGGACTTTGGGGCTATCATGCCGCCCGCTGCGAACATCACATTGCCCTCGATTTTGCCAGTCGGTTAATGGGGTTAGCTCGACGCCATAATGACCCGATTTTAGAGATGGAGGCTCGTTTTACTCTCGGATTTGCTTTATTTTATCTCGGACGGTTACAAGCGGCTCACGAACATTGGAAAGTCAGCTATGAACTCTATCAAAAAACGAATCGGACTTGTCAAACTTGTCTGACTGGACAAGATGTGGGAGTGGCGAGTTTATCCTATATGTCGTTGAGTGCTTGGTTACTCGGACATACCGCAGATTCCCTCGAGTATAGTGAAGAAGCGATTCATTTGGCTTTGGAGTTGTCTCATCCTTACAGTACCGGGTTTGCGTTGTCGATGAAGGCGATGTTTCATCAACTGCGTCAAGAACCTGAAGCGGTTAAACATCAAGCTGAAGCGGCTATAGCTTTAGCCACTGAACAACGGTTTGAGTTTTGGTTGGCGACTGGAATTATCATGCAGGGTTGGGCGCTGGTTGAACTGGAAAAAACGGACTTGGGCATTAATCAACTTCGTCGAGGAATTGCGGCTCATGCGGCTACGGGTGCTAAAATTTCTTGGACGTATTTCTTGGGGTTACTCGCGACCGCTCATGCCAAAGCTGGACAGTTAGAAGCGGGGTTGGCTGTTTTAACTGAGGCTTTATCAACTGTTGAAAGAACCGGAGAACGCTTTTGGGAAGCTGAACTGTTTCGACTTAGAGGAGAGTTAATGTATGCCAAAGCTGGAGGGGGACAAAACTTAAATCCTGAACAGGTGGCAATGTTAGTGGCTCAAAGTCAAGTGTCTTCTCCTCATTCTCAATCGGTGGAATATTATCTCAATAAAGCCAGTGAAATTGCTCATGCTCAAGGCGGAAAGTTGTTAGAACTTAGAGCAACCGTGAGTTTAGCTCGTATCTGGTCTAAACAGGGGAATTCTAAGCTAGCACAACATCTATTAGCTAAGGTTTATAGCCAATGGCCTCAAGGATCTCAAACCGTTAATGTCGAAGAAATTAAACTGTTGTTAGCTGTAGAATAACGATCTACAAACTATCGAATTGTGTGGAATATGAGGGGTGTCTTTTCTATAGTTATGTGACTCAAGACTATGAATGAAGCAACATACGAAGACTTTTTGAAGTTAGATATTCGCGTCGGAAAAATTATCAAAGCTGATGTCTTTCCCGAAGCTCGTAAACCGGCTTATAAACTTTGGATTGATTTTGGAGAATTGGGCGTTAAAAAGTCAAGTGCTGGATTGACAAAGCTTTATAAACCACAGGATTTAATCAATCAAAATATTCTCGCTATTACTAACTTTCCGCCCAAACAAGTTGCTAATTTCATCTCGGAAGTGTTAGTGCTAGGAGTCGTTTTAGAGGAAGGAAAAGTTGCTTTAGTTCAACCGGATCAAGATGTTCCCCTGGGACTGAGAATTTTCTAAATTCACCTGTAGCCCTTGACCTGATAATCAGAATGCTTTGTGAGTCGAAAGTTTGCCTTCTGGCTTGATCAAAATAACGGCTAAAAAGACACGGTAGGGAATAGGGGACAGGCTTGACATTCACCCCCGTTTATACTCATAATTGCGGAATTATCAATTTTGTCTTAGACTTCATCTGATTTTGAAGAGGCTATCTCCCAACAAAACTGTATAGAGCCGGGTATCTAGCAAAGCCTTAAGGAATTTTGAACGTTCCTGATGACTCGATTCGATATCGGGTAAGATGCCCCTAAAACTGCGGGCATGACGAACAACAAGTAGTAAATAACCGGATATGCCAAAAGTTGTTTCAATCCACTCCTATCGAGGCGGTACAGGTAAATCAAACTTTACTGCGAATTTAGCAACAACGGTTGCACTCCAAGGTTATCGGGTTGGTGTCGTAGATACCGATTTACCCTCTCCCGGTATTCACAACCTCTTTAGTCTGGAACTAGAAGCCACCGACAAAACCCTGAATAATTACCTTTGGGGTGATACTCCCATTGAAGAAACAGCCTATGATGTTAGTGCCAATGTGGGAGTCGAAAATAACGGTAAACTGTATCTCGTTCCTTCTAGTTTTCAAGCCGATGACATTGCCCGGATTTTAAAAAATGGTTACGATGTCAAACTGATGAATGATGGGTTTCGTCGCCTGGTTAAAGAACTTCAGTTGGATTATTTATTTATTGATACTCATCCGGGACTGTCAAAAGAAACCTTTTTATCGATTGCTATTTCCCATGTATTGATCTTGATTTTGCGCCCCGACAAACAAGATTATCAAGGAACGGCAGTCACAATAGATGTGGCACGGCAACTGAAAGTCCGTAAAATGCTATTGGTGATTAATAAAGTCTACAAGACCCTGAATCGAGATGCCCTCAAACAAAAAGTTGAGGAAACTTACAACGAAAAGGTCGCTGGAGTCTTTCCCTTATCTGAAGATTTAGTGCAGCTTGCCAGTGAAGGGGTCTTTTGCGTAAAGTATCCAGAACACCCCGTTAGTGAGGAGTTTCATAAAGTCGCACAGCAGATTCAGGAGGTGTAAGTTAAAATGTCAAATCTTGGAGATATGCAGTCCCTCGCCAGTTCCATTAGTGCGATGACTTCTCCTTTTCGGAACTATTTGAACGATCTCTATGAGAAGTATAAATCATTCAACGATGGGGCGATCGCCGATTATATCCCAGAACTAACCCTCGCCAAACCGGAATGGTTTGGGATTTGCGTTGTCACCACCGACGGACAGATGTTTGAAGTCGGGGAATGCGACCAATTATTTACCATTCAGTCGATCTCCAAAGCCTTTGTGTTTGGTTTGGCCCTCGAAGATCATGGGCGGGAATACGTTAACAGCAAAGTTGGCGTTGAACCCACTGGAGAAGCGTTTAACTCGATTGTCTTGGATGAAGTCACCAACCGCCCTTATAATCCAATGGTGAATGCCGGAGCCATTGCCACAACGGATTTGATCAAAGGAAACAATAGCACCGAACGCCTGAAACGACTCCTAGAGATGTTTAAGCGTTATACCGGGCGAGATCATGAAATTAATGTTCCGGTGTTCCTCTCTGAAAAATCAACCGGCAACCGCAATCGGGCCATGTCCTATCTGATGCTCAACTTTGGCATGGTCGGCGACAAGATTGAGGATACCTTAGATATCTATTTTCAACAATGTTCGATTATGGTGAACGCCCGTGACTTGGCGATGATGTCAGCCACCTTAGCCAATGGCGGAGTCAACCCCGTTACCCAAGAACGAGCGTTGGATGAACGTTATGTCCAAGATGTGATTAGCGTGATGCTCACCTGTGGGATGTATGATGGATCGGGCGAATGGCTGTATCGGATTGGCATCCCGGCTAAAAGCGGCGTTGGGGGCGGTATTACGGCCGTTGCACCGGGAAAACTGGGTGTTGGTACGTTTTCACCCCTGTTAGATGCTAAAGGCAATAGCCTGCGGGGAATTAAAGTCTGTGAAGATCTTTCACGGGATTTTGGCTTACACTTGTTTAACGTTGCTAAACCCGATCGCGATTTAGCCGCTTGGATTGATGGCAGTGAGGGTGACAGTTGGTGAACAAAAATCGTGTTTCTCTATCATCTCTGTTCAAAACCCTTCTATCCTTCCATCTGCCCTTGAGAGTGGTGTTAATCTTGATGTTTGTGCTACAGATCGGGGGAGTGGTGGGTTTGGTGGGTTATCTGTCCTTTCGCAATGGACAGAAAGCCGTTAATGAATTGGCAACACAACTTCGCTCTGAAATTACAGCCCGCATTGAAAAAGAATTGAGGGGATACTTTGAAACCCCTCACGAAATCAACCGCCTCAATGCCACTGCTTTTCAGTCGGGCATCCTGGATATCAGGAATGCAGCCTTCGGTGAGAGGCTCCTGTACCAACAGATGAGGATTGCTCCGAGCGTTGCCCTCGTCTACTGTGGAAGCGCCCAAAACGGCGAGTTTTTTGGGGTGTTGCGATCGCCTGAAGATGGTTCGCTTCAACTCTCCTATAGTAATCCCTCCACTAATTTTATTCGTCAGTATTATGGATTGGATGTTAGAGGTGAACGCACCTATTACTTGAGGGAAGCCAATAAGCCCTATGACTCTCGTCAACGTCCCTGGTATCTTGCTGCGGTTTCTGCACAAGAATATGCTTGGACGGATATTTATATTGCCTTTACCACAAAATTACCTAATATTACAGCCAGTCTGCCCGTGTACGATGAATTGGGGAATAATTTGCTCGGAGTTTGTGCAACGGATGTTGTCTTACCCGAAGAATTTAGAAATTTCTTACAGCGTCTAAAAATTGGTAAAACTGGGCAAGCGTTTGTGATAGATCGTCAGGGATATTTGATTTCCAATTCCAGCGATGAACCCTTGATGGTTGGTCGCGGCGAAACGGCTCAATCATTGCTTGCAGTAGATAGTCAAGATAAATTAGTTCGGGAAGCCGCAAAATACTTAGTTGAAAGATTTAAGGGGTTTGATCAAATTAATCAAGCTCAACAGCTAAAAATAAAAATTGGGGATCAAAAAAAGTTTTTAGATGTTTTGCCCTTTCAAGATGGTTTTGCATTGGATTGGCTGATTGTGGTTGTGGTTCCTGAAGCTGATTTTATGGAGCAGATTAATGCTAATACTCGCAATACTATTCTATTGTGTTTTGCGGCATTACTTTTAGCGATTGTGATGGCTATTCTTACGGGAAAATGGATGACTCAACCGCTACAACGGGTCTCTCAGGCTTCCGATCAACTCGCCCAAGGTCAGCTTAATCAAGAGGTAGAACCCAGTTTTATTACGGAAATTTTGACTTTGGGTAACTCCTTTAATAGTATGGCAAAACAACTGAAAAGCTCTTTTAAAACTCTAGAACGAAAAAATGAAGAATTGCGAATTGCGGAAGAAAATTATCGCAGTATTTTTGAAAATGCGCTAGAAGGGATTTTTCAATCGAGTCCTCAAGGCCGATATATTAGTGTTAACCCCGCACTGGCTAGAATTTATGGTTATGATTCCCCAACAGAGATGATGAATAGCATTACGAATATTGGCGAACAACTTTATGTTAATCCCCAACAGCGGACACAATTTAGAGAGTTGTTACAAAAACAGGATACAGTTAAGGGTTTTGAGTACCGTTGTTATTGTAAAGATGGTCGCATTATTTGGACAGAAATTAATGCCCGTGTCGTGAAAAATAGTCGGGGTAAAGTTCTTTATTATGAAGGCATTGTCAAAGATATTACTGAACGCAAACGCCAAGAAGATGAACTCAGACGACAATTAGAAGAATTGAAAATTGAAATCGATCACAAAAAACGACAAGAAGAAGTGGCAACCCTCACTGAGAGTAGTTATTTTCAGGAGGTGCAGCAAGAGATGGCAGAGATCAACTTAGATGAATTTTGGACTGAGAATTCATAATTATGAACGATCCATGTTCTCTGACCCGGTGTCTCCTGTTCCCTATTCCCGATCATAATATCCACTCGGAAGCCCGTTCTCCGAGATCGAGAGGAATACTCACCGCTTTACCCAGGCGAGGTTTTTCTTTCGTATTTTGAATGTAGTCTTTCACCAACTCTACACTTCCCCATCCGTTCAAATACTGGGCGATCGCATTCAAATGAGCGATGTAGTCCGCCTCACTCAAGGGAAAAGACATCTGTTCGAGATACTTCCACATGATCTGTAAGAAAACTTTGCCTCGGGTTCGCCGTAGCTGAACGTCATAGGATACGCCCCACTTGTCCAACACTAGCTGATGTAGTTCTTTTCCCGTCATGGCTCGCTCCTGAATAAACCCCTCATATTTACATTCTGTAATAATAAAAGACCAAGTTAAAAAAATGTAATAATGCTCTAATGATGGGAAAAAACCGTACAGAATCATTCTTTAAGGTCTTGACCCATAGCAGACTTGGTGCAATAGTTCAAGCGAATCTGCAATACATTTTTTGTTTGTTGGCTCCAAAGTTCTCGAAAACTAACATAAGACAGAATCAACTGCGTCAACTATGACTCAAATTTCTGAAACGCCGGAAGTCCCCGATATGGGGCGTCGTCAATTTATGAACCTTTTAACGTTTGGGTCAGCCACAGGCGTAGCTCTGGGTGTGCTTTACCCCTTCGTTAAATATTTTATCCCTGCTTCAAGCGGTGGTGGTGCAAGCGGTGTGACTGCTAAAGATGCACTCGGAAATGACATCATTGCGAGTGAGTTTTTAGCTAACCATAACCCAGGCGATCGCACTTTAGCCCAAGGCTTAAAAGGTGATCCGACCTACTTGGTGGTCGAAAATGACAGCACTTTATCAGACTATGGCATAAACGCCGTTTGCACCCACTTAGGTTGTGTTGTCCCTTGGAACGGTAGCGAAGACAAATTCATCTGTCCTTGTCACGGTTCACAGTATAATGCCCAAGGTAAAGTTGTTCGCGGACCTGCTCCTTTGTCTCTGGCGTTGGCTCATGCCAATGTTGAAGATGATAAAGTCAGCTTTACTCCCTGGACAGAAACCGATTTCCGTACCGGTGAAAATCCTTGGTGGGCTTAATAAACTGATAGCAATTGAAACGGTGATCCGGGCAGAGGGTGATGACGAACCCCAAACGGTGAACTGTTTGTTCTAGGGGTGTCTGTTCCCTCTTGCCTATTCCCTGCCATACATAAAATTTGGGATTGGGGAGATTTAACGATAAGATTCCTGATCTCAAGTAAAATCCTTTGACTTTGAGCGAGTTAAGAACATTACTAATGTCAAAATCTGACCAAACTGCAATGCTCCATCGTAGCATTCGGGCAACTTTGAAGATGGCGCTGGTTGCGATCGCAACGGTGACTTTCTTTCTAACCAGTGATATTGCCCTTCCTCAAGCGGCTGCTGCCTATCCTTTCTGGGCGCAGCAAACGGCACCGGCTACTCCCCGTGAAGCGACTGGACGAATTGTTTGTGCCAACTGTCATCTCGGTGCTAAACCGACTGAAGTTGAACTGCCTCAGTCTGTTTTACCCGATACTGTGTTTAAAGCGGTTGTTAAGGTTCCCTATGACAGCAGCGCACAGCAAGTTTTAGGGGATGGTAGCAAAGGCGGTTTAAATGTCGGGGCTGTTTTGATGCTTCCCGAAGGCTTTAAAATTGCTCCGTCTGAACGAGTTCCTGAAGAATTAAAGGAAGAAGTGGGCGATCTCTACTTCCAACCTTATAGCGAAGATCAAGATAATATTGTCTTGGTTGGGCCGCTACCGGGTGAACAATACCAGGAAATTGTCTTCCCCGTTCTCTCTCCTGATCCGAGAACAGATGCTTCTGTGACTTACGGTAAATATGCTGTTCATGTCGGTGGAAACCGAGGTCGCGGTCAGGTTTATCCGGCTGGAAACCAAAGTAATAACGCGGTTTACAAAGCTTCTGCGGCCGGTACAATTACTCAAATTACCTCTGAAGAAGGCGTTGGCTACCAAGTCAGTATTGAAACGGCTGAGGGTAAAACGGTGGTGGATACTGTTCCTCCTGGCCCGGAACTGATTGTTTCAGAAGGTCAAGATGTCACCGCTAGTCAGCCCTTGAACCAAGATCCTAACGTCGGTGGTTTTGGTCAAGCGGATACTGAAATTGTCTTGCAAAGTGCAGGTCGCATTCAGTGGTTGTTGGCTTTCTTTGCTTTGGTGATGTTGACTCAAATTCTGCTGGTTCTCAAGAAGAAACAGGTTGAAAAGGTTCAAGCTGCTGAAATGAACTTCTAGAATTGGCTAAGGTTCAATCGAATCTTAATGTTGAGGAGTTAGAGGTTAGTTGTGAGGGAGACTTCAAGGTTAACTTCTGACTCCTCAAATTTTCTTCTTTTTGTTCAACCTGTTGACTTAGCAATACACAAACACTCTATTTTGTCAAGATGCCGATTTTGGGCTTTTGCTTCCAAGCTGAAAATTGATGCGTCGCTGTTTAAAAATTTCTGTCAGGATGTGCTGATATTTAACCACAGAATCAGGGTTTTAGGCTTTATTTTGACGTGTAGACAGAGTAACCCCTTGGGAGGTGTTTCTTCAAGTGTACCAGAACCCCTATGATTTCGTCAACTATTTAAGAAATTTTCTCAATTAAAAAACCGATTTTACCCATAAACTTTTATTTTTCAAAACCATTTCCTGTTATTGATTAGAAAAACTTAACTTTTGAATCTTTATCTTGAGGAGTTAGAGGTTAGTTGTGAGGGAGACTTCCAGGTTAACTTCTGACTCCTCAATTTTTAGGGGATTGTGTAACATAGGTTTATAAGACAATCACTAAATCAGATTTAGACAAAATACATGGTAAACAACCTTAAAATTGATGAAAAACTGCTGGAAGAAGCTCTTGCTTTAAGTGAGTATTCAACTGCAAATCTCTTGATTGAAGCGGCTTTGCGCGAATACATTCAACGTCGAAAACAACTCAAAGTCTTGGATTTATTTGGGACAATTGACTATGACGAAGATTATAATTACAAGCAACAAAGACAAAACCAATGAATAATTATCTTCAATGTCTGATTGATGTTCTTCCAGCACTTATAGGTTTTCTTATAGCTGGATGTATACTACGGTATTTTATTTATGAGAGAAATTCTAGAGGAATATTGTATTCAAGTTTAGGCTTTATCTTATCAGGTTTTATTACTCAGACGGGGTTTGATAATTATGAAAATTTTAAAAACTTTATCGTTGAAAATAAAGACCTTTTAAATTTTCCAATTGTATCCACAGTTTTAGCTCTTTATCTAGTAAATAAAGCTTCAACAGATCGTGCTAATAAAAAAGAAAGAAGAGAAACATCAATTCTTTTTGTCAACGCTATTAATTCTCAGGTAGATTCCTTGAATTTTATTCAAATCTATTTTTCCTGGGAACATCTTAAAGAAAATCAAAAATATATTGATTTTTATTTGGAAAGATTCAAAAAGAATGAATACTTTATTACGGCTTTCAATAAAATTGGTATCTATGATGAATTTGCAATAGATTTAATATCTAGATACTTCGTTAAGTTTGAAGAGACTTTAACCTATATTGAAAGACTATTCATAGAGCTTAATTTCGATCTGAAGGAAAAATCTTTAGAAGAGGAAGAAAAAAATAAATATATCCCTCAATATAGGCTAACTTTCATTTACCCAAAAATATCAATAACTATCACTTTAATTTTTGCTGCTTTGTGTATTTATTTTTTGGATAAAAATTATAAAAAGGAAGATATCAACAAAGTTAACAAAAGATTTTTAGATGAATTTCAAAAATATCTTCAACCTTTAAGAGAAGACTTTCAATTTACGCACATCTGTAAAATCAACCAAATAGTTGCTAGTGCTTTAGTTCAAGATCTCAAATATGTTAGAGAAAAGTATAAAAAAATTAGTCGAGATGCTTATATCACAAACCCAATTAATGAAGAACCTATTTATATCATTCAAATATTATTTAATGATATTCTTATCAGTCAAATCTTATCCGATAATCTGATCTTACAAGAAAGATATCGCATAGCAACTCATAACTGTACAATTGTAACATTTGGACGCTCAGAAATAGAAGCCAGACAACATGGCGAAAGTCTTTTGAAGAGTTATATTGATAATTATATTTCTGAAACACAGGATGTGGATGAACAAAAATTTCAGAAAATTATACAATATTCTGAAAGAAAAATTGATATCATTTCTCCTTGGGGATAACTGTTAAATTCTATCAATATATAAAATTTGTGGCGATGTCATGCTTTTTGATTTCATCAGCGCGATCGCTATCTGGAACGCTCAAAAATCGCCAAAAACCAGCTATTTTCTAGAGATATTGTAATTTTTCAGGCTTTGAAGTTTTCAATAAATTTCACAACTCAACAATAACGGGAGTATGATCGCTAGGTTTTTCTAATTTTCTAGGCGTTTTATCAATCACACAACTTTTGGCTTTTTCATACAGAGATGAACTTAAATAATGATGATCGATGCGCCATCCTTTGTTGCGAGGAAACGAGGCGGCGCGATAGTCCCACCAACTAAATTGTCCGCTTTCGGTGTTAAACTTGCGGAAGGCATCAGCTAACCCCAAGTCTAGAATCTCTTTTAACGCTTGACGTTCGGTGTCCGATGCCATGATATGATTTTCTCGACCAATAGGATCATGAATATCTCGATCTTCTAAGGCGATGTTAAAGTCTCCACAAACGCAGATATTTGGGGTTTTTTCTAGAGTTTTTTGGAGATATTCTTTTAAGAGTTTTAACCAACTGAGTTTGTATATGTACTTCTCACTTCCGACACTAGCACCGTTGGGAACGTATAAATTAATAACTCTAATTCCGTCAATTGTTCCAGCGATGACTCGTTTTTGTTCATCAAAAGTTTGAACGGTATTTTCATCTAAAATAGCGGTAAAACCCAGACTAACATCTTCTAAAGGTTGACGACTAAAAATTGCTACACCATTATAAGCTTTTTGTCCAGAAATATACAGATGATACCCTAAATATTCAAAAGGTGATCGGGGAAAATCTGGATCAATAACTTTAGTTTCTTGTAAACACAAAATATCAACAGGGTTAGCCTGCAACCAAGCTAACACCTGTTCTTTGCGGGTACGAATAGAGTTAACATTCCAAGTCGCTATTTTCATTATCGATTAATAGAATGAGTAAATCCTAAATTTATCCCTTTGATTATTGTTACATAAAACAGTTCATTTTGACAATCTATATTATTTTTCAAAGCTACAACTCAGTAGGGTGGGTGAGAGTAAAAACTTGATCATCTCAGCAGTTGAATCATGGGTTGTCACCCACCCTACAATAAACCGAGTTTTGTAACTTAAATGGGACAGGATAACCCTTCTGAACGTTGGCTAAATCGAGCATTTTCTCGATAGTCAACTGGACAATCAATCACAGTCGGAACATCTTGCGCCAGTGCTTCTTTTAAAATCGGAACTAAGTCCGTTGCTGAGTTTACCCGATAGCCTTTTAATCCCATACTTTCGGCAAATTTGACAAAATCAGGATTTCCAAATTTAATGAAAGAAGAATCACCATAATGGTCTTCTTGCTTCCATTCAATTAACCCATAACCGCCATCATTAAAAACAATTGTCACAAAAGGAGTTCCCACCCGTAAAGCTGTTTCTAACTCTTGGCAGTTCATCATAAACCCGCCATCCCCTGTCGCGGCGACGACCTTCAAATTAGGATTAACTAATTTCGCCGCCATTGCACCAGGAATAGCAATTCCCATCGCTGCAAACCCATTAGAAATAATACAAGTATTCGGGCGATCGCAATGAAAATGACGAGCAATCCACATTTTATGAGCGCCAACATCAGAGATAACAATATCTTCTGGCCCTAACACCTGACGTAAATCATAAATCAGTTTTTGAGGTTTAATCGGGAAGCCATCATCATCGGCATATTGTTCGTAATCGCGACGAATATATGAGCGTAATTTTAGCCCATAAGGTTCAGGTTTTCCGGTGCGATCTGAACGGCGCAAAATTTCATTGAGTGAGTCTGAAATATCTCCGACAATTTCCGCGATGGGGATGTAACTACTATCGACTTCAGATGGAGTCGCACTAATGTGAATAATAGGAATTGTGCCTTCGGGGTTCCACTTTTTCGGAGAATATTCAATCAAATCATAACCGATAGCAATCACCAAATCAGACTTCTCAAAAGCACAACTAATATAATCGCGCTTTTGTAATCCGGTCGTCCACAATGAGAGGGGATGAGTGTAGGGAATCGCACCTTTCCCCATAAAAGTATTCACAACCGGAATATTGAGTTGGGTGGCAAACTCAGTCAGAGCGTCACTGGCATTAGCTCGTAATGCTCCATTTCCCACTAAAATAATCGGATTTTTAGCCTTAGAAATAGCAACGGCTGCCTCATTCATACTGTGATAAGCAGAATAAACTTTTTCACGCTTATCTCGTTGGAGGGGTTCTCCGATTGCTTCCATTCCCGCAATATTTTCGGGGAGATCAATATGTACAGCACCGGGTTTTTCCGCTTGGGCAAGTTTAAAGGCTTTCCGAATAATTTCCGGGGTGTTACTCGGTCGAACAATTTGGGAATTCCACTTCGTTACAGGCGAAAACATTGCCACCAAATCTAAGTATTGATGGGATTCAATGTGCATTCGATCGGTTCCCACCTGTCCGGTAATCGCCACCAGAGGCGCACCATCGAGGTTTGCATCTGCCACTCCTGTCATTAGGTTAGTTGCTCCTGGCCCCAGGGTGGATAAACAAATTCCAGCTTTTCCGGTCAGGCGTCCATAGACATCTGCCATAAAAGCGGCCCCTTGTTCGTGGCGGGTGGTAATAAACTGAATGGAGGAGGCTTTTAAGGATTCAAGAACGGCCATGTTCTCCTCTCCCGGTAGTCCGAAGACATACTGTACTCCTTCATTTTCGAGGCATTTGACCAGAAGTTCTGCTGTGTTCATGTCAGGTCTAAAAATTGGAAATTAGGAAATTCGATGAAATTGATTGCCCATCGGAATGAAAATGGATTCAAAGCTGAGAATGAATCGGTTGACTTGATTACTAACTGCAATCAGGATCAACTTAGATTCAATGGCTCAGTTTTGCCTGAATTATTTTAGCTTTGAATCCTAAATTCCGAATTTGTGTTACTTAATCCAAACGGTTTTAATGTTGACAAATTCGTGAATACCCTGAATACTTAACTCTCGTCCGTAGCCTGAGCGCTTGATTCCGCCAAAGGGTAAACGAGGATCGGACTTGACTAAACCGTTAATAAAAACAGCACCCGCTTCGAGTTCGGAGATTAAGCGATCGCGCTCCGCTTCATCTGTCGTCCATGCGCTTGCACCCAAACCAAAGACAGTGCTGTTTGCCAGTTTTATCGCTTCATCTAGGCTGGAGACTCGGAACATCAACGCTACAGGGCCGAAAAATTCTTCGGTGTAGGGAGGGGTTCCGGGTGGAATATCGCTTAAGATGGTAGGCGGATAAAAGTTTCCCGGTTGTGCCAGGGGTTGACCGCCAATCAGCACTTTTGCACCTTGTTCGACGGAGGCTTTCACCTGTTTGTCGATGTCTTGTAAAATGTCTGGGGTGGCTAACGGCCCGATATCGGTATCGGTTGCCATCGGATCACCAACTTTTAAGGCTTGGAATTTTTCGACCAAACGCTGTTCAAATTCATCGGCGATCGCGGAGGCTAAGATAAACCGTTTTGCGGCAATGCAGGACTGACCATTGTTTAACAACCGAGCGGTAACTGCCGTTTCAACTGCCGCTTCTAAGTCTGCACTTTCGAGAACGACAAACGGATCACTACCCCCCAATTCTAATACAGTTTTTTTAATGTGTTTTCCGGCTAGGGAAGCGAAACTCATCCCCGCTGGTTCACTTCCGGTAAGCGTGCCTGCTTTCACCCGATCATCACTGATCACTTGCGCGACTTGACCTGATCCGATCAACAGGGTTTGAAAGACGCCTTCGGGAAAACCCGCTTGAGTAAAGATGTCTGCGATCGCTAACGCACATTGGGGGACATTGGAAGCGTGTTTCAGCAAGCCGACGTTTCCCGCCATCAGTGCAGGGGCTGCAAATCTAAAAACTTGCCAAAACGGAAAATTCCACGGCATCACCGCTAAAATAATCCCCAATGGTTCATAGCGGACGTAGCTTTCACTGGCACCGCTTTCTGCCGGAACATTGGCCAGAAATTGAGGCGCGTTTTCCGCGTAGTAGCGACACACAACAGCACATTTTTTGGCTTCGGCGATCGCTGATTTGAGGGTTTTCCCCATTTCCAGCGTCATCAATTTAGCGAATTTCTCGGCATCTTGTTCGAGAATGTTGGCTGCATTCTGCATCCAGTTGGCTTTTTGTTCGTAGGGCAGGCGCCGATACTGTTCAAAGGCTTTCTGGGCGAGGCTGAGACTGTTTTCGATTTCAGCATCCGTTAACGGTTCAAATGCTTTGAGCAATTCCCCGGTTGCCGGATTTATTGTAGCAATCCCCATAATAAATTTTAGTTTTTTTTAAGATAAAAGTTCGGGTCGGTTTCTAAACCTGTTCCCTTCTTCTTTATCCTAACTCTGAACTACCCATAACTATTATTTAACCTCTCTCGGGTTGATCCGTCTACATAAATTGATACATTTTTTTAGATCTTTTTATAGTTCTTTGGGAAATGTTTAAAATTTCGGGACAATGATGCGAGTTTATACTTAATCTTTTTTCTCAGCCAGAGAAATACCTAGATGTCAAGCGATTGGTGACAGTCAGGCTGTAATGTTGGTTCAGTTCGTCTCCGGGTAAAATCACCCCGAATGACAATTTAAAGATTGAAGCCTAGTTTGTGGAGTGCATCAGACTGATGAATTAATCAATGAGTAATGATATTTTAACTTGATTATTTGATAGACTAACTACATTCATAAAATCACGTAGTTTCGCTTTATATTTCAACAAAAGTTAGTTTGTTATTTCGTGTTTCTACTATTGTTATTTGGTTATTTTTAGTATAAGTTTAATAAAGAATAACTGAAAAATTTAGAATATTTCAGGAAGAAAACAGCATGGCGATGAATGATGAATTGCTCACCGGAACCTCATTTTATCAGTTTGAACCTTTAATTGCTCGTTTACGGGGAATTATTCGAGACTATCCCGAAGGCGTTGGGATTATTAAAGAACTGATTCAAAATGCAGATGATGCGGGGGCTACTCAAGTTGAAATTACATTAGACTGGCGTACACATTTAGCTTCTAACCTTCCTGACGAACGGATGGTTAAACTGTTAGGGCCTGCTATGCTTATTTATAATAATAGCACATTTACCGAGCGAGATTTTAACAGTATTCGTAGTTTGGGACAGAGCGAAAAAGCACAAGATTTACAAAAAACGGGGCGGTTTGGTGTGGGGTTTAACGCCGTTTATCACGTTACCGACTATCCGAGTTTTATCTCTCGAAATCGCCTGATATTTTTTGACCCACACGGAAATGCGGTTCCGGGGACTTCCAAACAGGAACCGGGGCGAGAATGGCACTTTTTCGCGGCGGGATGGTGGGAAAAATATCCCGATTTTCTAAAAGTTTACGAAGCCGGAGGACTTTCCAAAAATAGCGAAGATTTTCAAGGAACGTTATTTCGTTTACCGCTAAGAACGGAAGAACAGGCGAAAGAAAGTGAAATTCGCAAGCAAGCATTTACCGAGTCAAATGTTAAAGAACTTTTGGAGGAATTAATCACCTGCGGCGAAGAATTGTTGTTGTTTCTGAAATCAGTTCAGTCTATTCATGTTTATGAAATTCCGGCGGATAGTGATGGAACACGGGAGGAAATTTTAAGAATCACGACCAAAAATTATCAAACGGTTCAAGAAGCACGTCAAACCATTCTCAATGCAATTCCCGAGGACTTTAATCACTTAATTGAACGCTGTCGCCATCAAGAATATTTGGCTAATCTTTCCTACCGACACGAAATCGAAACTGTTAGTTTAACCCAAACAATAACATCAATTTGGCGGGTTGCTCAAGTGATGAGAATTGATGGGGGCGAAGAACTTGCAAACGTCATCACCGCCATGTATGAAAGCAGGGAGAAAGTGTTACCTTGGGCGGGGGCTGCGGCGCGAATTTCTACTTCTTGTCAGGGGGAAAAAGCACAACCCATTCGGGGGCGAGTTTATTGTTTTTTACCGCTTCCTTTAGAGACAGAGTTTCCGATTCATATTAACGGATTTTTTAACTTAAATAGTTCCCGAGATAACCTCAGCAGCGACCTCGGACAAACCGGAAAAGACCGTCCGCGAGCGATTTGGAATCAGTTGTTAGTTCGCCACGTTGTTTCCCACGCTTGTGCAAATTTAATTGCCGATTTGGTCGAAGATTTAGGACAGTATAATCCTCAAGAATATTATCAACTTTGGCCGATTCAAAAAATTACCACCAGCAAAGCTTTAGAACATCTAAATCAGTTTATCATTCAGCTTCTTTATTGTAAACCCGTCGTTCGTTCTGCGGTTGAACATACAGAACTTGAAATCCAAGACAATATTAAGGTAATTTCAAGCACCCGTTGGGTTTGTCCGAATACAATTAAAACTTTGACGGTTAATTGGTATACACATTTATTGGAACCGCTACGAGTTGAGAAAATTGATATTACTGAACCGCAATTACCCCAAGCAATTATTTCACAATTTCAAGCTTTTAATTGCCAGATAAAACCGTTTTTACCCGCAGACTTACGACAGCATTTGATACAAAACTATGGATTTACTGTGGAGTTGAAAGATGCTCCCAAACCCTGTTTAAAGCGGTTAGATTGGATTTACCATTTACTCCAATATTGTCTGAATGATAATCATCGAGATTTACGAGGTTTACCGTTGGCGGTTTTGGCGAATAACAAGTTAGAAGTGTTTGGATATAATTCAACGGGAACGGTTTATGTTGACAACGCTCGAATTAAAGTTGATCATACTTATATCAGCTTAGTGCGAGAAATTTTTGCGAGTTATCCCGAATGGTTCCTTCATCCGAATTTATCGGGAATAGTCTCAACAAACTACAAAGGTGTTTCGGAAATGACTCCTTTAGAAGTTGCGAGTAAATTAACTCTAATTTTCGACAATCAAGATGCTGATTGTTTAGCTTGGGATTCTGATAATACTGAACTTCCTAACGCAGAATGGCTAACGAAAGTTTATCAGTATTTTACACATTACTTCCCTTCTATGGATGCTGATAAGGTTCAAGAAAAACTGAAAACAATTCCTCTCGTTCCCGCAACAGATGGAAAACTTTATCGGGGAGGTTCGGAGACAACACCGCTAATTTACGATGAATCAATTTCGGGAAATATCAGTCAGCAAACGTTAGAATCCTTACAATATTTTGGCGTAAAAATCGTTAACGCATCGCCAAAGCTGCAAAAAGCTATTGTAGATTTTGCAAAAAAACAGCCTAATCAACTGATTTGGTTTGTAACAGGTTCCGATGTAGTGGATAGCATTCACTATTATTATAAACCGGGACTTTCACCCTATCATCCCGAACATTGTGAAGTATTGCTGGACTTTTTGGCGGATAAAAAATGGCTGACGGGTGACAACAAATATGATGATGAACGTTTGGAAAAGTTGCGTCAACTTCCCATTTATCTCACCGTTGCGGATGAGGTTGTCAACTTAACCGACGAACCGGTTTATCTTCCCAAAAATGGCTATCAACCCCCGGAAATTGGCGGCGAACTTAAACTTTTGAAGTTGGGAACCGTTCAAACAAAATTGCTGACATTCTTCCAACTTTTGAAAGTTCCTGTTTTGGATAAAATCACCTTTATTCAAGACTGTTTGCTGCGAGAATATCCCTACCTTTCCGACGAAGAACAGTTGATGGCTTTGGCTTGGGTTCGAGATAATTTAAACAGCGTTAAATCGGAGTTTCAAGAAAATCCTAATGACTTTTATCAACTGCAAGATAAAATCAAAAAAGCCCGTTTAGTTCGGTGTAACGATGGACGATTGCGATCGCCTAACATAATCTACCATCCAGATCGAGAAATTGTCAAAACAATTTTAGGAAATCAAGCGATATTTCCCGATATCGAGTTTTATTCGGAAGGACTCGAAAATTGGTTGAAGTTTTTCTCTCAACTGGGAATGCAGGATAGTCCCAATGCTGAGGATATATTCGCCTGTGTTGAACAGCTTATCCAAACCGCCAGCCGTTTGGGAGGGGATGCAGTTCGAGATGCTGTATTAGAAATATTCTCATACATTGTTAAAAATAGCAATATTCTCGATTATCGAGTCAATAATGGAAGTAAAACTCTAGCGGAAGCCTTGCGAGAAAAAGCGTGGTTAGCGGTTGAACAAAATCCCGAATTTATACAAAATTATCCGGCTGCAATTTCTCCAGAAAATCGACTGTACAAAGCCGATGAAGTGGGTTGGGTTGATGAGGCTTGTTTGGTGGCGAGTCAGAAGCCTATTTTTCCAGTTTCAAAGATACAGACTCAAAACATTCTGCAAAAACTGGGATTTGTTCCCCTTTCATCCGCAGAAGTTCTCAACCATTTTGAAGCGGTTATTCTAACTTGGGAAAATCTCGACGAACCCACAATCGAACAAACCGAAATTGTTCTTAACTCTGTCCGTTCAATTTATCAATATATTTACAATAATTTTGTTGATAACCGCCAGATAACAGACGAACAACGCCAGAAAATTCGAGAACGTTTTGAATGGCGTTGCTGTTTGTGGGATGAGTCCAGTCAAACCTTCTGGAAACCCTATGACGTTTTTACTGAAACCGTTTCATTTTTTGGGAAACGTCGAATTACCATTTCTTTTTCTCATCAAATTGGAGAAGTTTATCAACTTTTGGGTCAGCGTCAATCTCCAACCGTAGAAGATTACCAGGATTTTATCGAAGAACTCGGGGAAGAATACCACGATAATTCTCTAAACCCAGAAGATATTAACTCTGTAATTCAGGTGTTAAAGCGGTTAGAATTACAGCTAGATTTAGAGGAAAAAGCCGTTGATAATATTTTGTTGTTAACAGCAGCAAATACCTTGCGTGAAGCAACAAAAATTTTAATTCCCGATGCACCTTGGCGAAAAGACTATATTGAACCCAAACGCATTCTTCACCCTCAAATTTATCCCAAATTAGCCAAACGAAGCGGAAGTCTTTCTTTGCTGCGAGATATTGGCGAACAACCCGTTAATGTGAATACAACAATTAATCCTGCAAATTCTCAAAGTTTACAGTGGTGTCAACAGTGGCAATTTACCCTCAATTCAACCCAATTTTTAGAAGGATTAAAGCGGTTATTTATTCACGAACAGGAGATAGAGTTTATCTGTGATAGCAACTTTTTAACCCGAGTTCAAGTTCAACCCGCAAGTCAAATTAGCGTTAACTTATTTTTACCCAATGAATTACAAATTGCCGAAGCGGTACCGGGAACAGATTATTTTGATTCCCAACAAAATACCTTTTACATTCTCGGTCATCCGAATCGCCAGATTATGCTATCTTATTTAACAGAAAGCTTGAATCATCATTTCGGCGAGTTTGGCTTGGAAAACTTACTTCCCCTGGCAAATTTAATTGATACCGAACCGACTCAAATACACCCGCTTTTGGATGAATTGAGAATTTGCAGTTTATCGACTTCTGAATTCTCAGAAGCAGCCAATTTAGAGATAACCTCTCCAAAAGAATTAGCCAAAACCTTGTATCAACAGCTTGGCTATGATAATATAATAGTGAGTAATTCTGAAGTCTTTGATTGGTGTTGTCGCGGGGAGAATTTACCTGAAGTTCAAGTTGTTGTTAAAGCTGTTACTTCGAGTTCGATAACTCTATCTCTGCAAGAAAAAGAATGGTCTTTTCTCAAACAAACCCCCACGGCTGAACTTCTCATTATTTCTTTTTCCGCAGACAACCCCAATACTGCTGTTGAGAAGATTCAAATTCGTGACGTTTGGCAAACGCTACAAAAAGCAGAATTGAATCATGGGGTTGAACTTGCAGTTGATTCTAATGACCTGATTTTAAACTGGAATTTAATTGCTAACAGCAGTTATCCCACAGTTAAAAAGCTCAAATAAACCCCGAAGACACAGAGACACTAAGAAATAACATCTTGGTGCCTTTGTGCCTTTGTGGTGAGTTTATCCGTCCCAATAACCGTTTTTAGAACTTAATAATAAGCCGCGTAATATTTACGTTCTTGCTTATCTCCGTTGGCAACCATTCCCAACACCGGAACCCCCGCCATTTGTAGTTCTCGCAGCGCTAAATCAACCGCCGCCCGGTCTGTCTTCCCAACACCAACCACCATCATTAACCCGTTTGTATTGGGTGCCAACAGGTTTGCATCCGCCAACCCTAACAACGGCGCCGTGTCGTAAATAACCAAGTCAAACACCTCTGTTAACTGACCCATCAACGCCTGCATTGACGCCGAAGACAATAACCGGGTGGGGTCTGCAATGGGTTTACCCGCAGTTAAGACAAACAAATTCTCATCGCTGAGAGTTTGCTGAACAACATCTTGAATTTCTAGGTTTTGAATTAAGACATCACTCAACCCCAAATCATTGGAGAGTTGCAAAATCCGATGCACTTTGGGTTGACGTAAATCTGCATCGACTAACAACACCCGTTGTCCCATCGCTGCGGCACCCATCGCCAGGTTCATCGCGACCGTTGACTTGCCATCGGCGGGAGTCGCGGAACTAATCACACAGGAACGCACCGGACTTTCTGGGTTCAAACACCGAATATTCGCACTCAGAGAACGAAACGCCTCTTGAAACGGGGTACAACTGGGTTCATAGGTTCGAGTCGTCGAAACCGCTACCCGAGGCATGGTCGCCGCAGGAAGCATCAACGCTTCATTACTCGCCGGAATTACACCCAACAAAGGAAAGGGTACTCGGTCTGTAACTTCGTTGGTGTTGTGGAAAACATTATCTAAACGTTCAACTAACTGTGCGGCTGCAACCCCCAAAACAATACCCGCCAGTCCACCCAGCGCCAAATTTAATGGCACAATGGGATAAACGCTAATTAGTTCACCCTGTTGGTTGCGAGGAATAGAAGGTTCAGCAATCAATTCCCAAGCCGGAGGCGGTGGCGGGGCAACTTTTAACTGAAGTTCTTGACGTCGGAGAGATAAATCATTTAAACGGCTGGTTGCGACTTGTAATTCTTGTTCTAAATCAGAATAACGGCGCATGACCGCTGGAAAACCTTGAGCGGATTCATTTAATTGTTGAGCCGCTTTATCCAAAACTTGGGTACGAATTTCCAACATTGAAATTTGGTTCGCTGTTGTCACCAATTGTTGAATTAACCCCATGCGAATCGAGTCTTGAAAAGACAAAATTTGGGGGTCAATACTCGACAAATCTTGTCCGAGAACCCGTTCAGCTTCTTCACTTAATAAGGGTAAAATTCTCTGACGTTGGTCGAGTAAGGCTTGAATTTGGGGGGCTTTACTGGTAAAACGAGCCGATTCTATCGCAATATTGGTTTCGAGTTCTAGCAGTTTTTGTAACAACGCTTGATAGCGAGGAGATTGAGACAACGCCGAGGCTAACATCGCCTGTTCCGGTTGTAGTCCTAGCTGTTGTTGCATCATTAAATAACTAGCTTTTTGCTGCTCCAGTTGCGCTCTCGTTTCTAGTTTTTCGACTTCGAGTTGGCTGATTTGTTCGGTGAGTTGTTTGGTTTTAATCTCAGGAGTAATAAAGGTGTACTGATTTTGTAAGTTGAGCAGTTCTTTTTTAATGGCTTCTACCCGAGATTGGAGGGGATTGAGTTGATTGTTAATCAGCTTCAATTGCTCTTGGTTGGGGTCAAATCGTTCTTCTGTTCGACTAGAATCAAGATAGCTTTTGGCAATATTTTCAAGAATAAACTGCACTTTTTGGGGTTCAGTATCCCGATAACTGACTTCTAAAATGCGAGTGTCAGGAATAGGAGTGATTGACAATTTATCAGGTTCTAATGCTGTTTGACCTGTTTTCTGATTAAATAATGCACTGTAGTTGATTTCGGGATATCGGGTTTTAATTGTTTCAATAATTCCCGACATTAATTTTGGACTTTGTAGGAGTTTAACTTGAGACGCATAACTGAGTTCGGGTTTTGATTCTCCCAAGAAAGTTTCACCCGTTTCGCTGTCTGAATCTGAAGGAATAAACAGTTGAAATGAACCTCGATATTCTGGGGTTTGATGGTTCGTCCAGAGGTAAGTTCCCGAGGTTGTTGCCGCCGTAATTCCTAAGATTAAAATTGCTCGCCGCCAAATTCCTTTCCAGAACTTATTTTTGGGTTGAGAATGAGATTGAGAATAAAACTCAGGTTGATACCCAAACGCACCTTGTTCTAAAGGGTAAGCAGCGGCCAAATTTTGAGCTTTGTTTTGAGGATGAAAGACAGAGACTTGACTATTTTTTCCAGTATTCATTGTAGTTTGAGCGGTTGTTGACTAAGCGTTTTAATTGAAGTTTATCCAAAAGGACGACTAACAAAACTGAAATCGATAAAAATAAAAATCCAAGCTGATTTTTTGACTGTAAGTTTAAAGCTTTATTTCAATCATATCCTGAGAAAGATACAGCTTCAAGTCTTTAGAATTATTTTTTTTATCAAAAACTTTTCCCTAAAAACATCACCTCATTTCTCAGGATAATCCCAAAAAACAACTTCCCTTAAATTGACAGTCAAAAATGGGACAAGTGCGCTCCTCACACCCCCAAAATTAAAGCTTCTAATCTAAAATTCCGACAAATCTCAGGACTCCAAAAACTCCATTAAAGGGGCCTAACTTTCCTAATACCCCACCGACCCCATCTTGAAAGGCAGCACTGCCAGAACGTCCAATCACAATAACATCATTATGACGCAAAATCGGATTATTCTGATCATTGACCTCCTGAGAAAGATCAACCGTAATCGTCTTTTGAGTCACCGTTCCATTGGAGTTAATCCGAATTAATTCAACCGTCTTTCGATTCGCTCTGGACTGATTAAACCCTCCGGCCGCCATAATCGCTTGATTAAGAGAAGTATTCGGTGTCGCCTGAATCGGCCCTGGCCTCATCACCTCTCCCACTACACTGATTTTAACCGTATCAGGAGAAAAACTCGCCATTGCTACATCATCCGACTGGTTAAAAGTTGATGCTGTTGCAGTCGGAACCACAATCGTATCCCCTTGTTGGAGGACAATATCCTGAGTCAAATCCCCCTCTTGCAACAGCGACCACAAATCCACAGAAAGCACTTGTTCAGTTCCCGTCCGACTGAAGCGACGAACTTCGATACTGCGAATATCCGCCATCGCCGTAATTCCACCTGCGGTTTTAATCGCCCTCGTCACCGTAAACACCCCCATCCCTTCGGAACTGGAAGACTCCATCAATTGTTGAGGATTTTCAGGGTCAGGTAAGGGTACACTTTGCGAAGTCGCTAACGAATGAGTTCCCGGACGATTGACCTCCCCGACCACGGCCACACTAATCGGTTGAGAACTCGAACTAGCAAAATTCGCCACCGCCATCTGACGGGCTTCGATGCGATTCATGTCTGTTACCGTGGGAATATAAACCGTGTCCCCATCTCGCAAACTAATATCCTGACGTAAATCTCCCGCTTGCAGCAGTTCCCACAAATCCACACTAATAATTTGTTCAATGGCAGAACCGGGCTGTTTGCGGCGAATTTTCACTTGGCGAATATCCGCAAGCGATGTCACTCCTCCGGCCATTTGCAACAGTTGTGTCACCCGAGGCAGTTGTAAACCCCCGGAACTGGGTGTAGCGCCAGGCATTGCATTACCGCCAGCGACTCCAGAAAAGGTGTAAGCACCAGGACTCTGAACTTCTCCAGCAATCGCAATTTGCATCGGACGGGCCGAAAGCAAGGTTAGGGAAATAATCGGTCGTTGCAAGTATTCTGCGTAACGTTGTTTAATCGCTTCTGTGGCTTGTTCGGTGGTTAACCCTTGCACCGCCACACTCCCCACCAAAGGCAAATTCAGCGAACCATCCACCGAAACTTGATGTTGACCGTTGGGGCCGCTATACTCAGGAACATTAAAAATATCAATTTGTACGCGATCACCTACACCCAGAATATAGCCCTCAGAAATGGGTGTTGGTGCAGTATTAATTGGAGCTGAATTAATCGTAGGAGTTGGAACCGGAATCGGTTTAGGGGGGAGAAACTGAGCCTTTGCGCCCCGAATCCCCAAACCTCCAATCATCAGGGGAACAGAAATTCCCATCAGCGCGACAGAACAAAGACTCGTTTTTCTAAACAGGTGTTGATAATAGCTCAAGGTTTTCATCTCGATTTAATGTTCGACTGCTCGCCTTAAAACGTTTTTGCTACCCCGCGTTTCCAATATAAGCTGCTCTCCAACTCATTGCCAAAAAGTCTCAATCGGCTAATCATGATCAGCTAATCTGTTGTCGTTGCCCCCAACCCCAAAACCAACCATGACCGACCGATTAAATACCGATGTTTTAGTTGTTGGTGGGGGAACTGGTGGTGTTGCTGCTGCGCTACAAGCGGCCCGTCGAGGTGCTAATACTATTTTAGTCAGTGAATTTACCTGGTTGGGGGGAATGCTCACCTCAGCGGGCGTATCAGCACCGGATGGCAACGAATTGCTTGCCTTTCAAACCGGGTTGTGGGGCGCATTTTTACAAGAATTAAAACGCCGACAACCTGAAGGACTCGATTGGGGTTGGGTCAGTTTTTTTACGTTTAATCCCAGAGTCGGGGCTGAAATTTTTGCCGACTGGGTATCACAACAACCCAATTTGCACTGGATTTCTGGCTATAAACCCCAAGAGGTGCTCAAACAAGATGACAAAATTATCGGGGTGCGATTTTCGGAGTTCACGGTTTATGCTGAAATTACTGTAGATGCCACTGAACTGGGGGATTTACTAGCACTGGCGGAAGTTCCCTATCGTTGGGGTTGGGAATTGCAAACCGAATGGGAAGAACCCAGTGCGCCTATTATTGCCAATTCTCTAACAAAATCTTGTCCGGTACAAGCCCCCACTTGGGTAGCGATTTTACGGGATTTTGGGGAAAATGCCGTTTCTCCTGAAATTCCCGCCCCGACTATCGACAATCCTGAACAATTCGTGGGGGCTTGGGAAGGTTACGGTGCCGAACAATTTCTCAATTATGGTCGGCTTCCGGGTGGGCTAATGATGATTAATTGGCCTTGTCGGGGGAATGACTACGGAGAAGGATTAAATCGTTTAATTCAATCTCCCGCCCAACAGCAAGAATTTTTTCAAGAAAGCCGATGGCATACTCAAAGTTTTGTCCGGTTTATTCAGAAGCAACTCGGACGCCGCTATGGTTTGGCATCAGGACTCTTTCCGTCTCCACAACCGACTACTCACATTCAGCCTCAAGATCCTCTCGATACATCCTTCGCCCTGCATTTATATTATCGTGAAAGCCGACGTTTGCAAGGGTTAACAATAATTCGGGAACAGGATATTTTGCCGATGCCGGGTGGGAATGTTGCTCCTCTCCCTATTAATGATACAACAGGCGAATGTGATGCGATCGCCATTGGCAATTATCCCAATGATCATCATTACACTCAAGATATTTTTCCAGTCAAACTGAAATATTTGCGATGGGGGGGACGCTGGACAGGAACACCATTTACTATTCCCTATCGGGCGTTAATTCCTGTCAAAACTGAGGGATTATTGGTCTGCGAGAAAAATATCTCCGTGTCTCATATTGCCAATGGTGCGACTCGTTTGCAACCCGTAGTTTTAGGAATCGGACAAGCGGCGGGAATGGCGGCGGCTTTGTGTATTGCATATCGTTGTCAACCGAGAGATTTATCGGTTCATCGACTCCAACAAGAATTATTGCATGATCCGGTTGCACCTGCGGCAATTATTCCTTTGTTTAATTTACTCCCGAATCGTCCGGATTGGGTAGATAAGCAGTGTTATTATCTTGAATATCCAGAAGCTTATCCGACTCATGGTTATTGTGATTTAGAGTTTTCAAGCCAGCAAATTTATTCTCATTTGTCTTTACAGACTCTCAAGAGTCAATCCTCAAATCCAGTTGATTTAAACCCTAAAAGTTATGAGCAGTTGTCAACGCCTGAAGTGGAAGAATCTAGAAGTTGTTTTAAAGGGGTTTTTCATCGCACTCAAGAACAAAACTATACTTTAACCCTAACTTTTCCACAACAACTAGCTGCTAAAACCTGGACATTAGTAACGCTTGATGCGGAGATTGATCGACAGTTAAAACAGTGTATTAATGGTTCTCAAGTTTCAGTTAAAGGACGAATAAATCATTCTGGTTATTGGTTTATTGTCGAAGTTATTGAGCAGTCGTAAGTGATTTGATCGCTCCTAAAAATCTGGTTTTTATTCAAACAATTATTTGCACCTATTAGGGGGGACAGTTGCGGAAATTCGTAAGCCTTCCTGATTAATAATTATCAGATATAGAGTTCAGGTAATCCTCTGCGTTCCAACCCTGAATCAAAATAGAATAAAAAGATTTTTGTTCTAACCTATTCTCATCCCAATATAACGAAATTCACAAATACAGACGAGCGCGGAGTGTGACAGATAGAAATCTGACTCCTGCATCGTGAGAGTTTTGGGTTGATAGTGATTACAGAATCGAATCTCTATCTAAATTGTAGAAAATTTCCTGATTGTTGGGTGAAGTCTCCGTAAAAACACTGAAAGATCCATTGAAATTGTAACGCGAGAGCAATTTTTGTAGAAAAATTTTCATCTTATCCTGATCTGATCAACTTAGGTTGGTATCAAGAAATGGACAGGTTAATTACGGACATTTCCCATGAAACCTACAACAATTTTTGCCCTCGCTAGCCTTTTCTTCTTGGGGATCACCAGTCAAGTTCAAGCCGCCAATCATCAATCAACAGCCTTTTTAGAATTAGAAAACCAAAAATATATGATGTCAGCACAATTAAAGAATCACGGAAGTTCTGATCCCTCTCGCGGTAGTGGACGACGCTTTGTAGAGAACCCAACTGCTAACTCCGGAGATAACTTCATTTTTCTTCATCGGGGAAGTGGCCGTTAAATACGTTCAAGATCAGCTGATTTTAAAGAGAGAGTTAAAAACATCATAGTATGTTATCTTGAACAACCCTAAACTGAATTCAATTGATCAGACTGCTATTTATCCGACCTTTTTTCTGTTGGGATGTTAGCAGTCTTGCATTTTTAGGGTTTTTGTCTATATTATAGAAACTAATTAACGCAATTCATTATTAAGGGTATAATATACCAAAAGCAGTCCTAATTGACTGACAACAGAGGGTGCTATGGTACGTGATTCGGATGAAACTTCACGATCGCACCCATGCCTCATCTACATCAGGGGCGAGGGACTGGTATAAGCGATGTGATTAGGGGACTTGCTTCAGGTTAAGATTGAGCAAGTTCACACCTAAGCGACCGTTAACGGAGGATGATACCATGCCTCCAAGTTAGGCTATTTCAAGGAAAATCATGAGAAAAGATACCGATCTGATCAAAACTCTTAGCCCCAGCTCAATGGATCAGATCATGTTATATTTGGCTTTTAGTGCCATGCGGACGAGTGGACATCGGCATGGGGCTTTTCTAGATGCGGCGGCTACCGCAGCAAAATGTGCGATCTACATGACTTATATGGAACAGGATCAAAATCTGCGGATGACAGGACACCTGCACCATATTGAACCGAAGCGCGTTAAGGTGATTGTCGAAGAAGTTCGACAAGCAGTAACAGAAGGAAAACTGTTGAAAATGTTGGGGTCTCAAGAACCTCGCTACTTAATCCAGTTTCCTTATGTTTGGCTCGAACAATACTCCTGGCAACCGGGAAAACCGCGAATTCCGGGTAATAGTCTGACTCCAGAAGAAAAGCGCGTGATCGAAAGCAAACTTCCTAAACTGTTACCGGATGCTCAACTGATTAACTCTTTTCAATTTATGGAGTTAATTGAGTTTCTTCACAGACGCTCTCAAGAGGATTTAGATCCGAGTCGGCGGATGGCTTTGAGTGAAGCTTTAGCCGAACATATCAAGCGTCGTTTGATTTATTCGGGTACGGTGACAAAAGTTGATTCTCCTTGGGGAATGCCTTTCTATGCGCTCACCCGTGCATCCTATTCCCCAGAAGATCAAGAAGAACGCACCTATGTCATGGTCGAAGATACTGCTCGATATTTCCGCTTAATGAGAGATTGGGCGGAACGTCAACCCAAAGTTATGCGGGCTTTAGAAGAACTTGATATTCCGAGCGATCGAGTTGATCAGGCTTTAGAGGAGTTAGATGAAATCCTCAGACAGTGGGCAGATCGCTATCATCAAACGGGTGGAGAACCGATGGTTTTGCAGTTTGTTTTTGGCCCCAAAGAAGACGAATAAACTGTAAATATTCTGCTAATCGCTAATCGCTAATTTATCTTTCAAATTTAGCCATTAGCAATTAGCACTAACAACTCTTTTTAATCAGCAATTTGCATTTTGACGGTTAAGCTTTTCAGCTTTTCATTAATCCAACGTTCAAACAATTCATTTTGTAATTTTTGCTTCAATTTGGAATCTTCAAACGAAGCTTCGATTAATTGCTCAACGCGAAATATACACCAACGCCCTTCAATCTCTACAGGGCCAACAATTTGTCCGAGAGCCGCTCCCGTCATTATCGGCTTGAGATTTTCGGGTAAAGACCCCAAACTCACCGCTCCCATCATCCCATTGACATTCCGTTCAGGAGTCAGTGAATATTCCCGTGCTAGTTGCTCAAAACGAGCTTCTTCTTCTTGAAGACGACGATGTAATGTTTCTGCGAGTTCGTAATCAGCAACGACAATCCGAGACAGAATAATCGTATCTAAAAATGATTTTCGTTCCTGAAAATAAGCTTCGAGTTGCGGTTGCACAATCGAGAGTTTTAGTGTTTCTCGTTTAAATCCCGCTTCCACTTGTTGATGAAAAGAATCATAACTCATTTGATTGCGCTCCAGCCATTCCTGAAACGCTTGGGGATCACTGAGATTCCGTTCGAGTCGGAAATTAATTACCGCTTGTTCAACAGACGCGGAATTAATATTGAGATTTTCTTGTGCTTCGAGTTCCTTATCAAGAATATACTGACGCAGCATTTCCCCGATAAAAGATTGTAACTTTCCCGAAGATTGCAAATACCTTAAAGACTGTCCCAACGTAATGGGTTCATCATTAACCGTTAAAAAAGGTTGAGCCATACCGAGTCACTTCCTCAACAAAAAAACAACTGTACACAACAAGCAAGCTAGTCTATGCTAACCCGAATAACTCCGTCTCAACAAGGCTTCAGTCATTCACAATGTTTGACTATAATTCCACACCAGGGCCAATCCTATCGCCACAATTGCACCGATAAATGTATTAATAAAATTTACCACCTCGTTGGTTAACCAGTGAACCTCCGCCTGCAAAGTTGCCCCAATCACACTTTCTAGATTCGTTGCAATCAAAGCAGCGATCACACACCAAATAATACCGATAGCGTCTATTAAACCGACTCCCAAACCCACCAAAGCCATCAAAATCGAAGCCACCACTCCGGCAATTGTTCCTTCTAAACTGACTGCTCCTTCTGTTCCTCTAGCAACAGGCTGTAACGTCGTAATCAAAAAGGTGCGTTGACCATAGGCTTTTCCCACTTCACTGGCACAGGTATCGGAAAGCTTTGTGCTAAAACTCGCCACATAACCCAACAGCAACAAAGAGATAATCTGGCTATTAATGGCACTTTCAGCAGACAGCAACCGCACCAGCAAAATTCCCAACGCACACAACGCCGCTGTCAGCGCTGAACCCCAAACATTTTCAGGCCCTCTGGCACCACTGCGTTTTTCAGCAATTCCGGCTGCTTCTTTTTCTGCCATGCCGATTCGAGTCACCCCAGAACCAATAATAAAGTAAAATGCGACCACTAAATAACCTTGCCAACCTAAACAACCCCAAATTAATATACCTAATATCCCAGCATGAATGATTCCGGCAGTCGTCAGTAATTTTTTTGGGGCGATCGCCACGAGACTGAGTAAAATTGTATTCAAACCGATCGCGATGATCCAAGGATTTGATCCGAATAACAAATCATTCCAGTTCAAGTTTAAATTTTGCATCTTAAAATTTGGAGTTCATCACATTTTATTATCGGTGATGTGTCTTGATGTTTTTACCGGAGCCGATAACGTTTCTGCGATTTTGTTTAAACATTGAGAATCTTGCACCATCCAACTATGAAACAACACATTCAGTTGAACCTCTTGACCGACTGGAAGTTGAGAGCTACTCGCAGGTACAATCATCACATCCAAAGGCGTCCACAATGAAGTAAAATTAATCTGATCGAGTAGGTCGATATCTTGGTTTAAATCTTTTAAAAATTTACTGGTAGGCCGCATTTGTAGGGTACCGGGTGTCACATAAAAATACGCAGTCCAAGTACCGTTATGGGGAGAGGAAATGGTAATGAGACGTTGTACCCGTTTAATTCCGCCTAAGCGTTGGACGTAGTAGCGACTGACTAAACCTCCCATACTAAAACCCACCAAGTCTATGGGTTGGTCTGGCGGAAAGGTTCGATCTACATAGTCTGTAATTTGTGCGGCGAGTCGGTCTAGTCCCAAAAACCCATAATTGGGAATGAGGTTAAAGCAATGCACTTCCCATCCTTGTTGAGTGAGATAGGCTGACATTTTTCGGAAAATCGCCGTGGTATCAAATATACCATGAATTAGAATAACAGGATTACGGTGGCTGCTGTTCATAGGAACCCAACAAATGAATTTATTCGACACTGTAAACGAACATTGCCGAGTCGCTTGATCAGTGATAGTCCAGTTTGTCAAGTGACGGCTGTCCCTATTCTGAGAGTCCTATTCAAGAATTGCAATAATTTAATCAGTATTTTTACCAACGGTCCGTGCCGTCTCCGTCGTTTTACGGTGAGAGCAGTGCGTTGGGCGGGTTCCCCGAAAGTCACGCAACTGCCGAACCCGGAGGGCGGAGGAATCTGTGACTTACTT
>Ga0207419_1000162_pt1 | contig 53849 bp, 36 predicted proteins | sample ElkSloMetagenome_4_FD_184723 | JGI IMG/M metagenome (GOLD analysis project Ga0207419, IMG submission 184723) | Hot spring microbial communities from Elkhorn Slough, Monterey Bay, USA - MD2A (version 2) | ecosystem: Environmental > Aquatic > Marine > Intertidal zone > Estuary: Microbial mat ...
GTGGAAATGATTGGATTTAAGAGTCGTGTGAGCGAAATAATGAACAAAAAGCGAAAGCTGACTTTAGATATGATTCGCAAATTGAATACGAGTTTAAAAATCCCAACTGAAGTATTGATTCAAGATTATTGATAAACAACAGCGAAAAGCACTATGGGCAACATTAGATATAGGTAATTGGGGTTTAATTAGTTAATCTAAAAATAAAGGCCAATGCTAAACCGAAAAGTAAGCGAGAAAAATTCCCCAACTACTCATAGCCGAGGGCCGTTGGCATTCATTGAGCAGAACTGTTAAAAATGATAATTTTTCGTAATTTGGAAAATATTAAATCAGAAATAGCGAAATATGCGAATAAGTCAAATTTGACTGAATCGCAAATCGTTGAGAAACTTGAAAAACATTATTTTAATAAAATGTAAGCAAGAATTTAAGATGGTATAAAAAAAGGAAAGAAAAGAGTGAGAGATATAACTAAAGATATCAAGATCTCGTTACGTAAATTTTACGCAATTCTAAAAAAGAAAACGATTGAACATAGTAAATACAAAAAATCCGATTCATAATAAACGCTGTATGTATTATTCAGGTGATTTTCACAATTGTAAACTATACCCGACGGCTCGGATTTGCAATCCGAGCGTAACCATTCTTAATTTTATAATTTTCATCAAAAGATTTTAAATGCAAAAGTTAACGATAGCTCTGGACTGGACGCCAAATATTAATCATATTGGCTTTTTTGTAGCAAAGAATAAAGGGTTTTACGCGCAGGCCGACTTAGAAATAGAACTATTAGACCCCAGCCAAGATAATTACAAAACTACTCCAGCCAAAAAAGTTGAACTGGGCCAAGCCGATTTTGCTTTGTGCCCTACCGAAAGTATCATTAGTTATAGAACAAAACTTAATTCGTTCCCCCTAATTGCCATAGCAGCGGTTTTGCAAAGTGATTTAAGTGCCATAGTCGTTAAAAAGGAAAGTGGGATTAATTCCCCAAAAGATTTAGACGGTAAAATTTATAGTTCATATAAAGCCAGATACGAGGATGGCATTGTTAGGGAAATGATTAAAAACGATGGGGGAGAGGGTAATCTTGAAATCATCTATCCCGATAAACTTGGGATTTGGAATACACTCTTGGAACAAAAAGCCCATGCCACCTGGATATTTTTGAATTGGGAGGGTGTTGAGGTTGAAAAAACCCAACATGAATTCAATTATTTTAAACTTAAGGATTACGGGATCCCGTATTCATACTCGCCAGTAATTGCTACAAATGAAAATTTGATTGACGATAATCTTCAGGCCTATCAAGATTTTTTAAAGGCAACAAAAAAAGGATTTTTAAGTTGTATTGAAAACCCCACGGAGGCCATTCAAATCTTAAAAAATGAACTTCCTGAAAAAGATAAAACCATAGACTTGAATTCTGCCTTAGAAATAACGAGCGGGCATTTTGGGAATACAGATAATTGGGGCATAATTAAAAAAGAGAACTTACAGGACTTTTTGGATTGGATTAAGGAAACAGGACTTGAGAATGCAGATATCAGTATAACAGAAATATTTAAGGATATTCTTACAGCCAAGAATTAGATCTATTTTGGTCTTTATTAATGGTTAACCTTTCTGCTTTTAAAACATTAATGATTGAAATGCTCGTGTTGTAGCACAATGTCATCTTTCAAATTAATGTTTATGAAATCAAAGTTAATCCCTGCGTTTTGTTCGTTTTACCTATTGTGTATTATCAATTTTTGTTATGCCCAAGAGGCAGAGTTGAGATTTGTGGGTTACGACAATCAAAATCCAGTTTTTTCAATTTCATATCCAAATGAAAACGAAAATTTTGACCAAGATTCTAATAGTCTGTCGAGTGAAGTCGCCACGGAAAAAGTAACGAATAACTTAGATGGAATTGTAGCTGAAGCACCTTCCAAGAAACTTAAATTGGTCGTCCTTAGTGAACATAATGGGGAAACAAATATAATTTCTGCCGATACTGATGTTGATAAGGTACTAACGTATCTAAACGGAACTTACATCGCTGTCTCTAAATACGGCGAACTCGGAATGGTTGCCGAGGAGCTATTCCGAGAGCTTAAATTTCAAGAAGATACTTTTGATGATAGCGATTTTAAGGAACAAGTCATTGAGAAATACGATTCGCAGAACATTCTGAATATTTTTTTCGCTTCAAATGGTAAAAAATTGATTTACCCTGAGTTCAGTCGATTAAATCTCAGAATTTACGACTTGAATAAAAATGAATATTCTGAGGTTGATTTATCAAAAGTCGATGCCTTTGGAGGCTCAATCTTAATGCCTTTTGAATCATCTGAACATATCTATTTTTTATTTACAGGCAGAGGGCCTTACGAGTTGTTTCAGCTTAATAAGGAAAGCCAAGATCTAAAAGAAGCACCATTTACTTTGGGTAGAAGAGGGGATTTCGGTTTGAAGTACCATCCCGAAAAAGAACAGCTTTTATTCATTTATGAAGATATACCGTTTGCTTATCATTTCGGCTTAAATAAATTTCAAAAGATAAATTTTCCAGCGAATTTAGAACTAGAGAAATCGGAGATGGGGAAACACTTTCAGAGAATATTCTATTCTAAAACTGAAAACGACTGGCATTATGCAATTCTGGGCGATAAAAAAATAAATCCCGTTTCATTAAACATTGATGAAAGTGAATCGGCTTTCGATTTGAATTGGCAGGATATTGAAAACTTAGTTGAACAAGAACGCTTAAAAAATAAATCCCCTTCGGAAGAATTGATGATGAGCTTAAAGAAAGTCGTGAAAATAACAAAACCCATTTCAGCCGAATTCAAGGACGAAATTGAAAAACTATTAGTTGCATTTGACCAGAAGTATGAAGCCCAATCTTCAAATCCAGAAGTAAAAAAAGCGTTAATCACCTCACAAATTGTGAGATTGGACACTTCGTTAGTTTCAGAACGGGCAGTATCTAAAAGCAAGACCGCTCTTATCGAAATGGTAAAGCGCGATGAATTGAATATGAATCCCATGTCGGGACTCCAGATTATGGGGCGTATTTCAACGGTGCAGCCACCAGTTCATCCCGCCAAGGTTCAAGTACTACAGGCACTTGTTGAAGATTTCATTAGTGAGAACACCATTGATTCTAACGAAAAGTTGGACGCTTCTGGATTAGGATTGCTTTTAATTGCTCTAAAGGCAAACGAACAGTATGATAAGGCTATAAAATACATGAATAAACAACTAAAGTTTATAAACGCAAATGATTTATACGGTAAAAAAGAGGCGCTTGAAAGTCTAATCTATCTTCAGCTTAGGGCAGATAAGTTCAATGACGCGTTAAATTCGATTGAAGTCTATAGGGCCAATTTAAAAAACGACTCCAGCGATTATCTTAAAAATCAAATCCAATCAGATATTCAGAAAGCCTATGCTTACAGCGGTCTTAAGGATTATAAGAGGGCATTGAATTTGTTGAATGATGCTAACGAGAGCTATTTTAAATCGAAGGGCGCTATTTTTGGTTCTGAAACAAAAATTTGGTTAGAGTATTCGCTGTTGAGTGCCTTCGTAGAATTATACCATAAAACAAAATTAAAGTCAGAAAAAGATTATTTGAACGAGCTATTGAGCTTCATAAACGAAAATAATGTAAGCATACAGTACAAAAGCATGTATGCCGGGATGATAAAACTCCTAAAACGTATTGACGAGGAAAATCGAATTCAGGATTTAGCCGAACCAAAGTAGAATGACGTATGTTTTATAATTGCATAAAACTTGAAAACTTCGCTTACTTACCTACTTTTAATTTATCCAGTTCTCTGCTTCAGCCAAAGTACGATACCCAATAAAACAGAAATGTGCAATATGCTTTAAGCCATGGATGAAAGCGACCAAATGTATCACAAAATGATACCGGATGCGTTCAATAAAAATGATAAGTAATATTCAAGAACTGAAATTGATTCGCTTTGGTCATTACAGATTAAGATGGAAAATCAAAATACGAGAAAGCTTATCGATTTGACCAAGACTTATGGTTGGCTAGGTGATGAAAGATTGAACTGCGAAAAACTAAACGTATGCCTCATTTTCAAGCACTCCCAAAAAAAATATCATGGTGAAATTTCAGAATTAATTGAAAAGGAACACCTTGAGGCGCGCCATGGGAATTTTGAATACAAAACTTATAATAAACCATATCAAGGGTCGGCCAAAGGTTTAAGTTTTCTTTAATTTTTTCGTACTTACTTTACTTAATACAAGTATGATCCACGTAAAAGAGCCAAAAAGGATGCAATTTCTGTTAATAATACTTAGTCAATAAATACGATTTGTAAGCTAGCGATTGTATTTTAATCGCTTTTAAAGCTATTGATTTGAGTCTATTCATAAACATCCTCATTTTTATTGCCGCAGCCGTAACAATTGGCTTTGCAGGAACTGCGCTTACCCGCTACGCCGATAAGTTAGCCGATAAAACCGGGCTTGGTGAGGCATTTATTGGGGCGGTTTTTTTAGGGGCAGTAACTTCAATTGCAGGTATAATAACCTCAATTTCGGCTGCGTATAACGGCCGGCCAGAACTGGCCATTAGTAATGCAATTGGGGGTATTGCGGCACAAACGCTATTCCTTTGTGTTGCAGATATTACTTATAGAAAAATAAATCTTGAGCATGCGGCCGCCTCCCTGTCCAACATTATGCAAGGGGTTCTTTTGATAGGATTGCTTATTCTCGTACTTCTAGGGGCTGCAAGTCCCGACTTTACGATATTTAACATCCATCCCATTTCAATAGTTATATTTTTGATTTATATTGTTGGAACAAGACTCATTAGCCGTTCTGAAAAGGAGCCCATGTGGAGCCCAAAGGAAACCAGTGAAACCGTGCCAAAGCGATCAGAGGAAGACCAAGCTAAAAAAGTGTCTTTAAAAATGCTCATTTTTAAATTTTTTATTTTGTCTTTAGTGGTAGGGGCATCGGGCTACGTAATTTCCATAACGGGAATGGCCATTTCAGACATGTCAAATCTAAGCGATGGTTTAGTTGGTTCCTTATTTACGGCCATTGCGACCTCTTTACCAGAATTGGTAGTAACTCTAGCCGCGGTGAGACAAAAAGCCTTGGCATTGGCGGTCGCAAATATCATTGGAGGAAATTCCTTTGATGTGCTATTTGTTGCGTTTTCAGATGTAGCCTATCAAGATGGGAGTATTCTACATAGCATAAATAGCAATCAAAGTTTTACAATCTGTATCACAACCCTTATGGTTTGTGTTTTGATAATGGGTCTATTATTTAGGGAGCGTAAGGGCATTGCTAATATTGGTTGGGAAAGTGCTCTAATTATATTTATCTATGTTATAGGCAATTTTATGCTTTACTGGCTGTTTTGAATACAATTCTACAAAAAGGAACATCCCAAACTTAATTACTACGCTATACCAATAGTTTGTTCAAATTACTGTCTTAATCAGAATATAGACTAGGTAAACTAAGCTTAAATTTCACCGCTGCCAATCTTGTAACAATTACGATAATAGCGGCGATGATGAAAATGTAGTTGGCATCGCTGATAAAATAATTCATTAAAAAATAGCTAAAGCCTCCAAGAATACAGGCCGTTGCATAAATTTCCTTTCTAAAAATCACTGGGATTTCATTACACAGGATATCCCTGATTACACCTCCAAAACAGGCAGTCATTGTACCGAGTGCTATGCAAATCAATGGATGTAGTCCTGCAACCAATCCAGTTTCAATACCTGTTACTGTATATAAGCCAATACCTATGGTATCGAATAAAAAAAGCGAAGTTCTTAAATAGGAAATGGTCTTTCTTAGTAAAACCGCGGCAATGGCAGAGCCAATAATAAAGTAAACGTAGGTCATATTGGTCATCCAGGATACGGGTTCAATCCCAATCAAAATGTCCCTTAACGAGCCACCACCAACAGCAGTCACAAAAGCAATAATGATGACGCCAAAAGCATCCATTTTTTTATCAAGAGCTACCAGAACACCCGAAATTGAGAATGCTACAACGCCTAAAATATCGAGTATTTGGAAAAACAATATAGGCTATTTAGTTAAACGCCCACCCGATGTTTCTTGGGAGGGTAACAAATTTTTGCGAATATATAAGTATTAGGTGGAACATTCAAGGAAGACTTAAACCTTCCTGGAGTTGTTGATGAAAATGAGCTTGGCTCACATACTTGAATGATTTTACAAATATTAGTACATCCGAGTAAGAGTAGGGCCAAATCGTGGCTAAGAAACATCAAGTAGGCAAATTTAAAAGTTGTTAATTGTGTATTCAAGACGTCTTAATTAAAATATCCTATTTGTACAATTCGTCATTAAAAAGTTACATTTCGGTACCGCCATTTTTTATAAACTCTTATTCTTACGCATCTTTGAAGTGAAAAACAAATGAACCATTAACTAGTAAATAAAAAATCATGCAAAAATTAGTCTTAGCATTAGCCATAGCATTAATTTCAATTTTGGGATTTACCCAAAATGAATCTGGTGCAACAATTACATTAACTGTTGAAAATGCAAAAAGCGACAAAGGCAAACTTCTTATCGCACTACATACCGAAGCTGATTTTATGAAGGGTGCAGGCATTGCTAGTCAACAGAGTGAAATTGCTGAAGGCAAGGGAACCGTAATCTTCAAAAACGTGAAACCTGGAGAATACGCCATCATGGTGCTACACGATGAAAATGACAACAAAAGAATGGATTTCGAGGAAAACGGTATGCCAAAGGAATCCTACGGAATGTCCAACAACCCAAGAAGTTTCGGTCCCCCAGTTTATGTAGATGCCAAATTTAAAGTGGATAAGGAGGATGTTAAAATGGCGATTCGATTTTAAGCAATCAAATTACATTCAGTAAACCCAAGACTTAATTAGCTAATTAAGTCTTGGGCTTTTCTTATTTTTATACATAATCTAATTTTCCAAGTTCTAATATGAAAAATATCGTTTTTTGCCTTTTCGTTTCCGTGGGTCTATCCGCACAAATCAATCAAAAAGCCCACCTGCCGGACGCTCATGTTTACGACATTATTAATGCCGTTTCAGAAGATAGACTGCGAAGCGATGTAAAGACCCTGGCCGATTTCGGAACGAGGCACACCTTGAGCGATACAATATCCGATACCCGAGGGATTGGTGCCGCAAGGCGTTGGATTAAAAGCGAATTTGAGACTATTTCCAATAATTGTAATAACTGTTTGGATGTATTCTACCAATCTGATTTGGTAAAGGAAGGCGAAAATAGCCGAATCGTTAAGGATGTCAAGGTTGTTAATGTTGTTGCTGTCCAAAAAGGAACTACATATCCTAACCGTTATATTATCATGAGCGGTGATATCGATTCTAGAAATTCAGACCCGGTTGACTTTACTTCAGATGCTCCCGGAGCAAATGATAATGCCACGGGAATGGCTGGTGCTTTGGAAGCAGCCAGGGTACTTTCAAAATACAAATTTGAAAATAGCATTATTTACGTGGGTTTGTCGGGCGAAGAGCAGGGACTTTTTGGTGGCAAAGGTCTGGCCAATTACGCTAAGGAAAACGAGTGGGAAATTATCGGGGTACTTAATAATGATATGATTGGAAATATTGAAGGGGTTGACGGAGTCATCGATAATAGAACCTTCAGGATATTTTCAGAACCCGTACCACCAACCGAAACCGATAGGCAACGCAATGCGCGCCGATACTACGGTGGGGAAGTTGATGGAATTTCAAGACAATTGGCGCGATACGTCCTTAAAACCACTAAAACCTATATGCCGGAAATGAACCCAATGATGGTATATCGTCTCGACCGCTTTGGTCGAGGTGGGCACCATAGGCCTTTTAATGACGTTGGTTTTGCCGGCATCAGGATTATGGAAGCCCACGAAAATTATACCCAGCAACATCAAGACATTCGTACTGAAGATGGTATTGATTACGGCGATACGTTTGAGCACGTAAATTTTCCATACGTTAAAAAATTAACCGCAGTCAATGCTATCAATTTGGCGAGTTTGGCTTGGGCACCACCAGCACCAACCAATGTTGCCATTGGAGGTATAGTTGAGCCAGCCGCTAAGTTAAAATGGAACAAGGTTGAAGGCGCAAAAGGTTATAAAATCTACTGGCGGGATACCACCTCGCCAACTTGGGATAACAGTCGCTACGTGGAGGATGTAACCAAATTCACTCTGGAAGGTATCGTTATTGACAATTTTTACTTTGGAGTGGCAGCAGTAGGGGAGAATGGATTTGAAAGTGTGGTTGTCTTTCCTAATAGCATATTGAGAGAGTAATAATATGCTGAAATGATAACCCACCGTTCAAATAAAGCTAACCAGTGGTAAAATAGCGGCATACTCTTAAATGATGGTTTCAAATAAATTCAATCTAATTTTATCAAGTTAGACTTAGACAATTATTAGCCATAGTTGAGGCCTAAAAATGCCGTAAAAGGCACCATTTGCTCGTTTAAATTTGCAAAAAGCGTCCAGTAGGATTAAAATGACATTTAGAACTTGTAATAGAGAATTATAACAAATTAAATGCAAAAAAGTGACTGGTTTACCGTTAGGCTATTGGATAAATTTCATTTATTCATCCCGTCTGAAATCGTGGAGCAATTTCCAAAGGAAAAACGGAGTAGATTCAAAATTAAATTTAAACATCAGGATATAAGATTAGAAGTTTACGCTGCACTACGAAAGGATAAAAACACTGGTAATTACCGCATGATGTTCAGCAAAGGAAACCAACAGAAATTGGGACTTCATCAAAATGACTATATGTACATGCAATTGCTTGAAGATATTTCAAAATACGGTGTTGAAATGCCAGAGGAACTGGAAGAAGTTTTTAAATTTGACTTAGAGGCTTTTACTATTTTTGAAGCCCTTACCGATGGTAAAAAACGAAGTATCATTTACCATGTTAAACGCATAAAAAATGTGCAAAACAAAGTTGATAAATCGCTAATTCTCTGTAATAATTTGAAATTAGGAATAAAGGATATGAAACTGTTGTTTAAAAGTTGAGATGTGAACAATTACATGCCTCATCAACTTAAAGGGTTTCTAATTGCAAACAAGATAAAATTCATTAGGACACAAGACCTAAGCTATTTAATACCTTTGAATTTTACCAATTTGGACGGAATTGAGAAAAATCATTATCCCGACTCCGCTCAAATCAATAAATTGTAATTTAAATACCACTAATAAAACTGCCATAGGGATCTTTAAAAGACGTGCCTTCAGTAAATCTAAATTTGCTCAATTGCTTAAATTCGACAAGTGCCCATAGCACAAATTCCTTAACAAAATAACTCTCCTCCTGTCTCAAATTAGGTTGGTATTCGCCTAACAGATCATCCAAGGGCGAGATACTGTCTAGTAAATTTCGGTATTCCTTATCTCGAGTGTCGTCTAAAATCTCAAAACCTTCCTGTTGATTAAAGAACCATGACACGATATCGTCATAAGGCGTTTCCTCGGTATCTTTTTTAAGTTTTTCAATTTTTGGAAAAAATTCCGGAAATAAGCTCTTTACCGCCTCACCAATTAAATTGTAGGCAACCATAGCAGCACCTTCCTGCTCACCCTCGTAAACCAATTCTACCTTACCTACAATTGCCGGGATTACGCCTACAAAATCACTTAACCTTAACGTGGTGTTCTCGTCTCCAGATTTAAGTGCACGACGTTCTGCGGTACTCAGTAAATTTTCTAAAGCTGTAATGCTTAATCTGGCACTTACACCACTTTTGGCATCAATATATTCGCTATCACGAGCTTCAAAAACAATCTGCTCCAATAAGTCGCGCGCCAAATCGGGAACCAAAATATGGTCTTTCTGGTTCTCGACCACTTTAGCTTCTTGCTCTGTAATTAATCGGGCGGTCTCAATATCTGATGGGTAATGGGTCAAAATTTGACTACCGATTCTATCCTTCAAAGGTGTAACGATACTACCACGATTAGTATAATCTTCGGGATTTGCAGTAAAAACAAATTGCACATCAAGGGGTAGTCTTAATTTAAACCCTCTTATTTGGATATCCCCTTCCTGCAGAATGTTAAACAACGCTACTTGAATCCTGGCCTGTAAATCTGGCAACTCATTTATCACAAAAATACTGCGGTTCGCTCGTGGAATCATACCGTAATGAATCACCCGGTCATCGGCGTAGCTCAATTTTAGGTTAGCGGCCTTTATGGGGTCAACATCTCCAATAATGTCAGCTACAGTGGTATCTGGCGTTGCTAATTTTTCAGCAAAACGCTCGCTTCTATGCATCCAAGCAATTGGGGTGTCTTCGCCTTTTTCGGCTATGAGTTCTTTGGCGTAACGTGAAATGGGGTTAAAAGGGTCATCATTAATTTCTGAGCCTTCAACAAAGGGAATGTACTCATCCAATAGATTCAGCATCAACCTAGCAAGTCGTGTTTTTGCCTGCCCACGTAATCCCAATAGATTTATATTGTGTCGGGATAAAATGGCCCGTTCTAACTCAGGAATCACCGTATTTTCATAACCGTGAATCCCCTCAAATGCGGTTTCATCATTCTTGATCTTTTCAATCAGATTATCCCTTAATTCATCCTTAATGGATTTTGATTGATAACCATGTTCCTTCAGTTCGCCTAATGTTTTTATGTCTTTCAATGTCTTCTGGTTAATTTTAATATTATTTTTATTAGCCTTTAGCTTTATTCTCAATTTAATCCCATTATTTCATTGCATTAATACTTTTAATTTTTCTTAACCCGCGTATTTGTCTTTCTCCATCTGGGGAGGTTAGGAATGGTTTCTCCTTCCCTTTGGTGGGGGTGGCAGGCATTCTTACTTTATCCGCTTCTTCCTATTCGTTTCATAATCCTCAAAAATCATTTCACCCAGACCTTTAAGGCCGGTGTAAAATGCCTTACCTTGGTTGGCCCGTGTAAACTGTTCTACAAATTTTTGTAAATAGGGGTCTTGTGCAATCATAAAAGTGGTTATGGGCACGTGCATCTTACGAGCTTGAGCCGCCATGGCGTAACATTTGTTTGTGATGTAGGGATTTAACCCATTACTATCTTTATAATATTGACCGTCAGGAAGTCTAAGGCAGCTTGGCTTGCCATCGGTAATCATGAAAATCTGTTTGTTGGTGTTTCGTTTTCTTCGCAGTAAATCCATAGCTAAATTCAATCCAGCCACAGTATTGGTGTGATACGGCCCAACTTTTAAATAGGGCAAATCCTTAATTTCTATTTGCCAAGCGTCGTTTCCAAACACGAGAATATCCAAGGTGTCTTTTGGGTATCTTGTGGTTATTAATTGAGCCAGTGCCATTGCCACTTTTTTAGCTGGCGTAATACGATCTTCACCGTAAAGTATCATACTGTGGCTAATGTCAATCATCAATACCGTGCTCATCTGGGATTTATGCATGGTTTCCTCAACCACCAAATCGTCTTCGGTCATGTTAAAGTCACCGATGCCATGATTGATTTGTGCATTGCGAAGGCTCTCGGTCATTGAAACTTTATCCAGCGCATCGCCAAATTGGTAATTTCTGAAATCACCGGTGTGCTCATCACCCATACCAGGACTTTTACTTCTATGGTTCCCAGAACCTGAACGCTTAATTTTACCAAAGATATGCTCTAACGCCTGTTGACGAATGGCGCGTTCGGTCTTTGCCGTGATGGCCATGCCCTTGCCATTTCCGTCAGGGTCAATTTCCTCTTGTATATAGCCTTTCTTTTTAAGGTCTTCGATAAAATCCTCAATAGTGTAATCGGGGGTGGTGAGTTCGTATTCCTTATCTAACTCTTTCAACCAATCAATAGCTTCGTCAAAATCGCCCGAGGTGTGGGTAATTAGCTCTTTGAAAATCTCAAATAATTTTTCAAAGGGAGATTGGTTTGGGGCTTCGTAGGTTTTGAATACGAAACCTTGTCGGGTTGGGTTTTCTGTTTTCATCGTAATATAAAAATACTACATAATGACCTTGTAATTCTTAAAGGTTTTATAAAACTATTCAATTCTTTTTAATCCCTCTAAATCCAGAATCCGAATCTGCTTGCCAGAAATTTCAATTAGGCCTTCTTTCTTGAATTTTGAAAAAATCCTTATGGCAGATTCGGTCGCGGTCCCCACAATATTGGCATAATCTTCACGCGTCATTACAATTTTCAAAAAATGGTTTTGGTCAACACCAAAATTCTTGTAAACATAGATTAAGGTATCGGCCAGTCGTTTTCTCACCGTTTTTTGAGCCATATTCACAATGGTATTGTCGGCATCCTTTAAATCGTGTGCCATTTGTTTCAAAATATCCAAGGAGAACGATGCGTTATTGTTCAAATTTGCTATAACGTTTTTTCTGGGTATAAAACACACTTGCATATCGTTTACGGCAGTAGCTTTTAGGTTTGAGCGTTCATTGCCAAGCAGGGAACGTTGTCCCAGTAAGTCGCCCTTAAATACCAATTTTAAAATTTGTTCCTTGCCGTTAACGCTCAATTTAGACAATTTACAAACGCCATCCCTAATACAAAAAACACCGTTTAACATTTCGCCTTCTTCAAAAATCGTTTCGCCCTTTCTTACAATTTGGCTTTCCTTGCAATTGGAAATCTCTATTAAATCTGCCTTTTTCAACACATTAAGAGAATTGAATTTTCTTACAATGCACTGTTCACATTTACTCATAAATCTTGTTTTATCTCTTATAGTTAAAACTCATTTGTACCGATAAAGTTAAGAAAAACATGATAATTGTCATATTTCAAAACGGGCTTATTTCCAAACTTTGCCAAAGGTATAATTGAGCAAGTATAATGAATAACTCTTCATGTTTCCACTGTGGCGATGCATGTGGTAGATTGGCACTACGTTTTGATGACAAAAATTTCTGTTGCAATGGTTGTAAAACGGTTTTTGAAATTTTCTCTGAAAACGGGCTGACCTCCTACTACGAACTGCAAGGTGCCCCTGGCGCCACCCCAGATGGTTCTGTACACAAATACGAGTTTTTAAAGGACGATGCCATTGTTGAAAAGCTACTCGACTTTAACGATGGAAATATTGAAATTACATCGTTATCCATTCCGCACATTCATTGCAGTAGTTGTATTTGGATTTTGGAAAACCTGAACAAGCTCAACAATTCCATTACCTCGTCGCAGGTCAATTTCGGTAAGAAAACAGTGAGGATAACTTATAAAAAGCAAGGATGTTCACTATTTGAAGTGGCAGTGCTTTTAAACCAAATTGGTTATGAGCCAAATATTCACCTTGAAAATTTAGACAAAACCAAAGCTAAAAAAGACCGGAGCCTGATTTATAAATTAGGTATCGCTGGTTTTGCTTTTGGTAATGTAATGTTTTTATCATTTCCCGAATATCTTGATGGTTCAAATTCTGAAATTGGAACGGTTGAATTCTGGTTAGAAGAGTACAAACATCTCTTCAGGTGGTTGATGTTTGCATTTTCAATCCCAGTGGTGTTTTATGCGGCCAGGGATTATTTTACTTCGGCCTATAAAGGGCTCAAATCTAAAATGCTAAATATTGACGTGCCCATAGCCCTTGGTGTCTTGGTGCTATTTTTTAGAAGTACGATTGAGATAATCTTCGATTTTGGGTCAGGCTTTTTTGATAGTCTAACTGGGCTAGTGTTTTTCTTGCTTTTGGGAAGATTCTTTCAGCAAAAAACCTATTCCTATTTGTCGTTTGAACGCGATTACAAATCCTACTTCCCAATTGCGGTTACCAAAATAGATACTAACGGAAATGAAAGCGCTGTTCAAGTTTCAAAAGTTAGAAAAGGGGATAGGTTGTTAATTAGAAATGAAGAGTTGATTCCAGTAGATGGTATATTAATAAAGGGAAATGCCGAAATCGATTATAGCTTCGTAACCGGAGAATCCGAGCCTGTATCCAAAGTGTCGGGTGACAAGATTTTTGCAGGTGGCAAGCAAACTTTTGGTATCATAGAAATGGAGGCGCTAAAATCGGTTAAGCAGAGCTACCTAACCCAGCTTTGGAGCAAGGATGTATTTAAAACTGAAAAAAGCGAGGGCCTTAAAACCCTTACCAATACTATAAGTAAAAATTTCACAATTACCATTTTAGCTATAGCGACCGTATCTGCGGTGTTTTGGTTAATTACCGCTCCTGAAAAAGCGATGAATGTATTTACGGCCGTACTCATAATTGCATGCCCGTGTGCCATAGCGCTCGCTGCACCGTTTACTTACGGAAACGTGCTTAGAATCTTTGGTAAGGCTAAATTTTACCTTAAAAATACTTCGATTATTGAAGAATTGGCAACCATTGACACCATCATTTTTGATAAGACCGGAACAATAACCTCTAATAAAAAAAGTAAGGCCAATTATGAAGGGGTGACCTTGACTCACTCTGAGGAAATTTTATTAAAAAATACCCTAAGGGGCTCCAACCATCCCCTAAGCCGAAAATTATATGACCTACTCGATGCTAACGATATTGTGACGCTAGACCACTTTGAAGAACGTATAGGTCAAGGGATTGAAGCGAGTAAGGCAGAAAACCTTATCAAAGTAGGTTCTGCTAATTTTGTAGGGGCTAAAGAACAGTTTGAAATCAATACTTCGGTACACGTGAGCAGTAACAACTCCTATAAAGGCAAGTTCACGTTTTACAACAGTTATCGCAAGGGTCTTTCTAAGCTATTTAAAAAGCTATCTAAAACTTACGAACTGGCGATTCTTTCGGGCGATAATGATGGTGAATTTAAAAATCTTAAAAAACTGTTACCCGCAAAAACAAAACTCATTTTCAACCAAAGCCCCGAGGATAAGTTGGAGTATATCGCGTACCACCAACGTGAATCAGCTAAAATCATGATGATTGGCGATGGACTCAATGATGCTGGAGCTTTGGCTCAAAGTGATGTGGGTGTTGCTATTTCAGAAAATGTCAATGTATTTTCACCCGCATGTGATGCCATTTTAGATGCCTCGAAATTTGATAGGATTTATGATTTCATCAAACTCGCTAAGCAAGCCGTCAATATTGTAAAGTGGAGTTTTTGCCTGGCTTTTATCTACAACATCATTGGTTTGTACTTTGCCGTCACCGGTCAACTTTCGCCCGTTATTGCTGCGATTTTAATGCCATTAAGCTCCATAAGTATTGTGGTTTTTACCACAGTTGCGACGAATATTAAGAGCCCTAAGCCCATGCGGGCCTCCTTAAAAGGAAGGAACTAAGACGGTGATAGTTTATTTGTAAATCTCAAAAAGATTAAATATGAACAATAAATCAAAATAACATTTAAAGCTCAAAACAAAAAGCCACAGGCTTTTTGACATAAAATAAAATTAAACAAACATAAGTCCCGCAAAAACTCCCTCACCTTAGGATAGGGTTAAGGAAAGGAAAAACACTATAACAATGAAAATTCATAATAACATTATTAGCAAGCCGTCCCCCACTCCTCGGAAGGGGTCTGAGAATCGGCCGCTTCTATCAAAATACAACGTGCCAGGTCCGCGATATACTAGCTATCCAACCGTCCCTTTTTGGGATAATGAGACATTCAGCAAAGAAGGTTGGGTTGCTTCCATGCAGCGCACATTTATAGATACCAACGATAAGGATGGGATTAGTCTTTATATCCATTTACCTTTTTGCGAACGTTTATGTACATTTTGCGCTTGTCACAAACATATTACCAAACGCCATTCGGTAGAAGATAGATACATAGAAACACTTTTGAGTGAGTGGCAACTTTACCTTGAGCTACTGCCCGATGTGCCTGTAGTCAAGGAAATCCATCTGGGTGGAGGCACCCCGACTTTTTTCTCTACCAAAAATTTAGAGGCACTTATAACTGGACTGTTTAAAAGAGCGATTCGTCATCAGGATTTTGAATTTAGCTTCGAGGGGCACCCCAATAATACCAGCAAAGAGCACTTGCAGACACTTTTTGATTTGGGTTTTACCCGAGTAAGCTACGGTATTCAGGACTATGACCCAAAAGTTCAAAAGGCCATAAATAGAATTCAGGATTTTGACCAAGTCGAAAAGGTGACGCGGTGGTCCCGAGACATCGGTTTTACCTCCATAAGTCACGATTTGGTTTTTGGCCTTCCGTTTCAAACTTTAAAATCTATTAAAAACACAATTGATTATACCGCACAGTTGATGCCAGAACGCATCTCATTTTACAGCTATGCGCACGTACCCTGGATGAAGGGTAATGGACAGCGTGGCTACGATGAGAACAATTTGCCGAAGGCGAGCGAGAAGCGCGCTTTATACGATTTGGGTAAGCAGATGCTTTCCAGATTGGGGTACGAAGAGATTGGTATGGACCATTTCGCCTTAAAAACTGACGGTCTCTATCAAGCGGTACAGAATAAAACCCTACACCGAAATTTCATGGGGTACACAACCAATACTACCAATCTAATGATAGGTTTAGGGATGTCTGCCATTAGTGATAGCTGGTATGGCTTTGCCCAAAACGTAAAAACCGTTAAAGACTATCAGGATATAGTAAATTCTGGCGAAATCCCAATTTTTAGAGGACACATATTAACCGAGGAAGATACCGTTATTCGCAAACACATTCTCAACCTCATGTGCCAATCCAGAACATCCTGGCAGGAAAATGCGCTTAAGTTTGACTCTTTAAACCAAGTAAAATGCATGCTTAAGGATATGAAGAAAGATGGAATTATAGCGTTGAATGACATCTCACTGGAAATACCGAAAGACAAGCGGGCATTTTTGAGAAATGTATGTATGGCTTTTGACCTGAGAATGCATAAAATTAATCAAAAAAAGCAAATGTTCTCAATGACCATTTAGCCTTGAAATTGACAATCAAGCTTTTGCAGAAAAACGCCATTTTGCTTAGGGTTCAAGACTTATTAACAATATTCAGAAACTTTCCAAAATATGATAAATGTCATATTTTTAACAAACCCTTAACTGTATTTTTGCAGCTCACTTCTAATAGGTATGAGTGTAATTTATTTGCTTTTAGGTATCAGCATTTGTGTTGCTGTTGTGTTCTTCATTGCGTTCATTTTAGCAGTGAAAAGCGGGCAATATGATGACGATTATACGCCATCCGTTAGAATGCTTTTTGACGATGAACTCGTCCATGACACATCCAATGAATCTTTAGAAAACGAAGAATAGTAAATTAATATGGAAGTACAAAAGTTTTATTACGATAACAAAATCGTCCGAAATTTTCTTTATGCCACAATGCTCTGGGGGATTGTTGGTACGCTGGTTGGCTTATTGTTAGCCTTCATGTTTATTTTCCCAAACTTGACCGATGGGATTTCATGGTTAAGTTTTGGCCGTCTTAGACCATTGCATACAAATGCTGTAATTTTTGCATTTGTTGGAAATGCCATTTTTGCTGGAGTCTATTATTCCACCCAACGCTTGCTCAAAGCCAGGATGTTTAGCGATGTTTTGAGTAAAATTAATTTCTGGGGGTGGCAGTTGATTATTGTGTCTGCAGCTTTGACACTTCCCTTAGGTTATACAACATCAAAGGAATACGCCGAGCTGGAATGGCCAATTGATATTGCTATTGCCGTAATTTGGGTGGTCTTTGGATGGAACCTAATTGGTACTATTTTAAAAAGACGTCAAAGGCATTTATACGTGGCCATTTGGTTTTATTTGGCAACAGTAGTCACGGTAGCCGTACTTCATATTTTCAATAGTTTTGAAATGCCGGTTACTATGCTCAAGAGCTATTCGGTATATGCAGGGGTTCAGGATGCTTTAGTGCAGTGGTGGTATGGCCATAATGCAGTGGCATTCTTTTTAACCACACCGTTTCTTGGTTTGATGTATTACTTCGTTCCAAAAGCGGCTAACAGGCCAGTTTATTCTTATCGACTTTCAATAGTTCACTTTTGGTCGCTTATTTTCATTTATATCTGGGCCGGGCCGCATCATTTACTATATACCGCTTTACCAGGATGGGCCCAAAATCTTGGTGTTGCATTTTCAATAATGCTGCTTATGCCATCTTGGGGAGGTATGATAAATGGACTTTTAACATTGAGAGGCGCTTGGGACAAGGTAAGGACCGATCCCACCCTCAAGTTCATGGTAGTTGCCATAACTGGTTACGGTATGGCTACTTTTGAAGGGCCAATGTTATCCCTAAAGAATGTTAATGCCATTGCACACTTTACAGATTGGGTTATTGCTCACGTTCATGTTGGTGCCCTGGCTTGGAATGGATTCCTAACATTTGGAATGGTGTATTTTTTAGTTCCAAAAATGATGAAGACCAAACTACACTCGATAAGATTGGCTAATACCCATTTCTGGTTGGGAACCTTAGGGATTGTAATGTACGCGCTCCCAATGTACGTGGCAGGTTTTACCCAAGCAAGTATGTGGAAGCAGTTTAACCCAGATGGTACCTTGCTATACGGAAATTTTTTGGAGACAGTATTTGAGCTCATCCCAATGTACTGGATGAGAGCTATTGGTGGTTCCATTTACATTCTTGGAATGTTTGTGATGGTTTACAATGTCGTTGTGACTATTAAAAAGGGTAGTGCAGTAACCGATGAACTTGCAGAAGCCCCTAAATTACAACGTGTATCAAGTCGAAGGGTTGCAGGTGAAGGATGGCACACTTGGTTGGAGCGCAAGCCTATAAAATTAACCATTTTTGCTACTATTGCTATTTTGATTGGAGGTATTATCCAGATTGTACCCACGATTTTGGTTAAATCAAATATTCCAACCATAGCCAGCGTAAAGCCTTATACGCCGCTTGAGTTGGAAGGGCGTGACCTTTACATTCGCGAAGGCTGCGTAAGCTGTCACTCACAGATGGTTCGACCGTTTAGAAGTGAGGTGGAACGTTACGGCGAATACTCCAAAGCTGGAGAATATGTTTACGATCATCCCTTCCTCTGGGGAAGTAAGCGTACGGGCCCTGATTTACATCGCATAGGCGGAAAGTACTCTGATAATTGGCACCTTAATCACTTTTATGACCCACAGAGTACATCATCAGGTTCCATCATGCCATCCTATAAGTGGATGATTACTTCTGAACTCGACAAATCCAAAACCGAGGCCAAAATGCGCGCTATGGTATCTATTGGTGTACCTTACTCCGATCAGGATATAGCCAACGCCCAGAAATCCATGTTGGAGCAAGGCCTGATCATTGAAAAGAATCTATATTCCGATCCTGATTTTGTTGAAACTTACGAAGCAGATAAAGCAGCCGCTGGCGACGCTTTTGTTGAAATGCGAAATCGGGAAATAGTCGCCATCATTGCATATCTGCAGCGACTGGGTACCGATATCAATGTACCAGAAATGGAACTAACCTTAAACGAAAACGAATAGTCATGTTAAAGTTTGTAAAAAATCATCTCGAGTCTATCACAGGTGTAGAAGTTTATCCGCTAATTTCCCTAGTCATATTTTTTGGATTTTTCGTTCTATTGTTTTGGTGGGTCATTACGGCAAAAAAAGATTATATAGAAAAGGTAAGTAGCTTACCATTAGATAATAATAACAGTTCAGAAAGATGAAAAATTCCATCCCATCCTGGATTAGAATTCCAGTAGCGTTTCTTTTAATAGTATTATTAGTTGAGTATTTTGTAGAATCTGGTGACCAGCCCGCATTTATGGAGCAACCGGTAGTTCTGGGCTTTATTCTATTAGTATTTGTAATTATCGTAGCGATTGAAGCTATTGTAGGGGCCTTGTCTAACGTGCTTTATCAAAGTTTGACTGAAGAGCAGCAAAAAGCCCATGACATAAAAGCCGTTCAAGAATCAAAATTGGTTAGATGGGTTAAGCGCACCTATATGCAACTTTTGGGGTCAAAACCTGTTGAGGAAGAACATGAAATAATACTCGACCATAATTATGATGGTATTAAGGAACTGGATAACGATTTACCACCCTGGTGGCTTTATGGGTTTTATGCAAGTATCATTTTTGCCGTTATTTATATGGCGCGATTCCACATATTTAATGGTGAAACACAATATGACGAATTGAAACAGAACTTAGCCCAGGCCGAAGTGGAATTAGAGGAATATAGAAAAATAGCTAAGGATTTAGTCGATGTCAATACCGTAGAGGTCTTGACCGATGCCGCTGATGTCAAGGCTGGTAAAGCTATTTACGAAACCAACTGTGTGGCATGCCATAAATCTGATGGGGGCGGGGGTATCGGCCCCAACCTTACCGATGAATATTGGATTCTTGGTGGTGGTATAAAAAACGTATTCAACACCTTGGTTGAGGGTGGGCGCGCAGGAAAAGGTATGATCTCTTGGAAGCAGACCTTAAAACCCTCAGAAATGGCACAAGTTGCAAGCTACGTCTTGACTCTTGAAGGTACTAACCCAGCAGAACCTAAAGAGCCTCAGGGCGATATTTGGAGACCTGAGGGTGCGGAGGCCGATGAGTTGCCTACCTCAGATTTTGAGGTAGAGACCAACTCGGTCATTGAAGTAGAAGAAATTAATTTGGAAGACGTTAAATAGGCATTTCATGCAAGCACCCCAAAACGAAAACTTTAGAGATTCCATTGGGACTATTACCGCAGATGGTAAAAGGGCTTGGGTATATCCAAAAAAACCAAGTGGTAACTACTATCGCAACCGAAAAATAGTCAGCTATGCTTTATTGGCGTTTTTGATTACCGCGCCGTTCATTAAAATAAATGGTAATCAATTTTTGCTCTTTAACGTATTAGAACGTAGATTCAATGTATTTGGATTCCCCTTTTGGCCCCAGGATTTTCATCTTGTGGTGATATCCATGATTATTGGGGTGGTCTTTGTAGCGCTTTTTACCGCGGCTTTCGGAAGAATATTTTGCGGTTGGATTTGCCCTCAGACCATTTTTATGGAAATGGTTTTTAGACGAATTGAATATTGGATTGATGGTGATAGAAACAAACAACGAAAATTAGACCGACAGAAATGGGATGCTGAGAAAATAAAAAAACGGCTATTGAAGTGGAGCGTTTTTCTAATCATTTCTTTTCTTATTGCAAACGTTTTTTTAGCCTATCTGATTGGCAGTGATAAATTGCTTCAATATATACAGGATGGGCCGGCAGAGCATTTGGGTATATTGCTTCCGTTAATCATATTTACTGGTGTGTTTTATTTTGTTTTCGCCTGGTTTAGGGAACAAGTCTGCATTATTGCCTGCCCGTATGGGAGATTGCAAGGTGCATTACTTGATGAAAAATCAGTGGTTGTTGCTTACGATCACAAAAGAGGTGAAGCCGAAAACGGCCGAAAAAAATTTAGAAAGAATGAAGATCGTGAAGCTTTGGGCTACGGCGATTGTATAGATTGCTTACAGTGCGTACATGTTTGCCCTACAGGAATTGATATTAGAAACGGTACGCAATTGGAATGTGTAAACTGCACAGCTTGTATTGACGAGTGCGACAACATTATGGAAAGTATAAATCTTCCTAAAGGCTTGATTAGATACGCGAGTGAAGAAAATATTGAAAAGAAGAAAAAATTTCGGTTTTCAAATAGATTAAAGGGTTATACAGCAGTATTGGCCATTTTAATTGGAGTTTTGACAGGAATGCTTTTTCTTAGAAATGATATTGAGGCTAGAATTTTGAGACTGCCCGGTCAACTCTACGAACATAAAGGTGAAAACATGATAAGTAACGTGTTCACCTATAAACTCATAAACAAAACAACAAAGGAAATTGAAAACGTGAGTTTCAGGCTTCGAGAATACGAAGGGAATATTAAATTGGTTTCAACGCAGGGGCATATTATCGTCCCTGCTCAGGGTCTTGCAGAAGGCACTATGTTTATTGAGTTGAATCGCTCGCAACTAAACAACGACAGAAATAAGTTAACCGTTGAGGTCTATGAGAAAGGCGATTTAATTGAAACCACAACCGTCAATTTTCTGGGACCGAGAAGTTTTAATTGAAATCATAAATTTAATAACATAAAATCAATGCGATTTACAGTACCAGTTCAGATTTCTGAAAAAAAGAAAATTGAGGATTTTAGGAAACAAATATCACAATCGTAACCGTGTCCAAATACTGGAAGTTGTTGTAAAGCTTGTGTTCAAAAGAAAAAATAGACTAGTAACGTAAATTAAACAATAAGTAGCCTGCCACAGATTCCTTTCCGTCCTATGCTTAATGAAATCAGGGTAAGGCGGGACGGCGAGAGGCTAATGAAACACCAATTATGGTTTTTCATTAAACCTTATTGAAAACTAAAAAATATCGAATGAAATTCAATTGGGGAACAGGAATCGTATTAGCATTTGTAGCTTTCATTAGCTTTATCATGTATTTCGTCATTAATATGAGTACAGATAAAAAATACGACCATGATTTAGTAACAGAGCAGTATTACAGTAAAGAGCTGAAGTTTCAAGAAGATATTGACAAAAAGAAAAACTCAAGGCTACTTAAAACCGATATATTTTGGAAAAAGACCCAAAAGGGCTTAGCAATCACATTTCCAAAGCAAATGGAATATAATAAAATAAAGGGAAAAGTGTTCCTATACAGACCATCCAACAAGCAACTGGACTACGAAACGGAAATCTCTCTGTCCAGTCATACTTTGCTCATACCTGACGAACGCTTGGTGGGTGGTCGATGGAACATTTACATTGATTGGGAGTATGAAAATACGCCATATTTGTATAACAAAAAAATAGAATATTAATGCTTTGGTCTGCATTGCTACTTGGGGTGTTTGGCAGTTTTCACTGTGTGGGAATGTGCGGGCCTATTGCATTCATGCTACCAGTTGATAGACAGAGCGAAACAAAAAAAGCGTTTCAGGTTTTACTTTACCATTTGGGTAGATTGGGCGCTTACGGCCTCATAGGTCTTTTTTTTGGGATAGTAGGTAAGAGCCTCTATATATTTGGCTTACAACAGCAATTGTCCATAATAATCGGGATAGTCATGATTCTGGTTATTGTAATGCCATCTGTTTTTAAGCTCAATCAATTATCACAACCTGTATATAGGGTCATTTCAAAATTAAAATCGGCTATGGGTAATTCTTTTAAGAAAAAATCTGCCGATACATTTTTGACCATCGGTTTTCTAAACGGTTTTTTACCCTGTGGTTTGGTCTATATGGCCGTATTTGCTTCTTTGGCCATGCAAAGTCCGCTTGAGGGAACACTATACATGGTACTCTTTGGTTTGGGAACCATTCCCTTGATGAGCGCAGTGGTGTTCTTTGGAGGTTTTCTTACAGCAAAAAGTAAACGAACGATACAGAGATTAATTCCGATTTTTATAGTATTTATTGGGGTTTTATTTATCATTAGAGGTTTGGGTCTCGGTATTCCTTACTTATCTCCAACGCCTATGGTAGATATGGCTTCAAGTAATTTGGAATGTCAACTTTAAAACGCTTTAAAATGCAACGGGATTTAGAAAAAGACGAATGTAAATTTATTTTAAGTAGAAACTATATCGGCCAATTAGCCTACGTTTACCAAAATAAGCCATTTACCGTACCCATCACGTATTTTTTCAAAGATGATAAAATAATTTGCTACTCCGGTTATGGCCATAAGGTAACAGCAATGAGACTAAACGATAATGTCTCTATTCAAGTAACCGAACTTGATGAGGTCAAAAAATGGAAATCAGCTATGGCGCATGGAAAATACAAAGAACTCGACGGCGCCAATGCCAAGGCCTATCTCCATGATTTCTCATTGGGTGTCAAAGATATTATAAAGGTAAGAGAGCAAAAGGAATTGGATTATATCAATGAGTTTTCTGCAAAAGTAAATGAAGACGAATATCCAATAATCTTCACTATTGAGATTTATGAATACACGGGTAGAATGATGAATTAAAGTTCAATGCTGTTTGGCTACCTGAAAACGTTTCCTTAAAACTAAATGTCTAAAAGCTATTTGACCGGTTGTTTACCCTTTGGCTAATGTAACGTCATCCAGATTTATAGGCCTGTAAACAATCGAATTAAAAATTCATATTTCATATACCTCACCCTAATTTTAAATATATCGTGTTTTAAATATTCCAGATTATTACTGCTAAAGAAAACTAATCACTGCATTATTTAAATTGATTTAAAATTTGAACTACCCAAAAGACAACCAAAAAAATTAGTGTTAGGTTGAAAGAGAAAATCATATTCTCCACTAAAATATGCAGGTGGTTCTATTTTGAATGCTTGCGAATAAGCACTTTTGATTATTGAAAGAGGTAATTTAGACATCTTACTCAATAAAATATTTAAAGTCGTCTTTATTACGTCGTTTCATATTCTAGTTCTTAAATCTGCATATGCATGTGCATATGCCTATGGCAGTATCTGCGGTCATCAAAATTAAAAATAATGTCAAGAAGCCTTAAAAACGACCTTTAAAAATCAGTTTTATGAGGAGAAAAAAAATTGGGATGAGTTCATTATCTTTAGGCTCTTAAAAAAATCTAAAGAATGCAAAAATTTTTCCTGTGGATGCTAATCTCAGTATCCTTCTCTCTCACGGCACAAGACGTTTCTCTGGACATTTTAAAAAACCTTAAACCTCGCAATATTGGGCCCGGCGGTATGTCAGGTAGAGTAACATCCATTGATGTTGTTACTTCTAACCCAGATATTATTTATGCCGGCACCGCCTCAGGTGGACTTTGGAAAAGTGAATCTGGTGGGATAAAATGGGAGCCTATCTTCGATAATGAACTTACCGCATCCATTGGAGCCGTCGCCATACAACAGTCCAATCCAAGTGTGATTTGGGTTGGCACTGGTGAGGGTAATCCAAGAAACAGCTTAAACGGCGGTTTCGGTATTTATAAGTCCCTTAACGGGGGTAAGAACTGGCAGGCCATGGGGCTGGAAAACACCAGGCACATCCATCGTGTAGTAATAGACCCAACCAATCCAAACACAGTGTACGTAGCTGCAATAGGTTCTCCTTGGGGCGAACATCCCGAACGCGGTATTTATAAAACAACTAATGGCGGAGAGACTTGGGACAAGATCTTATTTGCAAATAATAAAACAGGTGCTGCAGATTTGGTTATGGATCCAACCAATCCAAACAAGCTGATTGCCGCAATGTGGGAGCATAAAAGAGAGCCCTGGTTTTTTAATTCTGGCGGTGAAGGTTCAGGATTGCACATCACTCATGACGGTGGTAAAACCTGGAAGAAAATCACCGAAAAGGAAGGTTTTCCAAAAGGCGATTTGGGTAGAATAGGAATTGCAATCGCCCCAAGTGAGCCCAATATTATTTACGCTTTGGTTGAGGCAAAGAAAAATGCACTTTACAAAAGTACCGACGGTGGCTTTAAATGGAAAAAAATCAACGACAAGAGTGACATTGGCAACAGACCGTTTTACTATTCAGATATATTCGTTGATCCGCAAAATGAGAATCGGGTCTATTCTGTGTTTACCTACGTTAATGTTTCCGAAGATGGTGGGAAAAATTTCAGTCAATTAATGCCCGCTTATGGAGTTGATAATGGGGTACATCCAGACCACCACGCCTGGTGGATTCATCCGGAAAACGGTGATTACATGATAGATGGTAATGATGGTGGTCTAAATATTACAAAAGATCGCGGTAAATCTTGGCGTTTTATCGGCAATCTACCGGTGGCACAATTTTATCATATCAACGTAGATAATGAAATACCTTATAATGTTTATGGCGGTATGCAAGACAATGGTTCTTGGAAGGGGCCTGCCTACGTTTGGCGCTCTCAAGGCATAAGAAATAGCTACTGGCAGGAAATTAGTTTTGGCGATGGCTTTGATGTAGTGCCAGATCGTGATGACTCCCGTTACGGTTGGTCTATGAGTCAGCAAGGATATGTAAGTCGCTACGATTGGAAAACCGGAAACAACTACGGTGTCAAACCCACCCATCCCGACCCGGAAGTCAAGTTGCGTTTTAATTGGAATTCGGCCATAAATATTGACCCATTTGATAATAGTACCATTTACTTCGGAAGTCAGTTCGTCCACAAATCAACTGACAAGGGTGATACTTGGAGCATCATCTCACCAGATTTGACCACCAACGACCCCGAAAAGCAGAAGCAATCTGAAAGTGGTGGACTAACCATGGACGCTACGGGTGCCGAAAATCACACTACTATTTTGGTGATTGAACCGTCGCCACTCGAAAAGGATATGATGTGGGTTGGTACCGATGATGGTCGAGTGCATTATACAACTGATGGCGGCGGAAACTGGACGGACGTCTCGAAAAATTTAAAGAATTTACCAGAAGGAAGCTGGATTGCCCAAATCAAGGCCTCTAATAAAAATAAAGGTGAGGCGTTGTTAATTGCTAATGATTACCGAAGATTCAATTACACGCCTTACGCTTACAGAACCACAAACTACGGGAAGTCATGGCAGCGAATCGTAGATGCTGATGATGTGCAAAGCTATACCTTGGCTATAGTTGAAGACCCAGAGGAAAAGAATTTAATGTTTTTGGGTACTGACGACGGACTCTATATATCGTTCAATGCTGGCGAAAAATGGACAAAATACACCAACGGTTTCCCAACGGTTTCGGTTAAGGATTTAGTAATTCAGCCTAGAGAACATGATTTGGTTATAGGTACGTTTGGCCGAGCCGCATGGGTTTTGGATGATATTAGACCTTTACGCGAACTGGCGAGAGATAAAAATATTATAAATAAAGATTTAGAATTATTTGAACCACCAACCGCCTATCAAGCTGCTTACCAGCAACCAACCGGAAGTCGTTTTGGTGCAGATGCCGTTTACCATGGTGAAAATAGAGATTTTGGCGCACAATTCTCTTATTATGTGAAAATTGATTCTACCAGAATTAAAAGTAAAAAGAAGACAGATTCTTCAGAAGCGGAGCAAGAAGATTACGATGATGATGAAGAAGTCGATAACCCTTCAGTTGAAGATTTTAGTGACGATAATGAAACTGAGGATTCCGATTCTAACATAGACAAAGACATGAAGGATACGAAATGGGATTCGCTTCAGCTGAAAATTTATGATGGCGATAAGCTGATTAGAACCTTAAAGCAAAAAGCACCTGATTCTACTGGAATTTACAAATGGCGTTGGAGTATGAATGAAAAAGGGGTTGACTATCCGTCACGAAAAATTCGAGAAAGAAAAAATGAGCCAGGTGGCGTTTCCGTAAAGCCGGGAACTTACCGCGCGGTATTGACTTATGGCGACCAGACTTCCGAAGAGAATATTTCAGTAAAATCAGACCCACGGCTTAATGTTTCCGAAGAAAATACGAATGAAGTCTATGCAGCTCTAAAGAAACTTGAAGCGATGCAACAAACTGCCGCAGATGCCGTAAAACAGTTGGTAGAGAGTAAAAATACCGCAACCGACTATCAAAAAATGCTTAAAAGATTGGACGAAAAGACTTATAAATCTGAAATAAAAGCGTCTAAAACTATGGTTAAGTCGATTGACAGTATTGTTGCAAAATATCTTGGAAAAGTAGATAAGCGACAGGGTATAACCCGAAATCCAGAAGTTACAGTCATGAATTTACTTAATCAAGCTAAAGGTTACGTGGGTTCTAGACAAAATGGCATTACCTCCACGGAAACAACGCTTATGCAAAATGCAAAATCTGCATTGGAAAAAGCCTTTGAAGAAACCAATACCTTTTTTAATGAGAAATGGTCGGCTTATAGAAAAGAAATGGAGGCTTTGGAAATGAGCCGATTTAAGGAAATTGAAACTTTGAAATTAGATTAATTTTTAAAAACCAATCAATTAAACACTAAAACCAATGAAAATAAAAATTTTAAGTTTATGCCTAGTGGTTTTCATGATGTCTTGCAAGGATGAACCAAAAGATGGTAAGGTTGCCCAACGCGAAATTGGCGACTATACTATCGAGCAATTTATGGATAACGAGGCTGTTGGAGGCGGAAGCTTTTCCGCAGATAATAGCAAATTACTCGTTTCTAGTAATCGCACTGGGATTTACAACGCATACACAATCCCAGTAAAAGGCGGAGAAATGAACGCTGTTACTGAATCTGACAGTACCTCATATTTCTCTACCTCGTATTTTCCTAACGATGATAGAATATTGCTAAGTGCCGACGGTAATGGCGATGAAATCAGCCATTTATTTGTTTTAGAAGAAGGCGAGGACATGAAGGATATCACTCCAGAAGACGGTGCAAAAGCAGAATTTTACGGTTGGTCTGATGATGATAACTACCTCTATTTTGGCTCTAATAAACGAAATCCTCAATTTTTTGACGTTTATAAAATGTCAATTGATGACTACACCTCAAAGATGATTTACCAAAATAATGACGGCATGAATTTTAGCGGAATGTCTGATGATGAACAGTTTTTTGCTTTGACAAAATCGGTAAATACAAATGATTCAGATTTATTTATTTATGATGCTAAAACCGAAGAAATGATTCAGGTCAATGCCAACCAAAGTGGAAACTCGGCTCAAGACTTTTCTAAAGACAACTCCAAATTTTACTACACTACAGATGATGGTGCAGAGTTTTCGTATTTGATGTCCTATGATTTAGAAACTAAAGAAAAGAAAAAAGTATTGGAAAAAGATTGGGATATTTCTGGTGCATATTTTACTTCAAATGGAAGTTTCATGGTGGTTTATAGTAACGAAGATGGCAAAAATGCAATCGAAGCTTTAGACGTTGAAACCATGAAACCTATTGAGTTGCCAGATTTTGGAGACAAAAGTATCACTAGCGTCTCATTTTCAGATGACGAAAAATGGATGCGAATGTACGTTGGTGGGTCAAATACGCCTTCAAATCTTTATACTTATAATTTTGATTCCGAAGAACAATACAAGCTAACCAATGTTTTAAATAATGAGATTGAACAGGAAGATTTAGTCGAAGCTAAGGTTATACGGTTTAAATCTTTTGATGGTACCGAGATTCCAGCCATTTACTACTTGCCTCACCAAGCAACTGCGGATAATAAAGTTCCAGCCATGGTTTGGGTTCACGGTGGACCTGGAGGACAGACCAGACAAGGATTTAGTTCTTTTTTACAATACATGGTCAATCAGGGCTACGCTATTTTAGCAGTTAATAATCGAGGTAGTAGTGGTTATGGTAAAACCTTCTATCAAATGGACGACCAAAAGCACGGCGAAGACGATTTACAAGACTGTATTGAAGGCAAGAATTGGTTGGCTCAACAGCCCGAAATCGATGGTAGTAAAATTGGTATCATTGGTGGAAGTTACGGCGGTTATATGACCATGGCGGCACTTACCTATGCGCCAGAGGAATTTGACGTGGGCGTAAACTTGTTTGGGGTAACCAATTGGTTGCGAACATTAAAGAGTATTCCGCCCTACTGGGAATCATTTAGAGAATCATTATACCTTGAATTAGGCGATCCATTTTCTGCAGATTCAGTTAGATTAAAGCGAATTTCACCGTTGTTTCATACAGATAAGGTGACAAAACCTTTAATTGTATTGCAAGGAGCACAGGATCCAAGAGTGCTTCAAGTTGAAAGTGATGAGATTGTTGAAGGTGTTAGGGAAAACGGCGTTCCAGTAGAGTATGTGCTATTTGAGGACGAAGGGCACGGTTTCGTAAAAAAGGAAAACCAAATAGAAGCCTACAGCCGTATCGTCGCATTTTTGGATGAATACTTAAAGAAAGAAGCGGTCTTAGATGGGGAAATGGATACCAAGGAAATTAACGCTAAGGACGAGGGCTAAAACCTTAACATCTTACCGAAAAAAGCAAATCGCCCGTAACATGTTACGGGCGATGTTTTTATATACTCAAAGCAATTTACATCAGGTTAGGTTACTTATCAATCCTAAAGGTCATCACAGGAAGTTTGCTGTGATTGGCAACGTCTTCAGAAATACTTCCGCTAAAAAAATGTGCCAGACCTTTTCTGCCGTGTGTTGGCATGGCAATAAGATCGGCACCAACCAAAGCGGCAAAATTTAAGATGCCGTTTTCTACGCTGTAATCCGCAACGTAATCAATGTGATTTATTCTATTTAAATTACCGTCTGCCTTTTGCAGGAAGTTAGCTGCACGCTGTTCCAATTCGGTTGAGCTTCTAAAGTTTTGACCTGGCACATTAACGTGAAGTAGATGTACCTTTGAGCCAAATTTGTCAAATAGTTGTCTTGCCTTTATGTAGGCACTGATATTTTCCTCGTCAAAATTTGTTGCGAATATTACCGTATTAAAATCAAGCACTTCAGGTTTTTGTTTAATTACGAGAACCGGTGTCTTTGAATACCTAACTACTTTTTCTGTATTTGAGCCAACAAAAATCTCTGAAAGACCACTAGCCCCATGGGAGCCCATGATAATCAGGTCAACGCTATGATTTTCGGCAACTTCACTCACTTCGCTAAATACTCTAAAATGCTTGACCATTGGAGTAATTTCAATGTCATTTAAGTAATCCTTTTGTAAAAATTCCTCAAAACGTTCTTTGGCGAGCTTATAGTAAAAGCCCATTTTTTCGTTTTGTTCGGTTTCTGACGCAGTTAGGCTGTCTCGATCTAAATTAAGCATGTGTAGTGCTAAAATTTCAGCATTGTGCCGTTTGGCCAATAAAGCGGCCGCCTCAAGTGCATACTCAGAATATTCAGAAAAATCAATGGGTACGATTATTTTGTTCATAGTTAAATTTGGTTAATTATTAGCTTCGAATTTAAGAATATTATGGACTTTGACATATGATTAATGTCATGTAAATGACTTTAGCAAAGATATCAGCCTGTTTTCAAAATCTTTTTCAAGCACATGAGTAATAATAATCACTTATTTTTTAATCCAATCCCTTTGTAATTGTTTTGCTTCAAACTTTAATGGAACAAATGTTAAAATATTAAGTATATTTAGACAAATAATAATGAAATATATAAACCAATGAAATTTTACAAGTTTACCTTGATTTTTGCCTTAACATGTTTTTTATCGTCTTGCAAGAATGAGAAGAAAAATGACAACCTTGAAACAGAAATGGAATTGAACGATGAATACGATAATGAGGCTATGAACAAGAATGATGAAGTGAAGGAAATTGCGTTTAATTTGGAGTCTAAAAGTGATAGCAGCACATCGGGTAAGGTTATCTTTACCGAGGAAAACGGCCAAGTTAGTATGGTTGTCGATATAACAGGTGCTACAGAAGGTAAACATGCCATACACATTCACGAAAAGGCCGATTGCTCTTCAGACGATGGTAAGAGTACTGGCGGTCACTGGAATCCAACGGCTCAACCACACGGCCAATGGGGTGATGAAGAAGGCTATCACAGAGGCGATATCGGTAACTTTGAGGCTGATGCCGAAGGAAATGCCCAAATAACAATGACTACCAATAAATGGTGTATTGGCTGTGATGATGACAATAAAAATATTATAGATAAAGCTATTATTGTTCATGAGGGGGTTGACGATTTTACCTCCCAACCTTCTGGCGCAGCTGGGACGAGAATTAGCTGTGGTGCTATTATTCAATAAAAACCTTCTTTCAATTTAATAATACAATTCAAACTTTCAGTATTTAAGCATAAATTTGCTTATTTTAATAAATCCCATACAACTTATGGATATCGAAACTTTAGTTTCAAATTTTAAAGATAAGGACGAAAAAGCCTTTGAAGAATTGTATAATATGTACAGCGACAGCATGCTTGGTATAATTTATAATATTGTGAGAAGTCACGATATTGCTGAAGAAGTCATGCAAGACGTGTTTATCAAAGCCTGGAACAATGCTACCAGTTACGATAGTAGTAAAGGTAGGTTTTTTACCTGGCTATTAAATATTTCCAGAAACGCTGCTATTGATAAAACACGTTCAAAGGCATATAAGGATACCGGTAAAAACCTCAACTCAGATTATTTCGTAGATATTTTAGAAAATAATGAAAGCCTTGATAGTAAAACAGACGCTATCGGAATTAAAAAATACGTCAAGGTTTTAGAGGAAAAGTGTAAGAAGATTATAGAATATCTATACTTCAAGGGCTTTACCCAGAAAGAAACTTCAGAAGAACTCGACATACCAATCGGAACCATTAAGACAAGAAACCGTAATTGCATCAAGCAGCTGCGTACAATGCTGGTAGAACAATGAATATAAACGAATACATAGAATCTGGGGTTTTAGAGCTTTATGTTGCTGGTCAATTAAGCGAGCCAGAAAATAGGGAAGTTTATCAACTCATTCAAAAGCATCCTGAAATAAGAAGGGAAGTGATTGAGATTGAATCTGCTGTGGTAAGACTAACGAAATCTGTTGCGCCACAATCGAGTAGAAACCTATTCATCCTCATAAAAGAACGATTGAATCTTGGTGACAAGGGAGGTAAGGTTGTTTCAATAGAAAAAACCAAATACAATTGGTTGACATTCGTTGGATGGGCAGCAGCTATTTTACTTGGTTTAGGTTTGCTATGGACGGTTAATCAAAACAATCAATTAGAGACCAAAGTTTCAAACATAACTATTGAAAAGAACTTCCTTGAAACCCAATTGGAAGATACAAAAACCGACTTGGCAGACTCCAAGGAAGTATTAAATGCCATTCGTGATAAAGATATTATCACAATACCTCTGGGTGGGCAGGGTAATTTTGAAAATACCTACGCAAGAGTCTATTGGAATAAAAAAGACAACACGATTTATTTAGATGCGCAAGGTTTGCCAGAAGCACCTGCAGGCAAGGTTTACCAGGTTTGGTCATTAAAATTAAACCCCCTTACGCCTACAAGTCTTGGTACGGTTGATGATTTCAATGAGGTCGAAAACAGAATATTTGAAATTACCAACAAAAACGAAAGCGAGGCTTTTGGTATCACCTTAGAGCCAGAAGGAGGAAGCGAGGCACCTACAATGGAGCAGCTTTATACTCTTGGTGCGGTTTCGCAGCCTTAAAATAAAGGATATTTGAAATTTAGACTTCACAGTCCCTAAGCATTTTGGGTTAAAGTCTGTGAGGTCTTTTTTGTGGTCTAAAATTTATTACTACATTTGTAGTATTAGAACTATAAATGTGGATATAAAACAACTCAATAAAACTGAGCTTCAAATCATGAAATACCTTTGGAACATAAAAAAGGGTTTCATGAAAGATGTGGTCGCTGAATTCCCAGAGCCAAAGCCTGCCTATACAACGATTTCTACTTTATTGAAGCGCATGTGCGATAAAAAATATATTGGCTTTATCAAATTAGGAAGGGATAAGCAATATTTCCCAATACTGAAGAAAAATGATTACTTCTCAACTCAGGTTAATGGGATGATTCGTCATTTTTTCAACGATTCTAAATCTCAATTTGCTTCATTTTTTGCTAAAAATGCAGATTTATCTGTGGCGGAATTAAATGAACTTCAGGAGTTACTAAAACAGCAAATCGAAAAAAGAAAAACCGATGATTAATTATTTTTTGGTAGCAGTTTTAAGTTTAGGTTTATCTTATGGAATTTACATTCTTATCTTAAGACCAGTAAAGACCTTTAGGTTTAATCGCCTCTACTTGATGACTACTTTGGTTCTATGTTTAATCGCACCCTTTTTGGAGTTTGAAGTTTTAAATAGTGCACCAGAATTTTTAAATATAGATTTTCAGAATAGAGTAGAGGCGACAACAGATTTTGAAATTTTAAGTGATAAGGGATCAACCCAGAATAACGTCATGAGTGAGTTAATTTATGATATACTCTTCTATTCTTATTTTTGCATTTCACTCCTTTTAAGTTTAAGATTTCTCAGAAATCTCAACCACATTTTAAAACTTACGTTTAATCAGAAACAGAGGTTAGGTATTCTATTACAAATAAATGTAAGCAAAAGGGAACAGCCATCAAGCTTTTTTAATTATCTATTTGTAAATCATAAAGACTTAGAGGATGAAAGCTTTCGAGATGCCTTAATTGCACACGAAACTATACATGCAAGACAATTGCATGCTCTTGACGTTCTGTTAAACGAAATTTTAATATGTTTTTTTTGGTTCAATCCCTTCGTCTGGCTTTATAAAAGGGCGATGATTGAGAATCATGAATTTATTGCTGATGCAGAAGCTGTAAGTTCAGGAATTGACATCGACGTTTATTCTAAAAATATAATTGATACAACACAAAGGAAAAACCGCTTTCCTTTAACCAGCGGCTTCAATTTCACTCACATCAAAAAACGTATCATTATGTTACATCAAGCAAAATCATCATTTAAAAATCGGGCAGTTAGAATGTTCACAGCTTTATTACTTTTTTCAGGGATTTTTATTTTTAGTGCGTTCAAGGAAATTAAGAAACCCTTAGTGGTTGTCGTTGATGCTGGTCACGGTGGCCAAGACAACGGAAATCTGAACGAGAAGCAGATTGTTCTGAACATATCCACATTGTTGGCATCAATGCAAGACGAAAAGATAAAAATCATCCAAACTAGAAGTGATGATAAATTCATGACCCTGGCCCAACGCACAGCCTTCATCAATTCTCAAAACCCCGACTTATATATCAGTTTACACTGCAATAGTCATACTGATTCAAAGAGAAAAGGCATTGAGATTTACTGTTCTGAGAATTCGAAAGACTATAAACAATCTATGGGATACGGATGGCTGCTTTTAAATAAACAGCTTGAGAATGGTGTTTTTAAGAATGGTGAAATGAAAAGTGCAAATTTCTATCTTCTAAAAAACGCCAAAGTTCCAGGTCTGTTTATGGAAATGGGTTTTGTGTCTAATCCAGACGATAGTAATAAACTCAATAGTGTAAAAGGTCGAAATGAAATGGCAAAGGCTATTTATGATGGCTTATTGGAAATAAGGGAAAAGAAAGAGCTCATTGACCTTTTAGATAAAAATTAAATAGAACTTTAAGTGAAAAACCAATTCAAATCGAGGTCATCACTCGATAAGAATTGGTTTTCATTTTCGATAAAATATTACCGAAACCATGTTAACCTAAGTTATTGTTTAGGTCTAGAAACAGTACTTTTCCTCTTCCTTTACCTTTTCTGCGATTTCATTACGTAAATCAACAACATCAGGATAATTTTGATACTTGGTAAATCGCTTTAAGCCCATTAGCATCATGCGTTGCTCATCACCTTCGGCGAATGAAATAATGGTTTCCTTGCCTTTATTCTCTACGATTTCGACAGCATTGTAAAGATAAAGCTTAGCCATGGCAATTTGGACAGACTGGGCATCTTCACCAAATCGTTTAGCATTCTTCTCTGCTCTTAAAATAGCCGATTCTGCCATATAGATTTCAATCAAAATATCGGCGGCGGCCATTAGTAATTGTTGGTGTTGCTCTAAATCTGGACCGTATTTTTGCACCGCGGCACCTGCTACCATCAAAAAGGTTTTCTTTAATTTCTTAATCATATCCTTTTCTTCTGAAAATAACTCAGAGTAATCAGGGGTATCAAAGGAGGGTATCCCCATTAATTCCTTTTGGACTTCCTGAGCCGGACCTAATAAATCCACGTGACCCTTCATCGCTTTTTTAACCAGCATACCAACCGATAGCATTCTGTTGATTTCGTTGGTACCTTCATAAATCCTAGCGATTCTCGCATCTCTCCAGGCAGCCTCCATTGGAGTTTCTTCTGAAAAGCCCATGCCCCCAAAAATCTGAATACCTTCATCAGAACAATTCTGAACATCCTCTGAAACAGAAACTTTTAAGATTGAGCATTCTATGGCATACTCTTCAACACCTTTAAGTTCGGCTTCTTGATGTGAATTTCCTGCTTCCTTTCGCAATTCTATTCTATCCTCAATATTTTTTGAAGCTCTATACGTAGCAGACTCACCAGCATAAGCACTGGCAGCCATTTCAGCTAATTTCATTTTAATAGCTCCAAAATCTGAAATTCTGGTCTTGAATTGCTTACGCTCGTTGGCGTATTTCACAGCCGTTGTAATAATACGTCTCTGTGAATCCAAACATGCAGCGGCCAATTTAATTCGGCCTACATTTAAGGCATTCATAGCAATTTTGAAACCTTCGCCACGTCCTGCTAGCATATTCTCAACAGGTACGACGGTATCATTAAAAAATACCTGACGGGTTGATGATGCACGAATACCAAGTTTGTGTTCTTCCTCGCCCATGGTAATTCCGTTGGACGGGTCGTTTTCTACTATAAATCCGGTGATATTCTTATCGTTTTCAATTCGAGCAAATACAATGAACAATTGACAAAATCCAGCATTGGAAATCCACATTTTCTGCCCATTGATTTTATAGCTTTTACCATCATCAGAAAGCGTAGCAACGGTTTTACCGGAATTGGCATCACTACCAGCACCAGGCTCAGTTAAGCAATATGCACCAAACCACTCACCTGTGGCCAGTTTTGGGACGTATTTTTTCTTTTGTTCCTCGGTTCCGTAAAGCGTTATTGGCAAAGTACCAATACCAGTGTGCGCACCAAATGCGGTACTAAACGAACCTGTACCCGATGAAATGTAATCACAGGTTAATACGGTTGAGACGAATCCCATGCCGAGTCCATCGTATTCTTCGGGGACTGCAACGCCCAAAAAGCCAAGGTCTCCAGCTTTTTTCATACATTCCTCTGTAAAGGCGTAATCCTTATTTTCAAAACGCTCTCGGTGCGCTATGATTTCACGGTCGTTAAATTCCATAACCGCTTCTTTCATCATGTTTTGCTCTTCAGTAAAGTCTTCGGGTGTGAAGACATCCTGACAATCGGTTTCTTTTACTAAAAATTGACCGCCTCTTAATAGTTCTTTTTTTTCTGTTTCTACCATTTTATTGATATTTTGTTATTGTTAAATTTTTACTGAATCAAGAATCAGGACTTCAAGAGTCATGACTTAAATATTTAGACCTGATTGAAATCTTGAAATCATTTTTTGAATTTGTATAATTTTATTCTCTAATTCTGTAAATAATTCCTCAGATAGGTAATTTTCGTTATGAGCAACTATCAATTGAGTTTCCCATTCGAACACCGAACCGAAACTATCCTCTAAATATTTATTGAAATGCCTATCAGTTCCTTTACTAGTACCTTCTGAAATATTAGACGGAATTGAGACTGCACAACGATTCATCTGCGATATCAATCCAAACTGCTCAAATTTTGGGAATGTTCTGGTAAGTTTGTAGCTTTCGCTAACCAAGCTAATTCCCTCTTGCCAGATTTTCAATTTTTTAAAATTGTGCATATCTCTATTAATATCTTGGTGCTTGGTGCTTGGTGCTTGGTGCTTGGTGCTTGGTGCTTGGTGCTTGGTGCTTGGTTCTTTCAGTCTTGGCTCTTAATTCAAAAACTCAAAAATTCCACAAGCCCCTTGTCCAGTACCAACGCACATGGTCACAGCACCGTATTTACCTATCATATCGCGTTTTCTCATTTCATCAAATAATTGAACGGATAGTTTGGCTCCAGTACAACCTAGAGGATGACCTAATGCGATTGCACCACCGTTAACGTTGACAATGTCTTGATTCAAGTCTAATTCTCTGATGACCGCTAAAGATTGAGATGCAAAAGCTTCATTCAATTCAATAAGTTCTAAGTCTAATTGTTTTAATCCTGATTGTTTTAACGCTTTTGGAATAGCCTTTACAGGACCGATTCCCATTATTCTAGGTTCAACTCCGGCAGCTGCATAATTTACCAGTCTTGCGATAGGTTCAAGATTTAATTCCTTGACCATTTCTTCGCTCATTACCATAACAAAAGCGGCACCATCGCTCATTTGAGAGGAGTTACCTGCGGTTACACTTCCGCCTTGAGCAAAAACTGGACGTAATTTGGCAAGTGCCTCTAAGTTTGTTCCCTTACGTGGCCCCTCGTCTTTATTTACAGTGTACTGTCGTGTTGCTTTTTTACCTTTAGTATCAACGTAGGTCTCATCAACATTAATTGGCACAATTTGATCCTGAAATCTATTTTCAGACTGCGCTTTTAATGCTTTCATGTGACTATTATAAGCAAACTCATCTTGATGCTCGCGAGACACGTTGAATTGCTTGGCAACCGCTTCTGCGGTATTTCCCATGCCCCAATAATAATCCTCGTGACCAGCGCTTACGGTGTCGTAATTCAATTCTGGTTTGAAACCTGTCATTGGCACTGAGCTCATACTCTCTGAACCTCCGGCAATGATACAGTCTGCCATTCCGGCTTGTATCTTTGCCGTTGCGATACCAATGGTTTCAATCCCGGAGGAACAAAAACGATTTACGGTTACGCCTGGGACGTCAACGCTATTTAATCCAATCAAGGAAATAAATCGCGCCATGTTCAATCCTTGCGACCCTTCTGGCATTGCGTTACCAACAATTACATCATCAATTCTGGACACATCCAAATTTGGGAGTTCCTTCATCATGTGTTTAATGGTCTCTGCACCCAATTCATCTGCTCTCTTAAATCTGAAGGCACCTCTTGGCGCTTTGCCTACTGCGGTTCTATATGCTTTTACTATATATGCGGTCTTCATAGTTTAATTGTTTGTTTTTTAGAAAAAGAGTCTAGAAAATAGACGACTAGAAATTAGACTAATCGCCAAGATTATCAATAAACTTTTCTAACATTTTTTGAATTTGTAATATTTTATTTTTTAATTCTTCAAACTTTTTAAAGTCTAGATATTCTTCATTATAGGAAACTATTAATTGAGTTTACCATTCAAAAGCAGAACCAAGGCTATTTTCAAAATATTTTTTAAAATGTCTATCAGTACTTTTACTTAAGCCTTCAGAAATATTTGAAGGAATGGAAACAGCACACTTGTTCATCTGGCTGATAAGATTAAATCTTTCAAAATCTGGAAAAGTTCTTATCAGTTTATAATTTTCTCTTACTCATTCAATACCCTTTTCCCAAACTTTTAATTTTTTAAAATTGTGTCGTGCCTTATTTTATATTGGAATCTCCATTAATAGATATAACTTATTTTCTTTTTTCACGGTCTAACTGTCCAGTTTCTAGCTGTCTAGCTTCTAATTTCTCAACGGTTTCCCGGTCTTCAACATATGCTGAATCCTCTCCAAGGTCTTACGCTCGGTACATAATGATAAAAAGGCTTCACGTTCTAAGTCCAATAAATATTGTTCACTCACTTTGGTTGGTTCTGATAAATCACCACCGGCCATTACGTATGCCAGTTTATTGGCTATCTTTTTATCATGTTCACTGATGTAATTACTATCTTCCATAGAGTCTGTTCCTACCAAGAACATCCCTAGAGCTTGTTTTCCAAGTACTTTTATGTCGGTACGTTTTACTGGCTGGGTATAGCCTGTTTCTGCCATAAGTTTAGCGTATTGTTTTGCAACCGCCAACTGCCTACTTTTGTTGACCACCACAATATCCTTTCCCTTTTGTAGCACGCCTAAATCATAAGCCTCATAAGCTGAAGTGGATACTTTTGCCATACCGATGGTTAAGAAATACTCCTGTAGGGTGTTTAGTTGAACGTCACCTTTTTTAAAGGTATCCTGTGCTCTTAGTGCCATTTCCTTAGAGCCTCCACCACCTGGTATCACACCTACACCAAACTCAACTAAGCCAATGTAAGTCTCGGCCGCAGCAACTACTTTATCGGCATGCATTGACAGTTCACAACCACCACCAAGTGACATACCGTGTGGGGCCGCTACGGTAGGGATTGATGAGTAGCGCATGCGCATCATTGTGTCCTGAAAGTATTTAATGGCCGCATTAAGCTCATCGTATTCCTGTTCGGCTGCCATCATGAAAATCATCCCGATATTGGCACCTACCGAAAAGTTTTGTGCTTGATTACCTACCACCAAACCTGCAAAATCCTTTTCTGCTAAATCAATACCCTTATTGATGCCAGCGAGTACATCACCGCCAATGGTATTCATTTTAGACTGAAATTCTACGTTTAAAATCCCGTCTCCTAAATCTTCAATAACAACCCCAGAGTTTTTGAATACCTCTTTTGTTTTTCTGATATTATCTAAAATGATAAAGCTATCCTGACCGGGTTTTTTTATATGGGATTTACTTGGGATATCGTAATAATAGGTGTTGCCATCTTTTACAGTGTAGAAGGATTCGCTACCGCCTTTTTTCATCTCATGAACCCAATTGGCAGGCTCTAGTCCTTCGGCTTTTATAAGCTCCAATCCCTTTTCAAGACCGATAGCGTCCCATATTTGAAACGGGCCGTGCTGCCACCCGAAACCGGCTTTCATGGCATCGTCAATTTTATAAGGCTCATCTGCTATTTCAGGAATTCTATGGGTTACATATGCAAATAAGGCACCAAAGGTTTTTCTGTAGAAATCACCGGCTTTATCTTTTCCATTAACTAAAACCTTAAATCTATCTTCAACCTTGTCGATGGATTTTGTTAACTCTAAAGTCGCGAATTTGGCTTTTTTTGAGGAACGGTATTCAAGAGTGTCGAGATTAAGCGCTAAAATTTCCGAAGACTTATCTTCTTTTTTGATTTTTTTATAGAAACCTTGGCCGGTTTTACTTCCCAGCCATTTGTTCTCCATCATGGTATTGATGAAATCCGGTAGTTTGAACAATTCCAAACGCTCATCGTCCTTACAATTTTCATGTATTCCGTTTGCAACGTGAACTAGAGTGTCAAGACCAACCACATCAACAGTTCTAAAAGTAGCTGATTTTGGACGACCTATTACGGGACCAGTTAGTTTATCAACTTCCTCTACGGTCATATCCATATCCTTAACGGCGTGAAACAGACTCATGATACTGAAAATACCAATTCTATTACCAATAAAGGCAGGGGTGTCTTTAGCTATAACTGACGTTTTGCCTAAAAACTTTTCGCCATAGTCGTTTAAGAAATCAAGAACCTCTTGTTTGGTTTCTGGACCGGGAATAATTTCAAATAATTCTAAATATCGGGCAGGATTGAAGAAATGGGTGCCACAAAAATGCTTTTGGAAGTCCTCACTTCGTCCTTCGCTCATAAACTTTATAGGTATGCCCGAAGTGTTTGAAGTAATTAGAGTTCCAGGAGTTCTATGTTTTTCAAGTTTTTCAAAAACCTGTTTTTTTATGTCCAAGCGTTCCACAACCACTTCCATAATCCAATCAACATCCTTTACCTTAGACAAGTCATCTTCAAGATTTCCGGTGGTGATTCTACTTGCAAAATCCTTATGGTAAATAGGGGAGGGCTTAGATTTTAGCGCTGTGGCTAATGCCTCATTCACTATTCTATTTCTTACAGCGTCGTCATCAAGGGTTAGGCCTTTGGCTTTCTCCTTATCGCTTACTTCTTTAGGCACTATATCCAACAGAAGTACTTCAACTCCTATATTGGCGAAATGACAGGCAATGCCGCTTCCCATTATTCCAGAACCGATAATTGCTATTTTATTTATACGTCTTTTACTCATCTTATTTTAAAATGTATTCTTTTGGTTTGTAGATTTGCTTGTTGGAAATCATATTGTTAATGATTTCGGCTACTTTATAAAAGTGCCCCAATTCTTCTTCAGAAACATTATCTTTTATAACATCGTTAAAGGTCAATACCTTTTCTTTTGAATAATCCCTTTTTTCACGGCCGAACTCAGTCAAGTAAATTAAAACGCCACGACCATCCTCTGGATTTGGCTTTCGCTCAATCAAGCCTTTTTCTTCCATGGTTTTAAGCGTTCTGGATAAACTTGTAGCCTCCATACCCATTTTAGGTCCCAAGGAGGTTGATGGTGTGCCTTCTTCTGGATCAATGCTTAACAGTGCAAAGCCCACTGCCATGGTGGTGCCAAATTGGGCAGCCTCTTCATTGTACATTTTGTTTACGGCCAACCAGGTGGTGCGTAATACATAATCTATGGTTTTGTCTTTCAAGTTATTGATTATTCTATAGGTGCCATGGGAAAATAGCTGAAACTCTTATTTTAAATGTTCCACAATTCAAATATATAAAAATATACTATGCATGCATAATAAATTAATGTAAATTTTTTTGGATATCTTTTATCAAGTGAAGAGAAAATTATGCGAAACTCATCGTTTAGTGTATGCTTTGATAAAAAAGGTAGTCATTAATCGACGTCCTTAATTTAGTTTGAAATAATATAGAAGAGAAGTAACTTGAAAGATTACAAGAGCTAACTTTTATTGATTGCGGTTTATGGCACCCTAACAAAAGAAAAAAGGTGAAGAAATTTGAATAAAAAAACCAGCCCTTTCGAGCTGGTTTTTTAAGATTTATAAATTAAATATAATTACTTAGAGGATTTGATAAACTGTCTTACGACATTATCACCTCCTACGTTCATTTTAAAGAAATAAACACCGTCTGCTAAATTAGAGACATCTTGTTTGATTTCTACGGTTCCAGGGTTGGTTTCAATTGAACCTTGGTCTAACCTTTGACCCGCAACAGAAACAATCTCGTAATCAACAGTCAATGAGTTATTGATTGCAAATCTAACGTTTATCTCATTGCGAGCTGGCACTGGATAAAGTTCTAGACTATTGTTCAATACATCTTGATTGTCAACACTTAGAGCTGCATTTTGACCTTCAATAAATTCGTCGATATCAAAATCGGTACAGGTTGCCAATGCAACAACACCATCTAGATCATAAGCGTCTCTTGTTTTAGAAAGCTCGTTGTTGTTGACGACCTTAACAAAATTCACATAAGGTAAATTACCTGCATCAGATATATCAATAGATGCATCAGACTTGCAAACCGTACCTGCATAGTAGTACATTTCATCATCTAATGAAACATAGATGTCTGCATACTCCTTATAGGTATCACAACCTATAGGGTTGTTGAAAGTTGTCTCAACAAAATACAGATCATCACCATCTTGATTTAAAACTGCTCCATCAAAGGTCAAGGTAATTTCGCCACCATAACCTAAGGTAACAAAAACAAACTCGTTTGTACCTTCTGGCTCGCCCAAGGCATTACCAGGATTTTCAGTTCTAATCGTAGCGATATCACTACCATTCTTTTCGGTTCCTTCAACGTAGTTGAAGAAATCTGCTGCATAACAGCCTGCTGGAACAGGGTCTCCAAGAACACTAAGGTTACACCCTCCTGCGAAGTCTCCGTTTTTGAATGTAAAGGGTTCACCGTTCAAGGTAGCCTGTAGGGCCGCTATAGGATTACCATCTATATCAAATATTTCAATTTCGCTGCTATTACGCGCTAATAAAGCGATATTCCCATTTGGTGTGGCACTTGCGCCGTGAACGTTTGCAGGTATAGAACTAAGCATAGTAGCTACACCATCCTCAAACTTAAATAGCCTATCGCCAATCTTGGTTGTAATGTAAAGTACATCATCAATAAAGGCCAAATCACCACCTGAGAGTTGTAACCCTGTTACTACTTCCTCGAAGCTACCGTTTGAAATATCAATAGCTACGACTCTGTTTTGAGCAGACGAAATGGCATAAAGCAATCCAGACTTATAGACAGCTGCAAATACTCCTCCACCAAAACCTTGATCAACTTGAATGCTATTTAATACAGCTCCGTTTACAGGATCAAGTGTTTCGATTGTTCTGCCATTTGGAGTTATACCGTAAATCACGTTATTATCTTCATCGTAAGCTAGAGATACTTCCCGTTCCCTAGATGTGATTAGTGTTAATTCTGAGTTTGTACCAACCGTTTCGGCGGCATAAATAGAGAACACACCGTCATCAGTTTTATCTCCAATAAAATAGTCAAAATTAGTACATGGCTCAACTGGTTCAAGAACTTCCAGGGTTACTGGAATCTCATCAATTGGTGTTATTGGGTCATTGCTTTCCACGAAGATCTTACCGGTATAAGTTTCACCGATATTTAATCCATCTGTTACAAATTCCACAGGAACCTCTACTGATTCACCAGGCTCAACCGTTCCAGACACTGATGGGCTGAAGGTAATGGCCAATCCATCGGTCAAATATTCTGTATTGAATATAACCTGTAATCCGGATAAACCTTGTGGGCCTTCAATACCAACCGTACTCGAAGTACTAATTGTAGATTGCACATTTTCATACTGAAATTTAAATGAACCATCAGGATATAAAATGACCTGAAAAGTAACTGGATCAGGAACTGGTAAAAATGGCGGGAAACCAAAACCAGGTACAGCTTCATACTGTACAATAAAGTAATCACTTGTACCCATATAGAACACACCTGTACCAGCTTGTGGTTCTAAATCGTCCCACATTGGTGCGATAAACAGGTTAGGATTAGCTTCATCTGGAATTTGTTGATTAACAAAGTTAGTGCCAACTAAAGGTGCAAAAGTTAAGAAACCATTGGCCGCAATAGTAACTTCAGTTTGTGTTTCACCGAAGAAGTTAAAGTCAAAGGGTAAGGCAACAGTTTCACTGCCATCTGCTCCAACATTAGCCTGTTCACCAGTTTCACTAATATCAATAAAGTCATAGTCTAAACCACCACTATTATTATCAACCCAGCTATATCCAAACGTATTTGGTCCACCACTAGCATTTAAAACTGAGGGTCCAACACGTGTGTCAGGAGTTTCCTTACTAAACATTTTAGGGAATTCCAATGTTTCATACTGTTGAATCATCTGGTTTTCTTCTCCTGGTCTGTTGAAAACAGGATTTAACAATGCATAATTGAGCGTTGAGCCGCCATCGTTAGTAATTGTCACAAGTTCTGTTTCAGATTCTCCTTTAATGATCTCAAGATTAAATTCATCTGGACTTAAACTGAGTACAGGAGGATCGATACCAACACCGGTTAAAGGAATGATTAAAGACTCATTTCCAAAACCATCGTTACTCGTAATTACAATCTCGTCTGTAATCTCACCCACAGTTGATGGAGCAAAGGTTACAAAGACTAAGGTGGATTCATCTGGCTCTAGCGTTCCTGAAAAGTCAGGATCAACATCCAATACAAAATCATCATTACTATTTGAGATATCTGTAATTTCTAAATCCTTAGAACCAGTATTAGTAATTAAAACCGAAGCTTCAGAGCTCAAACCAACGAATATAGGCTCAAAATCAAGTGCTTCTGGATCTGCCGTGATTTCAGGCGTTCCAATTACGGTCAATTCAAATAAAGTGGTGCTATTGTCTTTGTCTGGTGCATTACTAGAAAGCACGAGCTCATCAAAATAAACACCATCATTTAAATCTGTAGCATCCAAGGTTACCGATAGTGTTTTGGAACCTCCGGCAGCAATAACACCTGAAAGTGGCGATACATTACTTATGAATGGGGTTAAAGCAACATCCGGTTTAACAAAGCGTACTGCAAAATTATCCTTAAGGTAAGGAGTATTAAATGCTACTTGAGCACCGTCGGTACCTTGAGCATTTTCGATACCTACAGTTGCTGCAGTAATAAAAGATGCGCTTTCAACGTCTTGATATTGGATTTCAATATTTCCATCATTAAATACAATAATTTGAAAGGTTACCGTTTCTTCTGCACTACCCAAAAACTCACTAGCGTTGCTCCATTGTACTACCAATGCGTCGCTAAATCCAGCAACATATACAGCGCCATCAAAATTTTGAGGCTCTAAATCTGCCCATAAACCGGCAATAATACCATTTATGGCATCTTCAGTTGGTATTTGAGTGTTTACCCACGGAGACTGAGCACCAAGTGGCTCAAAGCTAATAAATCCATTGGCGTTTACAAATACACTTTCATAGGTCTCTCCGTAAAATTCGATTGGGAATGGTAATCCAAGTTCAACTGTTCCATCACCACCTACATTACCAGTGATATTAGTACCAATGCCTGAGATATCAAGAAAGAATGGTACCGGCCCATCATCCTCATCACTATCGATCCAAGTATAACCAAAGTCGTTATCTGAACCCATACTGTTTAATACATCAGCTCCAATTCTAGTATCATTAAAACCTTTTTCAACGTTACTAAAGTTACCGAAATCTATAATCTCAGCGTTTTCAGCAATGATTTTATTAGGATCTGCTTTTGCCGCTGCAACCGCTAAATCAGGAAATGAATACACTAAAGGTGCGTTTCCTTCATTGGTTAAGGTAACCTCCGAGTTCACGGTTTCTCCAGCCAATACGGTTTCAGAAACTTCTGATGGACTAAGAACTGCGACTGGTGGTTCAACACCAACACCATTAACTATAATTTCTACAGTATCTGCATTATCAGCATCGCTATCAATTGAAACTATACCATTAATATTACCCGCTGAAGTTGGAGTGAACACTATTGTGACCTCCAGCTCTTCACCGGCGCCAATTGTAGCATCAGATACACTAGCGGTAAAGTCTCCGTTATCTGAGCTTATGTCAGAAATATTAAGGAGTGCTAGACCGTTATTGGTTATTGTAATCGTCTTTTCCCTACTGTTGCCGATAAATACATTATCGAACAGTAAGAACTCATCGGATACTGCAATCTCATTAACCTGCCCAGAAACTTCAAGTACTGTTTCTACAATTGCTTCGGGAGTAGCGGGATCATTACTCTCTACTACTATATCCGTTTCGAAAGTACCATTTGCCAATTCTGAGGCATCAAAGGTTACCAATATTTCGGCGGATTGCCCAGGGGCAATGCTTCCCGATGAAGGTTCAAGTACAATATAAGGAGTTGTAGAATCTCCGCTAAGAGCTCTTGTCAAATAAACAAAATCTTCCGGTACAGGATCATAAGTAGCACCACCATCAGCGCTTGCAAAGTAAGTGTCAGGTCGCTGAGTTTCACCTTCTACAAATCCTTGAGGGAATAATATGCCTTCAGGATATTTATGAACGATCCAGAATGACTCACCACCCGTAAAATTAATTGGAGTAGGGATATCTATAGCATCAAAAACACCTTCTGCACTAATTTGATTTATAATTTGTGAAGATACAAGCTCACCAGTACTAGGTGTATCACCGCCTCTATATATTTCTAATATAATAGATGCATCTGACAACTCCTCTGTTCTATAACTGTTTCTTACGGCTGTAAGAGTGAAATTAGTATCTACATCAAATTTCATTGCTGCTGTAAAAGCATTTCCGTTGGTAAAACCTACAAAGTCATCTGCTTCAGTTGCGCCACCATCATAAGCTATAGAATCATTGAAGGTTAAATTTTCAATAAAAGTTTCATTTCTAATAATAGAAAGTTTGCTTTTTGATATACCGGCTTTTTTCAATTCTAAATTATTATCAGTATTACCAACGCCGTACTTAGACATATCTAATCCAGCCATTCTGTTTTGATCCGTACTAGGGGCTGTAAAGTTTGTAGCACCTAGAGAAGTTGTAAAATCAAGTGTACTCTCTCCAGTATTACTTATAGTAAAAGTTTCTACCTCAGTTGCTGAATCATCTGTTTCTACGTTAATTGCAGCAGAAAGTAATTCTGGATCCACATTTATAGTTGGTGGGGCCAAAACAGTTAATGATACCGGGATATCGATAGAAGCATTTGCTTCGTCATCACTGGTTACGTTTATTGTTGCTTCGTACTCTCCTGGATCTAAAGTCCTGGCGTCAAACTTAACGTTAGCTGTTACAGAGGAACCAAAAGGAACCACACCTTCACTAGGTGAAACTGTAAGGAAAAAGCCATCTGGATCTCCGTCTGTAATTTCTACATTGTCAACATCTAATGTAGAACCAGTAACTGCCATATCGGATAAGAAAACTACTTGCTCAATTAATGAAGTAAAACCAGTTCCTGAATAAACGAGCTCATCATCAAATGAAACTGTAAATTGATTATCATCCTTATCGACTACTATAGTTACTTCGAAGTAGCCTTCTGGAATTTCTGCCGAAACAGGCACAAAACCTCCGGTGCCAGCATCCAAAATATCTATTGTGCCGTTACCATTAAATCTAACTCTAGTTACTACACTTTCTGCAGTAGGAGATTGCGGAATGATTTCCCAACTCACACCTTCTCCCTCGATTTTAATTTGTGCGGAAGTAGTCATGAACGGATCGTTCAACGGACTAATAACAGGGGACAATGCCAAAACAGCTCCTGGTCGGTCTGGGCCAAGACCATCTGAGACCGCTCTCAAATGCTGGGATCCTTCAAAGGCATCATCGGTTGATATTACCCAATTATCATCAAATTGGGAAGCCCAGCCTAACTGACCATCTAAATCACCAGGAGTAAATGCTTCAAAATCGGTAGCATAAAGACTTGTGACTATACGATTGTAACTATTAGACGTTTTTATTAAACTTGAAATGTCATTGGACTTAGCTGAACTTGAAAAAGATAATTTTTCAAAGCCGCTAGATTTGATAGCATTTGCCGTATTCGCTACTCTGTTACTAAATGTATTTTGGGCTTCATCATTGACTGTTATTTGGAAGTTCAAATTATCATCACCTGAATTTTCTATTACTAAATCCTTGGTCATGACCATAAACTGCTCTATGGTCTCATCAAACGATTCTGGTGAAACGGTAATAATTGGTGCCTCTGTACCATCAATAACCCGAACGGTCAGTTCAACCTCAACAGGATTATCATTTCCTTCAACAGTGAGTAGCACAGTTTCCTCATAAATGCCTTTAGACACACCATTGGTATCAATATTTATATCAATAGTTCCAGTATCAGCCGAGGCTATGGTTAGGCTCTCAGGAGAGAATGAATCAATTAATACAGAACCATCAGAAGAACTGGCAACAACGGTTACCTCTCCGTCTGAGATATTACTAACCTCAACGGTTTCACTTAATGTTTCATTTATATTCAATTCTAGGTCTATATTACCAGGGGATACTGTAATCAATGGTGCATCGGCATCGTTGAGTACCCAGCCCATATCTTTAAAATGACCTCTTGTAATAGGGCCAATGTCAAAATTGGATTCGGCTGAACCTACTTGTGGTGTCATCAATGAGTTGATATCTCCTGCCGGGAAAGCGGCCTCATCCCAATGGGCAAGACTGGATCCACCTGCAAAATTACTAGGCGCAAAAATTTCGGGTAAATCTCCACCGAGTGCAGCAACCGCGAACATACCGTCCACGAAAAGATCACCACCGGTAAAGGCATCACCGAGTTCGGTTGAAGGATCTGGGAAGTCTAATAACCTGTTACCATCGCCATCGACGTAGAATAAAGAAAAGACCGATGGAAATCCGCTTGGTCTTAGAGATCCTACACCGGCGTTAAAACTTCTGGACGTTGTAAAACCAAGTCCGTGTCCAGCTTCGTGCAATGCCACCGTAACAAAATCAAATTGTCCGGGAGGGGTATTGCCGTCTAAACCAAAATACCATGGAATCCCGTTTCCTAGGTTGACCACTAAATCAAATTCCTCTTCTGGGAATAGGGTCTCTCCAGCAATTGCATTTGCCAAAGCCGCTGGATAAAACACATCGGTTTCTGGAGCATTTTGAAAGTTTCTTACCTGATAGGCTGGGCCGGCGGAGGCTAGAACACCAGGTCCTAGATCTGCAAATTCAGCAAAAACCTTAATTGGTACTGGGGAAACAATTTCGTTCTCCCAAATTTCGAGCGCAAAATCAAAAGCCGCTCTGGCTTGTGGGTTGGCCTGAGCTCCTGGGCCGTAAGTCACGATAATTTCGGCAGTTGCCTGTGACTTTGATCGTAATTCATCTCTTTCCTTGAGTTGCTCCATGGCAATTCTAGAGTGCATGTCTTCAAATTTCGCGGGACAAACAACCGGTACTCCCGGCTCTTTTTCCATCTCTTGTGCAAAAATTGAATTCTGAATAAATAGTGAAAACACAAATAGAAGTAAGAGGGGGACTGGCCACTTTTTACCTTTTGTATTTTCAGAAAAATTCAGTTTTTGAGGGTAAAAATTTTTCTTCATATGGATTAATTTAATGTTAATTGTCCTTAAAAATATGGTTAAAGACTATTAAAAAAAAGCAAGAACTCTTAAATTAGTTAAAATTCAAAAAATAACAGACGAATGACATTCTCTGTTTTTTCTGGCTCGTTTTGTCTATTTTATAGAGTCATTAGGCGAGAAAATATTTAAACTTAGTTTAATTGGAATATAAGAAAGGTCTAAACTGTGGAAGGGGTGTATAAGCCTTGAATGATTTTTTAAGCATTAAAAAAGTATTGGTATATAAGGTATAGTTAGAGCGCTCAGCAATTTTGATGTAGTGTAAGCTTGCCAATTTGGTTTAAGTAGAGTAATTTTTGGTTTGAAGAAACTTTAAAACCACAAAAAAAATCCGAGGACGTATTAGCTCTTCATCAGGGTTATCCTTCACGACTATCCCATGAGCTGTAGCGCCACGAAGGCCTTATTATTTAATTTATTCAGTTAAATTGTAAATCAGCCCGAATTGTTATGTTTCAATCCCGAACTCGAGCTATTGCCTATAGCTATCGTTGCATTTTGTTGTTTTTTAACGAGTTGATAATTGTTAACTAGTACAGAAGCAGAGATTCGTAATATTTTCTCAAGTTCTCTTATCATATCCACGGTCAATCTTTTTTTTGATTTAAAATTTCCGATACGCGACTTTTTCCACCAATAACAACTACCAAATCCTTTTGGCGCATATTTAATTCCCCATCCTAATTTTTATAGCTTCAAGAGGACTGTGTGCTTCTATAGGGCAATGAACGTTTTCATGATTCTCAATTAGTAATGAAAGAATTTCCGCCTCATCGCTCTCTTCTTAATCAGGTGGTGCATCTAAAAATTACTTCGAGCCTGCCCATAGCGTTTCGGTAATTTTTTTATGTTTTAATCGGTTTCAATTCCATAGATGTTTTAATTTATATGGTATTAGCATCAAATTTACCATATTCAGTATGCGTGCCTATAAAGCGAATGAACGCCCATCGTTTCTGATAATTGAATTTTACGACAAGTCGATAAGAATTTTTTTAATGTTGAAAACCACTCTACAGTGATTTAGAATACTTGCTGTTATTTGAGTTTGCTTAACATCGTTTGGCAAGAGCCAACTAGCTTTTTGGCAGTATCGCACTATGTTTTCAAATATTGTTCAGAGTCAGAGTAATTTTCCCAAAATTCACCTAATCTGCTTTTCGCGATAATTCTCGTCATTAACCCAATATGTTTACAAAGACATAAATAGTTCTCTAATATGGAACTAATGAGAAGTTTTTTTTATAATAAAGGCTAATTAATAGCCGTCATTAAGATTTAATTAAACCCTAATCTTATGCAATTGGTAAAGATTATTAAAAAAAGGTATTAGGCTTGGGTTCTATAAATCTTATCGTAGAGATCTTGATAAATTTCCTTTATCACACTACGCTTCATTTTCATAGTTGGGGTTAAATGGCCATCATCTATAGACCATGCTTCCTCGGTAAGTTCAAAACGTTTAATCTGTTCCCATTTGCCAAAGTGTGAGTTGCAATGGTCAACTTCCTTCTGGATACGTTTGATAACCACTTCAGAACAGGCGATTTCCTTTTCTGTTTTACCTATTCTCTTTTCCTTACGGTCAATCCAGTCCTTAATAAATTCAAAATTCGGTTGGATAATTGCTGCAGGCATTTTTTCGCCTTCGCCTACAACCATAGCTTGTTCAATGAATCGGGATTGCTTAAGGTCATTTTCCAACAAGGTAGGGATAACGTATTTGCCACCAGAGGTCTTGAACATTTCCTTTTTTCGTCCTGTGATTTTTAAAAAACCATCGGCATCTAATTCACCCTTATCGCCAGTATGGAAAAAATCACCCGACATCACTTCAGCGGTTTTAGCCTCATCCTTATAATAGCCAAGCATTACATTGGGGCCCTTAATGAGTATTTCGCCATCATCTGCAATTTTCACTTCCACGTTTCTAATAGGCTTTCCTACGGTACCCACCCTAAAATGCTCATCGGCATACATGTTAACCGCCACTACCGGAGAAGTCTCGGTAAGGCCATAACCCTCCATCACCTGCATACCAGCGGCGCAAAAAACCTTAGTTAGTCTGGGTTGCAACGGCGCGCTTCCAGAAACCATGGTATGCAGTTTTCCGCCAAGGGCTTCCTGCCATTTACTAAATATTAATTTGCGGGCTATTTTAAGTTGAAATTCATACCAAGCACCATTTTTTCCATAGGGTTGCCATTTTTCGCCCAAGGCAATAGCCCAATGGAATAATTTATACTTAATCCCGGAGAGGTCCGAGCCTTTGGCATAAATTTTATCGTAAACCTTTTCGAGTAGTCGTGGTACTACGCTCATTAAGTTTGGCTGTACCTCCTTGGCGTTATCGCCAATTTTATCTAAGGCCTCTGCATAGTAAATACTGGCTCCCGAGTACTGATAGAGGTAAATGAGCATGCGCTCATAAACGTGGCAGAGCGGTAAGAAGCTTAGCACTCTAGTTTCACCACCAATTGCCGGTAATCGCGGTTCACTGTCTAAGGTGTTACTGGTAATGTTCCAATGCGACAGCATCACCCCTTTTGGTCTTCCGGTAGTGCCAGATGTGTAGATGATGGTGGCCAAATCGTCTGAGGTTACAGCAGCTTTGCACATCTCAACGTCATCTTGGTTGCTGCTGTCCTTTCCCAATTCAAATAACTCTGAGTAATGTTTACAGCCATCAATATGGTCAAAGCTATACACCTCTTTCAATTGGGTTTTAGCTTTTATTTTTTGGATTTTCTCAAAAACCTCTATGTCTGAGACAAAGCAGTAAATTGATTCGCTATGGTTAAGCACGTACTCGTAATCCTCAGCTGAAATAGTAGGGTAAATAGGAATGTTCTGTGCACCTAATTGAAGTATTCCAATATCCATGATATTCCATTCAGTACGATTATTGGTTGAGATTACAGCAATCTTATCATTCTTTCCCACACCCATTCTCAGTAAGGCACGACTAATAGCATTAGCCTTATCTACATAATCTTGTGTTGAAATAGCTTCCCACTTGCCATTATATTTGGTTACTAACGAAGCAGTGTTGGGTTTGTTTTCAAGTTGGTAATATGGAAAATCAAATAAGCGTTTTATCTCAGTCATAAGAACAGGTTTTGACCATGCAAATTAATCTTTTTGCTATAATTTTCAAATAATCGTTGCTGAAAAGAAAATATCTTTAATAGAAAAGCTAAAAAATTAAGATTATGTTAACTTATTATTCATAATCCACTCTCTTGCATTTATAAAGGCCTTTAGCCAAGGGGATACCTTATCATCCTTTCGATTGGCAGGATAGTAGGCCCAGTTCCACGAAAATATAGAACGCTCAATGTGCGGCATAGTTACTAAATGACGCCCGGTCTTATCACATAATATTGCCGTGTTAAAGTCTGAACCGTTGGGATTTGCAGGATACTCCGCATAACCATATTTGGCAACAATATTGTAGTGGTCTTCTGTTTTTGGAAGTTGGAATTTACCTTCACCATGTGAAATCCAAACCCCAAGTACGCTGCCCGCTAATGATTTAAGCATTACCGAATTATTTTCCTGAATCTCTAGGGAAGTAAACCCACTTTCGTGCTTACCTGAGTCGTTAAAGCTCATTTTGCCGTGCTCGTTATGCTCTGGGTTAATGAGGTCTAGCTCCATGAATAATTGGCAGCCGTTACAAATGCCTATTGATAGGGTGTCTTCACGTGCAAAGAAATCCTTAATAACCTTATTGGCCTTTTCATTGTATTTTATAGCGCCGGCCCAGCCTTTTGCCGAGCCAAGCACATCTGAGTTTGAGAATCCACCAACGGCTCCCAGAAACTCGATGTCGCACAAGTCCTCACGACCGGAAATAATATCGGTCATATGAACGTCCTTAACATCAAA